>Ga0335083_10004973_pt1 | contig 16845 bp, 13 predicted proteins | sample Lox_Sample_42_FD_206716 | JGI IMG/M metagenome (GOLD analysis project Ga0335083, IMG submission 206716) | Soil microbial communities from Loxahatchee National Wildlife Refuge, Florida, United States - Lox_Sample_4.2 | ecosystem: Environmental > Terrestrial > Soil > Wetlands | place: USA... | reverse complement strand
GAAGCCTCTGTGATATTCGATCTCTTTCAACAATTCATCTTTCTGGAAACTGCTGTCGATCGATTTCTCAGATTCAATAAAAATTTTATGCTCTCCAATCACAACCGCCATGCTTCCTTCCACAGGTAAAGAGGAATATTCGACATCAGTGGCTTTTGTATTTTTTCGAATCAGTTCAGATAAATTCAAATACTTCTTATCAGGCAGGTAAACAACAAACGATTTCAAACCCAGTTTGGCCCTGGTATTTCTTATTTCTGTAATCAGATTCTTTAGAAAATCTCCTCCGGCAAGTATGCCCTTGTCAGCTAAATCAATTTTGCCAAACTGTTTCATACATAAATCATCTCCTTCCTTTCTGTCCTCAATTAAATGATAGATTTCCTCTGTGATAAATGGCATAAAAGGATGAAGGAACTGCATCAATTGCTCGAAGAAATAAATTGTCTTACGATAAGTTACAACACTGATTGACGCATTCAATTCTGGCTTTACCCATTCGAGATACCAGCTACAGAAATCGTCCCATACCAGGGTATAAATGATTTTCAATGCTTCGCTCAGCTTATAATCATTATATAAAGCTTCAATTTCCGTTTTTACTTCATTCAGCCTGTTGTCGAACCAGTCAATTGCAAAATTGCTCACCTCATCCATATTGCTATCGACTCTCCACTCCCAACTCCTGACTAATTTCAGTGCATTCCAGATTTTGTTATTGAAATTTCTTCCCTGCTCGAGTCCTGCTTCATCAAACAACAAATCATTTCCTGCCGGAGATGAGATCATAATACCAAATCTCACGGCATCGGCGCCATATCTATCAATCAGATCCAGCAAATCAGGCGAATTACCAAGGCTTTTGCTCATTTTTCTTCCCTGCTTATCCCTGACTATTCCTGTAAAATAGACTTTGCTGAAAGGAATTTTCTTTTCATATTCCAGTCCGGCCATGATCATTCTCGCCACCCAGAAGAAAATAATTTCCGGAGCAGTAACCAGTGTATTGGTTGGATAATAATATTTGATATCCTTATTTCCCGGATTTGAAATTCCTTTGAAAACCTCAATCGGCCAGAGCCAGGAAGAAAACCAGGTATCCAATACATCTTCATCCTGTATTAATTTGGTTTCTTTCGCTCCCGGGTTTTGTTTCAGATATTCTTTTTTTGATTCTTCCTCATTGATCCCGACATAGATATTTCCATTTTCATCATACCAGGCCGGAATTCTATGTCCCCATTGCAGATGCCTGCTGATACACCAGTCTCTTATGTTCTCCATCCAATAAGAATATAAATTCCTGAATTTCGAAGGATATAATTTTATTTCTTCATCCCTCACTACTTTTAGTGCTGGTTCTGCCAGCGATTTCATTTTCACCCACCATTGCAGTCGCAAAGCAGGTTCAACGATTTCATCAGTTCTTTCACTGAAACCCACCTGGTGCATATAGTCTTCAATTTTCGAAATATAATTCTGTGCAGATAAATCAGCGACTATTTTTTTTCTTGCAGCAAATCTGTCCAGGCCTTCATAACCTTTGGCGGCGCTGCTCATTGTGCCATCATCATTCAAAATATCAACCGTTTCCAGATTATACTTTAACCCCAATTGATAATCGTTCATATCGTGCGCCGGAGTAATCTTCAAAGCGCCTGTACCAAATTCTTTATCGACATATTTATCCGAGATAATAGGGATGGAGCGATTGATAATTGGAATCAACGCTTTTTTTCCAACCAGCTTTTTGTATCTTTCATCATCAGGATGGACGCAAATAGCGGTATCTCCCAAAATTGTTTCAGGACGAACAGTTGCAATCGTAATGAAATCATCCGTTCCATCGATCCTGTATTTGATGAAATATAATTTTCCATGAACCTCCCGGTAAATGACTTCCTCATCACTGAGCGCGGTTTTCGCTTTGGGGTCCCAGTTGACCATTCGATTGTCGCGGTAAATCAATCCTTTCTTGTATAGATCGACAAATACCTCGGTGACTGCTTTGTAATATGCAGGGTCCATGGTAAAAGTCACGCGATCCCAATCAACACTACAACCCAGTTTTGCAATCTGGCTGTAAATTATATTTCCGTATTTCTCTCTCCATTCCCAGGCTCTTTCAAGAAATTGTTCTCTTGTCAGTGATGATTTGGATATCCCCTGATCTCTTAACATTGCAACCACTTTGGCTTCTGTTGCAATAGATGCATGATCACTGCCCGGAACCCAGCAGGCATTAAATCCACTCATTCTCGCGCGGCGGACAAGGATATCCTGTACGGTTTCATTTAAAGTATGTCCCATATGCAGTACGCCTGTGACATTAGGAGGAGGAATGACAACAGTAAAAGGAGGGCGACTATCGGGAATACTATTAAAATATCTTTTGTTCAGCCAGTGATCTGACCATTTTTTCTCGACAGGAGCAGGATTATAGTGCTTGCCCAGTTCAATTGATTCTTTCTTATCGCTCATAGATTAAAAGGAATGCAAAGGTAATCATTGTAAGGAGATGAAGTTCTTCGGAAGTAGGATGAGGGTGGTCGACTGCCCGGTGTGAGTGGTCCACTGCAAACTCAGAGTGGTCGACTGTAACAATGATGGTACGGCCAATAAAAAAAGTTCCCGAATAGGAACTTAAGAAATTTGAATTACGATTCATTTAAGAATAATAATCCCTCTGTAAAGCTGAGTTTACTAAATATTGTGTCTATGTGGTGATCTCAGTGGGGGCAAGCTATCGTTCATCTTATGCGAACCAATACAGGTACGATAAGAGCATAACCAGGCCCAGAAAACCTGCAGCTAATAATGCTGTTTTAGCGTTTTCGCCCAAATGAATCGAATGGAACATTTTTTTCATAAATGAAAAAATTTTTTGGTGAAACCATGTTGTTTAACATTAGTTTCAAAGGGGCAGGAACGGACAACTTTTTACTTGGTTTCTCGTACGATTTGGCGGGAAGCCAGTCTGTAGATATTCAAATGTTTATGCTAAAAAACTTAACCTCTACAAATATAATATGTTTTTTCTTTGGGAGGTAGTGTTTAACAAAAAAAACCTTATTAGTCAAAAAACCCCGTCCTGTCCGGAGTTCCATGAGCCAGATTCTTCAATAATTTAGGTTAGGGTAAAAACGTAAGCAAATAGGGCAATGGCGCAGAAATAAAGAACGGCTATGATGGCAGCCATCGTCATTTCTTCACCCGCCTGAAATGTGTGCATTTTTTTCATGGAATGAATTTTAACGTTAAAAAATACGGTTAAGATCTTTGTTTTCGCGGGTAGCCGGACAAACCTGATCAAGGTTACGAGCGCTATTTGCGTATAACTGCCATTAATTATTAACTTTATCCACCGATCGTCCGTTAACCTTTGTTCCTGCTTATGTATGCCATTGTAGATATAGAAACCACTGGTAGTTATGCTGCTAATAACGGCATAACAGAAATTGCTATTGTGTTACACGATGGCAAAAAAGTCGTTAACCGTTATGAAACTCTTGTGAATCCTGCGGTGGAGATTCCCCGATATATCCAGGCACTGACAGGGATTACCTCGACAATGGTTTCCTCGGCTCCCTTGTTTGAAGATATAGCTTCTATCGTTTATGAATACCTGAAAGATGCCGTTTTCCTGGCCCATAATGTCAATTTTGACTATTCATTCCTCAAACATCAGCTTTCGAATTGCGGCTTTGACTTGAATTCTAAGAAATTATGCTCGGTAAGGCTGAGCCGCAAAGTATTTCCGGGTCTGCCAAGCTATAGTCTGGGTAATCTTTGCAGACAGCTGGATATTCAAATTTCAAACCGGCACCGGGCCGGGGGAGACGCGGATGCAACAGTTCAATTATTTGAAAAGATACTGGCTATAGACACCCAGGGCCATGTGCAGGCAATGCTGAAGGGAAAGAATAAAGAACAATATCTTCCGCCAAACCTGTCAGCTGACCAGATTGACGGGCTGCCTTATACTGCGGGTGTTTATTATTTCCATGACCAAAAGGGTAAAGTCATCTATGTAGGCAAGGCAAAAAACGTCAAAGGCCGTGTCAGGAGCCATTTTTCGAATAATAAACCCAACCATCAAAAACAGGAGTTTCTGCGGAATATCTATTCCATCACTTATCAGGATTGTGGCACAGAACTGATGGCTTATTTGCTCGAATGTGTCGAGATCAGGCGCTTATGGCCGAAGTATAACCGGAGCCTGAAACGTTTCGAACAGACTTACGGGCTATATGTTTTTGAAGACAGAAATGGGTATTTAAGACTGGCAATTGAGAAAAAGAAAAAACAAATGCCTCCATTATACACTTTTTCGCTATTAGCCGAAGGGCAAAACATGTTAAGGAAATTGGTCAAGCAATTCAGCCTTTGCCCCAAACTATGTTTTGTTCAATCCGATCAACAACCTTGCCAGGGCGTCCACGAACATTATTGTTTGGGTGCATGTGAACATGTCGAATCTCCTTCCAGCTATAATGCCAGGCTTAACCGGGCTATTCAGTCACTCACAGAAAGTTTACCATCTTTCGTACTGGCCGACAGTGGACGTAACCGTAAAGAACAGAGTTTTGTGATGATTGAAAAAGGGAAATTTTATGGAATGGGTTACCTGGAAGCGGATATTGCTATCCGTGATATCAAAAGTTTAAAAGATTACCTGACTGCTTATCCTGAAAATGATTATATGAGAGGATTGGTATATCAATACGTTGCAAAATGGCCAAACAAGAAAATTGATTTTGTGCCGGAATTATAAATTCAGATTTGGTTGATTTTTTTTTGTACTGAGCTAAAAGAGAGAAAGAGATTTTTTTTGGATAGTCCTTTTCTCTGTTAGTTCTGCGCGAAAAATTTTAATGAATTTTAATCAACTATTAATTTCTTGAGCAGTTTCATGAATGATTCTCTTTTAATCATCCTCGCTCCGAGGCTCTCCAGATGCGCAGTATATACCTGGCAATCTATCAAAGCAACATTTTCGATTTGTAATTGCTGCACATATTTGATGAAAGCAAATTTGCTTGAATTGCTTATTTTACTGAACATACTCTCGCCAAAAAAAACTTTTCCCATCCTTATTCCATATAAGCCTCCCACTAATTCGCCATTCAGCCATGCTTCTGCGCTATGAGCTATTCCCATCGAATGGAGTTTTGAATATGCTTTTTTTATTTCCTCGGTAATCCATGTACCTGCCTGTCCTCTGCGTGAAATGGTTTTGCAATGATTGATGACTCCATTAAAATCTTTATTGACTGAAAATTCAAAAACATTCTTTTTCAAAATTTGAATCATGCTTTTACTAATCTTCAATTCTTCGGGAAACAGTACAAAGCGCGGATCGGGGCACCACCAGAGTATATGTTCATCTTCATACCACGGAAAAATTCCATTGCGATAAGCAAGAAGTAAACGTTCGGTCGACAGGTCGCCGCCGATCGCCAGCAAACCATCCGGTTCAGCAAGATGAACCGGGGGAAAAATGAGTTCTTTATCTAATGCGAACAGAGGCATAGAGGAGTAAAGAATGGAGAATATAAAAAATAAAATGGAAACTGAAAATCACGATTCAGACAATACTTCAATCGTTGCACCAATTCCTCTTTCAGTAATTGCATCACACATTGGTTTCAAATCATCATAAGATCCTTGTTTTACTGCATATTTTCCCTTGGTATGAATCAACATAGCGCATTGCTCGGCTTGTTCTTCGGAATGATGGCAGATTTCTATCAGCGTTTGAATCACCCACTCAAAAGTATTGACTTCATCATTCCACACTATGAGATTATATGGATGTTCTGCGATGGTGAGCAAATCAATTTCAGATTCATGAAGTTCAACCGGACGCGGATTATTCAACTGCACAAGCATACCTATTTACTTTTAGTAAAAATAATCAATTCCCAAGAAAGAAGTAATAGGGATTCTGCAAAAAACAGCAAAGGAAGTGGCGGAAAGATGATAGTTACAGAAGAGAATAATCTCATTTTTGTACAAAATTTTACTCACTGCTTCAACCATATACCCATCTGAAGCAAAGCGGATTTTAAAAATTAGGCCATAGATTTGCGATGTAAAATTAGCAATATGGCACTTCACAGGAAGATCAATCCATTCTCAAAAGTCAACAACGATACCGGGTTTGGCACTAATCCAAATGCATACGGAGGAAGATTCATCAATAAGGACGGAAGCTTTAATTTAAAAAAAGAGGGCATGCCCTTTTGGGAAAGATTCAGTGTCTATCATAGCATGCTGAATTTACCTGTTTGGAAATTCATAACCCTGATTGTTGTTTTCTTTCTGGTGATTAACCTTTTTTTTGCATGTATATATTATCTGATTGGTGCTGAACAGATGCAGGGAATGATTGGCAAAGATCCCTGGTCATCATTTAAAGAAATGTATTTTTTCAGTACCGAAACTTTTACTACTGTCGGATACGGGCGTGTGAATCCAACCGGCGATCTGGCGAATTTTGTCGCAGCAATTGAATCGATGAGCGGTTTCTTGTCTTTTGCCATTGCAACGGGTTTGATTTATGGACGATTTTCAAAACCGAGATCCTTTCTAGTATTCAGTGATAATGCACTAATAAGCCCATACCAGGGAAAAACTGCTTTGATGTTCAGGTTTGCAACTTATAAAGACAAGCACACAATGACCAATGTGGAAATAAAAGTAAACCTCGCATTGCTTGTCCAGGAAAATGACGCTCCGGTATACAAGTTTTATGATCTTGAACTGGAAAGAAGCAGGGTAGAAAATTTGCCAATGAACTGGACCGTGGTTCATCCGATTAATGAAAATAGTCCATTGATGGGATTTACCTATGAAGATATGAAAACAGCAGATATTGAATTGTACGTTTTGGTGAGGGGATTTGATGATGTCTATTCCAATAATGTGTTACAAAGAACTTCATATACATATGCAGAAATTCTTTTCGACCGAAAATTTATACCAATGTACAGGGAAAGCAGCGATGGCAAAACAACTATTCTCGAATTGCAAAAATTAGACGAATACGTGGAAACGAAGATCTCAGAACCAGCTCTTCCCGAGCGAATTATTCCTTATAAATAATCCGGAATTGTATTTGAAGAGGCTTAATTGTGCAGATGATTACTAAAAATATTACCGCAATTCCGATTTTTTTATTGCTTCATATTTCACTGTCCGCTCAAACCATAAAAAAATCCGATCACGATACGACTTATTATTTTTCCTATCGCGATCAGATAACAGGAAGAATATATTTATCCCGAAAATACACTGTCCTTAAATTAACTCCTCCCACCGGAGACATATCCAAAATGACATACCGCGCCAATACCACTTTAAACGTGGGGATCGGCGCTACTTATCGCTCACTGACACTGAACATAGGGGTGGGAATAAATTCATTCAACCCAAACCAGGAAAAAGGAACCACACATTACCTCGATCTGCAAACACACTGGTATTTGCGGAAATGGAATTTTGATTTTCTGGGAGAATTTTATCGTGGGTATTATCTTACACCAAAAGGTTTGGGATCACCAGACGGAAGCAGCTACTATCTCAGAAATGATTTAGCGGTCAATTTGGGTGGAGTTGCCGTGTACCGCGCTTTAAATGATAAAAAATTTTCTTACCAGGCAGGTCTGGTGCAAAGTGAATGGCAAAAAAAATCAGCTGGATCTTTTTTGATAGGGGGTGAAATTTATTATGGAGCTATTTATGGAGACAGCGTGCTTGTGCCAAGCCTTGTTGATCCTGCATATCAACAACTGGGTATCGATAAAGTCCATTGTTTTGAGATCGGTCCGGGTATCGGTTATGGATATACGCTTGTTTTTGCAGAACATTATTTTTTGCTGGCTTCAGCTACGATTAATATCGACTTTCGTTATACCCGTGAAATAGAATCCAACTACGACCACTACATTGATAAAGCAGATATCACACCTAATTTTATTTTTCATGCAGGTTTGGGTTATAATTCAAATCGCTGGAGTCTCAGCCTGCTTTGGGTAGGAGACCAGATCCATATCCGAGGAGGAGCTTCCGATTACAAATACCTGTTTACAACGGGAAATTACAGGCTCATTTTTGCAAAGAGATTTGCTGTAAACCGCAAAGTGAAAAAAGCACTGAAGCCAATCAATGATTTGATTGAAAATAACTAAATATTCAATGAAGGAAATGATTAAAGCTCAATTTTGGCAAAAAACATCTTATTGCGAAACAAACCCGGAACGATTAATTCGTTGGAAGAAACCTGTTCAGCAATACTTAAGTATAACTGGTAAAGATCTGTATTTTTTTTCGACGGATATTTAATGATATTTCCATCTGCTGTTAAGCTTGCATGACTGAATAGTTGAGACTGATCGTCTGTAGTATATAAAAAATGTAATGCATCGCCCGAATTAATCATTTTAAATTGTTTGATTTCCCTCTGTTTTTCAATAACCCGAGATCCATTATATGCGCAGAGAGAATCATAAATAAAGAATATGGAAGTTCTGCCACCGCCATTGGATGGTGAAGTCCAATGAATCCAATCGTACATATAGGAATCCAGTTTTTGCTGATAGCGAAGGTATCCGGTTTCATTTTCTAAGGCAGTGGGGCCATTATAAATTGCTTCTATATCAGCATTTGCTAAGTCAACATACGATTCGCCGAAATAATCCAATCCCACAAACGCTTTTCCATTTCCTTCAAGCAAGGCGTCTTTTATAGCCAGGTTATTAAAAAAATTTGCATCGTGATACTTGGGATATGGAAGAGAATCCAGCGCTTTAGCAAAAGGAGTCTTGGTAGCAGAAGATAAAGATCGCATAGCCACACTCCAAATAGCGGCAAATATCCCCTCAATTTTTCTTGATTTATTCTTGTAATACAGCGAAAAAATTCGGTATTCGTGCTTTTGATTATCAATAGTGAGTTCAGGAAGGTGCAACTGGATATCGACTGGCGATGCATTATAATAAAATACCGAATCCTGGTGATATTCCTTGAAAACAAAAACAAGCTTATTGAGCTCTGCCTGGTCTGCGGGAACTGCATAACGGAGAAAAATAAAATTACCCAGGTTATCTACATTGAATGACATCAGCGTTTCATGAATCGTATTTCTGGGTATTCTGAAATTGCTTCTTTCTATTAATTTCAAATGATCATCAAAAAGAAGGAGCGCGATTTGATAAATACTTTCAATCCCCTGGTTCACTTTAAAAACGGCTATCCGCTTTTTGTTCTCGCTTACGGCCATATTATAAATATTATTCTGGGAAAAAAAATTCATTCCTTCAGTTTTATCCAGGCCGATGGGAGTGCCCTCAATCTTCCCCTCTCCATTGATCTTTACTGCTTCATAATTGACCGTAAGATTTTTCTGATATTGATAGAAAATATAAAGAGAGTCCTTAAAACGAATAAAATCCACTCCGAAAATTTCCCTGGGCAAATCCAGTTTTTGTTTTGTAATCAGGTGCATCGTATCATCATACACATATATGCTGCACATGTCAAGAACTCCATATAAACGAGGGGCTGCAAGGGTAGTACTATTCCGGTGTGCCTCAAAAATCAAAATGTGATTTTGAATTTTACCAAGAATTTCTGTAACCATATTTACCTTTTCAGTAGTTACTACATCTGAAAACATAATTTTTTGGGCAGCAGACGGGAAAGAAATTTGAATGAAAAGCAAAAGGATAATATGAGAGCAAAGTTTTCGCATTTGAGTGATTAAAACAATATGCTGCCTCAACAAAGTCTCCCTGTTTCAACTGTAAACAATAATAGAATTTATTATTGAAAAAATACTGTTAACAACTCTTATCCCGGTCATTCCTGAAAACCATCAGCCAGCAGGTAAGATTAGTTGAGTGCGGGTTCTTCCATATATGACGACACGGGCTCGCAACTGCAAACCAGGTTTCTGTCGCCATAAGTGTTGTTGACTCTTGCAACAGAAGGCCAGAATTTATTCTCCCGGATATTTGGCAAAGGGAATGCAGCCTGTTGTCTTGAATAGGCATGTGTCCATTCATCCGCGCAAATTACCAACTGTGTATGCGGTGAATTTTTCAAAACATTATCTGTTTTATCCATCCTCCCTTCCCCGATCGACTTTATTTCATGATAAATACTGATCATCGCATCGCAGAAACGGTCCAGTTCATTTTTATTTTCGCTCTCTGTTGGTTCGATCATAATAGTGCCTGGAACCGGAAAGCTCAAAGTTGGCGCGTGAAATCCATAATCCATAAGCCTTTTGGCTACATCTTCTGCTTCCACGCCGGCACTGGATTTGAAAGGTCTGAGATCAACGATAAATTCGTGTGCACAGGTATTATTGGCTCCGGTGTACAATATTTTATAATACTTCTCCAGCTTTGCTTTCATGTAATTCGCATTAAGTATCGCATACCTGGTAGCGTTAGTAATTCCTTCGGAACCTAACATTTTGATATACGCGTAACTGATCAACAGTATGGAAGCCGAACCAAATGGGGCAGAACTAACTGCACCGCTGCCATTCTTCGTCTGAAGCCCTCTTTCTGAAAAATAATGACCAGGCAGATAAGGAGCCAGTTTTTCTGTCACGCAAATAGGTCCCATGCCGGGGCCGCCACCGCCATGAGGAATGGCAAAAGTTTTATGCAGGTTCAAATGACAAACATCTGCTCCAATAAAACCGGGGCTCGTTAATCCAACCTGCGCATTCATATTCGCCCCATCCATGTAAACCAATCCGCCATTATCATGAATGAGTTTGCATATCTCTTTAATACTTTCTTCAAACACACCATGTGTCGAAGGGTAAGTGACCATCAGTCCGGCTAACGAATCCTTATATTCTTCTGCTTTTAATTTCAGATCTTCCAAATCGATATGTCCATCTTCATCGCTTTTCACAACTACTACTTTCATTCCTGCCATCACCGCACTGGCCGGATTAGTGCCATGCGCCGAAATAGGAATTAACATCACATCCCTGTACGACTGCTTATTGGCAGCGTGATAGCCGTGAATCGTTAATAATCCTGCGAATTCTCCCTGAGCACCGCTATTGGGCTGTAATGAAGTAGCCGCAAAACCGGTGATCTTGCTTAACCATTCTTCGAGTTCAGTGATGATCTGTCGATATCCCAGCCATTGATCTGAGGGAGCAAAAGGATGTATTTTACTGAAAGCAGGCCAGCTCACAGGAATCAATTCAGTTGCAGCATTCAACTTCATGGTGCAGGATCCCAGAGAAATCATGGAAGTATTCAATGACAAATCCTTATTCTCGAGACTCTTGATATATCGCATCATTTCGGTTTCACTGTGATGCGAATTAAAAACAGGATGAGTAAGAAATAGAGAAGTTCTTGAAAGAACCGAGGGTATATTATTCGCATGATCCTCCACGTTAAAAGTTCCCGCTACCTGATCCAAATTTTCCGCCTCTGCAAAAACTGATAATATATCGATGATATCCTGCTGCGAACTGGTTTCATCCAATGAAATGCCCACAAATCCCTCATCAAAATAATTGAAATTGATATGCCTTAATTCGGCAATGCTGCGTAATTTCTTAACATCGCTCACTTTTATTTTCAACGTGTCGAAATAATACTCGTTCACATTATTGTGTCCCATTTCCTCCAGTTCATAGGAGAGGGTCTGAGCAAGCAGACTAATCCTTAAAGCAATATTTTTTAATCCAGCAGGTCCATGATATACCGCATACATGGCAGCCATATTAGCGAGCAAAGCCTGTGCGGTACAAATATTGGAAGTTGCTTTTTCCCTTTTAATATGTTGTTCTCTTGTCTGCAGGGCCATACGCAATGCCCGGTTTCCCTGTGCATCAATACTGACACCAATAATGCGTCCCGGCAATGCGCGTTTGAATTCTTCTTTTGCTGAGAAAAAAGCAGCATGTGGTCCGCCAAACCCGATCGGCACTCCAAATCTTTGTGCACTTCCAACAGCAGCGTCTGCGCCGAGTTCACCGGGCGGAGTTAATAATGTCAATGCCAGCAAATCTGTTGCCATCACCACAAATCCGCCTGCTTCATGCACCAGTTTGATAAATGCACGGTAATCACTAACACTTCCATTGCTGTCGGGATATTGAACGATGGCGCCAAAATAACTGCTGTCGATTTTTGCTTTTCCATAATCTCCGAATACCAATTCAATTCCGACAGGTTTTGCACGGGTGATCAGTATATCTTTTGTTTGTCTGAAAATATTTTCATCCACAAAAAATTTGGGGACTGTGATATGCTGATGATCTTTATTTTTTTGGTTAAAGAACATGGTCATTGCTTCAGCTGCAGCCGTTCCTTCATCCAGCAGAGAGGCATTTGCCAAAGGAAGCGCCGTGAGATCACTGACAACGGTTTGAAAATTTAAAAGGCTTTCCAAACGCCCTTGGGAGATCTCGGCCTGGTAAGGCGTGTACTGCGTATACCATCCCGGATTTTCAAAAATATTTCTAAGGATAACACTGGGTGTAATCGTATCATAATATCCCTGGCCGATATAAGTTTTGTACATTTTATTTTTCGCAGCAACCTGCTGTAATGAGCTCAAATATTCATACTCACTAACGGGCGACGTAACTGTAAGAGGCTGCCTGTTCAATATGGCGGCAGGAATAGTTTTACTGATCAAATCTTCCAGGGAACGGACTCCGATAGTCTTTAACATCTGCCTGGTTTCCTGTTCATTGGGACCGATATGCCGGGTAGCAAATTCATTCGCCTGCTGTTCAAATAAATTCATATTTCTGAAATAAAAAGATGCGCAAAGTTAGGGTGAAAGAAGCAGAAAAAAACGGCTCATCCGGAGATGGGATTGCTATGTGGATATCTGTTTATTCAACGCGGCAATACCATTTGATTTTATTTCAAAGTTTATAATGAAATTTGACCTGCAGAATCCTGAATTATGTCAGACAAAATCCTTCATCAGTGGGAGAAAAAATCAGCGGATCGTCAAAAACAATACAAAAACTTTTTGATGAAAGCTGATAAAAATAAAGTGTTAAAAAGACTGCCCCAATTGCATGATGAAGCATTCAGCAAAATCGATTGCCTCCAATGTGCCAATTGCTGCAAAAATTATTCGCCCCGATTTAAAACGCCTGATATCAAACGAATCGCGAAACATTTAAAAATGAAGGAGGGAGATTTTATTGAAACTTATTTAAAGATTGATGAGGATGGAGATTATGTTCTGAGATCTATACCCTGTCCTTTTTTGGAAGTAAATAATCATTGCTCGATTTATGAACAACGTCCATCGGATTGCAAAAGATTTCCTTATACCGATGAAGATGTATTCGTAAAAAGACCTCAGCTGACACAGAAAAACTCCAGGTTTTGTCCCATCGTCTATTATGTAATAGAGAAACTGATCGAAGACATTGGTTAAAAAATTACCCGGCAATAAATAATTTCTCTAAATAACACCTTGCGCAACTTCCTCATAAGTCGCCTGCAATCCGCGCTCAATACCATCCCCCTGCCATTCTGTAACACCCGGAATTGATTTTTCTTTCATTACTTCTTCCTTGGTTTTTCCTGCTTTGATTTCTTTAGTAACAAAGTCGAGCATCTTGGTTAAATAATCCTGCATGGCCCGAAGATCATCTTTGTTTCCTGTAACTTTTTCCGGATCGAAAGCATGTCCAAAAACAAAGAGAGTGTCGTTGTCAAATGTATTGATGCTCTTGTCGAGTACGACTATCCAGTTTTTTACAGAAGCTCCGGCAGACCTGTCGATAAAAGCCCAGCGACGATTGAACATCAGGTCACCCATATGTGCGATATTTGCGTGCTGAAAATGAATGATGCTGTCTCCATTTGTATGCGCAGGTCCGAAATAATAAGTCCGGATATGTTCCTTGCCGATTTTATATGTCCAGCTATCGTTATAAGTGATATTGGGATATAACTGTTTGTCTTCAGTTTTTTGCGCAACTGCCACATTTTTCTGATTGGCGAGTGAATTAGCATGCGCAGCCACATCTTTTACAATCCCTTTGAAGGAAATATTCCCAGAAGTATGATCACCATGATGATGTGTGTTGATCAGGAGATCAAAGGATTTGTCGCTTTGTTTTTTCAATTCATTGATCAGATGCTGTGATTGTTCGGGAAATTCTGCATCCACTACAAGAATTCCTTTCTTCGACAGAAGATAGGCGATAGTGCCTCCTTTCTCAGTAAAAATTCCAACATCATTGCGAAGCATTTTCATTTTCCATGGATTGTCCTGCATAAAAGATGCGAAAGACTGTTGTTTCAATAACGAAAGAGCGCCCAATGTAAAACCCGTATTTCGGAGAAAAGTTCTGCGTTGCATAAAATTAGATTATGATTCTAAGTTACAACATTGAAATCATAGAAGAAGCAGCCATCAATCCATAATAAATCTTTAATATTCCATTTTCCTCAAAGAAGGGGCTTTGAACCAGGTAATAATAACCACTAACCAGGTCATACATCCCCCAAAAACTACGGAAGGCACAACACCCAGGAGTTTAGCTGCAACTCCACTTTCGAATTGTCCGAGTTCATTACTGGAATTGATAAACATTGAATTCACGCTCATTACCCTGCCACGCATATTGTCCGGAGTTTTTAATTGCATGATGGTTCCTCTTGTCACTACACTAATCCCATCCAGCATACCACTTAGCATCAGGGCTGCGAATGATAACAGGAATAATTTCGATAAACCGAAAATGATGATGCAGGTCCCGAAGCCTGCAACTGCAAAAAATAATTTCCTTCCTTGCTGACGCCGGATAGGGAAGAATGTTAAAGTAATTACCATGCAGATAGATCCTATATCCGATGCTCCATTGAGCAGGCCAAATCCCTGCGGACCAACCTTCAAAATATCCCTCGCGTATACCGGGACCATAGCCACAGCTCCTCCAAATAATACTGCAAATAAGTCCAGCGAAATAGCTCCCAGCAATTCTTTTGTCTTAAAAACAAAACGAACTCCTTCTTTTACACTGTCCCATGTTCTCTGTTCACCCCGCTCATTCAAAGAAGGTTTGGGTTTTAACTGGTGTAACGCTATAAACGCTGCAGCAATTAAAAGAACAATAACAGCCAATGTTCCGGTATTCCCCACAAGTGCAATTAAAAACCCTCCGATGGCATGGCCGCTCACAGAAGCTGACAGCCATGTACCCTGGTTCCATGTTGTTGCATTCTGCAAAGTATTTTTAGGAACAATATATGCTAGTAAAACATTAAAAATCGGGCCCGCAAAAGAACGAATTATTCCCGTACAAAATATGATTGCATAAATACTAAGAGCGATAAAATGATTTTGAAGATGATGCGATGTAAAAGAAGTAGAAAGCAATAATAAAAGAAACGAAGCTGTGAAATACAAGGCCACTCCACGTAATAATAGTTTTCTTTTTTCACTGATATCAATGATATGACCGGCATATAACGCGAATGAAACAGCAGGAATAAATTCAGAAAGACCAACAATACCGATCGCTAATGGAGCATTGGTTAAATTGTAAATCCACCATCCAACCAATGTACTCAGCATGCGAAGTCCCATAATAAAAAGAAAGCGGCCAATCAATAAATTTCGGAATTCGGGGATCCGCACTGAAGCATATGGAGAAACATAATTGACCTCATTATTCATTGACACGGAAGTTATATGAATTTTCGCACAGAGCCAGCAGAGGAAAAGAGTTAAATACAAAAATTCTCCTTTTCTCTGTTAGCTCTGTGCGAAAAAAAAATCATTCAGGCAGTGTAAAATAATGCTGACCTTCCTCATAATCTTTTTCCAGTGCATCCAGGATCACATTTAAATGTTTCTCGTTCCCTAAAAAATCGGCATTGCCCGCATCTATAAAAAGCGTTTTTATATTATGCTGCCGGATATAACTCGTATATGTTTCCTGGATATTGAACAGGTATTGATCAGCTATGGATTGTTCGTAAGGACGATTTCTTTTTTTTATATTCTGCTGCAGGTTATTGACGGAGGCATGGAGATAAATCACGATATCCGGTTGAACAATCTGCTGCTGAATAATGTCGAAAAGTTTCTGGTATAAACGGAACTCTTCATCAGGCAGATTCACTTTTGCGAATAGGAGGCACTTGGTAAAAAGATAATCGGAAATAGTAATACTTTGAAAAAGATCCTTGGTATGCACCAGCTCTTTGAGCTGTTTGAATCTTTCCGCCATGAAAAATAATTCAAGGGGAAATCCATATTGCCTGGGATTCTCATAAAACTTTGGAAGGAAAGGATTATCTGCAAATTGTTCCAGGATCAATCGGGCATTATAATGTTTGGCCAGCAAATGAGCCAGCGTTGTTTTTCCAGCTCCTATATTTCCTTCTATTGTAATAAAATGATATTTCATATTGTAAGGACAACAAATCCGATGGAAATCCTGCTATTGCAAACTTCTGAGTAAATCTCCGGTTTAATACATTTGATTTATATTCGAACTGATTTTTTAAGGCAATTGTAATCTTTCAGTTTTCCAGGATTGATTGGACTGCACCGTTTCTGAAGTTTATCAATATTATTACAAAGAAACAGGATAGCAATAAATTATGGGATTATTTTTTTTACTTCTAACTGATCCGGACAATCATTCAACAGTTCCTGAATTGTTTTGCCAAGCACAGGATGAAACAAAGAAGATGCGATCTCGTTCATGGGCTCAAGCACAAAGCGACGATTCTGGATTTCAGGATGCGGAATTTTTAGTTGAGGTTGGTCGATTATATCGTTATTAAAGAACAGGATGTCTATGTCAATTAA
>Ga0335083_10004972_pt1 | contig 16845 bp, 14 predicted proteins | sample Lox_Sample_42_FD_206716 | JGI IMG/M metagenome (GOLD analysis project Ga0335083, IMG submission 206716) | Soil microbial communities from Loxahatchee National Wildlife Refuge, Florida, United States - Lox_Sample_4.2 | ecosystem: Environmental > Terrestrial > Soil > Wetlands | place: USA... | reverse complement strand
TCTATCGCGTCACAGTTCCTCACGACGCGCCATACACGCGGCCCTACTTTACGCGCCCGAATCCCGAGCAGCCCTGGTATGACCTCTCTGATCCCGGTCTCGCCAACCTTCCGCTTGCGGCGTACCCCCTCGCCGGATGGGCCGAGTTCACCTACAACGGCGTGCCCATTCGCATCGGTCAGGTCGTGCAGACCGTCCATCGCGAGCATGGATTCGGCAGCCTCTTCCAGCCTCTTGCGGTCGTTCCGGCCATCTCAGTGAACCTCGGTCTGCCGGCCGGCATCGTTCCGCTCGGATCGACATCATTCCCACTGGCCGTCTCCGTCAGAAACAGCCAGCAGCAGGCCGCCGACGGCACACTCCGCCTCGATCTGCCCGCCGGATGGGCATCCGTTCCGCCCGCGGAGAGTTTTCATCTACGCCCGAATGAAAGTGCGCCGCTGAAATTCACCATTCGTCCGACATCGCTCGCCGCCGAAAACTACACCATCAAGGCGACCGCCCAGAGCGGAAACGAGGTCTTCAGCGAAGGATTCGATACCGTCGGATACTCCGGCCTGCGCCCCTACTATCTCTATCACCCGGCAACGTACCGGGCTCGTGGCGTCGACGTGAAGGTCGCTCCCGGCCTGAACGTCGGCTATGTCATGGGAACCGGCGACGACGTTCCGCTGGCGCTCGAACAGATGGGCGTCCACCCTCATCTTCTCAGCCCGGCCGAAATCGCCTCCGGCGACCTGAGCCGTTACGACACCATCCTTATCGGCATCCGTGCATACTCCAATCGGCCCGACCTGGGTGCCAACAGCCGTCGCCTGCTCGACTACGTTGAGCGCGGCGGTAATCTCGTCGTGCAGTACCAGAGCGCCGGTTTCGACCGCGGTTTCGGACCTTACACATACACGCTCGGCGGCAATCCGGAAAAAGTCGTCGAGGAGAACGCTCCCGTTACCCTCACCCCCAACCCGCTCTTCGAATGGCCTAACCGCATCACCTCGGCGGACTTCGACGGCTGGGTCGAGGAGCGCGGGCATTCCTTCCTTGAGTCCAGCGCGGCGGCCTTCTCGTTGCGCACTACGGCGAGGGGACCTACATCTATGTCGCGTTCGCGCTCTACCGGCAGCTTCCCGAAGCCGTGCCCGGAGCCTATCGCATCCTCGCCAACCTGGTCAGCGCCGCCAAGACCCCGGGGGAAACGGCAAAATAGCTCTTCCTTTGATTCTCGGTTGATGCGTCCGATAGCCCAGGGAGAGGCTCGCGCAGACCGCGCCGGCATTCAATCAGGCGCTGCTCTCCCGCTCCTAGGTTATTGACTGGCCAGTAATTGCAGGCAGTTTTGCACAGCGCCAGATCGCATAGTTTCCCAGGTTATTCATCGAAAATTCGCGGAATCTTTACATTTGCCTGCGACCATCAACGTCGGGGCGATGTGCTCCAGGGTGTTTTCACCAGCTCGCCGCATTCCCCAGGGCTAAATCGGTTTTGCTCGGGCGGCAAGTAATCCGGACCACTGCGACTCGACCTGAGTCCCGTTTGGGACAACGGGTAACCAAGTAACCCTAAACATGAGAGGCCTAATGAATACCAATCTTAAAGCGCTGGCGAGTCTCCTTCTCGTTTCTGCTGTTGCAGCTGGCTATGCGCAGACCTCTGCGGGTAGCGGCACGAAGAAGAAAGCCGCCGCGAAGCCTTCAGTGCAGTCACAGATCGAAGAGCTCCGCAGTCAGATGACTTCGCAGAGCAGCCAGATCAGTGCGCTGAAACAGCAACTGGCAGACCGCGATTCCCAGCTTCAACAGGCACAGCAAGCGGCTCAGGCGGCCCAGGCCGCAGCGCAGCAGGCGCAGGCGGCGGCTCAGGCGAACCAGGCCGCGATTAGTGACAATCAGCAGTCAGTTTCCAGCCTGCAGGGTGCCGTCACCGACCTGAAGACCAACACGCAGTCGCTCGTGACCACCATCCAGGACAATCAGACGGCTGTTAAGAAGGCCATCGATAGCCCCAGCGAAATCCATTACAAGGGGATCACGATCTCGCCGGCCGGCAGCTTCCTGGCGTCTGAAACAGTTTGGCGCAGCGGCGCTACGGGCGGCGGTATCAACACGCAATTCAACGGCGTTCCGCTCAATCACTCCGACGCAGCCCAGTTAACGGAGTTCTTCGGCTCCGGTCGTCAGTCCCGAATCGCCCTCAAGGCCACCGGCAAAACCGACAGCATGAAGATGACCGGCTACTACGAAGCCGACTGGCTGAGCGCCGGTACTACCTCGAACGAGAACCAGTCCAACAGCTACACGATGCGCATGCGCCAGCTCTGGGCACAGGCATCATTGAACAACGGATGGCAATTCACCGGTGGCCAGATGTGGTCTCTTGCTACCGAGACCACACACGGCCTCGATAATGGGACCGAAATCCTTCCCGCCACCATCGACCCGCAGTACGCGGCAGGCTTTGTATGGACACGGCAATGGGCCTTCCGTGCAACCAAGAACTTCAACAACAGATTCTGGGTCGGCGCCTCGGCGGAACAAGCTGAAACTCTGAACCCGTCTGGCGCCGGTCTGCCGCTCAACGAGGTAATCGGTTCAGCTGGAAACGGTGGGGGTCTTTTCAGCCCCCTCGCGAATTACTCGTTCAACATCGCTCCCGACATCATCGGCAAGGTGGCCTACGAACCCAAGTTTGGCGGTCACTTTGAGCTCTTCGGTATCTCCCGCTTCTACCGGGATCGGGTTTATCCGAATGCTTCTTCCGCTCCGCCCACCGGCTCAACCTCCCTCACCGGCACTTCAGCCGGAGCTTACAACGACAGCACAGTCGCCGGCGGCATTGGCGCCAGTGGCCGGTATCCCTTCCTGCAGAAGAAGCTGACAATCGGGTTGAAGGGCCTCTACGGAATGGGCACTGCCCGCTACGGCTCCTCAACGATTGCCGACATTACTCTGCGTCCGGACGGTCAGATCGCTCCACTGCGCAATTTCGACGCCCTCGGTACCATCGAGGCCAACGTAACACCGCGCCTGATGGTCTACTTCAACTACGGCGGCGACTACGTGTTCCGCCGCTATTATGGCAAGGAAGGCTACGGTTCGCCCTTCACCAACATGAGCGGCTGCCGTGTCGAACCGCTGCCGGGCGGCGCGGCAAACTCCAATGGCGGGACTGGATTTTCGCCATCAAACCCATCCAACTGCGGAAACCAGACCAAGGACATCCAGGAATTCGTCGCTGGCTACTGGTATGACATCTACCGCGGCGAGCATGGACGTCTGCGGCAAGGCATTCAGTACAGCTACTTCCTGCGCACTCTCTGGTCGGGCGCGGGTGGTGTACCTAACCCAGGTAACAGCGCCTACGGTAGCGACAACATGTTCTGGACCTCCTTCCGCTACTACCTCCCGTAGTCAGCAGCAATACACAAAGCAAAAGGGCATCCGCAATGGATGCCCTTTCTGCTTTTGCCTCCTGCTCGGATAACGCTTAGCGCTGTCCTGCTTTTCTGTTCACGCTTCCCTGAACTCTCGTCCCACCTTTCCCGAATGCGGCAAGGAAAGCGTCCACCGTATACTCTTCGAGATTCTCCGGGCACTTCCTGCCCAGCTTCCTCGTCAGAAAGAACTTTCCGTAGATCATCGGACCGAGCAGCAGCGCGATCCCCACTTCCGGATCGATCCCGCGCCGAATCAGGCCGCGCTTCTCTCCGCGCTTGATCAGGTTGCCCAACATCGCACGCCCCGGCTCGACGGCCCGATTGCGCCATGCCAGCCCGAAGGCCTCGTTCCGCGAAGCATACGCGATCAGGTGCGGCATCATCTTTTCCCTTAGCGCCTTGCGTTCCGGAGCCGGCTCGCATCGAAGCTGTGCGATCAGGTCAGCCCGAAAGTCCCCCGAATCAAACTCTGGAGGCTCCTCATCCAGTCCGAAGATATGCGCCAGCACCTCCAGCGCGAGCGTATCTTTGTCGGACCAGTGCTTGTAGATGGTCGCCTTGCTGACTCCGGACTCCTCGGCGATGGCGTCCATGCTCGTTGCATCGATGCCGCGATCCGCAAACAGCTCCGCGGCGGCCTTAAGAACTTTTTCGTGCGCCTGCGCGCTTCTTGATCGTGCCATCCTTCAGCTTCGACCCTCACAGGTCTCGTCCCATAGTATGCGAGACCACGCTGAGATAGCGCTGGCTTCGCTTGTCATGCCGCCTCAGGCGGATTCTGCCCCATGCGTCGCGCCATCGTGGCCAGCAACTTGGGGCGTGCCGTAGGCCGCGTCCACGGGCACTCCGCAATGCAGATCCCGCACGATGCCGCCTCCGAAAAATATGGAATGCACTTGTCGAAATCCACGTACCAGCGTTCTACGCCGCGCACCATCTGCTTTTGCGGGCTGATTGCTCCCGGCGGACACGCATTCGTGCATACCTGGCACGTTGCGCAGAATTCATCTCCTCCAAAGCGATCCGGCCGCGTCGCGGCCACAGGCATATCCGTTGTAACGGCCGCCAGACGCACCCCTGATCCAAAATGCCGGCTGATGATCGAGCCGTGTTTGCCGAGTTCACCCAGACCCGCGGCAATCGCCGGAGGAATCAGAGACAGCGCATTTGCCGATGGCCCCGGAAAAGCGTTCGCCTTGTACCCCTGGGCGCGGATCCAGTTGGCAAGGACAAACGAGGCCCGCGTGCCCCGCGCATACTGATCGCCCACATCGCAAAGCCCCGCGCCGTTGGTCTCATCCGACGGAACCTGTTTCAGCCGCTCATAGTTGTGAGCGAGAGCGAGAATAATGACCCACGGATCCGCGACCGAGTAGCCCTCGAAGACATACAGCGGATCCATTGCCGCCACTCCAAAGTCGTCGGCCTCATGAGCAAGCGCAAAGGCCCTCGCCGCGGCGGTAAGCTCCTCGGCGCTGGCTCCGTTCTTCGCCTCTGCAACCGGAATCAGCTCCGGATGAGCATGCGCCGGCGCAAATGCCTCCAGATAGCCCGGGATATGGCTCATGTTCTGTCTCGCAGCCTGCTGCAATGCGCCATAGGGATGCTGATCCGGCGGATGCCAGAAGAATGGCGACGGCCGCCTCACCTCTGTCTCGCCGAGCCCATTGATCGCATTGCCGGAAACCTTGAGCAGCTCAATGGTTTCCGGCCTCGGACGGTACTGGCCCCGCTTCAAACGCACCGGATTCGGCCGATCAGACATAGCTCACCTCGACGGATGGAATGCACAGACATTTCCTGGTCCGCCCAGTATAGGAAGCGCTCCCCCTCAATCGCATCAACCATAAGTTCGAGATGGCCGACACTTTGCCGGCAATCTCGTGGCATCCCTTGAGTCCTAAACCTCGATCTTCGAAAACAGATATGCGCCGAGGCTGAGAAACACGAGCGCAATCGCGCCCAGTACTCCCGCATTCAGCGCCGGATGAAAGTGCCAGTTATTGATCAGCGCACCGCGCAGCCCGTCGACTCCATACGTCAGGGGATCGAGCCTGGTGATGAAGGTCATCACTACACCGAGATTTGCCAGCGGGTAAAGCGCGCCGGACAGAAAGAAAATCGGCATGACCATGAAGTTCATGACCAGCTGAAATCCCTGCATATCCTTGATGACCGATCCGATCGCTGTGCCGAGCGCCGCAAACATCACAGCGATCAGAACCACAAACAGAAAGGCCATCGGGATCGCCAGCCAGTTATGCGGACGAAAGCCCGCAATCAAACAAATAATCAGGATCAGCGTTCCCTGCAGCACAGCGACGGTCGCGCCGCCCAGAGTCCGGCCGATCATGATCTGCATACGCGACACCGGAGCCACCAGCGTCTCCTTCAAGAAGCCGAACTGCCGGTCCCATAGCATCGCGATACCCGAAAATACTGAGCTAAACAGCACCGTCATGCCGATCACACCCGGCGCCATGAACTGCCGGTAGCTCCCCATTCCCGCTTTCTGAAACACAGACTCAAACCCGAAGCCCAGCGCCAGCAGATACAGGCAGGGCTGCCCCAGGGACACCACAATCTGCACCCGCGACCGCACATACCGCTTCAGCTCACGTAACCACAGGATGTAAATAGCACCCATGCCATCTCCTTTCGCACTTCATCGGTGACACGCGCCGAAGGCGCTATCGCCTGGACGGCCAGTCCTAACGCCTCCACATCTGCGCCATCTGACGCAGCCCTGCCTTTGCATCCGCGCCCTCATCGCGCAGCGATGATCCCGTCAGTGCCAGGAACGCAGCCTCCAGTGACTCGCTCTCCGTCTGCTCTTTCAGTTCCGCCGACGTGCCTTGCGCGACGATCTTGCCGTGGTCCATGATCGCGATCCGATGCGCAACCTTATCGGCCTCGTCCATGTAATGAGTCGTCAGAAAGACAGTCGTGTTCTCCGTCTCGTTCATGTGCTTCACGTGGTTCCACAACAGGTTGCGGCTTTGCGGATCGAGGCCCAGCGTCGGCTCGTCCAGAAACAGAATCTTCGGGGTGTGCAGGAAACCTCGTGCAATTTCCAGCCGCCTCTTCATCCCGCCCGAAAAGGTCTTCACGTAGCTGTCTTTGCGATCCCAAAGCTCGAAGAGCTTCAGCAGGCGTTCCGAGCGCTCCGCTCGCACCTTGCGCGGCACGTGATAAAGCACTCCGTGCAGGTCCATGTTTTCCCAGGCTGTCTGCTCCTGGTCAAGACTCGGGTCCTGAAAGACAATACCGAACCTCTGCCGCGCTTCCTTCTGCTTCACCGTCGGATCCAGGCCGTCCAACTCGATGCTTCCGCTCGTCGGACGCAGGAGCGTCGTCAGCATCTTGATGGTTGTCGTCTTGCCGGCCCCGTTCGGGCCGAGAAATGCGAAAATCTCTCCCTGTGCCACATCGAAGGAGATGTCCTTGACCGCGGTGAAATCCCCGAAGGTCCTCACCAGGTTCTGCACCCGAATCATGTGTGCCTCGCTTTTTCGATCATTTGCAATACTGAACGGTTTAGTTCAGTTTGTCAAATCGCCCAGCCGTAACACAACAGAGGAGCACCTGTTGCAGCCCTGGCAGCTGAAGATGGGGGACCAGGTACTCACCCAGGGTCCTCGTTACGTGAGCCCAGGCGCCAACGAGTGGCACTAGCTTTCCCGCCATCGCCTGATCCACGAGATAACTCAAAGGCCAGCACCGATTGCACAGTGCTGGCCGTCACGTCACGATTATCCAGGAGTTCGTTGCTGCGCCTTCGCCCGGCCTCGATTTTCCATTCGAGCGCTGTAGACGTTGATTGAAACCGAAATCGCTAGTTCGAGGGCGGACTCTTCGCTTTCACCGGTTCATCATTTGCCGGACCCGAACCTCCATCATCCGCCGCGCTGGACGGGCTCACCTGCGCGCTGCCGTACTCGAGAGTCGCCTGCGTATACGCGGTACGCGCCGCCTGACCGCTTCCGGCCTGTGCGATCGCGTCAACCTTCGAAACCAGAACCGGCTTCAATACAAATTCGATTACCTCGCCGGTGGAATTTTTCGTCGTCAGCGTGCAGCTTTCGAAGACAGTTCCTGCGGCGGTCGCATTGAACAACACCTGAAACGGCGCAAACGACGTGCGGACAACCAGCGGCTCAAAAACTGTCTTCCCTGCTCCTGCGCCGCTGCCACTGGAACCGATGCTCGCGGTCTGCGTTAAGCCAAGATCGAAAAAGCTCGCGTTGAAGGAAAGGCTTTGGCCGCCCGATGTGCAGGAAACCTGCGCGACAGTTGCGGCGTGCGCTGCAGAAACAAAGCCCAGCAGCGTGCAAAAGACAAAACTGCGAATGCTTGCAATCATTTGATTTTTTCTCCGGGAAATACGGTGCCTGACGCATTACTAGCAGAACAACTTCCGCCGGAACATCAAAGCGCTCACACCCGCTTTCACCATTTCAAACCGTCACTGCGCTCAGGTAGCATTCTCTTGCGCACATGCTGACTTCAAGGCTCCGCTGCCCGCTGGTTGTTCTGCTCTGGCCCACGTTGGCGTTCGCCCGGCCCGCGCCTGTCCAGCCCACTCAGCCGACCACCATTCAGGTCAACTCGCGGATCGTCTACGTCGACGCGGTCGTCCGCGACAGCAATGGAAGTATCGTGCGCGGGCTCATAGAAAAAGACTTCCGCGTCTTCGAAGACGGCAAGCCGCAGAAGATTGACTTCTTCCGCGATCACACGCAGGACCCGCCGCCTGAACTCAGCGAATCCGCCAATAACGACGGCTCGACGAGTTTCAGCAACGTCGATCCGCGAGGTGAGCGCTCGAACTCGGTGAATATTATTCTGTTCGACTTCTTTAACACCGCTCCTCAGGATCAGACCTACGCGCGCAAAGAGATGATCCGCTTCCTCGAGAATCTTCCGCCTGGCCACCAGACCGCGCTCTTCGTTCTCGGCACGCATCTCAGAATGCTGCAGAGTTTCACCGGCAGTACCGACCGGCTTGTAGCCGCGGCGAAGGCCATGAAGCTTGAAAGCTCCAGCACGCAAACCACCGGAGCGCAGCAACAGGATCTGGACATGGCCCAACGTTTCGCCGCCGCCGTTGGGCGAAGCGCCTCGGGACTAAACCCGGTCTCGCAGGGAACGGTCTGGCAGAACGGCGAAAACGTGCAACGCGCGACGGACGTCACCAAAACCGCCCTCGATCAGATCGCCGCAGCGGTCACTGGATATCCGGGCCGCAAGAACCTCTACTGGCTGGCCGATACCTTCCCTCTTTATGGAGGACCGACTCTCGAGATCAACGACCTGTCTGCGGCCGTGCTGACCAATTCCATGAGCACGGCCGACATGGCTGATGCCAACCGCGCCATCGCCAGCGCGCAGATCGCGATTTATCCCATCAGTCTAGCTGGACTTGAGGCGGGAGGCATTGGGCCGGAATCAAACGTAAACCCGCAGAACGGCCAGGAATATGCGCGGCAGTTCAATAATCGCAACGCCACGCACGAGATGATCAACAACATCGCGGACACGACCGGCGGCCACGCCTATTACGGAACCAACGACTTTGCCCGCGCACTCACGCGTGGCTTCGAAGACGGGTCGAGCTACTACACCCTCGCCTACCGGCCCGAAAATCAGAATTGGAACGGCCACTTCCGCAAGATCTCGATCAAGCTTGGCGCATCGGGCTATTCCGTTGCCTATCGTCGCGGATACTATGCTCTTCCCGATCAGCCGGCTACTCAATCTACCGCTGCCGGCATCCTCAACGCGGCCCTGCAGCCGGATACGCCCGAGTCCACGATGCTGCTGCTCAAGTCGAAAGTGCAGTTGCCCGACGCGCAGCATCCGGCCGTGCGCGTTGACTCTGTCATCGATCCTGCAAGCGTGACCTTCGTGACCGACGCCAAGGGCCGCCATCACGCCCGCCTGCTCGTCACCCTGGTGGCAATTCCTGAGACAGGTTCATACAGCCCGGGAAGCAAGAGTCCACAGCCAACGCCACCCCAGACCAGCGGCGCCTACGTTGTCGATCTCGACCCGGACGCCTTCCGCAAGCTCTTCATCACCGGGATGCCAATGCACCAGGAGTTGAAACTCGCATCCGGCCGCTACCAGCTGCGCCTCGGCGTTACCGACCTCGCCAACGGCCGCACCGGAACGCTGGACATGCCCGTAGAAGTCGTTTCACAGACTGCAAACAGCCGCTGATTCCGGGCACACTGTCCACCCTACGCAACCCAGTGGGTTTATATTGCTCTGCAATAGTCCTCCCCCTTCGAAAGCAAAGTGCCAATTCTCCCGAGGAGAAATCCATGCCAAAGCCGATCGATATCGATGCCCTGCTGCGGCGCGGCGGTGAATTGACCGCGGCCGAAGAAAAGCAGCTCACAGAAGAATTCCTGGAGGCGCAACTCAGCGATCTCTCTGCTGCCATCACGTCGCGCAGCCTTGATCAGCCGGTGAAGGTGATCCCCCTCATCGGCGAGCCGCCCGCTGCTGTGAGGGGATATTTCACGCAGCAGAAATTCATAACCGGCAAAACGCCTCGCGAAATGGAATCAATGCTGGGAATCTACGGCAAGCTGTCCCCGGGAGCCTACATTTTGGAATTCAAGTCCCCGCTGCGTCAGGGCGACTATGAGTGCAAGGCATATACCTATTTGCCCGATGGCAAACCTTACAAACCTGATCCTAATGAGAAAGTCTTTTTGCCCGGCAAGGGCGCTACCCAGTGGAGGCTCACACGCGAAGTGCAGGCCAGCCTGATTGCCACTGTGTTGCCCGGCGAGCAGTACCTTATTAAACCGACACGTTACAGTTACAAATGAAAAACTGGTGCCCTCACGATAGAATCCACCTATGCAAGAGAACGCACCGCTCTCCGTCACTGATCGCGCGCGCAAGATCAAGCTTTTTCTCATGGACATAGACGGGACCCTCACCGATGGCGGAGTCTGCCTCATCTCGCTGCCCGGCGGAGAAATCGCCGAGATGAAAGTCTTCAGCGCGCATGACGGCCAGGGCCTGAGCCTGGCCCACACTATGGGCATCAAAACGGGATTCATCACCGGCCGCAAGTCTCCAGCCGTCCAGCGCCGCGCCGACGAACTTGGCGTCGAGTTCGTCTATCTCGGCCAGGCCCACAAAGTCGCCGCCTACGAGGACTGCCTGAAAAGGGCCGGCGTGACCGCGGAAGAAGTCGCCTACCTCGGCGACGACCTGCCCGATATGCCACTCGCAGAGCGTTCCGGCCTAGCCGTTGCCGTCAACAATGCCGCCTTTGAGCTGAAGGCAGTGTGCCACTACACCACGCACGCTCGTGGAGGAGACGGTGCCGCTCGAGAAGTCATTGAGCTCATTCTCAAGTCCCAGGGTCGCTGGGAAGAGGCCGTTCCCAAGGCTCGCGCCTGATCCTGTTCCCACTCAATCTCGAAACAAACACGTAGCGGCTCAAAATCAAGTGCATTACAATTCGATTCCTCCTTCCCACGAGGAATCTATGAGCAAGTTTCTTTGGACCCAGCGTAGTAACTACGGCCCCAGCCCGCGCGCGGGCTCCGCGTTATGCTTCGACTCCCATCGTAATCGTACCGTTCTATTCGGCGGCTCCTCGCTAACGAATGGCCTCCATGGCGATACCTGGGAGTGGGACGGATCTTTCTGGATACAGTTGGCGGATACCGGGCCTTTTGCACGCGCCCTCTCGGCGATGGTCTACGACAGTACTCGTCAAATCTCCGTTCTCTTTAGCGGAATCGGTACCGCGAATGCCGGCGATACGTGGCAGTGGGATGGATCCGACTGGACACAGCTTTCCGAGTCCGGACCGGGTGCACGCTCTTCCCATGCCATGGCTTATGACACCTCCCGCAGCCGCACCATTCTTTTCGGCGGGGTCGGCGATAGCCTTCTCGGTGACACCTGGGAGTTCGACGGCGAAGACTGGACGCAGGTGCAGGACGCCGGTCCCTCAGCACGCGAGTCACATTGCATGGCGTACGACAGTGTGGGCAAGCGGGTCATTCTTTTCGCAGGCCGTGAACGCAATAACGCCCCGCTGAACGACACTTGGGCCTGGGACGGGCAGGAGTGGATCCAGCTTGGGGAGTTCGGCCCCCCTCCGCGCTTCAGCGCCGCCATGAGTTCCACCGGCGGCACACTCGTACTTTTCGGTGGAGGCACTGCAAGCGACCCCGTTTCTTCTCAGATCTTCGCCGATACCTGGGAATTCGATGGCAAACTCTGGACGCAGGTCCAAGACATCGGACCTGGTCCACTCCAGGGATCATCCGCGGCCTTTGACAGCGCCCGCGGCCGAGCCATGCTTTTCGGAGGGATCACCACTTTTATCGCACCCGACGGAACCAAGCCCGCCAACTCGGGTTTCACGTGGGAAGCGCCAGTAACGGCTGCCGTAGCGCCGCCTGCACCCGTTGCGGTCGCATCTATCGTTGTGCCTCCGAACGTAGTTAGCGAGCAGCCAACCACCATGACAATCAATCTCACCGGACCCGCTCCCCAGGGCGGCGCGGTCGTCAATTTCACTGGTCCGATCGTTGAACCAGATGGAAGTGGAACAAACCGTGGCCCGGTCACGATCAGCGCTGGACTCGCCTCGACGAACTTTGTCGCCGCGTTTGCGGGACCACCGGGGAGTATTCAAAAATTCACAGCTCAGATCGCAGGAACCCCCGCAGTCACGACGACTGTAGTGCTCACCCCCTAGGAAGACCTGCAGTGTCCCATTCCGGACGCCTGAAGTCGCCACCGGCCAGTCCGCTTTCGCCAGCACCAACATAAAGCGATTCCAAATCATAGACTTGGCATAGTCTGACTTTGGCCCGAAGCGTGCCAACTCTAAAGTCACCGGCTGCCCGCCGCCTCCAATTCATCGTCAGGAAAGCCATGATCGCTACGCTCAGTCAGGACATACGCTACGCGCTCCGTCAACTGCGCAAGACTCCCGGATTCACCGTCACCGCTGTGCTTACCCTTGCACTCGGCATCGGAGCCAACGCCGCCATCTTCACGCTCGTAAATGCCGTTCTGATCAGGAACCTGCCCGTCACCGATCCGAAGACTCTTATCCGCATCGGCAATCACAACGACTGCTGCGTCGGCGGAGGAGTGCAGAGCGATCGCGACGACGAAGGAGACTACAGCTACTTCCCCACCGCGACCTGGGAACTGCTCCGGAAGAACGTTCCCGAGTTCGAAGAGCTTGCAGCGATTCAGGCGGGCTTCGAATACCGGCCGGTAACGGTACGCCGCGACGGGAATCAGGAACTCCCGCGGTCGGTGAATGGCGAGTTTGTCTCGGGCAATTACTTCCGCACTTTTGGGCTGACACCCCATGCTGGCCGGCTCTTCACCGATGCAGACGACAATGCCGGTGCGCCAATCGTGGCGGTGATCACCTATGCGGCCTGGCAGCGTGACTACGCGGGCGACCCGTCGGTAGTGGGCAGCACGTTCTGGATCAACACCAAGCCGGTGACAATTGCGGGCATCGCTCCAGCGGGTTTTTTCGGCGACAGAATGACGAGTGGACCTCCGGATTTCTTTCTGCCCATCGAGTCGATGCCGGTGCTGGCAAATGCTCCTTATGTGCACAACCCGAAAATGCGGTGGCTGTACATGGTGGGGCGCGTCAAACCCGGCGTGAATCTGCCTGCCCTGCAAACGAAAATCAGCGCTCTCGTGCGCCAGTCCTTTGGCCAGACGGATACCTTTTCCGGAGGACGCGGAAAAGAGCAGCTTCCCAAGGTCCATGTAGTGCTCACGCCGGGCGGCGGCGGTATTCAGCACATGCAGGAGCAATACTCCTCAAATCTCAAGATGCTATTGGTCGTCTCCGGATTGGTACTGCTGATTGCCTGTGCAAACATCGCGAATCTGCTGCTCGCGCGCGGCATGGCGCGGAAGGCCGAGATGTCTGTGCGCACAGCGCTGGGTGCGGGCCGCGCAAGAATCATTCGCCAGCTTCTCACCGAGAGCCTGGTGCTTGCGGTCCTGAGCGGGATCGCCGGACTCATCGTTGCCGGGCTCGGCACGCGCATGCTCATCGCTCTTGCCTTTCCCTGGTCTCATAGCGTTCCCATTCAGGCCAGTCCTTCGCCCACTGTGCTTGCCTTCGCCTGCGGCCTTTCATTGCTGACAGGCGTGCTCTTCGGCATCGCGCCCGCGTGGATCGCCGCCCAATCCGATCCTGCGGATGCCTTGCGTAGCGGCTCGCGCACGACCGCTCAGGGGGCAACCTTGCTTCAACGCGGACTGGTAGTCGTGCAGGCTGCGCTCTCTCTGGTGCTGCTGGTAGGCGCAGGATTATTTGCGCAAAGCCTCAACAAGCTGGAGAACGTAAATTTCCACTTGCAGTCGAAGAACCGCTACATCGTGCACATCAATCCGCAGGCAGCCGGATATTCACAGACGCAGCTCGAGGCGCTCTACCGCCTGATGGAAGACAGGTTTCATGCGATCCCCGGAGTGGTGAAGGTGGGCATCAGTTCGTATACACCCATGGAGGACGACAACTGGGGCGACGGTGTTCAGGTGCTCGGACAGCCCTATAAGAATGAGGTGGCATCGGTCGTCCGGGTCAATGGAGACTACTTCGACTCAGTGGGAACACGTGTGGTGTCGGGCCGCGGGATCACCGAAAAAGATACGTCTACCGCTCCTGCTGTAGCGGTGGTCAATGAGGAATTCGTTAAAAAGCTCTTCAAGCCCGGCGAAAACCCGATTGGGCAGCACTTCGGCGCGCCGGGTAATGTTTCGCCGGGAGATCTTGAGATCGTTGGTGTTGTCGAGGATACGGTCTACCAAAGCGTGTATTGGAAGGACCACACGATGTACTTTCTACCCCTGATGCAACGAGCACCGAGTGACAAGGGCCCGATTAATAAGGACGAGTCGCTGTATGCCGGCGCGATCGTGGTCCAGACAGATCGTCCGATGACCAACATGGAGCAGCTCGTCAGGCAAACTCTGGCGGGCATCAACCCGAACCTCACCGTCGTGAATTTCCTGACATTCGATCAGCAGATCGCCGGCAATTTCGTCGAGGAACGTCTGCTCGCGCGCCTCACTATGCTCTTCGGTGCTCTGGCTCTGCTGCTCGCCACCATCGGTCTCTACGGCGTCACTGCCTACACCGTCGCCCGCCGCACAAGCGAGATCGGCATTCGCATGGCCTTGGGCGCGGAGCGCGGCGGAGTCATCGCCATGGTCATGCGCGGCGCGCTCATCCAGGTAGCGGTAGGTCTTGCCATCGGCATTCCCGTGGCGGTGCTATGCGTGCGCTTCATCAAATCGCAGCTCTACGAAATAACGCGTGTCGATCCGACGGTTATGATCATCGCGATTGTCACGCTCATCGCAGCCGCCTCACTGGCAGGCTTGATCCCAGCGCAACGCGCAGCATCCACGGACCCGGCAAAGGCGCTCCGGACCGAATAGCAGTGGGTGATGGTTAGAGTCTTTGGGAAATCTCGAGCCGTACGCTGATTCAGGGCAGTCGTTTATTCAGTTCTGCCTCAATAAGCAATAAGAATTGCTCCGAAGGTTGAAACCGCTTCCTGGGCCTCTGTATCGCTGATAATCGCCACATCGTAGAAGGCGTCATTTCGTTTGCGTCGCATACGATCAAACATAATGAAGGTTTCAGCTGGGCAACGGGGCAGATGCTTCTGGGCGAATTCGATGATTGCGATATGGTGCCCAAGCTGTTTGCGTGGCCGTTGACCGCAACTGAGCATAAGCGCCAATGAGCCTTTGATCATGGCTTCATAAGCAATCTCATAGGCCATCTCCGCATCAACAGCAAGGTTTTTGCGGGCAGCCGCCACTCTCTTCCGGGCGTCAGCAATAAACTGCTGGATCTGTTTTGCGTTAAATTGTTGTGGCTTTGTTTTGGTCATTCCCGATTAGTTCAATTCGTCTTCCCTGCCACACATCTGTGAGAAAGGGATCGTGGGCCGCTAGTTTGCGTTTTAGCTCCTGCGGTGCGAAAACCGTGTAGTTCACTTCCCGGTTGAGTGTCTTTTCTAGTTTTCTCAGCTCCACCGCCAGAGCGCCAGTGTCAGGTTCCCCTACAATCAACAGGTCAATATCGCTGGCTCTGTCAGCTTCATCCTTTGCGAAAGACCCGTATAAATACGCCTCGTCGATTCCGCTCACATGAGACAGTGCCGTTTTGAGCGATGGCACGAGGCCCACTGTACCCTGAAGAAGAGAAAAGACCGCTTTCAAATAGGGGTATTCCGGATTCACGCTGTAGTACCTCTGGCGGCCTTCTAATTGCGCCCGCAGAAACCCTTCCCGCTCCATCCGTGCCAGTTCGCGTGACAGATTCGTTGAATCTACATCCAGGGCCTTTGCCAACTGTCGGACATATACCCGTGCTGACCGGTTAGCGTAGAAGTACGCCAGCAGCTTTCGGCGCAGTTCTGATCGAAGAAGAAGCATTGCAGTAATATTTTACTGCAAATGCAGTAAATGTTAACTGCACCCAAGACAGGATGCGATCGAACAACCGGACCGAAAAGACTTTGAAATTGTCCAAGAGGTACGGTATTTTCGGCTCCGATTGAGATATCGGCTCAGGCTGCGTCCGGCTCGGCCTCGAGCTCTACCGCGGAATCAGCGGCCAGGGCGCGGCGCAGCCGGACGCGTGCCCAGAAAAGCCCGCGCTGGACTTTGGCCTCCGGCATCTGCAAAAGCTCCGCAATCGCCGCCGCAGAGTACCCCTCCACGTCGCGGAGAAGGAACAGCAGACGTTCACCCGCTGGGAGCGTCTGGATTGCCTCCTCGAGGTCAGTACGCCGCACATTTCGCTGTCCCAGGTCGGCTTTCGCGTTGGATGCAGCCTGCAGATCGGGCGCCGGTTCGTTCCGGTCCAGCGGAAAACGCTGCCGCAGCTCAGAGACCAGGGCCGCGTCCACCAGACCCGCGTCGGGCCGCTCTGCCTGGCTGAATGCCTTTACAAATGTAGAGGTCAAGACCTCTTCGGCCGCGATCTCATTGCCGGTCATGTAGAAGGCGAGGGCGAAAACCCGGTGCCGGTGGCTGTCGTAGACGTCCCGCCGAACATCCGGAGACTCTTCTGTAAGCTGCCGCGAGGTTACGATCCTGATCGTGCTGTCGTGGGAAAGATTGAACAACGCCGCGCCTCGGAACTTGCTGCCTTGCCTCGGGAACTACTGTATATTAAATGATTACTCTGGTGTGAGAAGGAGGCCGATTTTGAAATTGGTGCTTTTTCACAACCGATTGACGATATACCTTAAGAAGCATCAAACAATACAAAGGGTTGCCCTGCCATCGGTTGCACGATCTCTCTGCGCGGCCTCAGCGGTGAACAACCTGGAATCTTAATTTTCCCAGCTGCCGTTGCAAAA
>Ga0335083_10004970_pt1 | contig 16846 bp, 15 predicted proteins | sample Lox_Sample_42_FD_206716 | JGI IMG/M metagenome (GOLD analysis project Ga0335083, IMG submission 206716) | Soil microbial communities from Loxahatchee National Wildlife Refuge, Florida, United States - Lox_Sample_4.2 | ecosystem: Environmental > Terrestrial > Soil > Wetlands | place: USA... | reverse complement strand
TTCTCGCTGCTCATGCCATTCAGATCCGTGACATCGGTCAGTCGAGCAGAACGGCCATCTTTAAGCTGAACGACGTAAACGACTCCGTCTCTCAGGTACGCGCAAGAGCCATCGCTGTTTCTCGGACAACGGTCGGTCGAGAAATCCATTCTTGCGAAGCCATCGATAAAACGCTGCGCCGATTCTCTTGCCAGGGGTACAGGAGTTCTTTCCTCAATAGCCTTTGCAAGCTCAATGCGCTGCGAAGGAGTCGGCGTGACAGCGTCCGGACCGCAAAACCACTGCGACCACAGTTGCTTCCGAAAACTAATGCGGCTGACAACTAAACCCTCTGGGGTCACGTCGAAGGCGATGGCCCACTCTGCCTCGAAACTGGGGAGGACCTGCACCGTTGCTACCCGTTCACCTCTTGTGACTTGGCTGAAAACAGCGTTGAGGGTCCTCTGATATGTGTCTACGTCGCACTTTGCTTGCTGCGCGACGACCCTGTACGGAAGGAATACCACAACGAGGAAGAGCGCAATTCCCGGAAGTTTCATTGCACCGAGAAGTAAGCTACATCTAACCAAAAAAACCTGCAAATGAAACGATTAACGGCCAGCCCATATTCCTCATTTTGGAAATAGGAAATAGATGTTGATAAATCCGCTTCCCACCAGCTATCTCAAAATGCGACGAGACAGCTTCCCGCCGCTCGAAGCAAATAGCCCTAGTCAGCGTGGTTTCCTGCCGTGCAAATATTCATTTGCTTGTTGGCGGGACTTACGCCAGCACGATAGAAATAGCAAAACGACGTGCGATGGACTTCGTCCATCGTCTTGTAAGCGAAGCACATTTGCAACACAATGGCAGTGCCGCCGGTGGGAACATCGTCTTTTACCCAGCCGGTGAGATGATTGCTGAAAATGAGCTTATACGGGTCCGGTTGGTCAGAGTAGGCGACATCTGAACCCGGTTTCGGCTCAAGTCGCTTGCACGAATTACTCGCTTCGTCAGCCTCGATGAATTCATTAAAAGTGTTATCTTCAAATTTAGACCCGGGGACTTGTTGAATCGTATAGATTGGATGCACGTCCAACGCTGGACTCTTCCCAGTATTCCTATATTGGACTTCCCAAGACAGCGGCGCACCTTTGGCGATTTCACTGGTGAAATAAGCATTAGTCGGAGCAATCCAAGCTCTCTGCTGTCTTCGGAAATTGTTGACCGTCGCGTCCAGCGCATCTTTACTCTGTTTGGTAGTGAGATCGATGGCGCGCATCGCGTTGTCGGCAATCCTCTGCTCTTGGACAACCATGTTTTCGGCGGCGTCCGACATACTTTTCATTTTTTCGGCTTGCGTTTTAGCGGCAACAGCAAGGTCGTGAGTGTTTGTCGTTTGAGTCGCGGCGGCGACAGCGAGGTTATGGGTATCGATTCCCCCGCTGTGCATCTCCTTCCACATCGCTGCGGCAACAAGGAGGTTCACTACCGTGGCGGCGGCAATCACCACAGTCGCAATAACCATCAGCTTATTCGGGAGTGATATCAACGCCCATCGCTGTCTAAACGAGCGATGACGCGGCGTTTTAGGCGGGACCGGACTGGCGGGGTTTCCCAAGTAACTAAAACCTTTCAGGATTGACGGCGGCGTCTGTCTCGAACTTCGGGCACTTTCCCCGCCGGAACGTCGCGCATCTCCGGCTGGCACACTTCACGCTCACGAGAACCGTTACTCATAAATATGGACATGGTTTACCAGTACGGTAAATCTGTGCCAGTAGAAAAAGACCGAGACGGATCAGTTCTAAGAGTATGGCGGGTCAGTTGGACCGTGTACCATGCGATTACGATGGTCAGAAGCACGAGCGCGGCAGTGAGGGCAATCAACCAGACAGTGAGCCTGCTGCTACTGCGCTCGAACTTTTGGACCGCCCCGAGGTTTTGCAGAGCCAGTTCTGCACTCAGCCGTCGCATGCCACCTTCGCTGATTTGCCGTATCCATGGCATTAAATCGCGCACATCCTGTTCGGTGAGTGGCGCGGGATTCCCCGTAAGTCGTACGTCTGCTTCCTTCGAATCGGCAAATGCCATACCGTTTTCCCCAGCTTTAACTACTCCCTATACTGTTCAAAGTCAACTTCGGAAGTGGTAAAATCTGCGCCATGCGGGTAGTGGTTGACGAGCAGGGCTTTCGTTTCATGACTGAGAACCATCCGTCTCCGAATGCAGCGACCAATCTGGAAAAGTAACAAGCTGCTGCTGCACTCGTTGTTCAGTGCCGCTAAGAATTCTTGGACTAATCCGTGGACGGGAATCGTCTCGCTCAGCGCGACGGTTTTGTGTGTTTTCTTTTTCATTTGGCACTTACCGCCTTCGAGCTATGCAATCACCGTCATGGCTGTCGCCGCTGGCGTGGTGGCGTTGCGTCAGGCTATGAGCGGATGGGAGCGGTCGTGTTGGTTCGTTCTGTTCTTTGCGTTGATGGTAATTGAATTCAAGGCGATAAAACACGATAGGAAAAGCGACGAACTGCGATTCCAAGCGGTCGTGTCTGGGTTTCAGTCGCAGCTTTCAAAGTCCGAAGAGATACTACGTCAGACGACTGGAAGCGATAGCTTTCCTGAGTTCTTCGCGGTTTACCCGTCCCACGGCAGTCAGTGGTTCGTCGAAGTCGTCAACGATGACAAACTCCCTCTTTTTGATGTCTCGGTCGATGTTGTCCAACGTCCGGCGAAAGGATCAGCGCAAGTCTATTCGGAAAGCATCCGTCACCCGGTGCACTATCAAATCGGAACAATTGCTGCCAATACTTTCAGAGAAAGTCAGATTCGTCTTGCTCCAGGTAGGTACTTATTCTGGATCACGACCCGCCGAAGTTTTTTCCAGGAGAACATCAACATCGACCGCGACCCGAGCGCGCCTGCCGGATGGCGGACGTCATGGTGTGCATACAAAGATTCGAAGGAAATCGCTGGTAAGTGCGACTAGCAATCGCTCGGCTTCAAAAAAGTCGGCGTGCCTCGCACTTCGGACATTTGCCCTTCGCCGGTACATCGCGCATCTCCGGCTGGCACACGAAACACGTCACACAGTGCGATGAATGGAATCGGCACGTTGAGAACGTGGCCGCATCCTTCCAAGCGGAGAGAAAAAGTTTCGTACGGCATCTAAAAGCCTACGACGAGCGCGAGAGATGACGATGCAGCATGACATGGATTATTAATCCGCATCGTTTTCTGCTTTAGCTTTGCGATTCTCACGGTAGTCCTTGAAATCTTCCCATCCTTTCTCAAAGTACCTTATGACTAGGACTGCGAAGGCAACCTCGCCGAACCAAGCCCAGTCTTCCATCGTCGCTCGCCGTAGCATGAGAATCACAATCCCGAGGACAAGGATTCCCATGACCACGACGTACGCCATTTCGGCTCGCCTGCTGGGCTTCGCTGCCATACAGATACCTTTCGGAGTGGTTAGTCGTCACACACCGGGGTGTCCCGCTTTTGCATTCGTACTCGCCAAGTTATCGAAAGTCAACTTCGAAGGTGGTAACATCCGAGCTCATTGAAGGACGCAATCTACACCGGGAAGCGCGACGTACGAACGTTCGCCGAGCTCGGTCACGCGGCGGACATATTGATGCAGACAGCGCAGGAATACCCAAGAGGCAATCTCTATACCGCGCTGTCATCTCTGTTGCTCCGGGCTTTCACGTTCGAAGCGTACCTAAATCACCTCGGCGAACGGTATCTCAAGTTGTGGGACGCAAGAAAGCAGCTTAGGTGGTTTGACAAGTTCAACTCGATTTGTACGCATCTGAACTTCGCGCCGGACACGTCAGCGCGTCCCTACTCGACGCTGCGCCCATTATTCGGTTTCCGCAATCTCATGGCGCACGGCAAATCTGAGACGATAAACGAAGAAACAGAAGTGAACTCAAAGGATGCCGATAGATATTTCTGGCCGCTAACAGAATGGGAGAAGTTCTGCACCTTTGAAAACCTCGAACGAGCCAAGCAGGACATAACGGTAATCGTCATCGAACTCCACAAGCAAGCCGGTCTTAGTGATGATCCCTTCGCGCCGCCGGAAGCCTCTGGTTCCGTGAGACTCAAGAAGACATAGCGTCCCTTTTTCTTCGCCGTGCTGTTCTAGAACGTCCTGCCTGATTTGAATCTGCTAACACTACCCGGGAATCGGGTCATACACCTGGCGTATACCTGGAGGTTCAAAGAAAGGCGGATTTGGCAAGATAGCGATAAAACGCTATGGGTAAAGGGGAATATGGCGCGCCCGAGAGGAGTCGAACCTCCGACCTTCTGGTTCGTAGCCAGACGCTCTATCCAGCTGAGCTACGGGCGCGCCGCGATGCACGTGCTGTTAAGATAGATTACGATACGCCGCCGCGAAGTTCAACCGGCCTCAGCGCGCATTCTCTCTTGCCTCCATGCCCAGCCGTGTCCAACGGCAGGCTTCCTCGCAGCTCAGTGAAAGTCGTGCGATGCAGTTTCTGCGCGCGTAATCAGGAGCGGCCGGACGCGCGCGGCCTTCACCGAAATCACGTTGTCCAGATTTTGCAGCGGTCCTTCGATCAGCAAAAACTGCTGATGCACCACCACCACGTGGTCCTGCTGGAAAAGTTGCGGCGTGATGATGGCGTTCGAAATGCCCGTCTCGTCTTCGAGGCTTAAAAAAACGAACCCCTTCGCCGTGCCCGGCCTCTGCCGCGCAATCACCGATCCTGCCACGCGCACCCACGTGCCATCCGCGATTGTGTGCAATTCCGCGGCGGAACGAATCCCTTTCCTCCGCAATTCTGCCCGGTGATAGGCCATCGGATGCGGCCCTACCGTCATCCCCGTGCCGCGAAAGTCCGCCACCAGCCTTTCTTCCGCGCTCATCGGCAGCAGAGGTGATTCGGTTTCGTTCGGCAGCTCTGCGGGCGCAGAAGGTTCCTCCCGCACAGCATCCTCCAGCGCCGCGCGCTCCAGCAATGGCCCTGCGCGCCGCGACGCTCGCTCGATCTGCCACAGCGCATCGCGCCGGTGCATCCCCCGCGGTCTCCCCGTGCGATCCGCCACCACAAAATTCAGCGCTCCAATTGACGCCAGCGCCGCCAGTTCGCTCTTCTGTATCCCCGGCACGCGCAGTTTCAAATCCTCAATCGACGCAAAAGGCCGCATCGCCCGCTGCTCCAGCATTTCGAGCGCGATCTCCTTCCGCAAGCCTTTCACATAGCGCAGCCCCAGCCGCATCACCAGCCGCTCGCCGTCTTTTTCCAGCTTGCACAGCCACTCGGAACGCGTCACGTCGATGGGACGCACCTTCAACCCATGCCGTTGCGCGTCTTTCACCAGCGTCGCCGGATTGTAAAAACCCATCGGCTGGTTGTTGAGCATCGCCGCCGTAAATGCGGCCAGGTAATGGCATTTCAAATATGCGCTGGCATACGCTAGCAGCGCAAAACTTGCCGCGTGCGACTCAGGAAACCCATACAGCGCAAACGAAGTGATCGACTGCACGATAGTGTCCTGCGTCGCGCCGTGAATCCCGTTCTGCTCCATGCCGCGCCGCAATTTCACTTCCACCTCTTTCATGCGCTTTTCCGAGCGCTTGAATCCAAACGCCCGCCGCAACTCTTCCGCCTCTCCTCCCGTGAATCCCGCTGCGATCATCGCCATGCGCAACAGTTGCTCCTGAAACAGCGGCACTCCCAGTGTGCGCGCCAGCACTGGCTCGAGCGACGGATGCAAACACTCAGGCGCCTCGCGCCCCTGCCGCCGCTTCAAATAGGGATTCACCATCTGTCCTACGATCGGTCCCGGCCGGATAATCGCTACCTGCACCACAATGTCGTAAAAACAGTTTGGCCGCAGCCTCGGCAAGCACGACATCTGTGCCCGGCTTTCAATCTGAAACATGCCCACGGTGTCCGCCTTCTGCAGCGTCTCGTACACTTCGCGGTCATACGCAGGCAGGTGCGCCAAATCCACTTCCTCGCCGTAATCGTCGCGAATAATTTGTAGCGACTCTTCCAGCACCGCCATCATGCCCAGCCCCAGTAGATCGATTTTCACGATCCCCATGTCCGCGCAATCTTCTTTGTCCCACTGCACCACCACGCGCCCCGGCATCGTCGCCGGCTCGAGCGGCACCACGGAATCCAGCTGCCCCTGGCAAACCACCATTCCGCCCGAATGCTGTCCCAGATGGCGCGGCAGATCCTGCACCATGCGGCAAAGATCGAAAAACTTGCGGATGCGCGGATGCGCCGGGTCGAGCCCCGCATCTCGAAAATGGCGCTCCAGCGTGTCGTTCTCGTCCTTGTAACCCCATGAGCTCACCAGCCCCGCCAGCCGGTCGAGCGTTTCTGGATCGAACGAAAGCGCTTTCCCGATTTCGCGCGCCGCCGAACGCCCGCGATAGGTGATCACGTTCGCCGTCATCGCCGCGCCCAGTTTCCCGTAGCGCTCGTACACATACTGGATTGCGCGCTCGCGCTGTTCGCCGCTCGGCAAATCCAGATCGATGTCCGGCCATTCGCCGCGTTCTTCAGACAAGAAGCGCTCGAACAGCAGGTCCATCCCCACCGGATCCACCGCCGTGATTCCCAGCGCGTAACACACCGCGCTGTTCGCCGCCGAGCCGCGTCCCTGCACCAGGATGTTTTTCTCCCGGCAGAAGCGCACGATGTCCCACACGATCAGAAAATATCCAGGCAGCTTCAGTTTTTCGATCAGTTGCAGCTCGCGCTCGATCTGTCTCTGCGCGCGCTCGTCGCCCGCTCCATAACGCGCCACCATCCCCTCGTTCGCCCGGGCGCGCAAAAAACTCATCTCCGTTTCGCCCTCCGCTACCGGGTAGCGCGGAAATTCGTAGCCCATATCGCACATCTCGAATTGCAGGCGCGACGAAAGCTCTTGCGTCGTGGCGATGGCTTCGGGAACATCGGCGAAAAGTTCCGCCATCTCGCGCGGCGATTTCAGATAACGCTCGGAATTGCGCTCGAGCAGCCGCCCCGCCGTCGCCAGGCTCGAGTGGTTGCGGATGCAGGTGAAGACGTCCAGAATCTCCCGCTGCCCCGGCTCCGCGTAACACACGCCGTTCGTCGCCACGACCGGCAGCTTTAATTCTCGTGCGATTTCAATCGCCGCCTGATTGCGCGCCTCCTCTTCGCGGCCAAAATGCCGCTGCAGTTCCACATATACATTCTCGCGCCCGAATAACTTGCAAAGCCGCCTCACGCATTTCGTCGCGCTCGCCATTCCTCCCCGTTCAGGTGCTCGATGTTCAGGTGAATGGCGCAGCGCATGGGCCAGCGGCCCTTCATCTCCTCCCGTCAGGCAAACCAGCCCTCGCGCCTTTTCTGCGATCTCCTCCGGCGCCACGCTTCCTTCGCCTTTTCGCGCCCGCAGTTTCATCTGCGTGATCAATTGGCACAGGTTCCGGTAGCCCTCGCGCGATTCCACCAGCAATGGATAGCGCCATCCTTCAGGTGACGTCACTTCCGCGCCGATGTGCGCCCGAATCGGAATCTTTCTCGCCGCCAGATAAAAGCGCGGCGCGCCATACACGCCATCGCGGTCGAGAACGGCCATCGCTTCCATCTCTTTTTCCTTGCATGCGCTGGCGAGCTCCTCCGGCAGCGCCGCGCCTTCCAGAAAACTGAAAGCGCTTCTCGCGTGCAGCTCCGTGTAAAGCGGCGCTTTTGCCATCAGTCGTACATCCCTCGCACGAACCAGCCCCCGCGCACCGCGTCGTAATAAATGCAATACAAGCCGTGTTGCTCGGCGGGCTGCAAATGTGTCGCTGAAAATAAATCAGCGTGAGTGAATGATTCGCTGCGTCTTGGCAAGGCCCCATACGAAGCATTCACTGGCGTTTTCGCTGCAGCCGTGAACCGAACGCCAATGTCCCACTCGTCCCCCGCCCACGCGTCTTCGCGCCACCAGTCTCCCGACGTGCGCCACGGCCCGGACGCCGCCACCACCTCGCCGCGACTGCCGTTGAACGAAACACGCGCGATCCGCCCATCCTGCATCTCCACCTTTGCCGGTAGTGCTGGCCGGAAAACGCGAAACGAAATTCGAGTCTTCTCAACCAGCGGCTCGGAATCATCACCCGCCGCGCCCGCACGCGCCGGACCCGGCTTTTTGCTCGCATTCATGCTGCGCATTCTGGCCGCGGCCGCCTCACCAGCATGCGCCGCTGCAAACCGCCGCATCTGAAATGCATCTGGACGGTGCGTGTCGAGAATCTCCGGCGTGCCCACATTCGCATCGCCTACCAGGTTCGCGAGCCGCGCGATCGTCAGCTCTAGCTTTTCCGGATCGGGCGCGCTCGGCAGAAACAAGCCCCCCTGCGCGACGCGCGGACGCGCCGCTTCCGCCGCCATGAAAATCTTCAACACCGCCGTCTTCGGCGGCTCATTCTGCAAACGCAGCCGCAGCAATTTCAGCAGCAGCTTCGAATTCCGTGCCGGCACAGGCAGCGCCAGAATCTTCTCGTAAATCGGTCGCTCCGCTTTGCGCGGCACAATATCGTTGAGCGTCCGCACGTTCGTTTCCGACACTGGCTCCAGCTCGAATCGCACCCGGATCCTCGCCGCAGCCAGCGAACGCGCCTCGAGCCGCGCGCACAGTTGATCCAGCAGCCTTCCCAGCAGAAACGACAATGGTTCGAGCTCCGGCACTGCGTCCTCGAGTTCTATCTCCTCTTCGAAATAAATGTCCGGCTCGGCGATTGCCATCTCGCGCACTCTCGCGCCGCGCGCCAGCTCGTGCAGCCGGACGCCTTCCTGCCCCATCCGCTCGGAAAGCTCCAATACCGGCAGCGCCGCCAGCGCTTCGCACGTACGCACGCCCCAGCTCTCGAGCGTCGTCAGAATTTCCCCACTCTGTAAATCTTCACTCCGCGGCAAAAGCACGCTCACCGGCAAACGTCCCAGCCACTCCGCTTCTTCGCCTTCGGGAATCAAAGTAATTCCGGCGAACCCGCGCGCCGCATGAATGGCCGTCTCGAGATTCGACGCAATCGCCACTCGCGCTGCCATTCCCAGCCGCGCAGCTCCCTCCACCAATTGCCCGGCAATATGTTCTTCGGAACCGAGCAGGGAAGTGAGCCCCGCCAGATCGAGCGCTATCGTGTCCGCCGCCGTGTCCTCCACGCGCGGCGATACTGACCAGCCCAGATCCATCAGCGCCGCATGCGCCGCTTTCTCCTGCGCCTGCGAACGTGGCCGCACCTGTACGGTGCAGAAATCTTCCGCCTGCGTTTCCGTCATGCCCGGTTCGATTCCTGCGTCGAGGGCCGCTTCGTTTGCTGCCACCACTTTTCGCAGCGGCCGCGTTCCTTCCACTAACGCAACCGCGCTCTCGCGCAGTCCAGGTTCCGCGCGCACTACCGCCTGCACCATAAACTCCGCCGCGTAAATCGCCGCAAACCTCATTGAGAGATTGTCTTTGTCCGCCGGCATCTTGCCGCCGCTTTTGTCTTTTGGTTCCTTTGATCTGGGTAGCCGCGACGAACGCCTTTCTCGTCGTGCGCTTGACTTTCATTTGAAATCTGAAACTTTGAAATTTCAAATTGCCTTCATCGCCTCACTCCAAAAACCGCCGCACTCCCATCCGTTCCGCTCGCGCTTCCCCCAATCGGCAGCACACTCGACCGCACCACCTCCGCCCGAACCCCAACTCCCTCCAGCAATCTCGCCGCTGGATTTGCACAAGAATCCCTGCCGCCACCCGTCCATCGCGGCCTCTCAAATCCCATCCGCAGCACCAGCGAAGCGCACGTCTTCGCATTCGGCTCCTGCTCCAGCAGCAATAAAATCGTCGGCGTATCCTCCACCGCGCGCCGGAACCGGAACCAGGAATTCAGCGGCACGTACCGCACCGTCGCGGGCGGGATATCGCTCAAGTCCACCGCGATCATTCCGAAGCCTCCGCCCTGCAGCAGCAAGTCCGTCGAACGCAACGCTTGATCGATATCGTGGCAGCGCACCCAGAGCAGTTGCTTCAGAGCCACGCCCGCTGCCGCTGCAGCCTGCGGATCAAACGCATCGCGCCCATCCACCAGCGCGCACACTTCTGTCCGCGCCGTCCTCGAAGCCAGCGCCGAAACCAGCAGGCTCGTCCGCCCCGAGCAGGGAGGTCCGCAAATTTCCGTCAGCCCGCCTCGTGGCAGGCCGCCGGTAAGCGAATCAATTTCGGGAATGCCCGCGGAAACCATCTCCACCAGCTTGCGGTCGCGGTAGGAAAAAGGCGCAGAGACGCGTCCGGCGAGAGCCGTTTCCACCTGCAGGCGCAAAGCAGCGAGGTTTCCAGGCATGGTAAATCCAACGGCGAGGAAGAAGGCTCAGTAGGGGCACGGCATGTCGAAGATCCGCCGTGGCGGGCCGTGCCCGAACGCGATGCTTGGCACCATGAGGCCAATAATGCCAACAAGCATTTCGCTTTTTCTTCGCCTATGCATTTTCCTTCGGCGCAGCGTTCCTGTCAAGCCCCGCAAGCGGCCCTTCTTTTTCTGTTCAGTAGCACAGGCAATCCTGCCTGTGCCCGCGTAATAACGCAGCGCGCTCGCGTCGCTTGGCGCTCGGTCTTGCTCGCAGCGGGGGCCGCAACTTTTTCGCCCTAGTTTTGCCGTGCACGCTTCCTCAATCTAAAATTCATGACCGACAACGTGCCTTGGTATAAAATCTCGCGCGGAATGCGAATACTTGCTCTAGCCGGACTCGTCGGAAGCCTTGTACTCCACTTGTGCTCAGCACAAGCTGCAATCGATGGGCATGCTCGCCCACAGGCCGGCGGCCACACCCCTAGTCAAGCCCCAACTGTTGAGGAGAGCCCTGCCGTGCTGAAAGCCTTCATTGTTGACGTGCTGAATTCCATGCAATCCCATGACGACGCCAATACATCCGCCTACATTTCGGGCCTGGTAATCCCCGATCACGCTGAGTGGTTCCTCCAGTGTTTCGGCCCCACCGAAGGGCCGCGGCTCGAAGCGAAATATTCGGACCTTCTCCCCCAGGATCGCTACGATATCAGGCGCAGTCTGAATCATCTTGTGGGCGGGCAAAACAAAGATATCGAACTCACTGTCTCTCTGTTGTCGCCCGATCCCTCCGCGCGCCTTCATCAAGCGATCGCCGCAGCCGCGCTTCGTCCCATTCAAATCTATGAAGTCCATGGCTCTCGGCCGGACGAAAAATCCCCCACACTTATCGGCGAATTTATCTATGTAAGTGGCGCCTTTCGGTACATAAGCTTCCGTGTTTTTCAGGCCCTTTCGAATGCTCCTCCCATGCGCATTCGCCTGGCAAATATTACGGATCGGCAGGTGACTCAGAAGGTCCCGCCTGTCTATTCGGAAGAGGCGAAGGCAGCGCGCATCGAGGGGCCAGTCACCCTGCACGTCCTCATCGGTACCGACGGTTCCGTGAAGGAAGTCACCCCAACGAATGGCGACCCGCTCCTTGTGCCCGCGGCCATTGCGGCCGTCCGGCAGTGGAAGTACCGGCCGTTCGTTCTCGATGGCGAGCCCGCTGAGATGGACACGACTATCACACTGGACTTCCACTTGGATGCAGCTGAAGCGGGCGAATCCCCACATTAGAATCCTTACAACATTTCTGGCCTGTCAGATTTGCTTTGCTCACCGCGCTTTGCTACCGTCATCGCTGAGCTATGTTGACCAGCCAAAATTCGCGCAATATGGGCCGCGCACCGGCCCAATCTCTCTCCTATCCCCGGGAACGCATTTTCCAGGGCGCCTTGCTGGCCCTGCTCATCCGCGAACGGGCTTTGCGCCCGCCCTCGCAGGTAGCGCCTCTTCGACGCAGGTTTTCAGTCTCGTCCATCCAACCTCCAGCTCCCAGCCTCCAGAATCTAATCGCGAACAGATGACGTTTTTTCGCAGGCCGTGGCGAGGGGCCACTTCGGTCTCGTCCAGCTTCGAGCCTCTAGCTCTTAGCCTTTCAGAGTCCCTGGCCGCCGTGTGGTCGGGGGCTAATCGTTACACTGGAATTAGAAAATCCTGCAACTCGCACAAAACAAAAGCCGAACCTGTTTTCTAATCGTTACAAATCGCCCTTTTCGCGCTGTGCCATCCTCCGCTTTTCTCCTCGCCGCAGCCATTCCCGCGATATGATACCCGCGCTAACTTCAACCTTATGAGCACACCACACCCCATCCATCTTCTCGATCCGCTCTTCACCACGGACGACATGCGCGAGATTTTCTCCGACCACCGCACTCTGCAGAGCATGCTCAATTTCGAAGCGGCTCTGGCGCGCGCACTCGCCAGGGCGGGGATCGCTTCGAAGGAAGCCGCCGCCGCGATCGAGGCGCAGTGCGACGCGAACCTCTTCTCGATTGAAAAGCTGGCGCGCGAAGGCGCGCAGGCCGGCAACCTCGCCATCCCGATGGTCAAGCAACTCACCTCGCTCGTTGCCAAGGCCGATGAGAAAGCCGCTGCGTTTGTGCACTACGGCGCCACCAGCCAGGACGCCATCGACACCGGACTCGTCCTTCAGCTTCGCGAAGCGCTCGAGGAGATTGGCGACGGCCTTTCGAAAATATCGAGCGTGCTTGTCCGGATCGTCGAAGCGCACGAAGCCACTCTCGTCGTCGGGCGCACCTGGCTGCAACACGCGCCTCCGGTCACCTTCGGACTAAAAGCGGCCGGATGGCTCTCCGCCATCGAGCGGCACCATGCGCGGCTCAACCAGACGCAAAAAGATGTGCTGGTGATTCAGTTCGGCGGAGCGGTGGGAACGCTGGCGGCGCTCGGCGACCGCGGGCCGGCGGTGGCCGCAGCTCTCGCCGATGATTTGAAGCTGGGAAATCCCGATTTGCCCTGGCACGCGCATCGCGACCGCGTTGCGGAAGTTGCTGCGACGCTTGGCTTGCTCGTCGGGACCCTCGGAAAGATCGCTCGCGATATTTCACTGATGACGCAAACGGAAGTCGCCGAGCTCTCCGAACCGTCCGCGCCCGGCCGCGGCGGTTCCTCCACCATGCCGCACAAACAGAACCCGGTGGGGTGCGCAACGATTCTTTCGGCGGCGGTCCGCGTTCCAGCACTCGTCTCGACGATGCTCAGTGCGATGGTACAGGAACACGAACGGGGTCTTGGCGGCTGGCACGCCGAGTGGCAAACCCTGCCGGAAATCTGCCTGCTCGCCGGCGGAGCCGTTGCGCAGATGGAGCACGTCCTCGACGAGCTCGCGATTCATGAAAAGCGCATGGCTGAAAATATTGGCGCGACGCACGGCTTGATTTTCGCCGAGGCAATCGCGATGGTGCTTCGCAAGAAGCTCGGCCGGGCGCAGTCGCACGAACTGCTCGAGGAGGCGAGCCGCCGAGCGGTGAAGGAAAGCCGGCCTCTGCGCGACGTCCTCTTGCAGGACGCGAAAATTCGAGAGCATCTCTCGGCGGAAGACATTGACCGCCTGATGGATCCCAGGAACTACGTCGGCTCGGCGAGAGAAATGACGAAGAAGATCCTCGCAAGCCTCGATCGGAAGATCGACGCGAAACCGGATCGAAAACTTTAATGCGGCAATTCGGAGAGCGGTGACATGTCATTTGCGGAGTCCAATGGCGCGCGGCTGCACTATCAGCTCGATGGACCAGCCAATGCGCCCGTGCTGGTGCTTTCCAACTCCCTGGGCACCAATTTGTCCATGTGGGACCCGCAAATGCCGGCGCTTCGAGCGCGCTATCGCGTCCTGCGCTACGACACTCGCGGCCACGGCCAATCGCAAGTAACGCCGGGGCCCTATAGCATCACCCAACTGGGACGAGACGTCGTCGGTTTGCTCGACGCAACCGGAATCGAGCGCGCCCATTTTTGCGGGCTCTCCATGGGCGGCATGACGGGAATGTGGCTGGGCGTCTATGCGCCGGAGCGTATCGATCGCCTGGTGCTCTGCAACACGGCCGCGAAGATCGGCTCACCGGAGGTCTGGAACGCGCGCCTCGAAATGGTTCGCACCCAGGGAATGGCGGCCGTCGCCGAGACGCAGGGCCAGCGCTGGTTCACACCAAAGTTCATGGCGGCCTCTCCTGCCGTCGTGAAGTCCACCCTGCAGATGGTCGCCAATACCAGTCCCGAAGGGTATGCGGCGAATTGCGGCGCGATTCGCGACATGGACCAGCGCGAGACAATCTCGCGAATTCGGGCGCGAACGCTCGTCGTCGCCGGGCGGCACGACCCGGTGATACCCGCAGCCGATGTGAAGTATCTCGTGGAGAAAATTCAGGGAGCGAAACTCGTCGAGCTCGACGTCTCCCACCTTTCGAACATGGAAGCCACGGATGAATTCACCAAGGCGCTGGTGAACTTTCTGACCGAGCCGGAGGGAAAGTGATGCCCAAGCAAACGACGCCCAAAGAAACGACCAGCGACCGGCACGAGAAGGGCATGAAAGTCCGGCGCGCAGTGCTCGGCGACGCGCACGTGAACAAGGCAGAGAAAACCAAGACGGAATTTACCGAGCCATTTCAGGATTTCATTACGCGCTACGCCTGGGGAGAAATCTGGTCGCGGCCGGGACTGCCACGCCATACGCGCAGCCTCATCACCCTGGCTATGATGATCGCCCTCAATCGCAACGACGAGTTCCGCATGCACGTCCGCGCCGCGCTGAATAACAAGGTGACGCGGGAAGAGATTCAGGAAGTGCTCTTGCAGAGCGCGATTTACTGCGGCGTGCCTGCTGCCAACACGGCCTTTCACATCGCCCAGGAAGTCTTCGCGGAAGTGGACTCCGGCAAATAATCAGCTCGGGACGTGCGGCAGGTTCCAGTGCCGCCACACACTGATCAGGCGGATGGCAAAGCACGCCACTCCACCGAGGATGGCGGAGGTGGTGCCGCCGATTTTCAGCTTCCGCGCGAGGATCATCACCGCAGAGCCGATGAGGGCGGCGGTGGCGTAGACATCCGTGTTGAGCACCTTGGGAATCTGCGCGAGAAACACATCGCGGATCGTTCCACCACCGACGGCGGTAACGGTGCCCAGCAAGACGGCAATGAACGGATGCATCTTGTAGTTCAGCGCTTTTTCCGTGCCTGCCACCGCAAAAAGCGCCAGCGCGGCGGCATCAAGAACGATCAGAGGCTGCGGCGGAATACCTTTCAAAATCGGGTACAAGAAGAAAACGATCGAGGCGCCGGTAAACGCGATCGTTGGATAGCGCCAGTCTCGCAACGATTGCGGTGGGACCGCGCCGATTAGCAGGTCGCGGATGATTCCGCCCGCGAGCGCGGTTGCAAAACCCAGGACCATCAGGCCCAGCAGGTCCAGATCTCTCACGGCGGCGGCCGTAGCGCCCTCGATGGCGAAGAGAAAGGTGCCGGCGAGATCGGCGATGGTGAGAAGGCGATCGGGGCGTCTGAGCGAGGCAACGGATTCGTTGGCCGGCAGGTTCATCGGTCGCTTACGTGCGATCGGCGGAAAGCCGGGCAATCACTTCGGGCGGAAGCGGGCGCGATTTCATGCGCTTCGGATCCTGCGGGTCGAGCCCGGCCCAGACGCGCGTCTCGAAGCCCTCGACCGCGAGAACCTCGCCCTTGAAGTACTGATGGCGGAGCACGAAGCTGCTGCGGCGAAATTCGAGGACGGTGGATTCGGCGATAAGTTCATCGCCGAAGCTGGAGGGCACGATGAATCGCGCCTTCACGTCGACGAGAGGGAAGCCCAGAACGCCATGTGACTTGAAGAGCTGCTGAATCGGCATTCCCGCGGCGAGGAAAAGTGCGGTGGTGCAGTCGTCGAACCACTCGATGTAACGGGGATAAAAAACGATCCCGGCGGGGTCGCAGGCTCCCCATTCGACGAGCAGTCGTTTGCGGTTTACAAGCATCGCGAAGCGCTCCTTCGGCGTGCCGGGCGGTTTGTGGCGAAAGCGAGGCTACCGAGTTCGCTGGCGAGCGTCAAGCGGATGGAAAATATTAAATCTTCACCGCCGGCCCGCGAGTCCCGGTTTAGAATAATCGCGTGAGAAAGCTGCGAACGCAGGTGGGAATTGTGGGCGCCGGTCCGGCCGGGCTGATGCTTTCGCATCTGCTGCATCTGCAGGGAATCGAGTCCATCGTCATCGAGAATCGCAGCCAGCAGTACGTGCAGGAACGGGTGCGCGCGGGGGTTCTCGAGCAGGGAACCGTGGACCTGATGGTGGAGACGGGCGTCGGCGAGCGGCTCAAGAAGGAAGGACTGGTGCATTACGGCGTCAACTTCCGGTTCGGGGGGAAGACGCATCGCTTCGACTTCGCCGACTTGACGGGCGGGAAGGGCATCACCATCTACGCGCAGCACGAAGTGATCAAGGACCTGAACCAGGCGCGCAAAGAGGCGGGCGGACAGATCTTCTACGAAGTGGAAGACGTAAGCGTTAGCGATTTTGAGACTGCCGATTCCGCCACGAAGCCACGGATCCTTTTTCGCAGCAGCGGCGAGCCGCATGAACTGACCTGCGATTTCATCGCCGGATGTGATGGCTATCATGGGATTTGCCGGCCCAGCATTCCAAGCGGAGTGCTGACACTCTACGACCGGGTCTATCCCTTCGGGTGGCTCGGCATTCTGGCAGACGCGGCGCCTTCGAGCGATGAACTGATTTATGCCTATCACGAACGCGGATTCGCGTTGCTCAGCATGCGCTCTCCTACGGTGAGCCGGCTGTACATTCAGTGTTCCCCGGACGAGGACATCAACGAATGGCCCGATGAAAAAATTTGGGCCGAACTGCACCGGCGCCTGGCAACGGACAATGGATGGAAGCTCACGGAAGGCCCGGTGACGCAGAAGGGCGTCACGGGGATGCGCAGTTTCGTGGTGGAGCCGATGCAGTGCGGGAAGCTGT
>Ga0335083_10004968_pt1 | contig 16847 bp, 16 predicted proteins | sample Lox_Sample_42_FD_206716 | JGI IMG/M metagenome (GOLD analysis project Ga0335083, IMG submission 206716) | Soil microbial communities from Loxahatchee National Wildlife Refuge, Florida, United States - Lox_Sample_4.2 | ecosystem: Environmental > Terrestrial > Soil > Wetlands | place: USA... | reverse complement strand
GGCCAAGCTGTACTGCTCGGAGATGGCCGGCCGGGTCGCCGACCGCGCCGTGCAGGTCTTCGGCGGCCGCGGCTACATGCGCGAGAACGTCGCCGAGCGCTTCTTCCGCGAACTGCGCGTGGAGCGCATCTGGGAGGGCACGAGCGAGATCCAGCGCATGATCATCGCCCGCCAGCTAGCCAGCCGCGGCGTCGCCGCACTGGCCTGAACCCCGCAGTGCAGGCCGCGTTGGCGACGTCTTATGCCAGCGCCCACAGCCGGGCTGTATGGTCGGCGCTGCCGGTGGCGAGAAGGATGCCGTCGGGGCTGAACGCCACGCTATGCACGGTATCGGCGTGACCGGTGAGGGTCCGGAGGAGCTGGCCGGTGGCGGAGTCCCACAGCCGGGCTGTCTGGTCGGCGCTGCTGGTGGCGAGGAGTGTGCCGTCGGGGCTGAACGCGATGCCGTTGACGGGGGCGGTGTGACCAGTGAGGGTGTGGACGGTCCGGGTGGTGGCGGTATCCCAGAGCCGGGCTGTCTGGTCGCTGCTGCTCGTGGCGACCAGAGTCCCGTCGGGGCTGAACGCCACCCCAGCCACCCTGCTTGTGTGACCGGTGAGGGTGCGGACGGTCCGGCCGGTGTCGACCCGCCACAGCCGGGCCGTCTGGTCGATGCTGCCGCTTGTGGCCAGGAGCGCCCCGTCGGGGCTGAACGCCACCCCATTGACGGCCTGGGTGTGGCCGATGAGGGTGCGGACGGCTTGGCCGGTGGCGATATCCCACAGCCGGGCCGTCTGGTCGATGCTGCCGCTTGTGGCTAGGAGCGCCCCGTCGGGGCTGAACGCAACCCCGTTCACCGCCCGCGTGTGGCCGGTCAGGGTGCGGATGATCAGGCCGGTAGCGGCATCCCACAGCCAGGCTGTCTGGTCGCCGCCGCCTGTGGCGACGACCGTGCCGTCGGGGCTAAACGCGACGGCGAACACGCTGTCGGTGTGGCCGGCAAGTGCGCGAATGAGTTGGGGTCGCAGTCGGGTCCCCGGCACCCGAGCGGGCGCCGCCTTCGGCCGCGCGTCCCTGAGCCCGGTAAGGACGGACAGGACTTCGGCGGCACTTGCCGGGCGGCTCGCCGGTTCCTTAGCCAGCAGGGAAAGCACCAGGTCGTTCAGCGCCGCGGGAATGCCCGGTTTCAGGTCACTGGGCGGGACGGGCGGCCAGGTCAGGTGCTGTGCCATCAGTTCGGGCAGCGTTGTGCCTCCGAACGGCACGCGGCCAGTCACCATCTCGTAAAGGATGCACCCGGCCGCATACAGGTCCGCGCCTGGGCCGGCTGCCGCCGCACGCCACTGCTCCGGGGCCATATACGCGGGAGTGCCGAAAACCTCCCCGGACACGGCGACGGTCGACGCGGACGTCAGGTCCCTGGCCAGGCCGAAGTCGCAGACCTTGAGCCGGCCGCGCGGCAGGCGGTCATCGGTCTGGACGAACAGGTTCGCGGGCTTCAGGTCGCGATGGACGATCCCCCGCCGGTGCGCGGCGGCCAGCGCGTCAGCGATCTGGACGCCGTAGTCAAGCACCTGCCCCAAGAGCAGGCCGCCAGGCTGCGCAGCCAGCACCTCGCCCAGGTCTTTCCCGCTCAGCAGTTCGGTGACGATGAACAGCCGCCCGTCGTGCACGTCGGCATCGAAGACCACGGTGATGCCCGGATGCTGCAGCGCCGCGGCGACCGTGGCCTCCCGGACAAACCGGCTGACCTCCGCCTCGTCGGGATCGGCGTCGCGCAGCACCTTGACCGCCACGTCCCGACGGAGCCGAAGGTCACGCCCGCTCCATACCTCGCCCATCCCGCCGCGCCCCAGCCGCCCGTCGATACGGTACCTGCCGGCCAGAACGGCCCCGGATTCCACCGAACGCGCCACCCTCCGCCTCGCCGCGAAGCAGATGATACGCCCCAGCGGTCCATAGGGAGACTCGTCATCACCGCGCACGAGGCCGGTCTCGTCGGGGCGAGAGGCCCGGGGTGATGCGTCACGGCCCGATGACGGATTGGTCATCTTCGCGCCGGTTTGTGGTTCCGCAGCTGGGAGACCGCTACCGTGGATGGCATGGGCGTCGGGCGTGACCTGATGCCGTATGGCTGGAGGAGCCAATGCTGCGGCGGGGACTGCGCCGGCTGCGGTCGTCGTGGCTGGATATCACCTGGGCGTTGTTCGTCGGCGTCAACCTGCTCGGCATGCGCGAGATGGGGTCCTGGTCGACGATCCCTTTCCTCGTCATCTGGGTGAGCCTGACCCTCGTGTACGGGCTGCGAATGTGGCGGCTCCAGCCGGCCATCCTGACGGTGGCCGTGGTGACGCTGGCAACCGGCGGCATCATCGTGGCGCAGGTGGTGGACGGGCAGCAGGAAGCGGACTACATCATCGAGGTCCCGCTGGTCGCGCTGATGTTCCTGGCGATGGTCTGGCACGGACGGCGACGGCAGGCGGCGCTCCTTGAGCGGCTCGCGGCGATGGACGAAGTGCAGCGCGTTTCGCGGGAGAACCTGCGCCTGCTCGAGCAGCAGCAACTGTTCCTTGTCGATGCCTCACACGAGCTTGGCACCCCGATCACGGTGGCGCTCGGCCACGCGGAGCTCATTGAGCAGTCGGTCAGCGACAAGACGGTGATCGACGACGTTCGCGTGGTCATCGGCGAGCTGGCGAGACTGCGCAGGCTGTCGAGCCGCCTGCTGCTGCTCGCCGCGGCCGGCAGCCCCGGCTTCCTTGACCTGGCGCCGGTCGGGGTCGATTCGATCGTGATCGAGGCGCTGGACCGCTGGGGTTACACGCCGCGCAGGTGGCGGCTGGGGGAAGTGGCCGAGGCGACCGTCCCCGGTGACCGCGACCGGCTGGCGGTGGCGCTTGACGCGCTGCTGGAGAACGCCATCGCGCACACCGAGAAGGACGACCTCATCGAGCTCAGCGCCCGGGCCGAAGACGGGCACGTCATCCTGGCGGTCGCGGACTCCGGCTGCGGCATCGCGGAAGCGGACCTGGAGCGGATCTTCGGCCGGTTCTCCCGCGCGACTCCCTACCGGAGCCGGGAGGCCGGCGGGTTCGGGCTCGGGCTGCCGACCGCCGCCGCGATCGCCGAAGCCCACCATGGCTCGGTCCGGGTGAACAGCACCCAGGGCAAGGGTTCGACGTTCGAACTGCTGATTCCCGCAGGGCCTGCGGCGAACGGGAACGCCGCAATGCCCTTGCTGTTGCCGGGGTTATGACACCGGAAACAGCAAGGGCTTCGGCTAGTTGATCTTCACCCCTCGGCAGGCGCCGCAGCCTGCGCGTGAGAGGCACGCCACTCGCCGATCCGCTCGCCGAGGTAGCCGCGCGCCACGGTGGTGACGAACGAGTACACCGCGTCCTCGTCCGGCGCCAGCGGACCTGGCGCGGCGAACGGCGAGGCGAGGCCGCGCTGCACCGACTCGCACGCCGACCAGTCCTGCCGGTTGGTCAGGTCCCAGAAGTCGACCGCGTACGACGGGTCGAACCCCGGCGACTCGACCGCCTCGGGCGCGAACGACCACGAACAGGTGATCCGCGTCCTGTCGGCCGCCTCCGGGACAAGGACGTGCGTCATGACGTAGTCCGGGTGCAGGCTGAGCAGCACGTTCGGGAAGATCCCGACGTAGATGACCTCGCGCAGCGCGGTCGCCGACAGACCGCGCAGCGGCACGCCGCCGCTCGAGCCGTCAAGCGACATCGTCGCGGCGCCGTCCCGCAGCGACATCCAGCCGCCGATCCACGAGCCGGTCGACTCGTAGTTCGCCCCGCTGTGCGGCGGCGAGACGCTGCACAGCTCCGGGTGGATGGTGGGGCAGTGGTAGCACTCGTGGTAGTTCTCGGTGAGAATCTTCCAGTTGGACGCCGCGTCGTAGACGTGCGTCGCGGCCACCACCAGGCGTTCCGGCTCGTACGGCGCGACGAGCTCGTCGAGGGCGGCGAGCGGCAGCGAGCCTGCCGCGCCGCCGGAGCCGTCGACGAAGATCAGCCCGTGCCATTCGGTGACCGGCAGCTCGCGCAGCGACCACTCCCTGGCGGTGAGGCCGCGGTACCCCGGCGCGCCGCGCAGCTCGCCCTTCAGCGTGTATGCCCACGAGTGGTACGGGCAGATGATTGCCCTGGCATTGGTGGCGGCACCTCCGCATGGCAGCAGCTCGTGGCCGCGATGCCGGCAGGTGTTGGCGAACGCGCGCAGCTTCCCGTCGTCGCCGCGCACGATGAGCGCGCTCCCGGCCCCGGTGCCGACCGCGATCTGGTCTCCTGCCGCTGGCACCTGCGAGGCGTGCCCGGCGCACGTCCACCCGTCGCCGAAGAAGTGCTCCCGCTCCCAGGCGAACACCTCGGCGGACGTGTACGCGGCCGGAGGCAGCATCCGGCTCTCGCCGAACGGGCGCAGGGCCGTCGCCAGCTGACCGTTGTCCAGTGGTGCCGGCGGGAACCGATCACGGCCGTGAATAGGAGGAACGGTTGCGACTGACTCAAAATCCTGACTGACCATACAGTCAAGGCTAGGCAACGTTTCAAAGGCTGTCTATATCAAGACTGACATGGACAGCTTATTGCCCGCGACCATTGCCGTGGCGCGGCGCCTCGGCCACACTTCCTTCAATGGCGGGCACCCGCCGTCCGACCGCGCCTCGCTCCAGTGCCACCCGCTCAGGGCTGTCGCGACGAGCCGGAAGTTACCTGACCCATGCGTTTCGCGACCCTGATCTGCTGGCTTGTCACCGCGAGCCTGGGTGCCTTCATGCTCCACACCTGGCTGGCGCGCGGCGGGCTTGACCGGGAGCGGTCCAAGGCGGGCGGGCTGCCGCCGCAACTGATCTTCGGCCACGCCGCCGCGGCCGTCGGTGGCCTGCTGAACTGGGTCGTCTTCCTCGCCTCCGGCGTCCGGCCGCTCGCCTGGGCGGCGGTGGGCCTGCTGATGGTGGCGGTCGGCCTCGGGCTGTGCACGGTGACGCTGTGGACCCCGTATCCAGCGCGCAAACCGGGGGAGCGCCGGCCGGCCGTCGCACACGACGCGCCCCGGCCGGCCACGGCAGGAGAGGCCCCCGCCGCAGGGGAGGTGGCGGCGGCAGGGGAGGCTCCCCGCCCGGCCCAGGTGCGGGACGCGCATCTGCCGGGTCAGCAGCCGGAGTTCACCGTCACGGACGAGATGATCGCCCGGCTGATGGCGAATCCCGCCCCGCCGCGCAGGCCGGGTCCGATCCGGCCGAATCCGGCCGTACTCGTCCCTGTCGCCCACGGCTTCGCCGCGATCGGGACTTTCCTGCTCGCCGTGATGAGCACGATCACGTGAGTTGCCTGCGAAGATCGGCCGCCGAGGGTTGCGGATGCGGGTCACCGCTGCCGATACTTCTGGGATGGGTGCACGGAACGTGCTCGGCGGCGAGCTTGAGCCATGTGGGACTGACCCGCTTACCGGGTTCTACCGGGACGGCTGCTGCAACACCGGGCCGGAGGACGGCGGGAGTCACACCGTCTGCGCCGTGGTGACGAGCGAGTTCCTCGAGCACCAGCGGAGTATCGGCAACGACCTGAGCACGCCGATGCCGCAGTACCGTTTTCCCGGCCTGGTGCCCGGGGACCGGTGGTGCGTGACCGCGGCGAACTGGCTGCGCGCGTACCAGGACGGCCTGGCGTCCCCGGTCGTGCTGGCGTCCACCCATGAGCGCGCCCTGGAGATCATCCCGATCACGGCGCTCAAGCAGCACTCGGTCGACGTTCCCGCCGACGCGAGTGCGCTCGAGGACAAGGACCACTGACCGCCGCGTTACCCCGTGGCGACCGGAGCGTGAATCTCCCAGACGTTCCCGTCTGGGTCGGTGAAATGCGCGCAGCGCAGGCCCCAGTGCCGGTCCTCCGGCTCGCGGATGAAGGTCACGCCCTTGGACCGCAGTTCCTCGTAGGCGGCGTCGACGTCGTCCACGCCCGTGGCCATCACGAACCGGCCACCGCGCGACGGCTCGTGGTCCACGTCGCCGGGGCTGAGCAAGCCATCGGCCGTGTCCCTGGCGATGATCATCAGCCCGCCCGGCCCGATGTTGAAATACGCGTCAACGCCGTCGGTGCCGGTCGCGCACTCAAGGCCCATGACGTTCTCGTAGAAGTCACGCGCCTTGCGGTAGTCCGCGACGAAGAGCACGTTGAGGTAGCCGTCGTACTTGATGGTCATGCCCAGCCTCCCAGCTGTCCGATGTTCACCAGGATGACGTGAACCTCCGGCGATTCTCATCGGCCCTCAGCCGGCTAGCGGCCGGATCGGGCATCGCGGTCGTCACGGCGGCCGGGATAGCGTGGACGGCATGGCGATCATCACACGAGCCCTCGGGCAAACCGGCGCGAACGTGACCATCCTCGGCTATGGCGCGATGGAGCTGCGCGGGCTGCCCAGGGGTCCCGAGATAGCGGACGAGGGCGCGGGCCGGCTGCTCAACTCCGTACTCGACGGCGGCATCAACCTGATCGACACCTCCCCGGACTACGGCAGTAGCGAGGAACTGATCGGCACGTACCTCGGCCACCGCAGGGACGAGTTCTTCCTCGCCTCCAAGTGCGGCTGCCCGATGGAGGTGCCCGCGGACACGCCGCCGCCCCACCCGCACGACTACAGCGCCGCGAACGTGCGGGCCAACGTCGAGCGGTCGCTGCGGCGGCTGCGCACCGACCGGCTGGACCTCGTTCAGGTGCACATGTCGCCCAGCAAGGCGACGCTTGCGGAGAACGGAACCGTCGAGACGCTGCGCGAGCTGCGGGACGAGGGCAAGATCCGGTTCATCGGCATGTCCGGCATCCTCCCCGACCTGGCCGACCACATCGCGATGAACGTCTTCGACGCCTTCCAGATCCCCTACTCGGCGGTCCAGCGCGACCACGAGAAACTGATCACCGAGGCGGCGGACCAGGGCGCGGGCACGCTGATCCGCGGTGGCGCCGCGCGCGGCGCCGCGTCGGAGGAGAAGAACTGGCGCAACGGCCCGCTCACCCAGGAACCCGGGGTCGGCAGGCGCAACTGGGAAACATCCGGCATCGAGGACCTGCTGCACGAGGCGGGCATCGGCCGGATGGAGTTCATTCTCCGCTTCACCCTCAGCCTCCCCGGCCTGTCGACCACGATCGTCGGCACCGCGAACCGGGCACACCTGGCGTCCAACATCGCGGTGGCGGAGCGGGGACCGCTGCCCGACGACCTGTACGAGGAGGCAAGGAAACGGCTTCCTCTCCCCTGATAACACTGAACATTCCCATCGTTAAGACGCCGTCGTACCGGGCAGGTAACCCATGTCGGCCCTGCACCCAATGGCCGGCAGCGGAGGGACGCTATGAGCCAGCGCACGGCAAGGCACGACCCGCGTGCCAAATCCGGGGACGAAGACGTCGACGAGATCCAGGCCCGCCACCCAGAGCGCAGGCAAGGCGTGCGGCCGCGCCAGCCCGTCAGTCAGCCGGCTGGCGATGACGGCGTAAGTCCCGACGAACCCGACGAGGGTGAGTTCGAGGTGGTCGGCGACGACGACCTGAGCGACGTCGACCTCGGTCCTGCCGCCCCGAATTTCACTGACCCGGACGCCCCTTCCGGCCGCATGAGGAAAATAACGCCGGAGAGCGAACGCGGGTCCGTGGACTCGCCGGACGCCTCAAGGTAGCCGCAGGCGATCCGCCGCGCGTCGCGGGTTCGCTACAGTCGCGGGTCGACCGGCTCCGACTCGAGCGCGAGCACGCCGAACACGCACTCGTGCACCCGCCACAGCGGTTCGCCGCTGGCCACCCGGTCGAGCCCCTCGAGGCCGAGCGCGTACTCGCGCAAGGCGAGGATGCGCTTCTTGGCGACCGAACGGGTCCGCAGCCGCGCCAGGTTCTCCGGCTCGGTGTAGTCGGGGCCGTAGATGATCCGCAGGTACTCACGGCCGCGCACCTTCAGCCCCGGCTGGGCTAGGCCCTTCGGCCCGCGGACCAGGCCCGCGGCCGGCTTGACCACCATGCCCTCGCCGCCGGCCTCGGTCAGCGCCAGCCACCAGTCGGCTGCCGCGGCGCAGGAGGCGGCATCCGCGGTGTCCGCGTACACGTGCCTGGTCTGCGCGCACAGCTCTGGGTCGGCGGCCGCCAGCCGTGCGGCGGCGTTCAGGTGCCAGGAGTGCGGCCGCGTGGCGTGCGCCGCGCCCTCGGCGGCGAGCACCGCGAACGGCGCGAGCCGCAGGCCGGTGAGCCCGTCAACGGGCCAGCAGTACCGCTGGTAGGCGGCCGCGAACCCGTCCGCGTTGGCCAGCCGGGACCTGGTCCGCGCGAGCAGGCCCGCCAGCGCTCCCTCAGGTGCGAGCGCCCCATCGGGCTCGTCCGCTCCGTCGGGCTCGTCCGCTCCGTCGGGCTCGTCCGCTCCGTCCAGTGCGGCAGCCGGGGCCGATGTCGCGCTGCCTGGCTTCGGCGCCAGCCGCGCCGCCGCCTGCTCCAGTGCGGCGACCGCCGCGGGCAGCGCCGCGCGGGCGGCGGCGCCGACCGCGCCGTACTGGTCGCGAAGCAGCTGCCCCGCCTTGGCCGACCACGGCAGCAGCTCCGCGTCGAGCAGCAGCCAGGAGGTGGACAGCTCGTCGAACAGCCCCGCCGTCGTCGCGGCGGACCGGAGCCGGCCGAGCAGCGCGGCGGTCAGTTCCGCGCCGAAGAACGGCCGCCCGGTCCGCGTCCACACCGCACCGCCGCCCATGCCCGCGGCCACGCCGAAGCGGTTCACCGCGTCGGCCTCTGACCGGCACACCAGGACCACGGCGCGCGACCCCATGTGCTTCTCCTCGCACACGACCTCGCGCACGCCCGCGTCGGCGTAGGCGGCGAACGCCTGGTCCGGGTGCTCGAGCAGGTCGCCGTCTGGCGCGGTCGCCACCGGGGACATGGTCGGCGGCAGGTACAGCAGCCAGCGCGGGTCGATCGCGAACCGGCTCATCACCTCAAGGGCGGCGGCCGCGTTCGCCTCGCCGATCTTGATCCGCGGCACGTAGCCGGTGTCGATGATCCTGGTGCCCGTCACGTCCGCGACGTCGAGCACGTCGGGCTCGCGCCGGGCCGCGGTGATCGGCACCGTACCGGGAGTCGCAGCCGGGCCGGCGGTGTCCGCGAAATCCGCGGAGACCGGCGGGAAAGGCCTGGCGGGCTCGTAGTAGACGCGGGCGGAGGGGACGGAGACAAGCATCCGTTCTGGATAACTCAGTGCGGTGAGGGAACCGCCGAACACACAGCCGGTGTCCAGGCAGAGCGTGTTGTTCACCCATTCCGGTGCGGGCACCGGCGTGTGACCGTAGAGCACCATGGCGCGGCCGCGGTAGTCCTCCGCCCACGGGTAGCGGACCGGCAGGCCGTAGACGTCGGTCTCGCCGGTGGTCTGCCCGTACAGGCAGAACGAGCGGACCCGGGCGGAGGCGCGGCCCTGGAGCCGTTCCGACAGGCCGGCGTGCGCGACGACGAGCCGCCCGCCGTCGAGCACGTAATGTCCGACGAGGCCGTCGAGGAACGCCTCGGCCGCGGCGCGGAACTCCGCGGGCTCCGCCGCGAGCTGCGCGAGCGTGGTCTCAAGCCCGTGCGACACCCGCACGTTCCTGCCGCGCAGCGCGCGCAGCAGCTTGTCCTCGTGGTTGCCGGGCACGGCCAGCGCGGTGCCCGCCGCGACCATGCCCATCGCCAGGCGCAGCACGCCGGGGGAATCGGGGCCGCGGTCCACCAGGTCGCCGAGGAAGATCACCCGCCGCCCCTCGGGGTGCGCCGCGTTCACCGGGCGCCCGGCCTCGTCGCGGTCGAGCGTGTAGCCGAGCTTCTCGAGCAGCGCGCCGAGTTCGGCGAGGCAGCCGTGCACGTCGCCGATCACGTCGAACGGCCCGGTCTCGTGCCGCAGGTCGCTGTAGAGCCTGGTGCGGGTGATCGTCGCGGCGGCGACCTCATCGGCGGAGCGCAGCACGTGCACCGTGCGGAAACCCTCGCGCTTGAGGTTCCGTCTAACCGACGAGCGCAGCGCCGTGTGCTGCCGCCTGATCACGTGCGCGCCGAAGTCACGGTCGGCCCGCGCCGCGTTGCGCGCCTCGCACACCGATGCGGGCAGGTCGAGGACGATCGCGACCGGCAGCACGTCGTGCTCGCGGGCGAGCGCGACAAGCGGCGCCCTGGCCTCTGGCTGCACGCTCGTCGCGTCCACGACGGTGAGCCGTCCCGCCGCGAGCCGCTTGCCCGCGATGTAGTGCAGCACGTCGAACGCGTCCACGGTGGCTGACTGGTCGTTCTCGTCGTCGGCGACAAGGCCGCGGCAGAAGTCGGAGGAGATCACCTCGGTCGGCTTGAAGTTCGCCCTGGCGAACGTCGACTTGCCGGAGCCGGTCACCCCGATGAGCACGACGAGCGACAGCTCGGGAATGGGCAGCTCGCTCATGCGGCACCTCCGTTCGCGGCCGCCGTTAGGCCGGCCCCGGACCGCGTGAAGACCGCCATCTGGGTGGGTGACCCGGCGGCGGGCGACTCCGGGCCTACCCCGGTGAACCGGACCTCGTACCCGTAAGCGCCGGCGACCCTGAAGGCCCACGCGGCGAACTGGCCGCGATCCCACTCGAAACGGTGGTCACGGTGCCGCAGCGCGTCCTCGGCCATCTGGTACTCGGCGTTGTACTCGCGGTTCGGTGTGGTGACGACGACGGCGCCGGGCGCGGCGAACCCGAACACCGCACGCTCAAGCGCGCCAAGGCGGTCCGGCTCGACGTGCTCGATGACCTCCATCAGCACGGCCGCGTCGAGCCCGGCGAGCCGCGCATCCCGGTAGGTGAGCGAGGACTGGAACATGGTCAGCCGTGCCCGCCGCGCCCCGGGCATCCGGTCAAGGCGCAGCCGCCGCGCGGCCTGCGCGAGCGCCCTGGCAGACACGTCGGCGGCGATCACCTGGGCGAACGCGGCGTCGTGCAGCAGGTCGCCGGTGAGCGCGCCCTCACCGCAGCCGAGGTCGGCCACGGTACGCGCGCCCGTTTCGCGCAGCGCCGCCAGCACCGCCCGCCGCCGCAGCACCGCGAGCGAAACCGGCTGCTCAGGGTGGGCTTCGCCTTCCGGCTGTGCCTCGCCTTCCGGCTGTGCTCCGCCTTCCGGCTGTGCTCCGCCTTCCGGGAGTGCTCCGCCTTCCGGCTGTGCTCCGCCTTCCGGGAGTGCTCCGCCTTCCGGCGTCTCGGCCTCCGGGGCGCCGGGCTCCATCGCGTCGGGCGTCTCGGGCTCTAGCTCGGGCACCGCGTTGTCGATCTGGGCCGGGTCAAGGCCGTCAGACTCGGCGAGCCGCGCAAGCGCCGCGTCGGTCAGCGCCCGCCGGTGCAGCAGGTACCGCCGGCTGATCAGCCCCCGCTCGGGATGCCCAGCCAGCCACCCGGCGCCCGCGCGGATCAGCTTGTCCACCTCGTCGGTTGACACCCAGTAATGCTTGGCGTCGTCGAGTACCGGCAGCAGCACGTACAGGTGGTTCAGCGCGTCCGCCAGCCGCACGGTCCCGGTGAGCCGCAGGTCGACGTAGGCGGAGTCGCCCCACGACGCGGGCTCGAGTGGCACCGGCTTCGCGCGCACCTCCCAGCCGAGCGGGCAGAACATCCTCATCGCGAGCGCGGGCCCGCCCGCGCAGCGCAGCGCGGGCAACCGGATCTCCAGCGGCATCGCCGCGGCGGCCAGTTCCGGCCGCGCCTCGCACCGCCCGGTGAGCGCGGTGCCGAACACTCCCTTGATCGCGACGGCGAGCAGGCTGGAAGCGGCATACGGCCGGTCGTTCACGTAGTGCGTGACGCTGTCTCCCGGCCCGCGCACCAGCGCCACCGGGTCCACGTCGAGCAGCAGCGCCGCGGTGCACCGCTCCGGCGACGCCTCCGGGTAGAACACGTGCGCCGTCCCGCTGGCCACGCCGAACGCCTGCGCGCGCCCCGGATGCTTATGCAGCAAGAACCCCAGGTCGGTGGCGGGCGCGCGGGTGGTGGTAACGGTCAGCAGCATCCCCGAATTCTCCCGGAAGCCGATTGACCAAGACAAACCAGTTATCCGGAACGGGTGCGGCTGATCGTGGCCGCCAACAGCCTTGACTTTATCTTGCGTGACAAGACATCATGTGCGACATGGGCAATGACCCGGGCATGACGGAGCTGCGCCGCGGCGTGCTAGGCCCGTGCGTGCTCGCGCTGCTCGACGAGCGCCCCCGTTTCGGCCTCGAACTCGTTCGCGACCTGGCCGCCGCCGGCGGCCTGCTGACCAGCGACGGCACCGTCTACCCGCTGCTCAACCGGCTCCGCGACGCCGGACTGGTGACAAGCGAATGGCACGACCAGGCGGGGGAGCGGGCGCGCCGCTACTACTTCATCACCGAAGCGGGCCGCGAGCAGCTCAAGTCGTTCCGCGCCGACTGGACCGACTTCGCCGCCACCGTCGAGTCAGTCCTGTTCCCTCCATCCACCGAGCACCCCGCGACGGATACCCCGGGGAAGGAGCCGCGCGATGACCGACATGGTGCTTGAAAACGCACTGGTCCGCGAGTACCTGTGGGCACTCAGCCTGGAATGCATTTCGCTCCCCGTGGCACAGGCGCGGGAACTTCGCGAGCAGATCGCCGCCCACCTGGACGAGGCGCTCCCGGCTGACGCGACCAACGACGACGTCCAAGCGGAACTTGCGCGCCTCGGTTCGCCAAGATCCCTCGCCGCCGCCGCAGGCCCGGCGCGATTCGGAGGGTGGCGACGCCTGCGCAACTGGCTCAGCCACGTCCGCTGGTGGGGGTGGGCGTTGCTGGCACTGGTCGTCGCCATGGCTAGCACGGGAGCCGGCTTTTTCGACTCGATGAAGTCCGCCGCACCGCTGTATAGCACAGGAACCGGGTGGCTGTATCCCGCGGATCAGGCTCGCGCGGTTGACAGCCGAGCCGGCCTCAGCAGCCAGACGACCGTTCCTGTCCGGTCCGGTCAGCGGCAGGGCATCGAGCTCGCGGTGTGGAACACCAGCGACTGGACGCAGATCATCCTCGGTACCGATCCGCACTGGTACTTCGACGCCTTCACCGATGTCCAGATAACCGGGGAGAGCGGTCCGCACCTGAACAAGGTGGGCGATCCGGTCTCAGGCAGTAGGTACTACGCGTCACCCGCCGTGATCCCGCCTCATTCGTTCCGCTGGCTCCGCGTCACCTGGATATCGCAGGTCTGCCTGGTCGCGGATGGGTACACCTGGTTCGGCGACATCCCGTTTCTGGTCCGGGTCGGCGCCATCACGAAAACCGAGGACGTGACCCTCGACGGACAGAACTTCGCGCTGGCCGGCCCCAGTACGAAGCACTGCTCTTAAGACTCTTGTCGGGAAGGAGCCTCGCGATGAATGACACCGTTCTAGAGCACCCCCTGGTCCGCGAGTACCTCCGCGAACTCAACAGGGCCAGCGTGACTTTGCCTGCCGCACAGGCGCGGGAGTTGCGCGACCAGATCGCCGCGCATCTGGCCGAGGCTTTGCCGCCCCGAGCCGCCGACGAGCAGGTCCTCTCTGTCCGCCGCGTCCATGTGTCCTGGACATCGGACGAGTGCTTCGGCGCGGAAGGCGGGATCATCATCGACCAGATCACGTTGCTGGTACGCGTCGGCGTGGTGACCCGAACAGAAAGCGTTAAGCTGCAGCAAGCCTTCGAGCTCGCAGGTCCCAAGCACAGTATTGATCACAACTGCGCCTAGGTTGGTGGGTAAGACTGGTGCCGTGACTTCCTGGGTGCTGCACCTGGACATGGACCAGTTCCTCGCCGCTGTCGAGCAACGGCGTCATCCCGAGCTGCGCGGCAAGCCGATCGTGGTCGGCGGTGACGGCGACCCGACCAAGCGCGGCGTCGTCTCCACCGCCTCCTACGAGGCGCGGGAGTTCGGCGTGCACTCCGGCCTGCCCCTGCGCACGGCGGCCAAGCGCTGCCCGGACTGCGTGTTCCTGCCGGTGGACGCCGACGCCTATAACGAAGTCTCCGCGGTGGTGATGGACGTGCTGCGGGAGACCGGCTGCCCCGTCGAGGTCCTCGGCTGGGACGAGGCGTTCATCGGCGTCAGCACCGACGACCCCGAGGGCTTCGCGCGCGGCCTGGCCGCAGACGTCAAGGAGGCCACCGGACTCGACTGCTCGGTCGGCATCGGCGACAACAAGCTCCAGGCCAAGATCGCCACCGGCTACGGCAAGCCGGCCGGCGTCTACCGGCTCACCACGCAGACCTGGTTCCAGGTCCTCGGCGAGCAGCCGCCGGACGCCATCTGGGGCATCGGCGCGAAGACGGTCGCCAAGCTGGCCACGCTCGGCATCACCACCGTCCGCCAGCTCGCCGCCGCCGACATGGACCGCCTGGCGAAGGAGTTCGGCCCCACCACCGGACCCTGGCTGGTCCTGCTCGGCAACGGCCGCGGTGAGAGGGACGTCGACTCGACCCCGTACGTCCCGCGCTCGCATGGCCGCGAGGTCACCTTCCAGCGCAACCTCGCCGACTGGACCCAGGTGGCGACGGAGATCTCCCGGCTGGCCCGCCAGGTGGCCGGCGAGGTGACCGACCGTCCGGTGGCTCGCGTCGTGGTCAAGGTCCGCTACGCCCCCTTCGACACCATCACCCACGGTGCCCCGCTCGCCCCGGGAACGCAGTCACCGCCTGGCATCCCGCAGCCGTACGGCGACCCGCTTCCCCTCAACGACCCGTCCGCCGCGCCCGCGCCAGCGGACGCCGACGCTGCCTGGGCAACGATCATCGAGCAGGCCGCAGTGGTCGCACTCGAGAAGTTCAACCCGGGCCGCCCCGTCCGCCTCCTAGGCGTCCGCGCAGAGTTCGCGGACAACCCGGAATGACCGCGGGACTGTACCGATCACCCGCCTCACGGGCCCCAACGCTTACACCCGCCCCATCACATCGAACATGATCACGGAAATTCCGATTACAACGGAAACGAAGTGCTCGTATAGCGCATTCCGTTTCCGCCAGGATCAGAGTTTCCGTGATCCTCCCCCTCAAGTGCGCAGCAGACGAGGTAGCGGCTGATTACAGCGCCCGGCTCATCCGGATCTCCGTGAGGGCCGGGTTGGAGGGCAGCGGCTGCACCTCCCCGGTCGCCGCGAACCCGCACCGCTCGTACAGCCGGCGCGCCGCGTCGTTCATCTCGGTGACCCACAGGCACAGTGTGCCGAAGTCATGCTCCTTCGCCCACAAGACGGCCGCCTCGACGAGCGCCTCGCCGACCTTCTGGCCGCGAAGGCCGGGCCGCACCCACATGGACACCAGGTCCGCCACGCCATCCTCGACGTACACGCCCGCCAGCCCAGCGGGCGACTCGACAGGGTCGGTGTAGGCGAAGAACGTTACTGACCGGTCGCTGATCCGCCCGCGCCACTGCGGTTCGCCGAAGGCGACCTCGCGCGCGTACGTCGAACCGAACGCGTACGGCGCCTCGGCGAGCGCGGCCAGCCGCACGTCGCGCATCAGTTCCCAGTCGTCGGCGGAAATCTCGCGCACGAACACCATGCCGTCATGCTCTCGCGTCGCCCGCGCTCGTCGCGAGCCATTTACGCCGGAGCCGGAGCCAGGAGCCAGGAGCCAGGAGCCAGGCGAAGCTACTCCCCGACGTGCGAGGTGAGCCAGTCGCAGAGGTCCGTGCTTGACCGCAGGAAGTCGCCGACCTTCGCCGAGGCGGCGGACGTCGCCAGCCACGGCTCGGGATTCCAGTGCTGCCACGTGGTCAGCCCCTTGTGCCGCAGCAGGCCGATGCGCGGATGGTCCGCCGAATACCCGCGGGGCGCGGACTTGAGCGTGCCGTGCCCGTGCACCTCGACGCCGTCCTTCTCCAGCGCCGCCACGATCGCGGCGAGCTCGGCGCCGTCCGGACCTGCCACCCCGGCCCGGTACCTGATCAGCTCGTCGGGCTCGAGATGCCACCGCCCGGCTCCCGCGGACAGGCCGTCCGCCGACAGCTGCACGTAGCTGGTCCCGCCGAGCGTGGCACCGATGTGCGTCTTGTAGGGCGTCTTGTCCTGGCTGAACCGGATGTCGCGGTACGGCCTGAACACCTTGGCCGCGCCGAACTCGGGAGCGAGCTCGTCGAGCAGCTCCTCCATCGGGCGCAGCACTTTCTCCTGGTAGACAGCCTTCCGGCTGGTCCAGTACTCCTTCGAATTGTCATCCTCGAGGCCCGCATAAAAGGCAAGCGCCTCGGCAGGCCACCCGCTGAACGCCATGGCCCAAGCCTACGACGGTGACCAAAGGTCAAAGACAAGAACAGGCCGCCACCGAACGGTTGCCTGCCTTCGCCATCACCCGGACCTCACTGCCCGAGTGCCTGGTCGAGCGGTACCAGGCGGCGCTGGAGGGCGAAGATGGCCGCCTGGGTGCGGTCGGCAAGCCCGAGCTTGGCCAGGATGCTCGACACGTGGCTCTTCACCGTCTCCTCGGAGACGGAAAGCGCCCGCGCGATCTCCCGGTTGGACCGGCCCTGTGCCAGGCCCTTGAGCACGTCGGTCTCCCGCGGGGTGAGCTGCGCGAGCGGGTCGGCGGCGGCCCGCCGCAGCTCGCGAAGCATCCGCGCGGTCGCCGCCGGCTGAAGCACGCTCTCGCCCCGCGCGGCGGCGCGCACCGCCTCGACCACCTGGTCCACGCCTGCGGTCTTGGGCAGGTAGGCGAGCGCCCCCGCCTTGAGCGCCTGCACGAGATGCTGGTCGTCGGCCGATGAGGTCAGCACGAGGACGGCGACGGCCAGCCCCTCCTCCTGCAGCTTGCCGAGCAACGCGAGCCCGTCGAGCCGGGGCATGAGCAGGTCGAGCAGCACCACGTCGGGGCGCAGCGCGCGGATGGCG
>Ga0335083_10004967_pt1 | contig 16849 bp, 11 predicted proteins | sample Lox_Sample_42_FD_206716 | JGI IMG/M metagenome (GOLD analysis project Ga0335083, IMG submission 206716) | Soil microbial communities from Loxahatchee National Wildlife Refuge, Florida, United States - Lox_Sample_4.2 | ecosystem: Environmental > Terrestrial > Soil > Wetlands | place: USA... | reverse complement strand
GAACTGCTCGACAAGTGCTAGGGTCTGTACTCAAATAAGGGAATGTGCCCCACTGCGATCGATCGACCGGTTTGTCGAGCTTGATAGTTTGAGGCAGGAGCTAGCACCGTTTTACAGCACTATCGGCCGGCATTCAGGCGGATCGTGTCGAACTGAGCATCGCGCCGGAACGAGGTTCTGGGAGCCAGGCCACGCAGGGTCGGCATCAGCCAGGAGGCGGCGGTATGGATCAACAGCCGAAACTGGTTGGCCGTCGCCTTGCGGCAGGACGTGCGGTCGGAGGCGAGATGCAGCTTGTGCGCCTTGATCAGGTTTTCGGCCTGCCCGCGCCCACAATAGACTTTGTCGTAGAGCGATTTCGGCGGTCCCGGCAGATTGGTGACGATGAAGCGGCTGTCGGCTCCTTGTGGACCGGCCTCGACGCGAGCGATGACGCGGCGCTCAACGGTCCAGCTTTTGGCGACGTAGCGGAAGTCACCGTAGCGGCGGACCTTCTCGCCTTCGCCGGCGAGGCGGCCCAAGGCGGCGTCCTCGGCGAGCGTGCCGACTTGGCGCAGAACCACCGGATTGCCGGCCAGGCCGAAGATGTAGCCGACGCGGTTGCGCTCGCACCACGCGAGATCGCCAAGACGAGGCCTACCAGACTTCCCGCCGTCAGCAAAAAAAGGTCGAGATGCTGTTCGCGCATCACAAACGCATCCTGAAGCTCGACCGGCTCCGATTACGCGGGCCGAGGGGTGCCCCCGACGAGTTTCACCTCGCCGCCGCCGCTCAAAACCTCCGGAAACTCGCCAAGCAGATCCCTTCGCCGACGCTCATCCCGGCGGGCGGCATGAGGCGGCACCCGCCTTATCAACCCTGTCACAGCTTCCATCGCCCCCGCCGCGATCACTCAAAAACCGATTTCTTCACCCCGAGGCGATCGCCCCCATGCGGCCATTTAGAACCTCCAACGGAGGCCGGCCTGGATGGTTTGGCTGGCGGTATTGCTGGTCGGCAGGATGGCATCGTAATTGACGTAGAACTGGAGGTTAGGGCCGGCGATCATGGCGAGGCCGAGGCCGGCGGTGAGTTGATGGCGCGAGGGCGCGACTCCGGCCACCGGGAAAGAAGCGGCGCTCACCGTGGTCGCGGTAAGGAGCCGGGCGTTTGAAAGCGTCTCATAGGCGTAGCCGAGACGCAGCTCCGGGGTGATGCTGGTGCCGCTATCGGTGACAAACTCCTCTGCCGCAGCGATGCCGAGATAGGGCTGGAAACTGTCGGTGCTCCGGTCGCTCGACGACAGGTCAAAACCGCTCGCGCCGCTATCGGCAAAGCCGCCTTCCGACAGATGCACGAACTGGAACCCAAGCTTCGGGGTCAGCGTCGCGACACGACCGCCATAACTCTCGACCTGCAACGGCAGACTCCATTGTCCCGCGGCAGTGGCTTCGTTGCCGCCGTGGCTCTCGTTGGCGGTGCCAATCCCGCCGATGCCGCGCGCCGTGTCGAACCAATCATGCGCATAACCGGCGGTCGCGGTGAGCTGGCTTCGCCCGAAGATCGCGCCGCCATAGAACGCGAACCGCGCGCTCGACTCGGTGCCGCTCGACGTCGAGTGCTCGCTGATGGTGCTGTGCAGGTAGCCGCCGGCGATGCCGAGATAGAGGTTCTCGGCGACCGGCCGGTCAAAGCCGGCGAGAAAGCCGCCCGTGTCGCCGGTGAAGCCCGGCGCGCTCGAATTGCCATTGACCGAGCCGAAGCTACCGATGCCGCGGAACTAGGCGCCCTCGGTTGCCAGCTCCTGGGGTAAGGCCGAAGCGAAACTGCCGATATCGGCGAGATTGGCGTTGCCCTGGGCGTATTGCATGCCGGTCACACCGGTCCCGAACGGCGTGGCGCTCGCCACCGCGCCATCGACGATGCCGGCGCGACGCTGGCCGATCCGGTCGAGGATGATGCCGTTTGCCTGCTGAGCGGTCAGCATCGCGACGCTGGTTACCGCGCTATAGATCGTATCATTGGTCGGCGCGATAATGATTGGCGTGGGATTTGGGGTTGGGGTGGTGTTGCTGGTTAATTGGAGGGTCACGTCGGTCGGGTTGTAGAGCAATGCTTGTGCTAGCCCGCCCGGGTTGCTGCCGGTAATCGTCGCGAATGTGCCGCTGACGCTGGATGCGGTGATGATCTTGTACGCGGCAGCGCTGTAGACGCCGGGGTCGAAGGCCAGCGCCAGCTTGCCGGCGAGGCTCGCCGCGCCGCCGACCGCGAGCTTCGACGACGCCGTCGGGCTTACTTCGATCGACAGCGTCGCGCTGCTGCCCTGAGTGTAGTTGCCGTTGACCGCCAGCGTGCCGATCGAGCCCCCCGGCGAGACAATCCCTGCAGTGTTGCCAAGATTGCCGCCGATCGTGCCGAAGCCTTTGAGCGTTCCGCCCGTCACCGTGACGCTGCCGCCGAGGCTGGCATTGGGCGCGCTGTCGGTGCCCAGCGCGACCGTGCCGGAATTGATCGTCGTCGTGCCGGTAAAGGCGCTGCTGTTGCCGGTCAGCGACAGGGTGCCACTGCCCTGCCAGACGAGACCGCCCGACCCGGTAAAGCCGCCGGCGAAGATCGTCGAGTTGCTCGTGCCGAAACTCAGTGTGTTGCCGCCGACATTGACGGCCGTGCCAGCAACGCCGGAAAGATCCTTGATTGTCTGAGTGCCGCCTTGCGAGATGTCGAAAGCCGCGCCCGTGCCGCTCAGCGATACCCCGCTCGACGCCGCGACCGACCCACCCACGCCGATTGCCAGGGTTCCGCCGGCGATCGTCGTGGCGCCGGTGTAGGTATTGGCGCCCGAAAGCCTCACGGTGCCGGCTCCGGTCTTGGCGAGCGCCCCTGTGCCGGCGAGCACTGCGCCGACCGTGCCCGTTTGCAGCGCAAACGCGCCTGAGGATGACAGCGTGCCGTTCTGCACCGTGCCGCCCGTCAGCGTCAGCCCGCCATTCTGCGTCTGCGTTGTGCCGCCGAAATCGAGGATGCCGCCCGACACCGTCACCGCGCCCGTCGTGCCGCCCAGCGTACCGCTGCCCGATAACTGCAACATCCCCGCGCTGACCATCGTCCCGCCGGTGTAGGTGTTGGCGCCGGAGAGCACCAGTGTACCGGCGCCGATCATCTCAAGCGTGCCAGCCGTGGCTCCATCGGAGAGAACACCGGAGATCGTCTGCGTCGTTCCCGCGGTCGGCGCGAAACTGGGATCGCCAGCGATCGAGATGTTGTTGCCGATCGCGAAATTGCCGCCGCTGAAGCCCAGCGTCGTGCCCGCCGCCATGGCCAACGGCCCGGTGCCGAGAGCCGCGCTGTTGCCGATGGTGATCGCGCCGGCGTTGAGCGTGGTGCCGCCGGTGTAGGTATTGGCACCGGTCAGGGTCAGCGTTCCGCTACCTTGCTTGACGAGCGATCCGCCCGTGCCACCATCGGTGCCGCCGTCCTGGATGATCCCGGCAAACGTCGTCGCGTTGGCTGTGCCCAGCTTCAGCGTGCTGTTGCCGAGCGCGACGAAGCTGCCGGCGACGCCGGTGAGATCCTGGATCGTCTGGTTGTTGGTCGGCGCGCTGCTCGAAATGTCGAACGTCGCGCCCGTGCCGGTCAGGCTTACTCCGGTCGACGAGGAGATCCTTCCTCCCGATAGCTGTAACGTCGCGCCGTCCCGGATCGTCGTCGCGCCGGTATAGGTGTTGGTGCCGGAGATCGTCTGTGACGCGTTGGATGCGATCGTCAGCGCGCCGCCCGTGCCGCCGCCGAGGCCGCCGTCGGCGATCACGCCGGCGAATGGGCCCGAGCCGCTGGTGATCGTCAGCGTCTGCGAGCCGAGGTTCACCGCCCCGCCAGAGGAGAAGCCGAACAGTCCGGCGATGCTCGCACCGGCTGTCGTCTGCGAGATGTCGAGAGTGCTCCCGCTACCGGTCAGGCCGACGAAGGCGGAATTGGCGATCGAGCCGCCGCCCGTGAGCGCCAACGTCGCGCCGGTGTCGATCTGTGTCGCGTTGGTATAGGTGTTGCTGCCCGACAGCGTCAGCGTCCCGCCACCGATTTCGAGTCCGCCAGCTCCAATGATGTTGCCCGAGAAGGTCGTCGAGGCATTGGAGACGAAAAGGCCGCTTGACGTTCCGCCGCTGCCGGTCTGCACCGTGCCGGCGCCGCTCAGTGTCATGACGGACGCGGTGCTGCCGTTGTTACTGATGTCGAATGTCGCGCCCGATGCGACGCTGACCCCGCTGCTCTGCGCGACCGAGCCGCCGGCAAGCGCCAGCGTGCCGCCGCTGACGACCGTCGCGCCGGTATAGGTGTTGGCACCGGTCAGCGTCACGGTGCCGCCGGCCGCGCCGCCGTTGGCGATGGTCAGCGTCCCGGTCGTGCCGTTGCCGTTCGCGATGACGCCTGAGTAGGTGAGGCTGTTTCCGTTCGAGTCGATCGTGCCGCCGGTGGTGTTGATCGCGCCGGCATTGGCAATCGTCACATTGGCGAGACCGGCCTGCAGTGCGGCGCCGTCGAAGGTCAGCGTTCCAGTGCCGAGCGCCGAGGAGGTGATCGCGCCCGGTGTGCTTACGGTGTCGACCCCGGCCTGCAGAATGCCCCCGGACAGCGTCGTCCCGCCGGTGTAGGTATTCGCGCCCTTAAGCACCAACGTTCCCGGCCCCTGCATGTCGAGCGCGCCGGGCGAGCCCTCGTCGGCAATGACGCCGTTGATCGTCTGAACCGTTCCGGCAGCCGGTGCAAAAAAGGGATCGCCGGTGATCCCGATGCCATTGCTTATCGCGAAGTTGCCGCCGCTGAAGGCGAGGGTCGTGCCGGCCGTCAAAAACAGCGAGCCGGTGCCCAGCGCCGAGCTGTTGCCGATGGTCAGCGTCCCAAGCAATACTGTCGTGCCGCCGGTAAAGGTGTTGGCGCCGCTCAGCGTGAAATTGCCGGTGCCGGTCTTTTTCAGCGCGAGAACATCGGAGCCGTTTGCGATCACGCCGCTGAAGGTGGTCGAACTGTTGTCGCTGCCGGTGGTCAGCGTATGCGTCGTGGTGTCGCCGATCTGCACGGTACCGCCACCGGCGAGCGAGCCGATCGTCTGGTTGTTCTCTCCAATATCCAGCTTCGCGCCGGACGCCACCGTGAAGGCGCTGGACGAGGAAAAATGCCCGGTGTTCCCTGCCGAAAGCGTACCGCTCGATACTGTTGTTGCACCGCTGTAGTTGCTGTTCCCGGCGAGAACGACGGTTCCTCCGCCGACGCTGTCGATGATAGTTAGTCCGGGGCTGCCGCTGCCGGTGGTGATGGTCCCGCCCAGCGTCAAGCTGCCGCCATTGGCATCGATCGTGCCGGTGGTATTGAGCACGACGGGGTTGCTCAGCGAGTGTGTCTCACCTAGCGCGTCTTGCAGCGTACCCCCGCTAACGGTCAGGGAGCCGCTGCCCAGCGCCGAGTTATTCCCCACCTGCAGGGTGCCACTCGTCAGCGTCGTCCCGCCCGAATACGTATTCGTACCCCCAAGCGCCAGCGTCCCAGTTCCGTTCTTGACGATCGCGCTCTGCCCGCCAGTTCCGCCAAAACCGTCGCCTGCGGCGCCACCGCCCGAGCCGCTCTGGTCGGCGATGGCATCGAGGATGGTATTGCTGCCACTGAAGTTCAGCGTCGAGCCCTGCACAAAGAAGCCGGAGCCAAAGGCCGAACCGTTGTTGGCGCCGGTCCCGCCCATGACGCCGCCGCCCGTCTCGGTCACACCGTCAATGGTGAGCGTGCCGCCTTTGGCGACGAATACCGCGCCGCCCATCGCCGCGCCCCCGCCGCCGCTTCCGGAGGTTCCGCTTGTCGCGCTACCGCCGCCAAATCCGCCGTTGCCGCCAGTCGCGACACCCGCGCCGCCGCCGGCGCCAAAGCCGCCGGCTCCGCCCGCTCCAACCGTCGAGCCCACAACAGACGAGCCGCCGCCACCGCCGCCGAACCCTCCCGCGCCGGCGCTTCCGCCGTTGCCGGTGCCGCCGCCGCCGCCGCCAAAGCCGCCCGCGCCACCAACGGCAGCAGAGCTGCCTGCGTCGGACCCCCCACCGCCGCCGAACCCCCCGGCGCCGCCGCCAACGCCGCCGCCGCCGAAGCCCCCAGCACCTCCCTTGGACGCCGTTCCGTCGGCGCCCCCGAAGCCGCCACCGCCGCCATCAAGACCGGATGAACCGCCGCCGCCACCGTTCGCGCCTCCAATCCCGCCCGAAAAACCAGCGCCGCCGGCGCCGCTGAGCCCCGAGACCGATAGCGCCCCGCTCGCCCCGTTGGCGCCAGAACCTCCCCCGTCGCCGCTGTAACCTCCCCCTCCGCCGAGGGTCGTCCCGTTGCCGAAGACACCACCGCCGCCAGACGGATTGTTCGACGATCCGCCAGCACCATAGAGACCGCCGCCACCGCCGTTCTGCGCACCACCGGCGCCGCCGAGCCCGCCGCCCCCACCGCCGGCACCCAGGGTCGAAATGCTCGCGCCCGATCCGCCCTGCGCTCCGCTGTTCACGAACGCTATGTTCGAGAGTGTCACGTTCGCCGACTGATTGACGAACAAGGCGCCGCCCGCGCCCAGGCCGCCGCCGCCGCCATTGGCGCCCCCGCCGCCTTGTGCCAACCCGTTTGACAGCGCGAGATTGTTGATGCTGACGTTCTGCGTCTGCGCGACGATCGAGCCCGCCACCGCGGCGCTGTTCTGGGTCGCTCTATCGACGCCGACAAAGAAGATGCGCTGCGTCCCGCCGCCGCTCACCGTATTGCCGTTGCCGTTGATCGTGACGGAATTGAGGATCGGCGAGAGCGGTCCCGACAGCGTGACGTTCGTCTCGATGTTGATGGTGACGGGCGAGGATTGCGCGTTGGCGTAGGCAATCGCAAAGCTCAGCGTGCCGGCCGCGCCGGTGGTGCCGCCGGAGGAGGTGCCGGGATCGCTCGCGATCGTGACGTTGCAAGTCGAGCCCGAGCATTGCGCCCGAGCCGAGCCTGGCAGGAGCGCCGCTAGGCCCAATCCAACCGCGATCGCAATCCGGCAGACCCGAGCCGCGAGTGAACGACTTACCTGCGGTCGCGCTCCCCCAGCTCGCGGCGCCGGCATACTGCTGAACACCGCCATCTCCCCACATTGCGCAGTCGCGGCAGGATGAAGGTTCTCGCGGAAACGCCCTGCAGATTGTACCATTATTCGCCCTCGGGTGTCTTCAAAACCACTTGATCGGTCAAATAACGAGCGTCATCGAGGGTTTGGCGGGAGCAACATAACGGGTTACAGCTGAAGCGGCTTCTGCGTCGAATGTTTCGAAGATGAGGGCATCGCGCATATTACTGGCCACGAGTATGGCCCGCTGCCCTTCGCAACTGAGGCAGGTGGTCGGAAGTCGCTGATATGTATCCGGCCTGTTGAGACCGGCTCGTGGGCCGTGGCCTTGATGGGAGTACGCACGCAACCTCGGCCACCGGCGTTCCCGTCTCCGCCTGCTTCAAGGCGAAGGAAATCTGCTCCTCGGTGATCCTGCTCTTCTTCACAGCTCTGCTCCTCCCGTCAGGGTTTCACAAAACCGGAAAACTCGCATCCGTGCTACATGGGGCGACGAATTTCAAACTGAGACACTCCCGATTGGAGCGTGCAGTGGACAAAGTGATGCAATCGTGGGCCGTAAAAATTCGATCACCCTCTGCGATTTCCTGGCATGGCGAATGTGTTAGTGGATGGGCAGGAGTTAGGTTTTTTGGCGGCGCAATTGTTCCATGCCCAAGCGCCAGCCGATCAGGAAGGCGTTCCTCGGGGTGTTTCGGATATTTTCAATTTCGTCGACTGGAAAGCGATCCAGGTAGAGCTTGCGACCCTCATCCGTGAAAAATCGGGGCCGTTCGTAAGCAAGCCGCACCAAGAATGCCCGTTCGGTATCAGTTGGGTCTTCCCCACAATAATAGAGGCCGCGGGCAGCGAAGGTCAAAAATAATTCTGATAGAGACGGATTAAATTTCAGCATCCTTATCGAGTCGTTATTGGCGTGTTTGAAGAAATTATCTTCTTTTTTTACCAAGACATTCCACTCGCTTCGAAACTCGTCTTTTATAATATCAGAATCAAACACGAGCGCTCGCAGCCTGCCGTTCTTCTTGCTTAGGACGTGGATTATTTCATACGCTGCGTAGGCCAGCGTATGAATGGCAACGGGATCGCCATCGTCGAACCAGAGTTCTAGAGCGGTGTTCAGTTGGCGGCGTGCGGCTTCAAGCTTCGTGATCGTAATGGGCTGAGGCCAAATAGGCGGAAGATCGGTCATACGTTCAGCTTCGAAATTAGGCTACGCGCCTGTGACGCCCGCTAGAGTAGGGGCATGCCGGCCCTCGGGCGCGAAATCCGTGCCGACCATGCAACGCTGAGGCCATGAAAACAAAGGCCAAGCCGCTAGCGCCGGAAATCGACTTGCAACCCCAACCTGCCAGCGAATTCGCAGGAGTTCGGCGGTCATGCTCAGTAATAGACCCGCACCCGCGATGGCTCCCACTCGTAGCCCTTCCAGTATGGCCGACCCCACAGCCAGCGGCAGGGCGGCCCGTAATATCCGCCGCTGTACCATTGATGATGCTGCTCGTAATACTGCGAGACACGGGTTGGCGGTGGCTGTAGCGCGCGCCGCGTCATCGGCTTGGAGAAGCGCCACGGCGTTCGAAATGGGGGTGAGAAGGTCCGCGTATGAGGCCGACCGAGTAACTGGTGGCGGGGTCGCCGCTTGGGCAGCACCCATTGTCGCGATGCCGCGATGGCGTTGAGCAATCCCGCGGCACGCTTGTCCATCAACACCTCCCCTTGACACCCAAATCCGGCCTCTCGGGGCCGATCTATTTAGAGCAAACGCAACTAGTGCAAAAAAGTTCAGAAAGAACGCGTCACGGTGGACTGCCGAGGGGGCTTGCTACGGCGTCTTGTGCTATGTCGGACGATAGGACCGCACAGCGGAAGCACGACAGTGGGCAATAGACCACCGTCGCCGCTCGCCCGCTCGCTAGGCCGGTCGTTCGCGGGCATCGAATGCGTTATATGAACGCGACCTCGCAGCGTTCAGGACCAAATATGGGAAAATGGGCAACAATGGACGCGGACCAGCCGGACGGGATCGGCAAATTCGTCGTCCCATACATCTGACTGAGGCGGCTACACCCACTCAGTCGAGCGAAAACGCCCTGCTTTCCAGTTCTAAGGCGCCCCCAAGCCCCTTTCGGGCGTGGCCATGCCCGATATTGCAGCAAAAGAATTAGCGAAAGGTTCCGACGCCGATGCTGGCCTGCGCAAGCGTTGATCAACTGTTCCATTCGGACCAGTTGCCCGTAAGCTTCTGGCCACTGTTTAACTGCACAACGTTCTCCGGCCGTTGCTCGATTGACGAACGTCTGGTGGCACGATGTCGAAAGCTGATTTCGTCTTCGAGATCGGTAATCATTCGATCAAGACATTCTTGATTCCGTAATAAAAGGGAATGTTCTTGGCGGCGTTCAATCAAATCTGCAAGCGCACGGTCGAGGGTGCGCGCATCGCGTATTGGCATGCCAGGGGCCTTGAGATTTTGTACCCGGAGCAAACGCGCACGGTTACGAAAGAGCCAACTTTAATTTGAATTTTCTTAAATATCCCGATAGCGGGCAGTGTCACGGTAACTTGTGTGTAGCGCTGAGCCGGTTATCGAGAGCAAGGCTGAAGCGGTGCGCGGCGCGCACTCGAGGGTCGCCAGTCCAGGAGCCGCCGCGGACGACACCGGTTGAACAGTCAGGAGTTACGACAGCGCGCCCATCTGCCGGGGCATCAGCGTAGGTATTAATATAGCAATCCTCAACCCATTCCGAAACGTTGCCGAGAATATCGTAAAGACCAAAGGGGTTCGGTTTGAACGAGCCGACTGGCGCGGTCGAAAGATAACCATCTTCGCAGTTTATCACATAGTCCGGATAGGTTTTGCTGAGCGTTAAATCAGCAACGTTTTCATAAATGAATTTTCCTTCGACGCACCCGTCCTCAATACGCTTTCCCCAGTATCTTGCGGTCCTTCTACTAGGGATCGCGGCAGGTGGCGATCAGCACCGTGATCGGCACTGCCTCGGCGGCATCGAGCAGGTGCCGCACGTCGGCAGAATCCAGGACGGAGCCTTGTCGGCAAACCGCGGCCGACGCGCGACGCGACCTGTTCCAGTACATCGAGGACTTCTACAATTCTCGCCGGCTGCACTCGGCTCTGGGTTATCTCAGGCCGAGCTCACGCCGAGCGTATCGCGGCCTAAGCCCGTCCACTTTTGGGTCAAGCTTTCGGTCGATAAATATTCCTGTGGCCGGACGTCATTCCGTGGTCATCGATTCCAAGATAAAATTTAAAATAATAGATAAATTTTCCAAACTCTTGCGACCTTTGATTTGTAATAATAAAATAAAATCGGTTATTTAATATTTACCGTTCGTATTCCCAAGCAAAAAAAGATCCGCTTATATTTCTGCCCAAGCGAACGCAGCGATTGAGGGGACTGAAGTCATGGCATCGGTTCCGGGCGGACAATTCCATTTCTTTGCACCAAATGAGAATGTTAACGTTGATGTGACGCCGGATGGCAGTGGACTCCCGTCGCCATCACCTGGTCAATTCAATCTGGAGCTCATCACCGGGTCCGGCTCCGACGCTATCCCCGCTGGGTATCAGGGCGTGGGCTTTCTGTCCGGTGCAGGGTTCTCCGCCCAGCTTGCAAGCGGGAATTATGGTGTTCAAATCGTTGGCGACGGCCCTGACACTGTTATCGGCGGCAGCGGATCGGGTACGATTCTTGGCGGCAGCGGTTCTAATCTTTTAATTGGCGGGGATGGCCCCGACACCATCGTCGGCGGCAGCGGCCCGACCATCATCGAAGGCGGCAACGGCCGCGATGTCATCACCGGCGGCAGTGGCGCGACGACCATTATCGGCGGTAACGGCAAAGACACGATCACCGGCGGCAGCGGCTCAACTACTATTTTCGCGGGCCACGGTGGTGACGTGATCACGGGTGGCTCCGGCTTCAACACGATCTTCGCCGGTGACGGTCCCGATACGATCACCGGCGGGACCGGCCAAACATTGATTGTTGCCGGCACCGGAGCGGCCACAATCTTTGGCGGCAGCGGCCCTGACACCATCATGGGCGGCAGCGGCCACGACACCATTACCGGCGGCAGCGGTTCCGCTCTGATCATTGGCGGCGACGGCAAGGACACCATTAACGGCGGCTCCGGCTCTGACACGATCTTTGCCGGCCACGGTGGCGATCTGATCACAGGCGGCACCGGCGCTGATCTGATCTTCGCAGGCGACGGCCCCGATACCATCTTCGGTGGAAGCGGACCAGACACGGTCTTTGGTGGTACGGGCGCGCTTACCTTCCATGGCGGCGTAGGAACCGATTCAGTAGTCGCCGGTGGGGCAAACGACACGATCTTCGGCGGCAGCGGCGCCGATACGATCAACGCCGGCTCCGGTCACAACATGGTCTTCGCCGGCACCGGCGGAACTCTCATCCAGGATAACGGGACAAATGGCCAAGATACCGTGTTCGGCTTCAGCCAAGCACACGGCGACGCGATCAGTTTCGCCGGAGAAAGCTCAAGCACGGTCGCGGCGGTCGTCTCGAGCCAGGTGAATTCGGGCGGAAGTACGATCGTGACGCTTCCGGACGGATCAACCATCACCTTGGTCGGCATTGCGCATGTCGACAGCACGTTCTTCCATTAAGAAGGGGTGTGGCCGACTTCGGCGCTGGCGCACGACCGGCCCCGAAATGCGGCCGGCCGGTTCGCGCCAGGCGCCGACACCGCATCTTGATTCGTGATGCAGTCCGTAACCCATCCAGCAATCTTCCTGCTCGCCAACGATCGCGTCCTCGCGAATGTCATTCGGCTATTGGCGAGCTTGAGATCACTGAATTTCGATAACCGCCTCTTCTACATCCCGTTCAACGAGGAGACATATTTCCTCGACCGCGTCTTCGCTGCCTTTGGTGTCGAGCGTTACGAGGCTGATCTGCCGCGCATAGACGCATTGGGAGCACGCATTTATGACGGCAACCGCCCGGCTGAACCCTATCCTTACTGCCTGGGTAAACTCCGCAAGCTGGCGTTTCTGAGCTACCCGGGTCAGGCGATCTATCTAGACGCGGACTGCGTCGTCACGGCGGGGCCGGAGATGTTTGCCGATGTCTTCGGTCTGAACGAGCCCGGCATCGGCTACATCAACACGAGCCCGCAGGGCGTGTACGAAGACAAACCCGAAGCCCTCGAGCTGCGCGCCCGCTCACCGATGCTGACGTCCGGGATGATCGCGAAATCTCGCGAGACGACCGCCCTCGCCGACATCGAACGGCTCTTCGACCCCGCGACAATCTTACGTTTCCACGCCGTTCGGCGCCGCGGCGGCTATGTCGACCAGCCGCTGTGGAATTTTATGGTCGACTCCGATCTGGTCGCGGCGACCGATCTCCTCTCTGGCCGTCGCATATCGCGGATCACGAGCCTTAACGCCGACTTGACCATAGCGCCCGACGCCACTGTGAGTGCCGCAGGGCTGCCCGTGCTGTTGCTCCATCTGGCCGGACCGGCGCTGAAGGAAACGACACGCTATCGCTTTCTGCTGGATGGACTATTGACCTATGGATTGCGGCATCTCGCAACGGGCGAACCCGCGGAATTCGCCGAACTGACGAGGTTCGTTTTTGCTCACTGATGACGACGAAGGCGACTCGAACGGAATGACCGAAGCCCTGACTCTCGATTCCGAAATCGAACCCTCACCAGAAATCGCCGCAACTACGGGAGAGACTTTTAGCCAGCAGGTTTTGCCCGGAACGCAGCCAGCGCCTCCAATCATCACTGTCATCATCTGTACGTTCAACCGTTACAACATACTTGCCGACGCGACCGCCTCGATCGAGCTCCAGGACTACCCGGCTGACCGCTACGAACTGCTGATCATCGACAATTCTGACGATATCGACGCCGGCAAGCGGTTCTTCGATGGGTTCGAAATCACCTGCAAGCACCGAATAATACGCGAGGCAAAGCCTGGGTTGTCACGTGCCCGCAACGTCGGGGTCAATGCCGCGGCTGGCGATCTTGTCGCTTTCGTGGATGACGATGCCCGGGCGAGTCCTGGGTGGTTGAGCGGCATCGTCCGCACGTTCGCCGAAAACGAGCGCGCCGGCATCGTCGGCGGTCCGGTGCGCCCCATCTGGTGCGAGAAGCGGCCGGAGTGGTTGCACACTTGGCTTGAGGGCTATCTTACCATCCTCGATCGCGGCGGCGAGACTCGCGCCCTCGGCGAGGACGAATGGCTCGTCGGCACCAATATCGCGTTCCGCAAGGAAGCGATCAAAGCGGTCGGCATGTTTCCGGAGAACATCGGCCGCATAAAACATCTACTGCTGTCGAACGAAGAAATAATTGTCTCGAAGGCGGTGCGCGAACTCGGTTACGATGTCGTCTACAATCCTGAAATCGTTACATATCACCGGGTTCACCCCGAGCGCGCCAATCGGGATTGGCTGCGTCGGCGCGTATTCTGGCAAGTGATATCTGATCTGTTCAGTACAGGTTGCGGCGATCAGTTCGACGCTCAGCGCGATATTGAACAGATCCTCGAATTTCTCGCGAAGCTTGCGCCGAAACAACGGGGCATTGTGGGCCTGTTTCTCGATATCGACGACGCTGAGCTGTTTCATGCGCAAACGATGGCCCTCAGATCGTTAGTGCGGCTTTTGGCGAACGATGCGAGAGACTGGTCTCACTATCTCAAGGCCGACGCGGAATGACCCGTCTCCCGGCCCCCCGGCGCTCGGTCCTTTTCTTGTCGACGACGCCGCCGTTTCCGCGGGATTACGGCAATCGCAATCGAGTGCACCAGACGGTATCCTTTTTCGAAGAACTGAACTTCGCCGTCTTCTTTCTCCTCTACCCTTTTGACCGTGACTGGGTATCCAGCGTTCCGGCCTACTATCCAGAGCTGACCAAACGTTTCGAATTCTTCGTGGCGATCCCCAACAGCCGTCCGTTGCACCGCAACGCCAACGGCAGTCATCACCAAATCGACGAGTGGTGGGACGACAATATCGCCCAGTACTTAGCGTGGCTCAGTGCTCGACATGCGTTCGACGTGGCGGTCGTCAACTACCCATTCTTGTCCAAAGCATTTGAATATCTGCCTAAAAGCACCATTAGGGTGCTTGACACGCATGACAGGTTTACCGGGCGCCGTGAACTTTTTGAACGTCACGGCGTCTCACCGGAGTTCTTCTACACATCAGCAGAGCAGGAGAAGATCGGCTTCGACAGGGCTGATATCGTCATCGCGATAAAGCACTCGGAAACGACGGCTGCCCGAGAGATAACGTCACGAAAGATCGTCTGCATTCCATACTGGGATGACCGCGCGCAAAGTGAGGCGCGCTCTGCACCTCCCGCGGAATTCAGCCACGATCGGCCCCTGCGGCTTGGCTTTATCGGAGCCTACAACTCGGTGAACCTCGTCAACCTTCGCCACTTTCTGAAAGTCTTTGCCCGCTACGCTGCGGTCTACAACGCACCGGTTGAGATCCGCATAGCGGGAAACGTGTGCGATGGCCTCGACCCGATCCTGTCATTCGTCACGAGGTGCGGGTACATCGATGACGTCACCGAGTTCTACAACAGCGTTGACGCCGTCATTGCTCCACTGCGCTTTTCGACCGGCCTCAAGATAAAGGTCGCCGAGGCCTTGGCACAGGGAGTGCCGGTGCTCGCTACCAGAGACGCATTCGACGGATTCCGCTCGTTTCATCCGTCGCAGTCGACTGAGTCGATCGAGACGCTGTGTGAGGCGATTGTCTCGGTTGCCTACAACGAAACCCCCATCGACGATCTATTGCTTGCGGCGAGAAAAGCTGGAGAGGCAGCTGCCAAGGCGCAGGCCCGCGGCTTTGCCGAGTTGCGCGACTGGGCGGGGCTAGCCCAGGCCCAAACCGGGCATTCGCGGCGGTGCAGCGCCGCCACCGATGTGATGGGCAAATTGCTGAGGTCTCGAAATATGCTGGATATCCTCGACAAGGCGCACCATCCGAAGAGCCAGATCAACCGTCGCCAGGCGGCGGCAATAGCGCAAATCCTTGGCGGGTTCGCAGGACGGATGAACCTGCTTGTCTTCGGGCTCGGGCACGATTCTCCATTTTGGAAGACCCTTAATGCAGATGGCTATACGCTGTTTGTCGAACAGTCCGACGAATGGATTTCGGTCGCTCGCCGCGACGATCCCACACTTGATGTTTTTCAGTTCGACTATCGCAACTGGACTGTCGCCAACAGTTTGCCAATCGATTTGGTCCGGCTTGCCGCAGAGCCGATTCCGCCTCGCATCAAGCAGACGACCTGGGATGCGATAGTGATAGACGCGCCGCTTGGGACTCACGCGGAGGCTCCTGGCCGCGCTGTGCCCATCTATTGGGCTCAGCATATTATGGCCCGCCATACCCAAGTTTTCGTTGATGACGCCGAAAGGGATTTAGAGCGGATTTATTGCGAAAATTTATTTGGGGACGAGAATTTTTCCAAGATTTCCATACCACGAGCGACAAAATCTGACCGATATATGCTTTGGATGGCGCGATATGTTTAACCAGCTATCTCATCGCGAGCATTTTATTCTCAATATGCTTACTTTTCCAAAGGTTCGGAAGGCACGAGAGAATATATGGCGGTAGGACTCAACAAGGCGCTGTCGAAGAAGGCGCCCGTCGCGGTAACAATGAATTCACCGACGCCCGCGGCCTCGCGGCGATCGGGTAAATCGCGTTCAGCCGATGAAGCCCTTGGGGAATCGCCGACCGGTATCGCCGCCGTATCGCTGGGCGACATAAACGCCATTAGCCTCGCCACTCTTTCCGCCGAATACCTTCAGAGAGCGCAGCGGGCGCTTCTCAATCGCGAGCAGGCATCCGACGCACGAAATCATTCCTCCGACGCTGCTGCTAACAATCAGCAGCACAATGTCGGTCCGGATCGCTTCGATGCCCCAGGTTGAAAATGCCTTATCGCGCGCCACCCGCTGCATGAACGGCTGGTCCTGTGAAGTGGGGGTCGCCTGACATGTCACGGGCCAATCGCAGACCTCGCCTTCTGGTGGTTAGTTTTTTTCCGGCGTTCAATCCGCCGCGGAGTGGCGGCGAGATGCGTTTGTTGCATTTTTATCGCGCGCTCTCAGCTTTCTGCGACATTACATTGTTGAGCTCGACCGACTTCGGAGCGCGTTTCGAAGAAATCTTCCATACTGGAAGCTTTCGCGAACTTCGCTTCCCTAAAGACGAGCATTGGCGCGAAGCGTATCGCGCCCTCGAAAGCGCGGAATTGAGTGGCGACCTATCCGGGCTTGCATTTGCCATGGCAGTGAGTCACCCGCATTGCGCGCTCCGGATTACAGCGCGACGGATCATGAACGAAGCCGATGCCATCGTTCATGAGTTCCCGTACTCGGCACCAATTTTCGATGAGGCCGAAGCGCTTCTTGAGATTTATAACTCGCACAACTTCGAGGCGAGTTTGTTGCCTGCGATCGTCCATGGTAGCGGGCGGCATCGGGGTTTTTTACGGCTGGTGGCTCTTGAGCGTTCGCTGGCCAACCGGGCGCGGCTGGTCTGTGCGACCTCCGACACTGATGCGGTGAAGTTCCGACTGTTTTACGGTGTAAGTTCCGATCGGTTACACGTATGTCCGAATGGCTTTGTCGATGGTCAGTTCGACTCGGTCAGTGGCATTCGGCAGAGCGTGAATGCGGAGCTCTCCGCGCGTCCGCGCCTCTTGTTCATGGGGTCT
>Ga0335083_10004966_pt1 | contig 16849 bp, 14 predicted proteins | sample Lox_Sample_42_FD_206716 | JGI IMG/M metagenome (GOLD analysis project Ga0335083, IMG submission 206716) | Soil microbial communities from Loxahatchee National Wildlife Refuge, Florida, United States - Lox_Sample_4.2 | ecosystem: Environmental > Terrestrial > Soil > Wetlands | place: USA... | reverse complement strand
AATGAGATAGAAAACCCTTGATTCTAGCACTCAGTAGAGCTTCGAAGGCTCACTCTGATCAGGCTTTCCTTCGGTCTGTCCTAGCAGAATTTACAAATGGAGCCGCGATTTTCGGCAACTTCATGTCCATCTGGTGTTCTAATAGGTATAGATAGAGAAGATTCGGCCCAGGTTTTGCCCCGAAATCGGCCGATTTCATCTCAGGTTCAAACTCGTCAAGAAGTACAGCCAAGGGAGTATCAATATGTCCGGGCGAGTGGGGTTTGCATTGCCAGCCGTAATTGCGTTCCTTCTGACCGCCGCGTCTGTAGGCGTGCAGGCGGAGTCGCACGTGCGAATTGTTCGCCTCAGCTTCGTGGATGGCCAGGTCCAGATGGAGCATTCGAACCAGGGATTGGATCGCGCCATCCTCAACAGCCCTATCATCGAAGGGACACGCATTGTTACCGGGAATGACGGGCTGGCGGAGGTCGAGTTTGAGGATCAGACCGCTCTGCGGCTCGCGGGAAACTCGGAGGTGAAGTTCCGTCAGCTCTCTTTGAACGACGCCGGCGCCAAGCTGAATGATGTTGAGATTGTGCGGGGCGTTGTCTTTTTCGACGTTCGCTCGAAGAGCGAGGACGTCTATCGTGCGGTAGCCGACGGTGCAACGTTCGTGATACGCCGTGACACCTTAACCCGAGTCAGCGCCGGGCCAGAGCAACTCAAAATCACCGTATTCAGGGGCAACGTGCAACTGGAAAACGAGCTGCAACTCGTGAGCCTCAAGAAGAACGAGACCCTGACCCTGGATGTAAACCAGCCGGCTGATTATAAGGTCACCCATAGTACAGAGCCGTTGCCCGTGGACGCCTGGAACAAGGAACGCGAAGCGTACACGGATGCGTACGCCCGCAATGCGGGCTACGGTCCGAAAACAGGGTATGGCCTGCAGGACCTCAACTACTACGGTGAGTATTTCTACACGCCTGGCTACGGTTATGTCTGGCAACCCTACGGCTTCGCCGACTCCATGATCGGCTGGAGCCCATACACCAACGGCGCGTGGTCGTTCGTTCCCGGCTTCGGCTACACTTGGGCGTCAGCCTATCCCTGGGGATGGTTACCGTATCACTACGGTTCCTGGGCCTTCTTGGGCGGTGGTATCGGGTGGGCCTGGGTTCCGGGACGTTACTCAGGTCCTTGGTATTACAACAACTTTGTTACAACGCCGGTGATCACCAGGCCGCCGGCCGGCTGGCAGCCGGTGACTGCGCCGGCAGTGCCGGCAGGCAGCTCTCTGAAGCCGACGATTCTTGTAGGTAAGGCGGCGGGGTCGCCGGCCTACATTCCGGGCGGGCGCATTCCTCCTAACTTCGCCAGTGTGATTGCGGGTGGCAGTGTTGGCCCTCATGCCGCAACAACCAACTTGACTGCTCCCAGTGCCCGACAGAGAACAGCGAGCCCGAATGTGTTCGCTCCCAACGCCGCCGGCAGCGGGCAAGCGGGACACGTTTTTGCTCAACCCTCGGCGCGCAGTGCGGGCGTTGGCGCCATGAGCGCATCGCCGAGTTACGGTGGCGGCCCAGGCGGGCATTCCGTTACAGTAGGACCGGGAGCGTCGGGAGCACACTCAAGCGGCAGCCATGGCAGCCCGTCTCACCACTGAGGAAGCGGCAACGCTGAGAACAACAAGGGCGGGCAACGCGGCCGCCCTGTTATGTTGCTCTACGTTCAGTACACGACGATTCCCGCATATCCAACCACCATGTCGCGGTCGCCGGAGACATCTCCGGACGTAGCGTAGCGGACCAACTCGGCACATGTGGCGCCCCGCTTGCGGACCGCGGTCAGCATCACCACTGCTGGACCATAGCCGCACATACTGATGTCAGCCTGGTGCACGACGTCGTACAAACCTCGTGGATCAAGCGCCAACAGTTGATCAATCGCACGGCGGTCTTTCACGCGAGTGACGCTGTCGTTCTCGTAATGGTTCATGTCGCTGGAAGCGATAACCAGCACCGGGTCGCCCGCCTCCGCCGTAGCCGTGCCGACGACGACACCGAGAGCGCTGAGTACATCGAAGTTGCCCGTCCCCACGGTGATCGGCACAAATTGAAATCCTGGCGTGAGTACTTGCAGAAAGGGGAGCTGAACTTCGAGTGCATGCTCGTAACGATGTGCCGCCTGATCTTCAGAGAGCAGCGGCAGGAGCGACTTCAGACGCTGGGCCAGTGGCTGATCGACGGACACCTCTCCCAACGGAGTCTGCCATGCGCCCGCGCTCATGATGGCCAGAGGCTCGCCCATGCCCGTGTGATTGGGGCAGAGAATGACAAAGCGGCGTGGCAAATCGAGACGCCGATAGACAGCGCCAGCAACATGTCCGGAATACATGTATCCGGCGTGAGGGACCACGCAGCCGAGCGCACGTATCTTGACCTCGGTCTCAGGCGAAGCGCTCGCGGCTGGAGCCGTAAACGTTTCCACGGCTGCACGCAGATGCTGCGCGTTGCCGGGATAGAACCGGCCCGCAACTGCGGGTTGACGAACCGCGGTCGGCATGGCATTCGCCCCTGAGCTAAGTTTACCCCCGCTGTAAAGCCCGGAATGCCGCGGCCATTTTCTCCAGGGGCACAGCTTCAGCGCGAACGTCGGCGCGCAAACCAGCCGACTTCAGCGCAGCGCGAACGGCGGTGTCGGCGTACTGACCACGAAGATTGTTCAACGTTGTCTTGCGCTTCTGCGCGAAGGCGAGTTTTAGGAATGCGATAAACGGTTCTTCTGCGACCTGCAGCTCTTCCAGGCGTGGAGCCATGGTGAGCCGCAGCACACTCGAGTGCACTTTTGGAGGGGGGGAGAACGCGCTCGGGGGCAAGGTGAACAGGTTCTCGACGCGGGCAAATAACTGTGTTGTGGCCGAGAGCAGCCCATAGTCGCGAGTACCGGGCTCGGCGGCGATGCGATCGCCAACCTCTCGCTGCACCATAATGACAGCGCGCTCAATGTTCCTGTGCAATTCCAGAATCCGCAGCACGATGTCGGAGGTGATGTAGTAGGGCAGGTTGCCGATCACATCCACCGTCTCGGGCTGTGTGGGGCGAAGATCGTGTAGCGGCCCGGGCTTGCGGCCGACCATCGAAGGAAACTCTGCCGTCACGAAGTCCGATTCCAGGACCTCAACATTGGGCCGGGTGGCGTAACGCATGCGCAATTGAGCCGCCAATACCCGGTCCAGTTCGATACCGATCACCCGTTTCGCCCGCGAAATCAGCAAGTCAGTCAGAGCGCCGCGTCCCGGGCCGATCTCGATGACCGTACGGTTGGAAACGTCACCCAGCGCCTCGACGATGCGCCGCGCCGCATCGCGATCGATCAGAAAATTCTGCCCCAGCTTCGGCTTGCGTTGGCTACGGCCGGCAGTCACAGTTTTCGACGCGGTTTTGACCACGTTGACCCTCTTTCCATTCGGCGGTTAGACTCAACTGTTTCGCCGAGTCTTTCATCTGCAAGTGGAATCCCAGCTACCTACCCGGCGCTCGCCCTGGAGGTTTCATGCATATCGCCTTCGCAGCATCCGAGTGCGTCCCTTTTTCCAAGACCGGCGGGCTTGCGGATGTGATTGGCGCCTTGCCGCCCGCGCTCGCCCATCTGGGCCACCAGGTTAGCGTCTATCTTCCACGATACAGGCAAACCCAACTCGAGAACCCACGGAAGGCCATCCCCAGCATCACTGTTCCGTTCGACGACCGTTACCGCTTCTGTTCCGTCCTCGACGGCGGCCTGCGCGCAGGAGTGCAATTCTATTTCATTGACTACCCGCCGTTCTTCGACCGCGAGGCCCTCTATGGAACGGCGCTGGGTGACTATCACGACAACGCCGAGCGCTTTGCGTTATTCAGCCGGGCCGTCCTGGAGGCCACCAAGATTCTAGGTGTGCCTGACGTGCTCCACTGCCACGACTGGCAGACAGCCCTGGTTCCGATCCTGCGGAAGACCTTGTACGCGGAGGACCCCGCGTTCTCCCGCGTCCCATGTGTCTTTACCATTCACAATCTCGGCTATCAGGGACTGTTTCCACCGGAAATACTGCCTCTGCTCCTGCTGCCATGGGACCTGTTCACCATGTCGAAGATGGAATTCTACGGCAAGGTGAATTTTCTGAAGGGTGCGATTACCATGGCCGACTACGTCACCACTGTCAGCCGCAGGTATAGTCAGGAGATTCAGACCGCTGAATACGGTTTCGGACTGGAGGGCGTGTTGCGCGCACGCGCTGCCACCGTCACCGGCATTTTGAATGGTGTGGACTATGGCGAATGGAGCCCGGAGCGAGACCGGCACATTGCGGCCCCGTACTCGGCCGAAAATCTCGACGGCAAGGCCCAATGTAAGCGCGACCTCCTAGGGCAATTTGGCCTGGCGGCCGATACCCAGTGGCCGGTGCTGGGCATGATTTCGCGCTTCGTTCCGCAAAAGGGGTTCGATCTGATTCAGCAGGCGGCCGATCGCATGGCGCGCGAGAACTTGATCATGGTAGTTCTTGGCAGCGGCGAACCCGAGTATGAAGATATGTTCCGCAGACTCAACAAGCAGTATCCTCAAAAGTTTGCCGTGAAAATTGCCTACGACGACCCCTTGGCACACAAGATTGAGGCGGGCAGCGACATGTTCCTCATGCCGTCACACTACGAGCCCTGCGGCATGAACCAGATTTTCAGCCTGCGCTATGGCACGGTCCCGATTGTGCGGGCGATCGGCGGACTCGACGACACCGTCGAGCAGTTCGATCCCCAGACCGGGAGGGGCACGGGATTCAAGTTCAAGCCTTACACCGCCGAAGCCCTGCTGGAGACCCTGCAATCGGCGCTGAGGGTTTACGCCAACCCGAGCGTCTGGCAGACGCTGATGCGCAACGGCATGGCGCAGGATTACTCCTGGCCCAACTCCGCCCGCGAATACGTCAAAGTATACGAGCGTTCCGTGAAGGCTGTGACGGGCGTTTAGGACTGACGCCGATCTCGCACATTCTTACAAGAGCAGCGCCACAGCTCCGGTGCCCAGGTCGTAGTAACCAGCGACGACCTTTAACTTGCCTTCCTTCACCATGCCAGAGATGACGGTGGATGCCTGACGCAGCAGGGCCGCCTGGATCTTGGCATTCGCCTTGGTCGCCGCCGCAAGGTCCGGTCCAGCCTGATCCACCGCAGGTTGGATGTGCGGGAAAAGCGAGCTGATTTGTCCTGGCACGCCCTCGCCATGGATCGTGGCTTTCACCGCGCCACAGCCGGAATGCCCCATCACCAAAATCACCTTCGTCCCCAGGACCGCGGCGCCATATTCGAGGCTGCCGATAATCTCTGGCGTAACGACGTTTCCCGCGACCCGGGTCACAAAAATACGTCCAATGGTCTGATCGAAAACCAGTTCGACTGGCACCCGCGAATCTGCACAGGATAGGACAGCAGCGAATGGCTCCTGCTTCTCCTCGGTGTGTTGCCTCAGGACAGCGAGGTCCTGCTCGTGGTGAGTCATCCGGACCGCGGTAAAGCGCTTGTTGCCGTCCATTAGCTCGGTCAATGCCTGATCAGGGCTGAGTGTGCTCTGGGCCCACGCCGACGACGGAGCCGCGAGCTCGAGACTATTGGTCAGTAAGCCGACAGCAGTTCCGGTCAAGCCCAACTGTAAGAATCGCCTTCTGGATCGTGTCTGTTCCGAACAAAGTTCGTCCATGCTACCCCCTCATCAAGATTAGAAAAGCTGTAAATGACCGGCTGGGCGCTGATCACATCAAAACCGGCATCGTAGCGAGCGATCTTTGTGTCGCAAAGGCGACTCGGGTTGACAAAGGCCGGAGCCGAATCGCCGCCGATGATACCGCATCCGGTTGTGGCGTCACAACCTAGTCTGTTGATGCTCTCTTTCCGGCGAAGAACAGATAGATTGGCACTCCTGCGACGATCACAGCAACTCCCCATGCCGAGTTTCTGACGTTCTCTGCGAAGGTGTAGTACAGCAGTACGGCGGCAGCCGTCACGAAGAGCGCAGGCACGAACGGATAGCCCCAAGTCCGGTAAGGACGCAGCGCATTGGGCTCCTTGCGCCGCAGAACGAACACGGTGCTGGTCGCGGTCATGTAGAAGAGCCACTCTGCGAAGATCGCCAGCGAGAACAGTTGCCGAAAGTTGCCCGCGAACAGCAGAAGGATGATCGAGAGAACGAGCTGGACGATCAATGCGACGGAAGGCGTATGAAAGACCGGATGCACATCGGCCATCGCCTTGAAGAAGTACCCGTCGCGCGCCATGGCATAGGGCACACGCGCTCCGCTCATGATAGTCCCGTTAAGCGCGGCCAGCATGGACAGGGCCATGCCGGCGGAGACGATGGCCGCTCCCCAGGCGCCCACCGCGACCGCCGTCGCATCCGAAGCAGGCCGTTGCGAGGCGGCAATGCTCGCTGCCGGCAGGACATACTGTACAGCCGCGTTGGTCAGCATGTAGAGCACGGCTACCGCCCCGACTCCGGCGATGAGCGCAATCGGGATGGTACGGCCCGGGTCGCGAATTTCGCCGCTGACCATATTCAGGTCGTTCCATCCGTCGTAGGCCCAGAGCGCAGCGACGAGAGCGGCCATGAACCCGGCAAATCCGCCGGTCGCTCCCGGAAATGTAGTCTCGAAGTTGTGCCACGTGCCGCTGGACGCGCTGAATGCCACAAACGCGACGGCCACGATGATGGCAATTTTCAGCAACGTGAAAATCACCTGAAAATCTCCGGCTCGCCTGATGCCGATATAGTTCAACCCGGTAATCAGAGCGGCGGCAGCAATGGCCACCAATTGTCCGTGGCTGATCGCGAACGGCGAGCGGACTGCGTCATGGTTGAAGAACGCCAACACCGGGAACGTTCCCAGGATGCGCACGAATCCTGTCGTGAGAGTTGCAATGGAAGCGGGCTTGGCGATGGAGAACCATGTCCACGCGTACAGAAACCCTGGCAGCGGTCCGTAGGCGTCGCGAATGTAAACGTACTCGCCCCCGGCTTGCGGCTTCATGGCGCCGAGTTCAGCGTAGGTGATGGCGCCGGCCAGCGACAGCACGCCGCCGACGATCCAGGCCAGATAAACCATCCAGGCGGAGCCAACGGCCTGCATCATCTCCGCCGGCACCAGGAAGATGCCGCTGCCGATGATGGTGCCAACCACCACCGCGCTCGCGTGCGTCACGCCCAGATCGCGTGCAAGCTCGGGAGCTCGTGAGGTCTCAATCGGCTGTGCCATGTTCGACGGGCGATGAAAACAACAGACTCGAACTATACCCGATGACAAACGTAACCACGCTGCCGATCAGCACGTACCAGGGGAAGGGAATCGCGTGTGGCAACGCCAGCATCGCGAAGGGCAGGCCAGTTGCGTGCTCCAGCCATGTCAGAATCGCTGCGCCCTGCCAGATGTAGACATTGGCGCAGAAACCAGCCGCCATACCAATCATGCTGCCGCGCTGGTTGGCGCGGCGTGTAAGCACGCCGAGCAGGAATACTCCCAGCAATGCGCCGTACGCCACCGAGGCGATGCTGAGGCCGATCTCGACAACTCGGCCGCCGCGGCGTGACACGATGGCCAGGACGAAGAGCACAAATCCCCACAGGATGGTCGTCACTCGCGAAAGGAGTACACGCTGGCGCTCGGATGCGTCAGATCTATGCCGCAGGTAGAAATCAATGACGGTGGTGGAGGAAAGAGAATTGAGCGCGGCGCTTAAGTTCGACATGGCCGCCGCAAGTATCGCAGCGATGAGGAGGCCGGAAATTCCGTGCGGCATATGCTCGACGATGAATGTGGGAAAGATACGGTCGGTCTTGTCGACCGGAAGCGCCGGGGGAGAGATGCGGTAGAAGGCCCACAACATAGCGCCGAGCAGCAGGAAAAGCCAGAACTGGAAGAAAACTGCGATGCCGCTGCTCAGCAGTGCCAGCCTGGATTGCGCCTCGTTTCGCGCGGCCAGAAGTCGCTGCACGATGAGCTGGTCGGTACCATGGCTGGCCGTGGTCAGGAATGTACCGCCGATTACCCCTGACCAGAATGTGTAGGTACGGTAGAAATCGGGTGTGAAGTCGAAGACGCGAAACTTGCCGGCACTCTCCGCCGACGCGTGAATTGCGCTCCATCCGCCGGGGACAAGATGCAGGATTGTGAACAGACCGGCCAGTGTTCCGCCAACGTAGATGAACATTTGGACTACGTCCGTCCAGATAACGGCGGTCATGCCGCCTTCGAAGGTATACAGCAGCGTAAGCAGGGTGACGATACCGATGGCGATAACATCGCGCTGCAGCTCGCCTTTGCTGCCAAGTAGCGGGCCGAGAGCAATGCCCACCACGATTGCCACCGCAAATACACGTACTCCCTCCGCTGCAGCGCGAGTCACGAGGAACAAGGCGGCTGTCATAGAACGCAGCCGGCTTCCAAAGCGGCGTTCGATGAGCTGGTACGCAGTGTAGAGCTCGCCGCGAAAGTAATGCGGCAGCAGTACGTAGCTGATGATGACGCGCCCCACGAGATAACCCATCACCAGTTGCAGGAAGGTGAAGTTGCTGGCGTAGGCGAGGCCAGGCACGCTGATGATGGTGAGCGTACTGGTCTCTGCGGCGACGATCGACAGCGCGATGGCCCACCACGGAACGTCACGGTCGGCCAGGAAATAATCACGCAAGGAGCGCTGTCGCCTGCGAAAGCGGAGCCCGAAGAGGGTTATTCCCAGCAAATAGACTGCGATCAGCGCGAAGTCGAGCAGGTTCATGGAAGTGGATGATGGCCTATGGCTAGCGGACAGTGGTTGTCAGTGACAGTCTATCGACACACCCGCTGGACTCCGGCGTGAAACTTAGGGCCCACCGCCATCCACTATCCACTGACCACTATACTGAGGCCGTGGCCTACTTCCTCGGCATTGACGGCGGTGGTACGAAGACGACGTGCCTCCTTGGCGATGAGAATTACGAGCTGGCATCGGTGACCGTCGGAGGGAGCAACCTTACCCGGGTAGCCAATGAAACGGCGCGAAGCGCTCTTGAGCGAGGAGTGCGTTCGGTCTGCAGGGAAGCCGCGATCAAGCCGGCACAGATTAGCGCGATTTGCGCCGGCATCGCTGGCGCGGCACGAGAAGATGTTCGCAAGCAACAGGCCGAAATTCTGGCGCAGCTTACGCCGGCGCGAATCGAAGTGGTCGGCGACATGGTTATCGCGCACGAGGCTGCCTTGGGCGGCGCTCCCGGAATCGTTGTTCTTGCCGGCACCGGCTCCATCGCTTATGGCCGGCACTCTTCGGGACGTACCGCACGCGCCGGCGGCTGGGGGCATGCCATCTCCGATGAGGGTTCCGGACATTGGATCGGCATACAGGCGGTGGCCGCGGTTGCCCATGCGCAGGACTCGCGCAGCCAGACTGGATTGAGCGATCAAATACTGCGCCATTGGGGCTTGCGTGACTTTGACGAACTCGTCCTTTGGGCCAACAGCGATCCAACGCCTGATTTTGCCAGCCTGTTTCCCATAGTCCTCGCGGCTGCTGAAACCGGAGACTCCTGCGCTCAGGGTGTGCTCACGGGCGCCGGGACCTCGTTGGCTGGATTAGTCGGTGCTGTATTTCGCAGGCTATGGAAGCCGAACGAGGAGGCCGAGGTCAGTCTGATGGGTGGTGTCCTCCAGAACTCCGCTCAGGTTCGCAATTCGCTTCAGAAATGCTTGCGGAACTCGGTTCCACGAGTCCGGGTTTCCCTCTCGACACGGAGTGGCGCCCAAGGAGCCTTGGCGCTGGCGCGCAAGCTGACAGCGGGCGGTCCTGCGGCTTTGCAACCGCGATAGCGGCAGACGTGCCAAGCACTTTCGCCAAGACAAAAAGGCCGGAGCAGACAGCTCCGGCCGAGAAAAGCAAAAAAACGAGGGTCTTAGAGCTTCATCTTGCGACGGAAGGCTCCGAACGCTCCCACCAGCCCAGTGCCGAACAACAGCAGCGAGGTCGGCTCGGGCACCGTGCCGCCGCCGCCGAGGATCTGGAACGCGCCTTGCGGCTGGTTGCCGTTGCTGTTCCAGGTCTGGCCGCCGTCGGTGGAATACTCGTCAATGCCCATTGCGCTGTTGCTGAAGTTCCACGCCTCCCAAGTTTGGGCGCTCGTGCTCATGGGGCCGACTACCAACCAGTAGTTGACGCCGGTGCTGAGGCTGAGCCCCGAAATATTGGTGATGGAAGTGTAGACACAGCAACTTCCGAAGTTATTCCCATTGCTGGTCAGGTTGGTAAACGAGGCCAGCACCGCTCCAGGCTTGCCACCGTTGTCGGCGTCCACGTCTACATAGAACGAATCGGGGCCGACAACAAGTCCAACCGCGATGTCGATTTCGCCAACGCTGCCACCGGTTGTCACCTGGAACTCGTTAGCCGAGGTAAAACTGGTACCGATGTAGCCAGTGCCAGATATCGTCCAACCCGAGCAGCAGTTGTAAACACTTCCCGATGGGCCGAAGTTGCTATATAAGGTGTCCGCCATCGCCGGCAGGCTGCAAAGCGCCAGACCCAGCAGACAAAGCAACCATACTAGTTTTCTCTTCAAGTTTCGTACCTCCGTGATTGAGAGTCCTGACTCGCGAGGTTCAGACTACTAACGAACACCTTGCGGTGTTCAACGAAGGGTCCGTATTGCACAAGAAGCGGGTCGCGACTAAACGTTAGCTCCTTGGTAAGCTCCGGCAACCACCGCAAAGTGGTGCACACAAACACCGACAGCTTACGGGGTTGCATGGTTGCAATTTTGTCTCCGTCGTAAGTCGTTGAAATAAATAAGCCAGACTGCAATCTGCTGCAAGGACTTGCATCAGTATGCCTCCGGTTTTCCCCGTTTTAGGGAAGCTACTATGAGCGCAAAAGTGGCCTGGCAAAAACCTGTCGCCACAAGACAACAATCGGTCGCTAAGGTTACTAGCCAGACCCCCGATGACTGCTCAGCCGCTCCTGTAACGCTCTGCGCCAGCCGGGGGGAAGCGTGCTGAGTTTCATAGCGCGATCCAGCAATTCCGGCTCCCTGCTGTCGCCGGTGTAGAACCGGATCACATCAGCCACTGTCACGGCGTTTGGGTCCCGACTCATCACTTCAACAGCATCGCCTGCCGTTAGCGTCCCTTCGCGCAGCACGCGAAGATAGAAACCAAACCGACGGCTCTCATAGAACCGCTTGGTCATGTCCTCACGCTGGAATCGGATGCCCAGCTTGTAGCAAGGGGAGCGAGGCTGGGTCACGGTGAAGAGAGCAGTGCCAATCTGCAGTTGATCTCCGATGTGGATGGTGCCCTCGAGCAGACCTTCAGTCGTCAGGTTCTCGCCGAAGTTGCCGAGCGTAAGTGAATAGCCGGGAAGGGCAGACTTCCAGAATGAGTAATGCTCTCCAGGGTAAAGATAGACGGCCTTGTCAGCGCCGCCATGAACTGTCAGATCCGCCTGTTCGTCGCCTTCCAGGTTTAACCTGGCGACGGCTACGGTACCTTCCGCCGGACTCTTGAAGATGGATGTCCTTACCTTCAGGCCACGCCATTCATACTCTTGTGGTTTGCCGACGTTGACTGAGACTATTTTCATGAGATCAGGTCTGTTGACAATCCGAGCAAGCACCTTTGGGATTTCAGATGCTTACCGATTCGCAGAAATCGCTTAGAGACTAATCGACAGGATTGTGGGCTCCGATGTCAAGGCGACAATCATGCACGAGACCGGGTTCAATCCTGATGACAACCGAGCAGGCGGAAGCCCCGGAAGAAGGAAGTTCGAAGCTTTAGCTGACGTCCTACCGCAGCGCTTCCATGCATTCTTCCAGCACTTCACGCGAGGGCCGGGTAACGCTCTCCGGCAGACTGGCCAGCGGCTGGTCTGTCATGTTGATCATGTCGAGGAAATTGGGCGCGGTGGTGTTTACATAGAACACTCCCGTCAGCACTTCATCGACTGCGTGCGACTCCATGATGCGCTTGATGGCGCCGACCTTGTCAGTCGGATCATATTCGTCTTCCAGCTTGTGCAGACGGAGCGACGAGCCATCGTGCATGGTGACATTGAGGACGGATCCTTCGTCGTACTCCACATCAATCTCGTGGAAGTGAGGGACGAAGTTCAAGTCGTGCAAAGGCTCCTCGTGGTCCTTGACGAATTTGTACGACTTGGTCGAGCCTTCGTGGTCGTTGAACGTGGTGCAAGGCGAGATAACGTCGAGCAGTACCGTGCCGCGGTGAGCGAGCGCCGCCTTCAGCATGGTGTGCAATTGGCGCTTGTCGCCGGAGAATGACCGCCCCACGAAGGTCGCGCCCAGCATGATCGCCAGGGCACAGGTGTCGATCGGCGGCAGATCGTTGATGACGCCCGTCTTCAACTTCGAGCCCAGGTCGGCCGTGGCGGAGAACTGTCCCTTGGTCAGGCCATAAACGCCGTTGTCTTCGATGATGTAAATGATGGGCAGATTGCGACGCATGAGATGGACAAACTGGCCGATTCCGATGGAAGCTGTGTCGCCGTCGCCGCTCACCCCGAGCGCTACGATCTTCGAGTTCGCCAGAACCGCACCGGTCGCGACCGACGGCATGCGGCCGTGCACGGCGTTGAAGCTGTGCGACCGGTTCATGAAATAGGCCGGGCTCTTCGACGAGCAGCCGATGCCCGACAGCTTGATGACGCGCTCCGGTTGCACGCCCATCTCGTAAGAAGCTTCGATGATGCGTTCGGAAATCGTATTGTGACCGCAACCCGCACACAGCGTGGTCTTCCCGCCGCGGTAGTCGAGGACGGTGAGTCCGATGCGATTGGTTTTGGGCGGGGGCGCCGCGGTGGTTGCCATTTACCTGGTCTCCTGCGAAATGATGTCGTCGGTGATGGAGCGCGCGTCAATCGGCAAGCCATTGTAGTGACGGACGCTGCGTAATCGTGCAATGTCAGGGACGGGCACATCGAGCTTCAGTAATTGCAGCATTTGGCCGTCGCGGTTCTGATCAATAACGTACACGCGCTTGTGAGCGGCAACAAACTGGTGCGTCTCACGGGTGAAGGGATACGCGCGCAGTCGCAAGTAGTCTGAGTTAACACCGTATTCACTCTGCAATTGCTCCAGGGTCTCGACCACCGCGTGATGCGATGTGCCGTAAGCGATGATGCCGACCTCATGACCTGCATTGCGCACGATCTCGGGCTTGGGAACCAGGGTGCGCGTAGTGTCGAACTTTCGCGCTAGGCGGTCCATATTGTTAGCGTAGTCATCGGGCCGCTCGCTGTAATGTCCCTTTTCGTTGTGTCCACTGCCGCGGGCGAACCAGGCCGCCGCCGGATGGTCCGTGCCCGGCAACGTGCGGTAACCGATGGCGTCGCCGTCTATGTCCTTGTACCGGGCGAAGCCTCCGAGGCGTTCGATGTCTTCCGCCGACAGAACCTTGCCGCGCTTCTGCGGCTTGTCAGGATATTGGAAGGGCTCCGACATCCAGTTGTTCATGCCGAGGTCGAGGTCCGACATGACGAACACCGGCGTTTGCAGTTGCTCGGCAAGGTCGAAGGCTTCGCTCGCCATGCTGAAACATTCGGCCGGGTTGCAGGGAACCAGCATTACCTGACGAGTATCGCCATGCGACAGCTTGGCTACGAACTCGATATCGCCTTGAGACGTGCGTGTTGGCAGGCCCGTGGACGGCCCAACCCGCTGTATGTCCCAGATGACACCAGGGATCTCGACGTAATAACCAAGCCCAGCAAACTCTGCCATCAGGGAAATACCCGGTCCGGCAGTGGCCGTCATGGAACGCGCGCCGGCCCAGCCCGCGCCCAGAACCATGCCTATCGCGGCCAATTCGTCTTCCGCCTGGACGATGGCGAAGCTGGCCTTCCCATCCGGCCCGACGCGGTATTCCTTCATGTAGTCAATCAGGCTCTCCACTAGAGATGAGGACGGCGTGATCGGATACCAAGTCACCACCGTTACTCCAGCAAACATGCTGCCCATTGCTGCAGCCGAGTTGCCGTCGATGATAATCATGCCTGCAGTTTTGTCCATGCGCTCGATCGTGAAGGGGTCGGCCTTGGCGAGTGACAACTCCGCGTAGTCGTATCCGGCTTTCGCGGCACTCCAATTAAGATCGGCAGCCTTTACCTTCTTGGCGAACTGCTTGCGCAGTGCCTTCTCCACTTCCGCCATGTCGAGGTTGAGGAGCTGCGCCACTACCCCGACATAGATCATGTTCTTGACGAGCTTGCGCAGCTTGGCCTCCGGGCAGACGGCGGCGCAGAGTTTGTCGTAGGGCACGGAATAAAACGTCAGGTCGGAGCGCAAGTCACTCAACTTAAGCGGCTCGTCATATAGAACAGCCGCTCCCGAGGCCAGCGACATCACATCTTCCTTCGCGGTTTCGGGGTTCATTGCGACCAGGAAATCAATCTCCTTCTTGCGCGCAATGTAACCTTTCCTGCTCGCCCGGATGGTGTACCAAGTGGGCAGGCCCGCAATGTTGGAGGGAAACATGTTCTTTCCGGAGACGGGTACACCCATCTGGAAGATGGTGCGCAGCAGAACCGTGTTGGCGCTCTGCGATCCCGAGCCGTTCACGGTTGCAACCTGTATGCTGAAGTTGTTGACGACAGGTTCACGCACAGCGTCTCGCTCGGCGCCATGTACTGCAATCTCGGTTGTGGCCATCAAGACCCCTTACTACTCACTGATCGGCGGTGGAAAGAACTTTTTATTATAGGACAGTTTGCTGGCAGCGAGGAACGTGTAAAGCATCCTGAGCGCGGATTTACGCTGGTGCGACGGCATTCGTTTCCACCGTCTCGAAGTATTGCGCGATGTTACGGAACTTCTTGTAGCGTCCTTCCAGCAGGTCCGAGACTGGCATCTTCTCCAGGGCGGTCAAGTTACGCTCCAGAGCATCGGCCAGCAGGTCGGCGGCAGCGTCATAGTCGTTATGCGCGCCCCCCGGAGGCTCCGGAATAACAGCGTCGCAAATGCCCAGCTCCAGGTTGTCTTTCGCCGTGATGCGCAGAGCCTGCGCCGCCAATTCCTTTTTGCCGGAATCGCGCCACATGATAGCCGCACAACCTTCCGGCGAGATGACCGAGTAGAAGCTATTCTCCATCATCAGCACGCGGTCAGCCACAGCGATGCCCAGCGCGCCGCCGCTGCCGCCTTCACCCGTGATGACAGCAATAAAGGGTACCTTGAGTCGCGACATCTCACGCAGGTTATGCGCGATCGCCTCAGCCTGCCCGCGTTCCTCCGCGCCCAGTCCGGGGTAAGCACCCTGCACATCAACTAGCGTAATCACCGGCCGCCGCCACTTCTCGGCAAACTTCATCACTCGCAGAGCTTTGCGATAACCCTCGGGATTCGGCTGGCCAAAGTTGCGGTACAGCCGCTGCTTGGTGTCGCGGCCCTTCTGGGTGGCCACAATGGTCACTTCCCGGCCACGAAAACGCGCCATCCCGCAAATCATGGCGGCGTCATCGGCAAAGCCGCGGTCCCCGTGAATTTCACTGAAGTCCAGAAAGATGCGCTCGATGTAGTCGAGAGGGTAAGGGCGCAGCGGATGGCGCGCCAACTCTGCCCGCTCCCACGCAGTCAATTGTCCGGACATTTGCCGCTTGAGCGCCTCAACTCGATCGAGCGCTTCTTGCAATTGCCGTTGCGCGTCTTTGTTATCACCCGCAACACCCTTCAACTGCTCGATCTGGTTTTCGATCCGTAGCAGTTCGTTTTGCACTTTTGAGGTGGCTTCCATATCAAGGTGTTTGTGGCGCTTGGACTCGCGATACACGGTTTCGACCGCGGAAATCCAATAATCAACTGCCGTTAAGACTTGAGCGTATGCTTCCGGTCGTTCTCGGCAGCAACATTGGCTTGCGGAGCGTAACTCAATCTACTACCCGCACGCTGCCGCGGCCGCACAACTCTTCCACGCGATGGATGAACGTTCTGTCCGGCAAGACATTATAGCCCTCAGCCTCCATCACCACCGTGAAGTCGCCTTTGCGCTCGAGGTCGAACAGCACGCGGGCCTCTCCCTTGCGCTCCCGGCACAGAGCGTGCAGTGCGTCAATCGCAGTGGGGGAGACAACCTCCAGAGCGACCTTGATGCGCAAATGATTGGGCAGCTTGGGCTGCGCCTGCTCCAGTGGAGTAATATCGCTAATCAACAGCTTCGCATTCGAACCTTCTTCCACACGCACGCCGCCCTTGACCAGCACAGGCACGGTAAGGCGTAGCTGGTCGGCGAGGCGCCGGTAGGCATCGGCAAAGCAAAGGATGTCCACCGAGCCGTTCATGTCTTCGAGCTGCCCCTGCGCATAAAGATCACCCTTCCTCGACTTGGCCACCCGAAGGTTGCGTAGTACTCCGCCCATCAGGACTTCATCTCTGCCGGTGGACAACTTCAGGCCCACGACTTCAGTGGTGCTGAGCGCGTTGAAGTCCAGCAACTTGTCGCGATACTTCTCCAGCGGGTGCCCGGTGATAAAGAACCCGAGGATTTCCTTCTCGTGCGTCAGGCGCTCGTGTTCGTCCCAATCAGGGACACTCGGCAATGGCTTCTCGGCAGCCTGCGGCTCGTCGTCCTCCTGGAAGACCCCAAATAGGCCATGTTGGCCAAGCGCCGCATCCTTCTGGGTCTTCGCAGCATGCTCCATGGCGTTGTCAACCACGGCCATCAACTGTGCCCGGCGCCCCAGCGGGTCCATGGCTCCGCTCTTGATCAGAGATTCAATCACCCGCTTGTTGAGCAGATGCAAATCGACCAGCTCACAGAACTGGAAGATGGAAGTGAATCTGCCCACCGTCTTGCGCGCTGCGAGGA
>Ga0335083_10004965_pt1 | contig 16853 bp, 17 predicted proteins | sample Lox_Sample_42_FD_206716 | JGI IMG/M metagenome (GOLD analysis project Ga0335083, IMG submission 206716) | Soil microbial communities from Loxahatchee National Wildlife Refuge, Florida, United States - Lox_Sample_4.2 | ecosystem: Environmental > Terrestrial > Soil > Wetlands | place: USA... | reverse complement strand
GCTGGCGCGGGTGGCGGGCGCGCTGACGCAGCACTAATGCCATGGGTGAGTTGGGAGGACAAGGATGAAGGTACGGATCAACCCCGAGCTCTGCCAAGGGCACGGACGCTGTTACGACCTCGCGCCGGAGTTGTTCGGCGCCGACGAGGAGGGGTACGGGCAGGTCCTCGGCGACGGCCTGGTGTCCCCGGATCAGGAGCGCACGGCCCGGCTGGCCGCGGCCAACTGCCCCGAGCGCGCCATCGACGTCGAGGAGACCTGAGATGTCCGTGGACGACCGTTTCCGCCCGCTGGAGCAAGGCGACGTGGAGGAGGAGGGCATCCGCAGCGAGATCATCACCGGGCCGGTCTCCGACTGGGCCACCGACTTCTCGCACCTGGAGCCGGAGTGGGCCGCCGACCCCTACCCGATCCAGGACGACCTGCGGCAGCGCTGCCCGATCGCGCACACCGACCGGTTCGGCGGCGGCTGGCTGCCGACGAAGTACGAGGACGTGGCGGCGATCGCCTACGACACCGAGCGGTTCTCCTCGCGGTCGATCATCATGGGCAACTTCCGGCCGCCGCGTGACGTCGCCCCGGTCGGCGGCTCGCCGCCCATCTCCTCCGACCCGCCGTTCCACCAGCACGCGCGCAAGCTGCTGCTTGGCGCGTTCACCAAGACCGCGATCAGCCGCCAGGAGCCGGCCACCCGGGCGTTCTGCCACGAGCTCATCGACAAGTTCGAGGGCCGCGACGTGGTCGACGCGGCCACCGAGTACGCCCAGCACATCCCGATGCGGGTCATCGCCGACATGCTCGGGTTCCCGCCCGAGGACGGCCCGCAGTTCGCCGACTTCGTGGAGGACCTGCTCGAGGGGATCAACCTGCCTCCCGAGGACCGCATCCAGCGGATGGAGCGGCTGTTCCAGTACCTGCTCGATCAAGTCCACGACCACTTGGACAATCCACGCGACGACATCACCAGTTACCTCATCGGCGCCGAGATCTTCGGCCAGAAGCTGACGGCGGAGCACGTCACCGGCGCGATGGCCCTGCTGCTGATCGCCGGCATCGACACCACCTGGAGCGCGATCGGGTCCTCGCTGTGGCACCTGGCCCGCAACCCGGCCGACCGGCAGCGGCTGCGGGCCGAGCCGGGATTGCTGCCGGTGGCGATGGAGGAGTTCCTCCGCGCCTACGCCCCGGTCACCATGGCCCGGCTGGTCAAGGAGGACATGACCTGGCACGGCGTGGACATGAAGGCCGACGACTGGATCCTGCTGTCGTTCCCGGCCGCCAACCGCGACCCGGCCCAGTTCGACCGGGCCGGCGAGGTGGTCATCGACCGCCAGGTCAACCGGCACGCCGCGTTCGGCCTGGGCATCCACCGCTGCCTGGGCTCGCACCTGGCCCGGATGGAGCTGCGGGTCGCGCTCGAGGTCTGGCTGGCCCGGATCGGCGAGTTCACGCTGGCCGAGCCGGGCAACCCGGCCGCGGTACGCTGGTCCACGGGCCAGATCCGCGGTCCGCGGGCGTTGCCACTCAAGATCAAATAATTGAACGAACGACGACGGCGTCCCGCCCTCGCTAACTACCTGGCCGACCCGGTTACGCCGGCCCGACGGTGATGCCGGGAAGTGCGTCCGCCAGCCGGGCGGCCAGGGCCGGGGCGTCGTCGGGCGTGGTCCGCAGGCTCACGTGGAGCTCGGCGCCGCGGGCCGCCCGGTCCTGCCGGTCGAGCACGTCCCTGTCGCCCCGCTCCGACGTGGTGACGTGCAGGTAGACGCTGGTCTGGGAGCCGACCGCGCCGAGGGCGTAGCGGTAGGTCATCTCGTCGATGGTGATCTGGCCGGGAGCGGTCAGGCTGGTCGCGGCGATCGCGCCGTAGGTCAGCAGCGTGTGCGGGAAGACGGGGGCCAGGAGGCGGGTGCAGGTGCCGGGGTCGCCCATGGCCATCCCGATGACCGGCGTCGTCGCCTTCTCCAGCAGTTCCAGGACGGGGAGCACGTCCGCCGCCGCGTGCGCCGTGCCCACCAGCTTCACCACGTCACAGCGGTCGCGCAGGGCCAGGTAGAGGTCCGGCAGGTCGGCGGGCATGGAGTCGTACCAGTGCTGCGAGGCCATGATCCGGGTAGGTGAGCCGTCCCAGCCGGCCACCTGGTCCAGGCTGCCGGTTTCCACGTCGATGTAGGCGGCCCCGGCATCGTAGGCCGCGCGCAGGACGGCGAGCCTTTGTGGTTCGGGCCCGGTGAACCCGCCCCGCTCGCGTTCCGGGCGGCAGGTCAGCACCAGCGGCACCGCAGACGCCGCCACCAGCTTGTCCACGTCGAAGCTGGCCATCAGGTCCAGGCGGACCTCGGCCAGGCCGATCCGGGCGGCCAGATGCTCCAGCTCGCGCAGGCAGGTGTCGGTGTCCTGCGGGGCGAGCGAGGCTGCCACCTTGTTGCCGGCCATCGAAGGGTCCTCCTTATCCGTCGACGTTATCCGTGAACGTTATCCGCGGGCCAGGTCGCGCAGCGCGCCGTCCAGGGTGGCGGCGTCGGCGGTGACGCTGCCCTCGGGCCGGCCGAGGGCGTTCAGCACCACGAACCGGACCCCGTGCCGGTACTTCTTATCCCGCATCCAGGCCTGCTCCAGGTCCGGCCGCCGGAACTCGCCCTGGACGGGCAGGCCGAGTCCCGTGAGCAGCCGCCGGTGCGCGTCCACCACCTCGGCGGGGATGCGGCCCTGGCGGAAGGCCAGGTGGGCGGCGGCCATCAGGCCCAGCGCGACCGCCTCGCCCTGGTCCTCGGCGGCCTGGCCGCCGGATTTTTGGTCACGGACCAGTTCGATGGCGTGGGCGAAGGTGTGCCCGTAGTTCAGCACCACCCGGTCGCCCTGCTCCCGTTCGTCCCGGCTGACGATGTCGGCCTTGATCTCGATGCTGCGGACGGCGGCCCGCTGGACCGCGGCCGGATCCCGCTTGATCACCGGCTCCAGCTCGCCGGTCAGGTGGCCGAGCAGGTCGGACGGGCTGATCAGGGCGTGCTTGGCGATCTCGGCCAGGCCAGCCCGGAAGCCCCGCTCGGCGTTGTCGCAGGCCACCTCGATGTCGCTGATGACCACGACCGGCTGGTGGATGGTGCCGACCAGGTTGCGGCCGCGGCCGAGGTTGATCGCGTTCTTGCCGCCCACGGCCGAGTCGGCCTGCGCGGCCAGCGTGGTGGGCACCAGGCCCAGCTTCATGCCGCGGTTGAACGTCGCCGCCACGAAGCCGGCCAGGTCGCAGATGGCCTCGCCGCCGACCGCGACGACCAGGTCGTCCTTGTGCAGGGCGTGGTCGGCGAGCACGTCCGCCACCTGCTCGACGGCGCCGAAGGTCTTGGCCGCCGCGGTGTCGGGCAGCGCGACCCGATGCGCCGGAATGCCGGCCCCGGCCAGCTGGTCCGCGATCAGCGCGGCGGTCCGCGCGTCCTCGCTGGCCTCGACGATCAGGGCCCGCTCGACCTCGGGCAGCGGCGGCAGCAGCCGACCCGCGTGGCCGGTCAGGCCCGGGCCGATGTGCGCGTAGTAGGTCCCGCCGACCGGGGTCACGAACACGCTGGAACTGCCGGCCGGCGTGTCTGGCAGCCGGTTGAGCCCGGCCAGCACCTCCCGCGCGATGCTGTCGGGACGCCGGCCGTCGGTGTCCACGGTCAGCACGGACAGGTCCTCGTAGACCGGCAGCCGCCGCTGGTACACCTCGTCCAGGTCGGGCCGGTGCAGCATGGGCCGGAACTCATCGGTCCGCACCCGGGACATGGCCTCGCCGTAGCTGACCCGCAGGTATACGACCCGGGCGTTGCGCAGGACGGCCCGGCTGCGCAGGTCCTCCACCGCGCCGCCGCCCAGCGCGATCACCGCCTCGGGGCCGCGGACGAGCCCGGCCACCGTGTCGTGCTCGAGCTGGCGGAACCAGGGCTCGCCCTCGGCGGTGAAGATATCCCTGATGGCGCGGCCATCGCGCTGCTCGATCAGCACGTCGCTGTCCACGAACGGCAGGCCGAGCCGCTCGGCCATGATGTGCCCCACCGTGGTCTTGCCGGCCCCCATGAAGCCGACGAGCACCACCACCATCAGCGTCTCTCCTTCACCCCTCGCCTGCGAGGGATGCTACCTGCCCCGCCCTCCACCCCGCCCGCGCGCAGCAAACCCCGAGGAGCCCCGTTCATGATCGTGGCCAGTTTTGGCCGTACAGAGGCCATTTCTGGCCACGATCATGAACTATCGCTAGAGAGGGGCGCCTGGTTGATGGGTGCTGCTGCCGTTGCCGCCGGGGAACATCCACCTGCTGCTGAGGATGGATCTCTCGTTCCCCTCCCCGTCTTGGCCGAAACTGTTCCCGTTCGATAGCATGAAATCACCTCCATGATCGACAATAGTATCGAATCAATATTTTCAACAGGCTCATTTTGGATCATCGCTCTCGCCGGCCCCGGTAGCCCCGCCGGTCACCCACTGAGGCCTCCCGGCAGCCCCGCCGCTGCCTCCCGGCAACGACATGGATGCCACTTTGGTGTCGCTGGGGCAGCACCAAAGTGAATCTGATGTCGTTCAGGGCCGTGCACCCGGGCGCAGGCCGACGCACCAGGGGCCCCATTAGCCGTACCTGCCCCAGGCCAGCCGGACTAGTGGGCGGGTGGGACTGGTGGGGTCGTGAGGTAGCTGACGATCATGTCGCCGACCATGGTGCGGTACTGGTCGCGGCGCTCGGGGTCGAGCATGTCGAGGCCGAAGATGGCGCCGAACGTGTACCGGTTCGACATCCGGAAGAAGCAGTACGCGCTGATCAGCATGTGCACGTCGATGGCCGCCACCTCCCGGGTGAAGACGCCGCTTGCGCGGCCGCGCTCCAGGATCCGCGCCAGCACGGAGACCGCGGGCGTGTTCAGCTCGCTCAGCGTCTTGGACTTGGCGATGAACTCGGCCCGGTGGATGTTCTCGGTGGCGACCAGGCTGATGAAGTCCGGGTGCGACTCGTGGTGGTCGAAGGTCAGCTCAGCGAGCCGGCGGATGGCCGCCACCGGGTCCAGGTGCTCGACGTCGAGCTGGCGTTCGGCGTCGCGGGCGGTGGAGTAGGCCTGTTCCAGCGCGGCGATGTAGAGCTGCTCCTTGCCGCCGAAGTAGTAGTAGATCATCCGCTTAGTGGTCCGGGTCCTGGCCGCGATCTCGTCCACCCGCGCCCCGGAGTAGCCGTTCCTGGCGAACTCCCTGATGGCGACGTCGAGGATCTCCTGCCGGGTCCGTTCCTTGTCGCGCTGCCTCTCGGGTGCCCCCGCAGGCCGGGAGGTCTGGGTCATCGCCGTCCTTTCCCCTGGGTCGTCATACCAAGGCTGGCACCTTGAGTTCTCTTCCGTCGAGAACTGGGCAGTTTTTGCGTCAAACCGGTAACGGCACCTTTACAAGCGCCCGTCCGGCGCGTACGAATAATTAACTAACAAGTTAGTACGTAGAAATGGAGTCGGCCAGGAGGCGCGGTGGCGGTGCCAGGGACCGGGATGGCGTCGTGGGAGCCGGACGTGGAGCGGAGACAGCGGTGGCGCGGATTACCGGGCTCGAGCACCTGACGATGCTGGACGTGGCGCCGCCGGAGTTCGTGACGGCGGCGGCGCAGGCCGGGTTCGACGCGGTGGGGCTGCGGGTGGCGCCGCTCGATCCGGGCGGCCAAGCCTGGCCGGTGCCCCCGGGGTCGCCCATGCTGGCCGAGACCATGCGCCGCTGCCGCCAGACGGGGGTGGCCGTGCTCGACGTCGAGGCCGTCCCGCTGCGACCCGGGGCAGACCTGGCCGGGTGCGAGCGGGTGCTGGAGACGGCGGCCGTGCTCGGCGCCCGCTACCTGAACGTCATCTGCGCCGACCCGGACACCGGCCGGACGGCCGACCGGCTGGCCGAACTGGTCCGGCTGGCCCGGCCCTACCGGGTCCGGCCGGTGGTGGAGTTCATGGCCTGGCTCCCGGTCCGCACGCTGGCCGCCGCGGTCGCGGTGGTCAGCGGCTCCGGCGGGGCCGGGCTGCTGCTCGACGCGCTGCACGTCCAGCGCTGCGGGGTCACCACCGCCGAGGTGGCCGCGCTGGATCCCGCGCTGCTCGGCTACCTCCAGCTATGCGACGCTCCGGCCGCGCCGCCGCCCGGCGCCGACGCGATCGCCGAGGCCAGGACGGGGCGGCTGCTGCCCGGCGAGGGCGACCTGCCGCTCGGCGACCTGCTCGGCGCGGTGCCTGACGGCCTGCCCGCGGCGGCCGAGACGCCGTCGCTGGACACGCGGCGCGGGCTCACCCCGGCCCAGTTCGCCGCGCGGATCAGGCGGGCCCTCGAGACGGTGCTCACCTGATGCGCGCGGTGGTCCTCGACGCCGAGCCGCGGGCGCTGCGGCTGGTCAGCGACTGGCCCGAGCCGCAGCCCGGTCCCGGCGAGGTGCTCGTCCAGGTGCGCGGGGTGGGTATCTGCGGGTCCGACCTGGCCCTGCACGCGGGGCGGCGGCAGCCGCCGTCGTTCCCCTGGGTGGTCGGCCACGAGACGTTCGGCGAGATCACGGCGACCGGACCTGGCGTCGACGCGAGCCGGACCAGGCAGCGCGTGGTCGTCGAGCCGAACATTCCGTGCGGCACCTGCCCCGCCTGCCGGGCCGGCCGGACCTCGGCCTGCCCGTACCGCAAGGTCCTCGGCTTCAGCGTGCCCGGCACGCTGGCCGAGCGGATCGTGGTACCGGCCGCGTTCGCCTGGCCGGTGCCGCCGGACTGGGGCGACGGCGACGCGGTGTGCGCCGAGCCGCTGACCGTGGCGCACACCGCCATCCGGCGGGCCCTGGCCCTCTCCGCCACCGCTGAGCACTGCCTGGTCATCGGGGCCGGGTCGCAGGGCACACTGGCCTGTGTCGCGCTGGCCGCGAGCGGGATCACCCCGGCGGTGCTCGACCCGCAGCCGGGACGGCGGGCGCTGGCCGCCGAACTCGGGGCCCGGACAGCGGAGCCCGGTGAGGGCGGGTTCGGCCTGGTCTTCGAGACCTCGGGGGCGCCGGAGGCGCTGGCCGAGGCAGTGGACCGGACCGCCCGCGGCGGGCTGATCGTGCTGATGGGGCTGAACAGCCAGCCCGTCCCGCTGGTCACCCAGCGCATCGTGCAGCGGCAGCTGACCCTGATGGGCTCGCTGATCTACGACCACCCGGGCGACTTCGCCGCCGTGACCGGCGCGGGCAACCGCCGGGCCGGGCGGGTGCTGCGGGCCTGCTACCCAATGGCCCAGGCGGAGACGGCCTTCCTGGCCGCCGCCGCCGTCCCCGGCAAGACCTGGATTCGCGTCGCTCCCCCTACCTGATCCGGAGGCTGAACCATGTCCAGATTCCGCACGGGTTACCCGGCGGCCGCCCTGGCCGCCCTGATCTGCCTGGCCGGCGCGGCGTGCAGCGCACCGGGCAGTTCCTCGTCGTCCGCCGGCTCCGGTTCCGCGGCCGGCGGCGGCACGCCCTCCGGGCCGATCAAGATCGCCGTGGTGGACGCGCAGAGCGGGTCCGCCAGCGACCTCGGCCAGTTCGAGTACCGCGGCGTCAAGCTGGCGGTCGACCAGGCCAACGCGGCCGGCGGGGTGGACGGCCGGAAGATCACCCTGTCCCTGTTCGACGACCAGGGCGACCCGACCGTCGGCACCGAACTGGCCCGCAAGATCGCCAGCCAGGGCGACATCGCCATGCTCGGCACCGCGGAGAGCGCAGTCACCCTGGCCATGGCGCCAATCCTGGCGTCCGAGCACATCCCCAACATCACCTCGGGCCAGTCGACCAAGCTGCTCGAGCTGAACAGCCCGTACCTGTTCCTGAACGGGCCGACCGGGCTCACCTACGACTCCACCCTGGCCAAGTACCTGGTGCAGGAAAAGAGCTTCAAGAAGTTCGCCATGCTGACCAACAACGACTCCTACGGCGCCGGCGAGCACGACGCGTTCCTGGCCTCGCTCAAGGCCATGGGGATCACCCCGGTCGCGGACAAGGTCGTGCCGCAGGACCAGACCAACATGACGCCCGCGCTCAACGCCATCCGCGGCGCCAATCCGCAAGTGCTGTTCATCGGGGCAGAGGAGGCCCAGTCCGGGCTCACGGTCAAGCAGGCCCGGGCGCTCGGCCTGAACGCGGCCATCGCCGAGGGCGCGCCGGCCGGCACGCCGCTCTACCTGTCCACGGCCGGGAACGCCAACGCGGAGGGCACCATCGTCAGCTCGCCCTACCTGGGCAACGACGTCAGCGACGCGTCAAAGAAGTTCGCCGCCGCCTACACCGAGGCCTACGGCAGCGCCCCCGAACTGCACGGGGCCAAGGCCTATGACGGGGCCCAGGTGATGATCTCCGCCCTGAAGGCCTGCCACGCCTGCACCGGCCTGGCGCTGGCCAACGCGATCCGGGCGGTGCACTACGACGGGCTGCTCGGTTCGTTCAGCTACAACAAGCAGGGTGTCGGGATCTTCGCCACTTCCATCGGGATCATCAGGAATGGGAAAATTGAACCAGTTAGTTAATTAGCCGGGTCACCGCCGCCGGTCGGGAGGCCGCGTGCAGTCCTTCTTCCAGACGCTGGTCAGCGGGCTGAGCTTCGGCGCGGTCTACGCCCTGGTCGCGCTGGGCTTCTCGCTGGTCTACCGGACCATGGGCCTGGTCAACTTCGCCCACGGCGCGGTGCTGATGATCGGCGCGTACGTGGCCTCCACCTTCTACCTGTCGGCCCGGCTGCCGTTCGCGGTGGCCGTGCCGGCCGCGATGACGGTCACCGGCGTGGTCGGGCTGCTCATCGAGCGGGTGCTGCGCCCGCTGGAGAACAAGGACTTCGACCTGATGCTGATCGGCACGATCGGGGCGGGCAGCGTGCTCGAGGCGGCTGCCATCGTGATCTGGACTTCGGCCGGGCGGGGTGTCCCGTCCCCGGTCAGGACCGCGCCGCTGACCGTCGGCGGCGTCCGGATCCCGCCGTACGACCTGCTGGTGATCGGGATCACCGCGATCGCCATGGTGGCGCTGGCCCTGTTCCTCCAGCGGACCAAGCCGGGTACCGCCATGCAGGCGGTGGCCATGGACCACGAGGCGGCTACCGCGGCCGGGATCAATGTGGGCCGCAGCAACGCGATCGCGTTCGGGATCGGGGCCGGTCTGGCCGCGCTGGCCGGCGCGCTGGCCGGGCCGATGCTGTACGTCAGCCCCACGATGGGGGATTCCCTGGGCATCCAGGGGTTCGCCGCGGCGGTGCTCGGCGGGTTCGGCAGCATCCCGGGCGCGATCGCCGGCGGCCTCGGCATCGGGGTGATCGGCGCGTTCGCCGCGCAGTCCTTCCAGGGGTACTCCGACCTGGTCACGTTCGTCGTGTTCACGGTGCTGGTGATGATCAGGCCGACCGGGATCTTCGGGGAGAAGACGGTGAACCGGGCGTGAGCCGGGTGCACCTGTCCCCCGGGCGGCTGCGGCTGGCCGGGCTGACGCTGCTCGCGGTGGCGCTGTGGCTGCTGCCGTACCGGCTGAACGTGTACTGGATCAGCGTCGCGGACACGGCGCTGCTCTTCGCCCTGCTGGCCATCGGCCTGGGCCTGGTCATGGGCATCGCCGGGCAGGTCAACCTGGCCCAGATCGCGTTCTTCGGCGTCGGGGCGTACCTGACCGCCATCTTGACCACGCACGCCGGGTACGGGTTCTGGGTCGCGGGCCTGCTGGCCCTGGCGGCTACGGTCCTGACCGGCCTGGTGGTGGGGACCCCGGCGCTGCGCATCCAGTCGCACTACCTGGGCATCGTCACCCTCGGGCTGGCTGTCGCGTTCGTCGACCTGATCACCAACGCGCCGGTCACCGGGGGCGACTCGGGCATCTCCGGGATCCCCGCGCCGCCGCTGTTCGGCATCGACCTGTCCAGTCAGTACCTGTACTACTACCTGGAGCTCATCGTGCTGGCGGGCGGGCTGGCGTTCGGGCTGTTCGTGGTGCGGACGCCGCTGGGGCGGCGGATGCGGGCCATGCGGGACGACGCGCTGGCCGCCTCGGCCTCGGGGGCGGAGATCGGCGTGCTCCGGCTGATCGCGTTCGTGCTGGCCAGCGTGTACGGCGGCGCGGCCGGGGTGCTCTACGCCGGGCTCATCCACTACGTCGCGCCGGAGACGTTCAGCATCGCCAACATGTTCTTGCTGCTCGCCATGGTCATCATCGGCGGGCGGCAGTCGCTGGCCGGCTGTGTGGTCGGCGCGGTCGGGCTGACCATCGTCCAGCAGGAACTGGTCAACCTGGCCGCGCGGGCGCAGCTCGGGTACGGCCTGGTGGTCGTGCTGGTGGTGGTGTTCGCGCCGACCGGGCTGGCCGGGGTGCCCGGCCGGGTATCCGGCTGGCTGGGGTTGCGGGGTCGGCGCCGACCGGGGGCGCCGATGGCGCTGGAGCCCTTCCAGCCGCTGCCCGCGGTTTCCGCCGTACCCGGACGCGGGGCTCTCCTGGAGGTGTCCGGCCTGGTCAAGCGATTCCGCGGGGTCACCGCGGTGGACGGCGTCTCACTGAGCGTGCGGCACGGGGAGATCCTCGGCGTCGTCGGGCCGAACGGGTCAGGCAAGACCACCCTGTTCAACGTGATCAGCGGGCTCTACCGGCCGTCCTCCGGCCGGGTCCAGCTGGACGGCCGGGTGATCTCGGGGCTGCGGCCGTACCGGATCTCCCGGCTGGGCGTGGCCCGCACCTTCCAGCACCTGCGGCTCTTCCGCGACCTCACCGTGCGGGAGAACCTGCTGGTCACCCTGGACCGGACCCGCACCGCGGGGAGCTGGCGGTACGTGGTGTGGCCGGTCGGCGTGTGGCGGCACGAGCGGGTCCTGCGGCGCCGGGCGGCCGAGCTGCTGGCCCGGTTCGGGCTGGCCCAGTTCGCGGCGGCCCGGCCCGGGACGCTGCCCTACGGGATCCAGCGGCGGCTCGAGCTGGCCCGGGCCATGGCGGCCGGCCCGCGGCTGCTGCTGCTCGACGAGCCCGCCGCCGGGCTCAACGGCGAGGAGCAGCGGCAGCTGGCCGTGATCGTCCGCTCGATCAGGGACAGCGGGGTCACCGTGGTCCTCATCGAGCACAACATGGGGCTGGTCATGTCGCTGTGCTCGCGGGTGGTCGTGCTGGACAGCGGCACGGTGATCGCCGAGGGAGCGCCGGCCGAGGTGGCCAGGGACCCGCTCGTGCTCGAGGCCTACCTGGGCAGTGCCGCGGTGTCGATGGGGATGGAGGCGCCGTGAACCCGTCTGGTGCGGCGCTCGTCGTGGAAGACCTGGCGGTGCGGTACGGCGGGGTGTCCGCGGTCCGTTCGGTCAGCTTTACCGTGGAACCGGGCCAGTCGGTGGGGCTGATCGGGGCCAACGGGGCCGGCAAGACATCCACCCTGCGGGCGCTGATGGGGCTGGTCCCCCGCGCTTCCGGTACCGTACGGTTCGGTTCCCGTGACCTGGCCCGAGTCCCGGCCCGGGACATGGTCCGGCTGGGCATCGGCTACGTGCCCGAGGGCCGCCGCGTCTTCGCCGGGCTCACGGTGGAGAAGAACCTGCTGCTCGGCGCGTACGCCCGCCGCTGGGACGCGGCCACCAGGCAGACCCTCGGCGAGGTGTTCACCCTGTTCCCGGTGCTCGCCCAGATGCGCGGCAGGCTAGCCGGGGCGCTGTCCGGCGGCCAGCAGCAGATGCTCGCCATCGGCCGGGCCCTGATGGCGTGCCCCGCGCTCATGCTCCTCGACGAGCCGTCCATGGGCCTGTCCCCCAAGCTCGTCGAGGTCATCGCCGAGACACTCCAGCGGCTGCGGGCCGACGGCATCGCCATGCTTCTGGTCGAGCAGAACGCCATGCTGACCTTCGCCGCCACCAGCCACTGCCTGGTCCTGGAGAACGGCGAGATCGCCCTGTCAGGCCCGTCGGCTGAACTCCGCGCCAACCCCCGCATCCGCCGCCTCTACCTGGGCCTGTGATCCCCGGGCGGGCCGTCGTTATCATTGTGACCAGCGTGGGGCTGTCCGGTGGTGGTGGCAGTGAGCGACATCCTCAGTTTCGGCCGGGACCGCCCGCCCCGCCGACGGTGGCGGCGTCAGTGGCGGCGGGCGGCTGCCGCGGCGGGCGGCGCCGTGGCGCTGGCCGCCGCCCTTATCTGGTATCTGCCAGGAGGGCAGCACAGCGCGCCGACCAGGCCCGCCGCCACATTGTCGCCCGCCGCGCCGTCTGCGGTGGCAGCATCCATGCCGCCGGTCAAGCCCGACCGGATGACCGGCCAGCCGCTGGCGCGCGACATCAGCCTGCCGCTGCTGCTCGGCGGCCACGGGCCAGCCTGGTTCCAAGTGGCCACCGGCCAGGCCGACCCGATTCTCGGGCTGCCCCGCAGCAGCAACGGCTACCAGTTCATCCGGATCAGTGGCGGCTGGGCGGCGCAGCCGTTCCCCGTCGATCCCGGCTGCGACAACTGCGCCCCCGGACCGCTGCCGGTTTACTACCTGGCGGATGAATCACGGGTCGCGAGCCGTGTCGGCACCGCCGACTTCGCCGTCCCGGCCGCTATTCGCGGCGCCCTGTGGCTGGTCAGCTACCGACGTGGCGCGGACCTGCGCACCGCGGCGGGCCGGGCGCAAGAGGTCAGCGTCACCGGCGCTGCGCTCGGGCCCCGCCTCGAGCTGCCGGCTGGATACGCGATCGACCAGGAAACCCGCGCCGGGCTGCTGCTAGTGCGGGAGGCAGCGGGTTCGGGGCCGGTCAGGTACGAACTGTGGGATCCCGGCACCCGGCGGGCGGAACGCTCCTTCGTCAACCTGATCGCGACGAGCCCCGCTGAGATCGCCTGGGCGGACTGCATCGAAGGCTGCCAGGTGCACGTGATGGACCTGGCCAGCGGCTCTAGCAGGCAGTTCCCACTACCTCGGCAGAGCACCGCCTACGCAGGCGCGTTCAGCCCGGACGGGCGGTTCCTCGCATTGCTGGTGACCGCCAGGATCACGGCGACCGGCCAGGCCGCCGCGATCCGGCTTACGGTCGCGACCGTCGCGAGCGGGCAGCTGACCGCCGTACCGGGAACCATGGTCGGCAGCGGGAACGGAGTTTCCTTCGGCTGGCGGGCAGGAAGCCACCAGCTGATCGCCGACCTGGCCAGCGATACGCCGGGACAGTCCGAGGAGTGGCAGATCGCGGTGTGGCAGCCCGGCGACGCCCGGCTCTCCACCACGCTCGTCCGGATACCAGAGAATTCGTGGCCGGTTATCGACCAGGGTCCCTACTGACGCAGGTCGGCGTTGCCTCGGCCAGCACCGGATCAGGAGATGCGGTCAAGCTGGGACCGCAGCCGGATGGTATCGACGTCGTGTGCCCGCAGCAACGCGCTGGCCGGATTGACCGGTCCGATAGTCCATCCGAGCTGGCTCAGGTGCTTGCGTCCGCGCCGTCCTAGCTGACTGCCATACGGGTCTTCGAGATCGCGCAGCACGCCGTGGAGCAGGTGCTCGGGCGTCACGGCGGCCGCCTCCCGGCTCTCGGCATAGCAGCTGGCCAGATACATGGCGCGCTTGGCGAAGAACGGCGGGCCGCACAGCGGGGTGCGGCGTCGGCCGCCACCGCGCCACCATGGCCGCCGGCTGGCCCGCCAGACCGCGGCCCCGACCGCCTGCTCACCGAACGCGGTGACCAGCCGCTGGCGCACCGCCTCCACATCGATCCCCACGGCCCGCAGCGCACCGGCATCATCGGCGCGCGAGCGCGGCATCAGCCCCGCCGCAGACAGCCGCTGCAGCTCAGCGCGGGCGCTGGCCAGGTCCAGGCCGTGTTCCCGCAGCAGCGACGACGCCACACTGGCCTGCTCGGCGAGCAAGCCTAGGAGCACATGCTCATCACCGACGTACCCGTGGCCCAGCTGCTCGGACTCCGCCAGGGCCAGCCTCATCACCGCACGCGTCCGTTCAGACAGCCGGTCCCACATGCCGTTCACCGCCCACGGAAGCGCAACGCGTGCTTGTAGTGAACGGCCTGCTTGGTGACCCCCAGCCGCCGGGCGATATCCCGCCATGACCAGCCCTGCGCCCGGGCGTTATTGACCTGCAGCTCCTCCAGCACCTCCACCAGCCCGCGCAGCGCCACCACGGCAGCGAACCCGGCCTCGGGATCAGGACCTGCGGCAGCCTCGACCAACCGCCTCGCCTCCCCCAGCTCGACACCCATATCGTCAAGCTAGCTTGACGCTCGGTAGGCGTCAAGAAGATTTGACGACGGGCCCCGCCACCCGCTACGCCTGGCGGCCTCAGTAACTGGAAAGGGATCTAATCGCGGTTACCACTTTCTCCGTGGTGGGGATTACTTCTTGTTCCAGAGCGTCGGCGAACGGCAGTGGCACGCACGCGGCCGCGACCCGGCGGATCGGGGCGTCCAGGAACTCGAAGCCCTCGTCGGCCACGACGGAGGCGACCGTGCCGCCCCAGCCGCCTTGATAGGGGTTCTCCTCGACGATGATCAGCCGCGAGGTGCGCTGGACGGAGGACAGCACCGTCGCCATGTCCAGCGGGATGAGCGAGCGCAGGTCGATCACCTCGGCGGACACGCCCTCAGCGGACACCTGCTCGGCCGCCGCCAGCGCCAGCGGCACCGTGGAGGCCAGCGCGACCAGAGTGACATCGCTACCAGTCCTAGCCACGCAGGCCCGACCCAACTCGACCACATGATCCTCAGGAGCCTGCGCGCCCTTGCTGGCGAACAGGCCCTTGTGCTCGAAGAACACCACCGGGTCGTCACTGCGCACCGCGGCCGCCATCATGCCCACCACGTCGGCCGGGGTAGCCGGAGCCGCGATCTTGAGGCCGGGGACGGTCAGCGCCCAGTTCTCCACCGCCTGGGAGTGCTGCGCGCCGAAGCCGAGGCCGCCGCCGTTGGCAGTCCGCACCACCAGCGGCACGGTGACCTGACCGCCGGTCATGTACCGCACTTTAGGGATCTCGTTGGCCAGGTAGTCCCAGCAGCAGGCGAAGAAGTCGGAGAACATGATCTCCGCCACCGGCCGCAGGCCGGTCATCGCGGCGCCCATGGCGGCGCCCAGGATGGCCTGCTCGGAGATCGGGGTATCCCAGACCCGAGACGGCCCGAACTCCTCGAACAGGCCGGCGGCCGTCTTGAACACCCCGCCCGCCGCGCCGATGTCCTCGCCCAGGCACACCACGGCGGCGTCGCGCCGCATCTCCCTGGCGATGCCCTCGGACACCGCCTCCCGGTAGGTGGTCAGGTCCGCCATGCCGAGCCTCCGTCCGCCCATACGTCCGTGAATGCCTCGCCGGGATCGGGCGGCGGCGCCGCCTTGGCCTCGGCCACCGCCGCGGCCACCAGGGAACCAGCCCGATCGGCGGCCGCGGCCACGTCAGCGGCCGGCACGCCCAGGCCAGCAAGCCGCTGCCGCGCCAGCTCCAGCGGATCCCGCGCCATCCACTCGGCCACCTCCGCAGCCGGCCGGTACTTGGCCGGGTCGGTCCGGCTGTGCCCGAAGTGCCGGTAGGTCAGCGCCTCGATCAGCGCCGGGCCGCCACCCGACCGGGCCCGCACGGCCGCCGCGGCGACCGCCTCGGCCACCGCCACCACGTCGTTGCCGTCGACCGTCGCGGCGGTCAGCCCGTAGGCGGGCGCCCGGTCCGCGGCCGGGGCGGGCACCGCGGTCACGGTCCCGATCGGCGTGTACTCCATGTACAAGTTGTTCTCGCAGACGAACAGCACCGGCAGCGACCACACCGCGGCCAGGTTGAGCGCCTCGTGGAAGGCCCCGATGTTGGTCGCCCCGTCGCCGAAGAAGGCCACCGCGACCTCGCCGCTGCCGCGCAGCTTGGCCGACCAGGCCGCGCCCGCCGCCATCGGCAGGTGCGCGCCGACGATCGCGTACGAGCCCAGCATCCCGGCCGAGGCCTTAGTCAGGTACATCGAGCCGCCCTTGGCCTTGCAGATGCCGGTACCCCGGCTCATCAGCTCGGCCAGGCACTCGGCGGGCGACGCGCCGCGGGCGATGGCGTGGTGGTGGCCGCGGTAGGTGGCGAAGACGTAGTCGCCGGGCCGCAGCGCGGCGCTGGCCCCCACCGCCACCGCCTCGTGCCCAGCGGCCAGGTGGGTGGTGCCCTTGACCAGGCCAGGCCAGGAACATATCGTGCGCGGCCTTCTCGGTCCGCCTGATCACCTCCATCTGCTCGTAAAGCCCGAGCAACTGCTCGTCGGTGATGCCGATCGCTTGGTCTTCGGTCACTGTCACAGGAGACTCCTCCCTAATGCATCTGCTGGCCGCCGCTGACGTTGAGCGCCTCGCCGGTGATGTTGGCGGCCGCGCCGGAAGCCAGGTAGGCACAGGCGTGCCCGATGTCCTCGGCCGACTGCGGACGGCCGAGCGGAATCCCGGCGACGAACGCCTGCCAGCCGTTCCCCGGCCGCGGAGAACCACTGCCGGTACGCGTTGAACTGGTACAGGAAGTGCGGACCGCAGATCTCCCAGGCCTTCTCCCTGCTCTCCGCCGCGAACAGCACCCGGTTGGTCGCCACCCGCGGCGGGACGCTCACCGCCGACCGGTACGCGTCGTAGATCTCCAGGTCAGCCCCGGAGTCCGGCATGAAGCAGAGCCCGTACCGAGAAGCCCGCCGGGCGGCGGCCAGGCTGCTGCCGCCGATCCAGATCGGCGGCCCGGCCGGCTGGACCGGCGGCGGCGCCACGATCACGTCGTCGAATGTGAAGTGCTTGCCCCCGTACGAGAACCGCTCGCCGCTCCAGGCCAGCTTCAGGATCTCGATGGTCTCGTCGGTGCGGGCACCGCGTTCGGCCTTGGGCACGCCCAGCACGGCGAACTCGTCCGGCTTGTAGCCGGGCGCGATCCCCACGTCGAGCCGCCCCC
>Ga0335083_10004963_pt1 | contig 16859 bp, 11 predicted proteins | sample Lox_Sample_42_FD_206716 | JGI IMG/M metagenome (GOLD analysis project Ga0335083, IMG submission 206716) | Soil microbial communities from Loxahatchee National Wildlife Refuge, Florida, United States - Lox_Sample_4.2 | ecosystem: Environmental > Terrestrial > Soil > Wetlands | place: USA... | reverse complement strand
AAGATCTTTCTCTGGAAGAAATCGCGCGAACTGTGGATGCCGAGGTGGGCACAGTCAAGTCCCGCTTGCATCGCGCGCGAGAAAACCTAAAGCGAATGCTAATGCCGCTCAAAGCTGTTATAGGGAGTTCGCGACCGTATGGAACCACTAAGTGATCACGAATTGGACCGGCTGTTGAGCACTTGGGTGGCGCCGAACGCTCCCCAAAGCCTGGCAGAGAAATTGTCCCAACGCCGGCGCCGCTGGTGGGAGAGGTTGTTCCATCTCCGGCTGTTAGGAAAACGTGGCCGCCGAAACAAGCGGTTTAGGAAGGCAAACACAAATGATACTTTCACAGGATGAACGCGCGAGAATCCGCGAGGAGGAGCTCATCAGACTGGAAGCGCGAAGGGAAATGAAGCTTAGACAGACACCGCGCCTGATCCTTCTGGCGGTAGTCTGGTCCACCGTACTTACAGCTCTGGCGTTGATAAGCCCATTGCTTCATCGTCTCTAAGCGAAACGTTCAAGCTTCCGTTGGCAAACGAAGCAAGAAGCGTATAATCCGAGTGAGGCAACGCGCTGTGGCGTCCCCCCCAACTCGCCTAATGTCCTTCGCGGAATTCGAGCTGCTCCCTGAAACGCCGAGAGGATTTCGCTACGAACTCCGGCATGGCGAGCCAGTCCAGACGCCACCACCCAATCGCACGCACTACCTGGTTCAGCGCCGGTTGCGCCAAGCGCTAGAAAGGGCCGCGGGAAACGCCGGCGAAGTCGATATTGAAATGCCGTTCCGACCGCGTCCCAACTTCGAATATTGGCAGGCCGACGTGGCATTCGTTTCAAGGAACCGTTGGGACCAGACTCCGGACGCGAGCCACCTGGAAGGCGCGCCGGATCTCGTGGTCGAAGTGCTGTCCCCTTCCAATACCGCCGCCGAGATTCTGGACCGCAGGAACATGTGCCTTGAAAACGGATCGCGCGAATTCTGGCTGGTGGATATCGAGCATCGCCAGGTCGAAGTCTCGACGCCCGATGGCCGCTCCATTACCTACAAACCCGGCCAGTCGATTCCGCTGTTCTTCGCCCCCGAGGCGACGCTGGCGGTCGGCTCGATTTTCGAGTAGGACTAGGGCAGGTCTATAATCTGAGTGAGGCAACGCGCTGTGGCGTCCCCCCCAACTCGCCTAATGTCCTTCGCGGAATTCGAGCAGCTTCCTGACACACCGCAAGGATTTCGCTACGAACTCCGGCATGGCGAGCCGGTCCAGATGCCACCTCCCAACCACTCTCACTACTGCACCCAGCTCCGGCTACAACAAATGTTGATCGACGCCGCTCGGAGCGCCGGTGTAGTCGGCATCGAGATGGCCTTCCGTCCGCGTCCTGAGTTCGAATATTGGCAAGCAGACGTGGCATTCATGTCTCGCGACCGCTGGGATCGGATTCCACGCGCCGGGCACCTCGAAGGCGCGCCAGATCTTGTGGTGGAAGTCCTTTCGCCTTCCAACACCGCAGCCGAAATGCTCGACCGGCGAAATCTTTGTCTTGGAAACGGATCGCGCGAATTCTGGCTGGTGGATATCGAGCATCGCCAGGTCGAAGTTTCGACGCCCGATGGCCGCTCCCTCACATACAGACCCGGCCAGTCCATTCCGCTGTTCTTCGCTCCTGAGTCGCCGCTCGCGGTCGGTTCGATCTTCGAGTAACTTTCCAATGGCATCCTGGAGTAGATGGCAGTTCTGTTGAGTGGCTCGGCGCTTAGCAAGTCGTTTGGCGCGCGAGTCCTGTTTGAAAATCTTTCGTTGAGCCTTTCCGAGGGCGATCGCGTAGGCTTGATCGGCCCAAACGGCAGCGGCAAAACCACGCTGCTTGAGATCCTGGCCGGCAACGACACGCCCACAGCTGGAACACGCGCGCTTCGGAAGCTGACCAGGCTGGCTTACGTCCCTCAGGATTCGGTATTCGGCACCGACGACACCGTTGGCTCGGTCCTGAAAGCCGCGTTGGACAATTTGCACTTAGAAGATTCGGAGAAGCTCGCGCGCATCCAAATGATGCTCGGCCGCGCCGGGTTCGACAACCCGGCTGCCCCGGCAGAGACGCTCTCCGGAGGCTGGAAGAAGCGGCTCGCCATCGCGGCCGCGCTGGTGACATCGCCGGACGTGCTGCTCCTGGACGAACCAACCAATCACCTGGATCTCGAAGGTATCCTGTGGCTCGAGACCGCCATCCAGACTGTAAACGCCTGCCTGGTGGTCACACACGACCGCTACTTCCTTGAAAACGTCGCCACGCGCATGGTCGAGGTCAACGCGGTCTATCCTCAAAATACGTTCCAGGTGAACGGCAACTACAGCGAATTCCTCGAGCAGCGCGAGGAGTTTCTGGAGGCGCAGGCCAAGCAGCAGGAATCGCTCGCCACCAAGGTGCGCCGGGAAATAGAGTGGCTGCGCCGGGGACCGAAGGCCAGAACCGGCAAATCCAAGGCTCGCATAGACTCGGCCGGCCGGCTCATCCAGCAACTCTCGGCCGTCACAGCGCGCAGCCGTACAGCGACGGCACAGATCGACTTCACCGCGTCCGATCGAAAGACCAAGCGCTTGATCGAGGCTGAAGGCATTTCGAAAACCCTCGGTGGCCGCCGGCTGTTCCATAACCTGAACCTGACGCTCGCGCCCGGTGTTCGCATCGGCCTGGTGGGCGCGAACGGCAGCGGAAAGACGACTCTGCTCAAGATCCTCGAAGGCAAACTGGAGCCGGACGCAGGATTAATCCGCCGCGCCGATCTGCTCCAAATCGTCAGCTTCGCACAGGATCGAGGCGAGCACCTGGATCCGGATGTCAGCCTACGCCGCACACTATGTCCGGAGGGCGACTCGGTGATCTACCGCGGGCGTACCGTCCATGTTGCCGGATGGGCCAAGCGTTTCCTGTTTCGCGACGAGCAGCTTGATATGCCCGTGTCGCGACTCTCGGGTGGCGAGCGCGCCCGCGTGATGATCGCGCGCCTGATGCTCGCCCCGGCCGACGTCCTGCTGCTGGATGAACCGACCAACGATCTGGACATTCCAACCCTGGAGGTACTGGAGGACAGCCTGCTCGATTTTTCCGGCGCGGTCGTGCTGGTGAGTCATGACCGATACCTGCTAGATCGCGTGTCGACCGTCGTGATCGGGTTGGATGGAGCCGAAGGTGGCGTCTTCGCTGACTACTCGCAGTGGGAAGCCTCGCGGAGCGAGCAGCCCGCGGAGCGGCCGACGGCAGGCGAGCCGCGCCCACCGTCCGCCGAACGGGCCAAGCGAAAACTCGGCTACCTGGAACAACGCGAGTGGGACGCGATGGAAGCAAAGATCCTGGCAGCCGAACAAGAGTTGGCAGCGTGTCAGCGCGACCTTGACGCTTCAGGTTCCGACGCGAAGCGGTATATGGCAGCCTACGAAAAGCTACAAGCTGCCCAGCAACGCGTAGAAGACTTGTACACCCGCTGGGCCGAGCTGGAAGCCAAAGTCATACCGTCATAACCGGGGGTAAGACAATCGCGTAATGCGCCCCCTTCCTGCTCCCAGAGGAGAAGTAGGGTATGGGGCATAGCACCCAATAAACTGCCGAGAAATTACCCACACCTGTCTTTTCAACACCCTCCCTGCGGCAAATGAGTTGCACCACGCCCCACCAGAGTGCAAATACGAATACATGGACGTGGAGGCCAAGGCGTCGTCTCCGCCGCCGAGATGCTCTCCATCGCCGCTTTCCTGGAAGGGCGCTACGCCCAGGCTTTTCCTAGCTTTGGCTCCGAGCGCATGGGAGCGCCGGTCATGGCGTTCTGCCGTATCTCGGATCGGCCCATCCGCCTGCGCGAGCCGGTTACCAACCCCGACGCGCTTATCATCCAAGACCCTACGCTGCTGCAGCAAGTATCGCTGTTTGAAGGACTTCAGCCCGATGGCTTCGTTTTGATCAACTCCGCTCGAAGTCTGGAAGAGCTGAACTTGGCTTCGTTTTTGAAAAATCTTCCGCGGAATCACACGCTCGCGGTGCCCGCCACCGAACTCGCCATGCGCCATGTCGGCCGTCCGCTGCCTAACAGTACGTTGCTAGGCGGGTTCGCCGCTATGACGGGCGAGCTCCGGCTTGCATCCGTCCTAGCCGCCATCCGCCAGAAGTTTTCAGGCAAAATCGGCGAATCCAATGCCGCGGCCGCGCAGGCGGCCTATGACCTGGTGACCCAGTGTATGCCGATCCCGCCGCTCGACAGTCTGACACGCCGAACTCGGGAGGAAGCCCATGTGGAAGCAGATTGAAGGCTCACGCGCCATAGCCGAAACGGTCGCGATGTGCCGCCCGCAAGTGATCTGCGCTTACCCCATCACGCCTCAGACGCACATCGTGGAAGCGCTGGGCGAGCTGGTGAAATCGGGTCAACTGGCCGGCTGCGAATTTCTGAACGTGGAGTCCGAATTCGGCGCGCTCTCGGTGGCCATCGGCGCATCGGCTGCCGGCGCACGCTCCTATACCGCGACCGCCAGCCAGGGTTTGTTGTTTATGGCCGAAGCAGTTTACAACGCGTCCGGCCTCGGGCTGCCCATCGTCATGACCATTGGGAATCGGGCCATCGGCGCGCCCATCAATATCTGGAACGACCATTCCGATTCCATGTCGATGCGCGACTCCGGCTGGATCCAGCTTTTCGCCGAAACCAATCAAGAAGCGGTCGACCTGCACATTCAGGCTTTCCGCCTGGCCGAGGAGCTTTCCTGTCCGGTGATGGTATGCGTGGACGGCTTCATTCTCACGCACGCCTACGATCGCATCGATGTTCCATTGCAGCACCAGGTGGACGGCTGGCTGCCGCGCTTCGAACCCACGCAAGTGCTGGATCCCGACGCACCCGTATCCATCGGCGCCATGGTCGGGCCGGAAGCTTTCACCGAAGTTCGTTACCTGGCGCATAACAAACAACTGCGGGCGCTGGAACGCATTCCCGAGATCAGCGGCGAGTTTTACGAGACATTCGGGCGCGAATCCGGCGGTTTGTTGCGGCCCTATCGTTTGGACGGCGCCGAAACGGTGGTGGTGGCGCTGGGCTCGGTGAACGGAACCATTCAGGAAGCCGTCGATGAGCTGCGCCAGGACGGCATAGCGATAGGCTCCATTAGTATCTGTTCGTATCGCCCGTTTCCTTTGGACGCCGTGCGGCGGGCTCTTTCGGACGCCCGTCGGGTGGTGGTAGTCGAGAAATCGCTTGCCGTGGGCCTGGGCGGGATGCTAGCCACCGATATTCAGATGGCGCTTTCGGGCCGGCGCCACAAAGTTTACACCGTGATCGCGGGCCTGGGCGGCCGGGCCATCACGAAAGCCTCGCTGCTAAAACTGTTCCACCAGGCCAAGTCCGATGCGCTGGAGGGCGTGACCTTCCTGGATCTGAATTGGGGCGTCATCAACCGGCAGTTGGCACGTGAGACTGCAACACGCAGATCGGGCCCGGCGGCCGAAAGCATTTTGAAAGATCTCGCGACCCTGCCAACGAAGATCGTCTAGGAGTCACCGATGCCGTTTGAACACATCAAGTTTTACCAAACCGGGACGTTCACGGTCGGCAATCGGCTGCTGGATGTTTCCGATCGCGCGGTGCAATCTGACGCGCGGCGCTCCAACGCGCTGAACTGCGGTCACCGGGCCTGCCAGGGTTGCGGGGAAGCTCTGGGCGCGCGCTATGCCGTGGACGCGGCAGTGCGGGCCGCGGGCGGCAATCTGGTCGCGGTGAACGCCACCGGGTGTCTCGAGGTTTTTTCGACCCCATATCCGGAAACTTCCTGGCAGGTGGCCTGGATGCACTCCCTGTTCGGCAATGCCGCGGCGGTCGCGGCCGGAGTCGCGGCGGCGATGAAAGCCCAGGGCCGAAACGAAGTGCGAGTGATCGCGCAGGGCGGCGACGGCGGCACTGCCGACATCGGCCTGGGATGCCTGTCGGGCATGTTCGAGCGCAATGACGACGTGCTTTACATTTGCTACGACAACGAAGCCTACATGAACACGGGCGTGCAGCGCTCCGGCACGACGCCGGCCGCGGCACGAACAGCCACCACGCCTTCGGTCGGCTCGAAACCCGGCAACGTGTTCGGCCAGGGCAAGAGCGTGCCGCTGATCGCGATGGCGCATATGATTCCTTACGTCGCCACGGCGTCGGTGGCGAATCTGCACGATCTGGAATACAAGGTCGAGAAGGCGATTGCGATTCACGGCGCGCGTTACATCCATGTGCATGTGCCCTGCCCTCTGGGCTGGGGCTCGGAGCCGCATGACACCATCAAGGTTGCCCGGCTGGCCGTCGAGAGCGGCTTGTTTCCGCTATTCGAAGCCGAGTTTGGAGAAGTGACCGAGCGTAGCATCATACGCCGGAAACAGCCGGCCGAGGAGTATCTAAAACTGCAGAAGCGATTCGCGCACCTGTTCCGTCCCAAGCGCGACGAAGAGCGCCTGGCCGCGATTCAGTCCATCGCGGATCGCAACATCCAGCGCTTCGGATTGCAGAACGGAGCATCGTCATGAGTAAGCCTTTCGCCATCACGTTGGACGTCGGCTCCAGCCTCGCCAATCACACCGGCTCGTGGCGCACCGAGCGGCCGGTCTACGTGGATCGCATTCCACCTTGTAACAACGCCTGTCCGGCGGGCGAGAACATTCAAGCTTGGCTCTATCACGCCGAATCGGGCGACTATCACGCGGCCTGGAAGACGCTGGTGGAGAACAACCCTCTGCCCGCGATCATGGGTCGCGCCTGCTACCACCCCTGCGAATCAGCCTGCAACCGCATGCAGCTCGATCATGAAGTGAACATCCACGCGGTGGAGCGCTTTTTGGGCGACGAAGCCATCCGGCGCGGGTGGCGGTTTGAAGCCGGCCCGGCATCGGGCAAGCATGTCCTGGTGGTCGGCTCGGGACCATCCGGCCTCTCGGCGGCCTATCACCTGGCGCGGCTGGGCCACAAAGTTACGATTTACGAGGCTGGCCCCGCGGCCGGCGGCATGATGCGGTTCGGCATCCCGAAATACCGGCTTCCGCGCGAAGTCCTGAATGCCGAGATCGCCCGCATCGCCAATATGGGCGTCACCATCCGGCTGAACTCGCGAGTGGACGATCTCGCTCAGATGCTCGAGAGCAAGCAATTCGACGCCGCTTTTTTGGCCGTCGGAGCGCATGTGTCCAAGCGCGCATATATTCCGGCGGGCGATGCCAGCAAAATCCTGGATGCGCTGGGCGTACTGCGCAGCGTGGACGGCGGAAAGCCGCCCGAACTCGGACGCCGCGTCCTGGTTTACGGCGGCGGCAATACAGCACTGGACGTAGCCCGAACAGCCAAGCGGCTGGGCGCGACTGAAACCCTAATCGTCTACCGCCGCACGCGCGAGAAAATGCCCGCGCACGATTTCGAAGTTCAGGAAGCCATCGATGAAGGTATCCAATTCCGTTGGCTCTCCACCATCAAAGAGGCGGGCGACTCCAGTTTCAAGATCGAGAAGATGCGCCTGGACGAAAAAGGATTTCCGCAGCCGACCGGCGAATTCGAGACCATCGAAGGCGACTCGCTGGTGCTGGCTCTGGGCCAGGACGTGGACTTGAGCTTCCTCGAACGCGTGCCCGGCTTAGCGATTGTCGACGGCGTGGTGAAGGTCAATTCACAGATGATGACTGGCCACGCGGGCGTGTTCGCGGGCGGCGACATGGTTCCGGCCGAGCGCACCGTAACCGTGGCGGTGGGTCATGGCAAGAAAGCCGCGCGAAACATCGACGCCTGGCTGCGTGGCACGGCTTATCATCCGGGTGCCAAGCACGAGCTTGCGGCCTTCGAGAAACTGAATCCCTGGTATTACTCCGATGCGCCCGAAACAATGCAAGCCACGCTCGAGACCGTTCGCCGCCAAACCACTTTCGACGAGGTAGTGAGCGGCCTGGACGAAACCAACGCGCTGTTTGAAGCGCGCCGTTGCCTCTCGTGCGGCAATTGTTTCGAATGCGACAACTGCTACGGCGTCTGCCCGGACAACGCGGTGGTGAAGCTCGGTCCAGGCAAACGATTCCGCTTCAATTACGACTACTGCAAGGGCTGCGGAATGTGCGTGGCGGAGTGCCCCTGCGGAGCCATCCAGATGGTTCCGGAAACGATCTGAGCTAACGCAGATCGACGGCCTGGTAATCGCTGCTGGCGTTCACAAAAAAAGCCAGATCCAGACCTGGAATATTGACTGGAACCGATAACACGTGAGGCGCGAGGAAGAAGTAAGTATCCTTCGCAGCGCCAGGTGGAAGAGCGGACAGCACGAAATCAGGGACAGTAAACGACCCTTTCCCACTGTCCTCGACGCACAACAATGTCGTATTCCTGCTGTCCGAGTGCACCGCGCCGCCGATCAGGACGTAGGGTGAAGCAGTGGCCCCCGACCAAGTCACAGTCAGAGGCTGTGAGCGGTCGATTGGCGCGACCACCGCTTTGTTGGTCCACACCAGGTTGCTGGATACATTCAACGACGCCGTGAAGGCCGGAACATCGCCTCCGCCGCTTCCACTCACGGAGTAAGCGCCACCTGGCACACTGGACGATTGAAAACCCGACCCCAAGGAGGCTTGGTACGTTCCTCTGATTTCGGTCATGCTCCGCGGACCCAGAGGCCCGGAAAGATTGAGTGTGGCGCCCGCGTCGAGGCCTCGAGTATGAACAGAGTATGGGGCCAAACCTTCCGTCGTAACGATACAAGTTCCCGGCGGAATCAGATGGGATCCAACTTGAGCGGCGAATTGATCCAGCCCCTGAGTCGTGCCGAAAGCGGCCGCGGCCCCCAGTTGGTCCATGCTGACGGCTTGGCGCAGTGCTTTAAGCAGTTTGCGATTCGCAGCGACCTTCCCAACATGATACTTGCGCAGGAGCCGCTCGACGGTCTTGATGTTCCTGGCGCGATAGCCCGCCGCCAACTCGCTGACGTCGTTTTCCGAAACTTGCGCGTGCAGCAGTAAAGATACCTGTTGCGCGATGCTGGCTGAGAATTGGAACCCGGCTGTTTGGAGGACGCGTATGGGGCCGATCGCGATGGCGCCCAGTCTTAACTCCTCCCCGTTCAGCGCTCGCACCAGGAGTGATGTCGGCAGGCCGGGCGACGAGTCCGGGCAATCGGAGCCTGCCGCGCTGATGGGCAGCGTCACAAAATTGCTCACCGCGCCGCCGCTGCGCACCACGATGGGGACAAAACATCCGGTAACCGAGTTGGGAATCTCGATCGCGATCTGATCCAAGCCGGCGCAGCAGCCAGACCGGCCCGCATAGGAGATCGCGGCGGGAGACATGCCCACGAAGACCTCAACGTTCTTGAATTGCGGACCGATCACCGGCGCCCCGCTATCGTCTCCGTCGATGGGACCGAGACCTGTTCCCCACAGAATTACTGTCTCGCCGGGACGCGCGGAAGTCTGCAGGCCCTTTAGCGCGTAGTCTGCGCCAGTGATGCTTCCGGGGCCAGAGCCGGAACCGGCAACCGTGTAAATCCCAAAGGCGCTCGAACTAACCGTGATGGCGGATCCGGCGATCGACGTTCGCCCGTTGTATTTCAGCCATACAGTCGCTGGACCCAGGGGCGTGTTGGAGGGCAAAATGGCGGCCGTTTGGGAAAACGACGCGTAGATCATCGGGCAATCCAGTGTCGTCGATCCCGAAATTACCTGGACCGATGCGCCGGCAAGCTGAGACGGCAGCGGATAAGAGTTGGCCTGCTGAAGTTCGGCCGGCCCGATGCCGTAGCCGAAGACGACAAATATTGAACCCTGCGCAATGCTTCCCTGCGCGTAGCTGGCGGAATTCCCCACCGAGTAGATCTGAGGCTGCGCCCACAACACAACCGGCGCCAGCACCCACACCAACAAAACACAGAGTCTTAGTCGTTTCGGAATACCAAACATGGAGCACCCCGATTCATCGGCGATGTGCACGTCTGATACCAGCAGAAACGACGCGACGCCTGACGGCAAGCGTTTTTTGGTCGAGCCGACGAATTGCGCCGGCGCGTGCTCGCGGCGAAGTAACTTCTACTTGCTTCCTGCCGTTGCGGTCGAGGTAGACGTGGTCTGGCGCGGATACTTGGGACGCGTTGGCGGCTTGGGCTCTTTATCCAGCGCCTGCTTGGCCAGCTCGATGGCTTTCTCGAGCTGCGGGTCGTGGCCGGCTACTTCCAGATCCGGCCGCTGTTCGACCACGTAATCGGGATCGACGCCGTGATTCTCGATGATCCAGTGGCCGCCTTTGTCGGGCGCCCAAAACGCGGCCTCGGGCGCCGTGACAGCGCCGCCGTCCATGAGCGGAATGTTGCGCGAGATGCCAACCAAGCCGCCCCAGGTGCGCGTTCCTACCACCGGGCCCAGCTTCTCGTGCTGGAAAAACCAGGGGAACGCGTCGCCGCCGGAGCCGGCCAGTTCATTCACGATCATTACCTTGGGGCCGAAGATGGCGGCCTGGGGCACGGGCTGATCCTTACCATCGCGCGGCGAAACGTTGGCGAGCAGGCGGCGCTGCAGTTTCTCGGTGAAGAAATCAGGAACGAAGCCGCCGCCGTTGTAGCGCTCGTCGACGATCAGGCCGTCCGTGCCGATTTGACCGGTGAAATATTTATCGAACGCTTGCAAACCGGAAATGGCCGTATCGGGAACGTGCATGTATGCGATGCGCCCGCCGGTGGCGTCGGAAACGATCTTGCGCCTCGATTCCACCCAGTCGTGATAACGCAGACCGGCTTCACTCGCGCTGGTCTTTACTGTAATGTCCCAGGCGCCTTCTTCCGACGGCTTGTCGTTGATCTTGAGTGTGACGATTTTGCCGGCCAGGTTTTCGAAGAACGAATACGGGTTGGCTGGCGCGCGCACCGCGGCGCCATTGACGGCGATCAAATAATCGCCTTCTTTCACTTTGAGCCCAGGCTCGGTGAGAGGCGAACGAGTGGCTTCGCTCCAATTCTCGCCGCGATAGATCTTGGCCAGCTTGTAGTAGCCGTTGTCGAGCGCGAAATCGACGCCCAACAGTCCGGTGCCGATGCGCGGCCGATCGGGGACATCGCCGCCTTGCACGTAGGTGTGGGAGGTGCTCAGCTCGGCGACCATTTCGCCCAGGATGTAGCTCAAATCGCTGCGGTGGGCCACCCAGGGCAACAGGGCTTCGTAGCGAGCGCCGATCATCTTCCAATCCAGGCCTTCCATGGCGGGGTCCCAATAGAAATCGCGCTCCACGCGCCAGGCCTCGTGGAAAATTTCCTTCCATTCGGCGCGTGGGTCGACGCGGGCCTGAAGACTGGATAGATCCAGCTTGCCATCGCCGACCTTCTTGCCGGGGGCGGCGTCGATGATTCCGAAATTGCCGGGACCTGCGTTATAGCCGAGCTTCTTTCCATCGCGATCCAGGGCGTAATTGGTGATTCCGGTGAGCAGCACTTTGTCCTCGCGCTTGGCGACGTCATACATGTGCACGGTGGCGCGGGAGTGTTCGCCGGGCCGGCCGTTCTCGGTGGATTCAATGGTGGTCGAGAGATAGAAAATCGTGTTGTTGCGCGCTTCCAGGTTCTGGTACATGCCGGCCGGAACCGGCACTTGCACGATGCGGGAGCCGAGCCCGTCCAGATCGATAGCCACCGGTTTAACGTCGGGTTTTTTCTCGGCGGGCTTTTCATCAGACGACTTGGACTCCTCGGCCTTGGCTTCCGTCTTCGGCTCGTTCTTCTCGGCTGCGTCGGGTTTCTTGTCGGCCGCGTCTTTCTCGTCGTCGATCTGCGGGGCAAAGGGTGAGGCTTCATCCGATTTCAGAACCAGTGCAAAGATGCCGCGGGTGTCGTAATAGTTGTAGCGCTGGTCCAGCTGACCGCTGCTGGGATAGAAGAACCGGTCGGACAGGAAATAGAGGTATTTCCCGTTCTGGTCGAACGCCGGGTTCACGTTGTTGTAGAAGTCTTCGGTGACGCGCGTGAGTTGGCGTTTGTCGAGCGAATACAGGTAAATCGCGGCAGACTGGTTGTCCTCGTTTTTGCCGAATGCGAGCCAGCGGCTGTCGGGGGACCAAGCGGGCGAGGCGCCATCCAATCCGTTCTCGGCCTGATCGATCAGCGTGGGCTGCTTGGAATCGATATCGACGTAATACAAGCGCTGCTTCTTGTCCCAGTAGGCCAGCTTCTTGCTGTCGGGCGACCAAAGCGGGCCGTAGCGGTAGCAATCGCCATCGCTGGTAATACGGACCTCATCACCGCCCTTTTGGGGCCGCAGGTAGAGCTCGAATTCGCCGCTGCGGTCGGATAGGTAGGCGATCCATTTACCGTCAGGCGACCAGGTCGCGTTTTGTTCGTGCACGCCGGGCGTGTCGGTCAAGTTTCGAATGGCGCCGTGTTCGGCTGGAATGGTGAAGATATCACCGCGCGCCTCCACCACGGCGCGCACGCCGGAAGGAGACAGCTCCCAACTGCGAATCATGTTGGAGACACTCTTGATCTCAGGCCGCGCCGTGATCAGATCGCTCGAGACGGTGATGGGGATGTGCGTCAGTTTGCCGCTCGCGAGCTCGTAAGAATACAGCAGGCCGCCGTTTTCGTAAACGATGGAATCAGAGCCGGCGCTCGGCCATTTGATGTCGTATTCGGTGTAGTTGGTGAGCTTCTTGGTCTGCTTGGAGCCGAGGTCATAGCGGTACAGGTTCATGGTGCCGTCGCGGTCGGAAATGAAATAGACCGCGTTGCCACGCCACATGGGGAATTGATCGAGATCGCCGGAACGCGGGAGTTCTTCGTAGGTGTTGCGCTTCAGGTCGTAGATACCGATGTAATTGTTCCAGCCGCCGCGATAGCGCTTCCAGGTGCGGAATTCCTGCGAGGTTGGGTTGTAAGCGATCTTTTGGCCGTCAGGTGAGAAGCTGGTTAAACTGGCGCGCGGGACTTGCAGCATCTCTGGCAAGCCGCCGTCGATGGAAACCAGAAACAAGCGCGTGGTGGCGGCCGGCGCGCTGTCGCGGTTGGAGCGGAACAGAACTTTCTTGCTGTCGGGTGTCCAGCCGAGCACCATGTCAATGGCCGGATGATAGGTCAAGCGGCGAGGCTCCCCACCCTCGGATGGCATGACGTACACGTCGGCGTTGCCGTCGTATTCGCCCGTAAAAGCGATCCATTTCCCGTCCGGGGAGAACTTCGGGTAGAGTTCGTCGCCGGGATGCGAAGTGAGCCGGCGGGCTTCGCCGCCCGAACGCGGGGCGAGCCAGAGATCTTCGGCGTAGACGAACACCACAGCGTCCTTGGAGATGTCGGGTTCCCGGAGCAGCCGGGTTTCAGGCGGTGCGGTTCGAACCACGGACGGTACCAGCAGGAACAGGAGCAACGCGGCGCCAAGCCACTTCATGGAATGAGACCTCCTTGGATATGCGAGCGATCCAATAGAATTGGACCCGCCAGGCCCGGAAACGATAGGCATTTTCGCGGGATATTTTGATTTTAAGCCCTAACGAGCCTGTCGAGCGTGTTACCTGTTCCGCAAGACCATGGTTTGACTCCGGTGATCCCAAGTGTAGAAGTCATCGACGACCCCTTTGGTGTCAGCATGAACGCCGTCGTAGGTTTGCCGAGCTAAAACGGCGCCATCGGAGTTGAAGCGTTCGAATGCGCCGCCGGTAGCGAGGACGAGCTTCGGCTCTCCCGGTGTCGGAAGGTACCAAAGCTCCGTTTGGTCGTTGTAGGCGTGTTCCTCTTCCGATGTGAGAGCTACGATCTCGTCGGCGCCGCCTGCGAATTCGCCAAGTTCCAGCGATTCGACCAGCTCGAGAGCGCCCTTAGTGGCAAGAAGCCTTCCGTCAGGGGCAAAGAATCGCACGTGTGCCGATGCTTCATCCCGCTGATGATCCAGGTAAACGCTCGCGACGATGCGCCAGCCGTGGGGGGAACGCAAGTCATGCACTGGAGCTTCGGTTTGTGGAATCAGGCCCTGCGCTGCGGAGGCATACTTGCCAAGGTCAATGGTTCGAGCGGCCCGAGCCCATTGATCAATGAGTTTTACCCGACCGTCCTGAACGGCCAGAATCTCGCATTGATTTCGGCAGATGCTGTCGATGTGACCGGGGACATCAGCCGCCGCGCCGGCCAGCTGGAAAAGTAGAGCGGTGGTGAACGACGCAGCTTTCATCGACCGGATCATCAGCGGCTCTAGTCGAACTCCCGAACGGGGGCGGCCTGATCCGGGCCCACGCGCCCTTTTTCAATATGAGCCTGGTAGTAATTTTCGCCGCGCACCGGGCAGCCGGCCATTCTACGCAGCATCGCAATTTGGCCGGTGTGCGTTAACGCGTCGGCTAAGCCGCCTTGGAACAGCTTCCCGATGTCGCCGTGCAGTGGATTTTCCGATGCGAGATAGGCATCCAGCGATGACAGTGCGGCGAAAAACCGGCTTACTTCCTGGGGCCAGGGAAGCGGCTTGGAATCGCGCCATTGCTGCCGGCCCGACGCGATCGACAAAGCCCAGTCGACCAGATCGCCCATATGCGCCAGAATCTGCGCCGGCGTGCGCGTGGTTTCCGAAGCCTGGTAACCGGCGAAGCTCGGGGGCGCGTCGCGCACGGTTTTACCCGCGCGATAGGCCAGGGTGGCGACGATGTGGCGAAGCAGCTCGCGAGCTGGGTCCTCGCGCGGAACTTGCGTGGCGCTGGTCATAAGTCCAGCCTACGACACTCATCAAAGCCTTGGCGCGATCAGGAAGCGTGGCCTCGCCCACCCAGAGGGTTAGCGAAGGCGCCCCACGCAAGCATTTGATGGACCGTACTGGACTGACCACACTCTGCGACAGCAACGCTTTGGGATATGTTTCTGTTGCGGTCCGGCAGTTGCTGTGAACGGGGCGGACGAAGATTAGGAGCGCGGCCATGAAGTTCTATAAAACCGTCTTGAGTTTGGCTTGCCTTGCGCTGGGAATCACGGCTGCAACGGCAGCGACTCTGGAGGAAGCCTTCACCGCAACTGGACCCTCTGATGATGCTTGTAATCCAAGCCCAAAAGCGGCAAATTTCTTAACCACCGATTCCACTGTTTGGCTCTACGTGGCGGCTTCGAACGGCGCTGCCGGGGATGTGTTAACGGTCGACTGGGTTGAGCCGAACGGGAACATGTACTACACCACCACGTTCGAGCCACTGCCCACAGCCGGCAATTACTGTTTTGACGACTACATGGACGTGGCCGGCCAGTCGGCGGCACAGTACCCTGGCACCTGGACCATTCGAGGACATTGGAACGGCGCCAACTTTTTCAGTTTAACGTTCACACTCAGTACGCCCGGTGGTACAGGGGCGACTCCCAGCATTAATTCCGGGGGCATAATGAATGCGGCCAGCTACACGCCGGCTAGCATGCCCGCGGGGGCCTTGGCGCGCGGTTCCTTCTTCAGCATTTTTGGAACGAACCTGGGTCCGGCGCAGTATCAATCCCAGTCCGGTTATCCGCTGCCCACGAATTTGGGCGGCGCCAGCGTGCAAATCACTGGCGGCGGCAAGACCGTGAACGCGTATCTGGTGTTCGTCTCAGCGGGGCAGATCAATGCGATCTTGCCTTCCAATGCGCCCACCGGCGACGTGCAAGTCGTCGTAACCTACCAGGGGGTCGCCAGCCAGGGATCGCCGGCCAAGGTGATGGATACGAACTTTGGCATCTTCTCGCTGGCCAACGGGCGCGGTCCGGGGATCATCCAGAACTATCTGTCCGGCAGCCAATTGCCACTCAACACGCGCTCAGCGACGGCCATGCCTGGACAGACGGAGATCATGCTGGGGACCGGACTAGGACCGATCAGCGCTCCGGATAACAATACGCCGCCGGTGGGCAATCTGACGGTTCCGGTGCAGGTGCTGGTAGGCGGGAAAGTTGCGGCCGTCTCTTACAGCGGGCGCATGCCGGGGGTGGCTGGGGTCGACCAGATCAACTTCCAGGTTCCTGCCGACGTCCCAACAGGTTGCTACGTGCCAGTGGAGGTCAGAGCAGGGAGCATGTATAGCAACATCGTGACCATATCAATCGAGGCGCAAGGACAGCCTTGCTCGGATCCGATGAATCCGTTCAGCCCCTTGGTTTCAGGCGGTGGCAAAGGGGGAGCGATTTTTCTGGTACGCGTCAACGCGCACGCGCAAATCGATCCTAGCCAGGCGCCGATGGACCTGGCGCTGGACTTGGGAGTGGCGGCCTTCGAGGACAATACCGGCAAGGGTGACATGGGCTTCAATCCTCTCTTTTCGCTGCCACCGGTTGGGACCTGCTCGGCTTATGCCGGCGGCCTCGATCTGAGCAGTCTGCTTAGTAACCCGAGCAGTGTGGCTGGCAGCACTGGTCTGTTGGGAACGGACTTGGATGCGGGGCCATCCATTTCGGTAACGGGTCCCAAGGGCAACGCCATACAGTTGAACCACCTGGACACCACCAACAACACGGGTCCCTATATCGGATTGCTGGGAGGTTCGATTCCGCTGTTGACTGACACAAGCCTGCCGCCATTCCTGGACCCAGGCACCTTTACCATTAGCGGCTCAGGCGGCAAAGACGTCGGTCCGTTCCGGGCGTCGGTGACCATTGGGGCGCCGATCACCTGGACGAACCAGATGACGACCGTTGACCGCAGCCAGAATCTCACTTTCACGTGGACGGGCGGAGACAGCTCCAAGCTGGTGCTCATCGCCGGGGCAGGGGCCGACGAAACATCGAAAGTGGCTGGGGGCTTCTTCTGCTTCGTGCCGTCGGCGCCCGGCAGCTACACAGTGCCGGCATCGGTGCTCGGGAATCTGCCGGGCAGCAGCGGATCGAGTGTGCTCGGGGCAGTGATCATCGGAAGTTTCCCGACCA
>Ga0335083_10004962_pt1 | contig 16860 bp, 17 predicted proteins | sample Lox_Sample_42_FD_206716 | JGI IMG/M metagenome (GOLD analysis project Ga0335083, IMG submission 206716) | Soil microbial communities from Loxahatchee National Wildlife Refuge, Florida, United States - Lox_Sample_4.2 | ecosystem: Environmental > Terrestrial > Soil > Wetlands | place: USA... | reverse complement strand
CGGCGGGGGCGGTCCACCGCCCCCGCCGCCGCTCGTGCCACCACCGTCGGTCTGCCCGGTCTCGAGCAATGCGAAGGTCGCGGGGTCGTAGATCTCAAAGCCCTGGGAGCTCGGCACGCCGGTGCCGAGCCAGCGGAAGTCGACCGAAAAGCCGGTGGCCGAGCCGCCCTTGGCGATGCCGCTGCCGAGTGCCAGGGCGTCGTAGGCGGCCGGTACCCCCGGGGCCGAGGCGAGCAGGAGCTCGCTCCAGGTGCTGGAGAGCGGGCTCGCGGTGGTGATCCTGAGCGATGACTCGTCGTAGAGCGTCGGGTCGAACAGCAGGTCGAACTCGTTGATGGGAGCGCTGCCGAGTGAGCCGTTGTTGGTCACCGTGTAGGTGCACTGGTAGTCACCGCCGCCGAGTGACTGCAGCTGGCAATCGATGGCGGTCGCCGAAGCGCGCCCGGCCGCGGCCGCCATGATGCACGCCAGCAGCAACGCCGCCGGCCCCCGGGGCCACAGACGCGCAGGACTCAGGCAGGAGGATCGGCGCTCGCTCGCTCGTGGCATGACGGTCTTCCCCGTGCCGTGCTTGTGTTATGTCACCGGGGCGCTCTGCGGCACTGAGTGAGTCTCCCCTGCAAGAAAGCGCGCAAAGAGCGCCGGAACTGGCTCGCGAGGCTCAGCTGCGGCTTGCGGGCGGGAGCGCGCCCGCACGCTGCCGGGGTAGCGCGGCGCGCAATGGAGGGCGTTCTTGGGGAAGCGGGGCGGCGCAGGCGCCGCCCCGGGGAGCGGAGGTCAGTTCGTCTGCACGACCGCGGAGTGCACGTCGAGCTGCGACAGGTCGATCAGCTTGGGGATGTCCCTGCACTGCGCGAGCGTCGCTCCCTGATAGCCGTCCAGCGGGAAGTACTTGCTCTGCCAGGCATTGAAGCCCCACACGTCGAGCCCCGCCTTGAGGTAGCGGTTGGCCCGGTCGACCGCCTCGCAGTCGTACTGGGAGCGCGAGGCGTGCGCCTGCATCTCCTTCAACAGGTCGCTGCGGGCTCTCTGCTCGGCGCGCTGCACCAGCAGCTCGGCACCCGCCTGGCGTCGGCGCTTGGGCACCTTGAAGTCCGCATCCGCATACGGATTGAACTCCGACGCGTCCGGGAGCGAGGCCACTTTCGGCGGCGGCGCCGGCAGCGCGCTCGAGGAGTCGTCATTCAGGTCGTGGGTGTCGGGCACTTCGAGCGTGGGCAGCGGGCTGAGCACCGCGGCCTCTTCCGCGCGGCGCGCCGCGCGCGCGGCGAAGTAGTCGCTGACGGCCCACACGCCGAGGGTGATCATGGCCACCGCCGCGCCGATAGGGGCGGCGTATCTCACGAAGCCGCCGATGAGCCGCGGGCGCGGCACTGGCACGCGCCGCAGCAGGCGCGGTACCACCTCGTGGCTGTGCAGCCAGCCCCCGACCGTGCGCAGCGTGTGCTGCGCGCCCTGGGCGATGATGAAGCCCAGGGCCGTCCCGATGATCAACTGAGTCATGTTCATAACGCTTGACGTCGCGATCTCGTCGCGCTCCCCACGCCGCAGCAGCTCCGGCCCCGATACGGGGTCGAGCCGCCGCGCAACTGGCCTTGAAGGGCATTCTGGAGCAGGCCGGTGCCCGGGTCGGTGAGGGGCTTCACGCGCGGGGTGTGACGGCCGTCACACCCGATGGCCGCGTTCGCTTCTTGGGGGCGGCGCCTCGGGGTGCCGGCCCGCCCCGGGTGCTGCGCAGCAGGTAAGCGACTGTTGCGGCGGCGCGCTCCCGCGGAACACCTGCGTGTGCGCGGCATGCGAACCGGGATGGCGGCACGCGCACACCCACGGTCACACCAAAACCCTGGGGAGACGATCGCCATGCATGCCGCCAAACGAGTTGCCGGGACGATCTGCGGCGGTGTCGCCGCGATGCTGCTGTCGAGCTGCGGTGGTGGTGGTTACGGTGGCGGGGGCATGGGCAGTACCATGCCTTCGATCATGTTCAGCTCCCCGGCGATGGGTGCCTCGGTGAACCTCGGTCAGGCGGTCAAGGTCGCGTGGACCACCACGTACGCGAGCTCGTGCACGGCATCCACCTCGGCCAGCGGGGGCGCCTTCTCGGGAACGCAGCCGACCAGCGGACAGATGACCGTCGCCCCGACAGCCACCGGCAGCGTCACCTACACCCTGACCTGCACCGGCCTGGGCGGCACCACGATGTCCCAGGGCGCCACGATCATGGTGAACCCGTCCTTGCTTGCCCAGCTCACCTCGAGCGCTGCGGTGAGCATCGGCTCGACCCTCGATCCGACCGAGCACGGCGGCAATCCGTACGGGCTCGCGATAGCGCCGGCCACCTCCGGCCTCATGACCAAGGGCGATCTCATCGTCTGCAATTTCAACGACGGTGCCACCAACACCCAGGGGCTCGGCACGACCATCGTCGGGCTGCATCCGGTGAATGGAGCAACACCCTATCGAATCGCCCAGTCCGCCACGCTCGAGGGGTGCAATGCGCTCGCGGTGCTGGCGGATGACAGCATCGCCGCCACCGCCTTCAGCGCCGGCCAGGTACCGCTGGTCAGCGCCGCGGGCGCGCTGGCGACGCCCTTTGCGAGCGACACCTTCACCTCGCCCTGGGGGGTGGCGTATGTGGCCGCGAGCGGCGGCGCCGCGGCTGCCCTGTACGTCACCAACCTCGATGGCTCGATCGATCGCATCACCCTCAACGCTGACGCGCAGGCCTCGTTCGAGGAGATCGTCACCGGCTTCTGCGCCAGCGGCGTGCCGGGGGCGGTGTTCGCGCCCGCAGGTCTCACCTACGACGCCGCGATCGACACGCTCTACGTCGTGGACACGAGTTCCAACAGCGTCGTGGCGCTCGCCAACGTCTCGGCCATCGGCGCCGGCGGTCTGGTAGTCGACGGCCAGTGCAACTCGGTCGGCGCGCCGCCGACCCCGGCGCCGACCTTCAGCGGAACTGCCGCCGCATCGGCCAGGGTCATCGCGCACGGCGGCCCGTTCATCGCGCCGATCAGCGCGGCGCTGCTCGCCGACGGCAACCTGATCGTGGGCAACGGCGACATCAACATCGGTGCGGGGCAGATGCCGAACCTTGCCATCGAGGTCTCGCCGGTGCTGCCGGGCGGGTTCGTGGGCGCACCCGTGCAGCTGGACACCAGCGGCACGCCGGGGGCGCTGTTTGGGATCGCCGCCATCGTGGACGGCACCGGGAATCAGGTGCTGTTCTACAACGACGACAACACCAATACGGTCCTGATGCTCAAGACCGTCACTCCGCCGGCGATGGGCGGGGGCGGCTACTGAGCCGCGGCCTGACCCTCAGCGCACGCGCAGCGCGCGGCACAGACAGAAGCCGAGCGCCGCATAGAGCAGCGAATTCAGGAGCGCCGCCACGGTGAAGGTCGCGTAGCCGGTGAACGTCATCAGCACCTGATGCTCATCGAGCATGAGGGAGCTCGGCCACACGTAGACGATCCATCCCGGCCACCACCAGGTTGGGCTCGAGCGGTTCAGGAACACGAGCGCCGTCGGCACCAGGAACCCGAGCAGCCCGAAGAGCGCCACGAAGATCCTGCGGTTCACCGGGAGGTCGGCCATCACGGAGCCCCTGCGCGAGCGAGGTCTCGAGCCTAGCGCGTTCGGTGCCGGTGCGCGCTGCGTATAATCCGCGGCCGGGGCATACGGAGAAGGCCGAGGATGGCCACCATCGAGAGGCTCGGGCCGGCACCCGGCCGCAGTCGGCGCCGCTGCGCGCCGTGGCTCGCGGCGTTGTGGCTGTGCGCCCCGGCATTCGGGGCGCAGGATCAGCCGCCGACCGCCGACGAGCTGCGCTGCATGTACTGCATCTCGGTGGTGCGGGCGGAGATGGACCTGCAGCGGCACATGATCGCCACCGTCGACGAGGCGGCCAGCAGCGCCGATACCCCCGAGCTGCGCCAGCGGTGGAACTCGACGAGTGCGGAGCTGCGCATGGCGCTCGCCCGACTCGAGGAGACTCTCGAGAAACTGCAGGCCTACATGTTGCCGCGCATGGGCACGCGCGACCCGTTCGCACTCGCCGATGCCCTGCGACAGGGGGATGCCGACTTTCAGGGGCTCAGGTCTGCGGCCGACCACGCCGATGAGGCGGTGCTGACGCGTGTGAGCGCCTGCGAGAATCCACAGTGGCTGAGCTTGTGAGGGCGCAACCCGCCGCGGCTGCTAGGCGCGTGGCCGCGACCAGGAGTCCTCGAGCTCGCCGAGCTGCTCGAGCAGCGCCTGGCGGTGATGCTCCTCGGCGCCGAAGCCCCCGCCCGGCGCGGGACTGAACCAGGTGGCGACCCGCGTCTCGAGGTCCTCGAGGACCGTGCGTGGGTATTCCCACGGCGCAGAGGCCTTCAGCCGCCCGAGCGTTCGCAGGGCACGCCCGAGAATCTCCTGGTCTTCGCCGGGCCCGAGCTCGATGTACTCGTGCAGCTCGTCGCAGGCGCGCGCGACCTCGTCGGTATTCATTGGTTTTCTTCCCTGAGTTGGCTCGAGGGCGATCATAGGAAAACCGCGCCACGCTGCCTGTAGGCGCCTGCTCACGTTTGCGAGTCAGCGCGTGCGGGTTATTACTACCCGCCGGTCTGCGGAGCTAACAGAATATCGGGCAACACGCCAACAGGGCCGTTTCCGAACGTGCGATCAGGACTACGCCACGCATGAGCTCATCAGGGGGGCATTCGGCCGCCGACACCGAGCGAACCGAAACGGTACTCGTGCGAGGCCGCTGGAATGAGGCAGCCTCGGCCCGGCTGCCCGTCGAGGTGCTGCGGGAGCTTCACTTCCGCAACGAGTCGGGCGGTGTCTGCCGCGCGCTTCCCCGCGCCTTTCTGTATGCACGCCTGTGGTGCGATCACGTGCCCGAGGGAACGCTCGGGCACATCTGCCGTGAGAGTCCCGCGCCGCACGAGCTCCTGGTCTGCATCCTGGCGGGCGACAATCCACCGCAGCTGTACGGGCGCTTGTGGGAACGCGCCCGGCGGCGGGAGTAGCGAGGCGGGACCGGCACAAGTGAGGATCTTGCGCCAAACCGTCCCGGGAGCGGCATTCGCTGATCCCTTCGGCGGTGAAACTCGAATGAAATCAATGGTCGGGGTGACAGGATTTGAACCTGCGACACCTACGTCCCGAACGTAGTGCTCTACCAGGCTGAGCTACACCCCGAAGATCAACAGCGTGCCGGCGCGGCCTGCGGCATCGGCGGGCCGCGCAGTGTACTGAACCGCGCCGGTGCCTTCAATTGAGCACTCCCGGAAGCAGGGAGCGCTTGCTAGGTCGTATGACCGACCGCGAACAGGGCCAGCGCCTCGAGGCCCTTCTTATAAGAAGAGTCCGGCAGCGGGCGCAGTGCCGCAATGGCCTGCTCGGACTGCGCCCGGGCGAGCTCCAGTGCGTACTCAAGTCCCCCGGTGGCCTCGATCGCCTCGATGACCGGCTCGAGCTGCGCCAGGCCGCCGCGGCGGATGGCGTCCCGGATGGCGGCCCGCTGCGGTTCGGTGCCGTGCTTCAGGGCATGGATGAGAGGCAGGGTCGGCTTGCCCTCGGCGAGGTCGTCGCCGAGGTTCTTGCCGCGCTCCTTGGGGTTGGAGCGGTAGTCGAGCACGTCATCCACCAGCTGGTACGCGGTGCCCAGGTGTCGGCCGTAGAGGGCGAGCGAGCGCCTGAGATCCGCGGACACGCCGGCGAGCACGGCGGCGACCTCGGCTCCCGCCTCGAACAGCTTGGCGGTCTTGCGGTAGATGACCTCGAGGTAACGCGCCTCGGTGGTGTCCGGATCGTGGGCGTTCATCAGCTGCAGCACTTCGCCCTCGGCGATCACGTTGGTCGCCTCAGCCATGATCTCCATCACCGGCTGGCGGGCGAGCGAAGCCATCATCTGGAAGGCGCGCGAATAGACGAAATCACCGACCAGCACGCTCGCCTGGTTACCGAAGACGTGGTTGGCCGTGTCGCGGCCGCGGCGCAGCACGGAGCCATCGACGACATCGTCGTGCAGCAGCGTCGCGGTATGAATGAACTCGATGAAGGCTGCGGCCTCGATGTGCGCCTCACTCTGGATGGCGCAGGCGCGCGCCGCGAGCACCACGAGCATGGGGCGCAGCCGCTTGCCGCCGCCGGCGATGATGTGCTCGGCGATCTGGTCTACCAGCGGCACCGAGCTCTTCAGGCGCGAGCGCACCACCGCGTCCACGGCGCGCAGGTCCCCCTGCACCAGGGCGCGGATCTCCGCCAGGGTGAGCGTGGGCGTGAGGGCGACTTCCGAGAGCGATGCGTTCATGGAACCTGCAAGGCTAGAACCGTGCGCATCGTAGCCGACCGGGGCGCATTTGGAGAAATCGCGCCCGGGAGCGCGCCCGGTCCCCTTGCCGGGGGGCTAAGTCCCTGTGGCGGCTCGGGAAAGCGGCGTTTGACCGGGGGCAGGTGCGACAGTAGAATGCGCGACCTTTCCGTAACCCCCATTCCTCTTTTATACGACTATGTACGCGGTCATCGCCACGGGTGGCAAACAGTATCGGGTGACCAAGGACGGCGTGCTGCGCGTCGAGAAGCTCGACGCCGAGCCGGGCGCCACGGTCACCTTCGACGAAGTGCTGCTGGTCGGTGAGGGCGCGGACGTGAAAGTCGGCAAGCCGACCCTCAAGGGCGGCAAGGTGCAGGCCACCGTGGTACGCCACGGGCGCGGCGCCAAGGTGTCGATCGTGAAATTCAAGCGCCGTGCGCACTACCTGCGGCAGAAGACTCACCGCCAGGCCTTCACCGAGGTGAAGGTCACCGACATCAGCGCCGGCTGAAGCAGCGGAAGGTTTAGTTCATGGCACACAAAAAGGCAGGCGGCAGTACCAAGAACGGCCGCGACTCCCACTCCAAGCGGCTCGGCGTGAAGCGCTTCGGCGGCGAGCAGGTGCTCGCCGGCAATATCATCGTGCGCCAGCGCGGTACCCAGGTGCGGCCCGGCCCGAACGTCGGCGTGGGCACCGACCACACGCTGTTCGCCAAGGTGACCGGCAAAGTGCACTTCCGCAGGAAGGGCGCCGAGCAGCGCATGTACGTGAGTGTGGTGCCGGAGAAGGGCTGAGCGCGCCGGCTTCGGCCGCCATCCATCCTCAGAACCCCGGCCGCGTGCCGGGGTTTTTGTTTAGGCTAGAGTTCCCCTATGAAATTCGTCGACGAGGCGAGGACACGCGTGCAGGCCGGCAGCGGCGGCCGCGGCAGCACCAGCTTCAGGCGCGAGAAGTTCGTGCCCTTTGGCGGCCCGGACGGCGGGGATGGCGGCAACGGCGGCAGCGTCTACCTGCGCGCCGCCTCCGGCATCAACACGCTCGCGGACTTTCGCATCGAGCGTACCTTCAAGGCGCAGCACGGCGAGCCCGGCAGCTCCAACGACTGTACCGGCCGTGGTGGTGAGGATCTGTATGTGCCGGTGCCGATCGGCACCGTGGTGCGCGACGCGGACACCGCGGAGGTGCTGGGTGATCTCACCCGTGACGGCGAGGAGCTGCTGGTCGCGCGCGGCGGCAAGGGCGGCTGGGGAAATCAGCGCTTCAAGTCGAGCACCAATCGCTCGCCGCGGCAGTTCGGCCCGGGACTGCCCGGGGAGAAGCGCTCACTCGAGCTCGAGCTGAGAGTCATCGCGGACGTGGGTCTCCTCGGACTGCCCAACGCGGGCAAATCGACCCTGATCCGCCAGGTGTCGGCCGCGCGCCCCAAGGTGGCGGACTACCCCTTCACGACGCTGCACCCGAACCTCGGTGTCGTGGACGTCGGTGAGCACCGCAGTTTCGTGATGGCCGACATCCCCGGGCTCATCGAGGGGGCGGCGGAGGGCGCAGGCCTCGGCATCCGTTTCCTCAGGCACCTGCAGCGCACGCGGCTGCTGCTGCACCTGGTGGACATGAGCCCGCCCGACCCCGAGTCCGATCCGGTGCGCGATGCGCGCGCGATCGTCGGGGAGCTGAAGAAGTTCAGCAAGGAGCTCGCGGCGAAGCCGCGCTGGCTGGTGATCAACAAGCGCGACCTGCTGCCGGCCAAGGAGGCCGAGCAGCGCGCGCGGCAGATCGTGCGCAGCCTGCGCTACAAGGGCCCGCAGTTCCTGATCTCCGGCGTGACCGGAGAGGGAACGCGCGAGCTATGCGAGGCGGTTATGACTTTTTTGGAAGAGCAGGACCGCTCGGCACGCGCGCACGCATCATCTCCAGAAGATGCTGGCGCCGCGCCGCCGGGCGCAACTTGAGCGGGGTCGCAATCACAGGCGTCGGTATCCGTACCTTGTCATTCGCATTCATCACGGCCTCCTTCACTGCATCGCACGGATGCGGGCGGCCAGGCGGCTCTTGTGCCGGGCGGCCTTGTTGCGGTGAATGATCTGCTTGCTCACCAGCGAGTCGATCACGGGGACCGCCTTCTGGTAGCTGGTCTTGGCCGTTTCTTTGTTGCCGCCGGCAACGGCGCTCGTGACGTCGCGCACCGCGGTACGCATGCGCGAACGCAGGGCGACGTTGCGGGCACGGTGCTTCTCAGCCTGTCGGGCTGCCTTCTCGGCGGACTTGGTATTGGCCACTCGATATTCCTTAAATCACTCGGTCCCCCGCCTTGCGCGGGCCGGTAGTCTGCGTATCGGGCACCCCCTTGTCAACGCGTCGCCTGCTGGCGAACGAGCCATCGGGCCCCACATTCACATAAACTGCCACCCGGGCCGCGCTCAAGCCGGGCGAGGGCCATTTAATCTTTAGGCATCAATAAGTTAACCATGAGGCTGTTGCGCGGACTCGCCGGGCTCAGGGCTCCGGCGAAGAGCTCGGTCGTAACCATAGGCTCCTTCGACGGGCTGCACCTGGGCCATCAGGCGCTCATCGCGCGGCTGGCCGAGCTCGCGGCCGCGGCGGGTTCCCCGGCCGTGGTGCTCACGTTCGAGCCGCTGCCGCGCGAGTACCTGCAGGCCGAGGACCCGCCGGCGCGCCTGACGAGCCTGCGCGAGCGCTGGCGGATCCTCGAGCGGCTGCCGGTGGATTACCTGTGCCTGCTGCGCTTCGGTGAGGCTTTGCGTAACCTCTCCCCGGGTGATTTCGCGCAGCTGCTGGCGCACACGCTGCGCGCGCGCAGCGTCGTCGTCGGGCATGACTTTCGCTTCGGACACAGGGGCGCCGCGACCGCGAGCGTGCTCGCCGAGGCCGGCCGCATGCTCGGCTTCGGCGTCGAGGTGATCGAGCCGATCACGGTGGCGGGCGAGCGCGTCAGCAGCTCCGGCGTGCGCGCGGCGCTCGCGCAGGGTGAGTTCGCGCAGGCGGCGCACTCGCTCGGGCGTGCCTGGTCGATGCGCGGCCGGGTGATCCCCGGGCGGCGGCTCGGGCGCACGCTCGGCTTCCCGACGGCCAATCTGCCGCTCAAGCGCCGACGCGCCCCGGTCGCCGGCGTGTTCGCGGTGCGGGTGCACGGGGCGGGTGCGGCGGTGCACCCGGGGGTTGCGAGCCTCGGCACGCGCCCCACGGTCGCCGGCCGGGAATGGCTGCTCGAGGCGCACCTGTTCGATTTCACGGGCGACCTGTACGGTCGCGAGCTCGAGGTGGAGTTCGTCGCGAAGCTGCGCGATGAGGCGCGCTTCGAGTCCCTCGAGGACCTCACCGCCCAGATGCAACTCGATGCGGCGCAGGCGCGCGGCATCCTCGGCAACTGAACGGAACTGAAAACGCAAGCGATGGCCGACTACAAGCACACGATCAACCTGCCCCAGACGGACTTCCCGATGAAGGCGGACCTCGCCCAGCGCGAGCCGCAGCAGCTGCGCGCCTGGGAGGAGCGCGGCACCTACCGGAAGCTGCGCGCCATCGCGCGCGGCCGGCCGCGCTTCGTGCTGCACGACGGGCCGCCCTACGCCAACGGCGCGATCCACATCGGGCATGCGGTCAACAAGATCCTCAAGGACGTGGTCGTCAAGTCGCGCTCCATGGACGGCAACGACTCGCCCTACATCCCGGGCTGGGACTGCCACGGGCTGCCGATCGAGCTGCAGGTGGAGAAGAAGCACGGCCGCCCCGGCGCGAAGCTCGATGCCCGGGCCTTCCGCGCCGCCTGCCGTGCCTACGCGCAGGAGCAGATCGAGCTGCAGCGTACCGACTTCAAGCGCCTCGGCATCCTTGGCGACTGGGACCATCCCTACCTCACCATGGCGCCGCAGTACGAGGCGCAGCAGCTGCGCGCCTTCGGCCGCATCATCGAGAACGGCCACCTCTACAAGGGCGTCAAGCCGGTGCACTGGTGCCTCGACTGCCGTTCGGCGCTCGCCGAGGCCGAAGTCGAGTACGAGGAGCGCACCTCGCCGGCGATCGACGTCGCCTTCCGCGTGGTGCACAACTCCGCGCTCGCCGAGCGCGTGGGACTTGAGCCCGGGGCGCTCGGCACCGCGCCGGTCGATGTGGTGATCTGGACCACGACCCCCTGGACGCTGCCGGCGAACCAGGCCGTAGCGCTGCGCGGTGAGTTTGCCTACGTCCTGGTGCAGGCGCGCGCCGGTGCGACGCCGCGCCGCCTGATCCTGGCCGCCGAGCTCATGGAGGCGTGCCTGAAGCGCTACGGGCTCGAGCTCGAGAGCGTGCTGGCGCGCTGCGAGGGGGCCGCGCTCGAGGGGCTGAAGCTGCGCCACCCGCTGCAGGCGCGCGAGGTGCCGGTGATCCTCGGCGAGCACGTGACGCTCGATGCCGGCACCGGCGCGGTACACACCGCCCCGGGACACGGGCAGGAGGACTTCGCCGTCGGGCAGCGCTACGGACTCGAGGTGCTGAACCCGGTCGGCAACGACGGGCGCTTCCTGCCCGGCACGCCCCTGGTCGCGGGGCTGAAGGTCGAGGAAGCGAACCCCGTGATCGCGCAGGCGCTGCGCGAGCACGGCCTGCTGCTGCACGAGGAACCCTACCGGCACAGCTACCCGGTGTGCTGGCGGCACAAGAGCCCGGTGATCTTCCGCGCCACGCCGCAGTGGTTCATCAGCATGGAGCGCGCGAAACTGCGCGAGCACACGCTGCGCGACATCAAGGGCGTGCAGTGGACGCCCGCCTGGGGCGAGCCGCGCATCACCGGCATGATCGAGAGCCGCCCGGACTGGTGCATCTCGCGCCAGCGCACCTGGGGCGTGCCGATTCCGCTGTTCGTGCACAAGCTCTCCGGCGAGCTGCACCCGCGCACCCAGGAGCTGATCGAGGCAGCCGCGGCGCGCGTGGCCGCCGGCGGCATCGACGCCTGGTTTGCGCTCGAGCCGCACGAGCTGCTCGGCGCCGATGCCGAGCACTACGACAAGGTCACCGACGTCATGGACGTGTGGGCCGACTCGGGGATGTCCTTCGAGTGCGTCGGTCGCGAGCGTCCGGAGATCGTCGCCCCGGTGGAGCTGTATCTGGAGGGCTCGGACCAGCACCGCGGCTGGTTCCACTCGTCGCTCCTGATGTCGGAGGCGCTCTACGAGCGCGCCCCCTACAAGGGCGTGCTGACGCACGGCTTCACGGTCGATGAGAAGGGCCGCAAGATGTCCAAGTCCCTCGGCAACGTCATCGCGCCGCAGAAGGTGGTGAACACCCTCGGCGCGGATGTGCTGCGGCTGTGGGTATCGGCGACCGACTACGCCAACGAGATCGCGGTCTCGGACGAGATCCTCAGGCGCATGGCGGACTCCTACCGCCGCATGCGCAACACGCTGCGCTTCCTGCTCGGCAACCTGCACGGCTTCGACCCGCGCACCCACGCGCTGCCGAGCGCCGAGCTGCTGGCGCTGGATCGCTGGGTGCTGGCGCGCACGCGGGCACTGCAGGAGGAGGTGATCGAGGCCTACCGCCGCTACGCCTTTCACCTGATCTACCAGAAGGTGCACAACTTCTGCAGCGTGGAGCTGGGCGGCTTCTATCTCGATGTCATCAAGGACCGCATGTACACCACGCCGGCCGCCGGTGCCGCGCGCCGCTCCGCCCAGACGGTGATGTGCCACATCGCCGAGAGCATGGTGCGCTGGCTGGCGCCGATCCTGTCCTTCACCGCCGAGGAGGTGTGGCGCTACCTGCCGGGCGAGCGCGCCGAATCGGTGTTCCACGTGACCTGGCACGAGCTGCCGCAGCTGCCCGCGGACGGCATCGACTGGGACGCGCTCATCGGCCTGCGCTCGGACGTGACGCGCGAGCTCGAGCGGCTGCGCGATACCGGCGCGATCGGCGCGCCGCTCGATGCCAAGGTGGATATCTACTGCACGGGCGCGCAGTATGCGCGCTTCGCGGCGCTCGGGCCGGAGCTGCGCTTCCTGCTCATCACCTCGCAGGCGGTGGTGCACGAAGTGAGCTCGCCCCCGCCTGCGGCCGCGGCCGCCGAGCACGCGGGGGCCGAGGGCGTGTGGGTCGCCGCGCAGCCGGCCACCGAGCCGAAGTGCGTGCGCTGCTGGCACCACCGCGCGGACGTCGGCGCCGAGCCACGCCATCCGCAGCTGTGCCTGCGCTGCGTGAGCAACATCGAAGGCCCCGGGGAGCAGAGGCGGTACGTATGAGAAGCACGGTGGCGGTGGGCGAGAGCGGCTGGCGCTACCTGCCGCTGGTGGTGGCGGTGATCGTCGTCGACCAGCTGGTCAAGGCCTGGCTGGTGCACCACTTCGCGCTCTCCGAGCGCGTGCACGTGCTGCCGGTGCTGGACATCATCCTCACCTACAACACCGGGGCGGCCTTCAGCATCCTGGCGGACGCGAGCGGCTGGCAGCGCTGGCTGTTCGTGGCGCTCGCGCTCGCGGTGAGCGTAGTGCTCCTGGTGTGGCTGCGGCGGCTGCACGCGCGCACCCAGGGCCTGCTCGCCTGCGGCCTAGCCCTGGTCGTCGGCGGCGCGCTCGGCAACCTGATCGATCGCCTGCGCCACGGGCGCGTGGTCGACTTCGTGCACGTGCACTGGGGCAACCACTACTTCCCGGCCTTCAACGTCGCCGACTCGGCCATCACGGTCGGGGCGGCGCTGCTGATCCTCGATGCGCTCCTGGAGAGCCGCCGCGCGGCGGGCCGGCACTGATGCGGGTGCTGCTCGCCAATCCCCGCGGCTTCTGCGCCGGCGTCGACCGCGCCATCGACATCGTCGAGCGCGCCCTCGAGCTGTTCGGAGCGCCGATCTACGTGCGCCACGAGGTGGTGCACAACCGCCACGTGGTCGAGCGGCTGCGCGCCCTCGGCGCGGTGTTCGTGGATGAGCTGAACGAAGTGCCGGCCGCGAGCACCGTGATCTTCTCCGCCCACGGGGTGTCCTCGGCGGTGGAGGAGGAGGCGCGCGCACGGCAGCTGACCGTGTTCGACGCCACCTGCCCGCTGGTGACCAAGGTACACATGGAGGTGCAGCGTTACGCCCGCGAGGGGCGCGACGTGCTGCTCATCGGCCACGCCGGCCACCCCGAGGTCGAGGGCACCATGGGGCGCTTCGATCCCGCCGGCGGCGGCCGCATCCACCTGATCGAGAGCGTCGGCGACGTGGCGAGCCTCGTGGTACGCGATCCGGCACGCCTCGCGTTCGTCACCCAGACGACGCTGTCGGTGGATGACACCGCCGAGATCGTGGCGGCGCTGCGCGCGCGCTTCCCGCAGCTCGCCACGCCGCGCCGCGAGGACATCTGTTACGCCACGCAGAACCGCCAGGACGCGGTCAAGAAGCTCCTCGAGCAGTGCGACGTGCTGCTGGTGGTCGGCTCGCGCACCAGCTCGAATTCCAACCGCCTGCGCGAGCTCGCCGACCGCGCCGGGGTGGCGGGCCACCTCATCGACGGCCCCGAGGACCTGCGCCCGGAGTGGTTCACGGGCAAGCGCGCCGTGGGTCTCACCGCCGGCGCCTCGGCCCCCGAGCTCCTGGTGCAGCGCGTGGTGGAGCAGCTCAAGAGCTGGGGGGGCGAAGCGCCCGCCGAGCTCACCGGGCGCGAGGAACGGGTGTTCTTCACGCTGCCCCGCGAGCTGCGGCGCCGCTCAGAAGAACCCGTGTAGCTGCACGAAGTACAGCTTCAAGTGCTCGGCGGGCAGCTGCGGGATGCCGTCATTCAGGCGCGCCCCGGCCCGCAGCTGCAGGAACTGGATGAGCGTGTACTCGTACACGAAGCTCCAGCGCGTCTGCTGATCGTTGGCCACCTCGCGGTCGGGGTCGAGGTACTCGTAGGTCACCTTGAGGTTGTGACCGCGCGCGGGTGAGTAGTTGCCCTCGAGCAGCGTCGCGAGCTGCCTGGCCCCGCCGCCGGGACCGGACGGCAGGCCGTGGTCGCTGACGTAGTCGGCCTCGGCGAGCCAGGCGATCGGCCCGGTGCGCACCCCGCCGAACACCCCGAAGGCATCGCGGCTGCCCTCGCCGGAGGAGTCGTTGAAGTTGGCGGCGATGCCGCCGCGGAAGCGGCTGTCGACGTACTGCAGCTGCAGGCTCTCCTGCTTGCCGTTGCTCTTGGGCGTGCCGCCGGCGGTGCCGTTGCTCACGGCAAACTGCAGGTCGAAGTGACCGCGCTCGAAGCCCACCTCGACCCCGTTGTCCGGTGTCGTCATGTTGATGCCGGTGACCTGCTTGACGAAGGCACTCTGGTCCTCGAGTCGCAGCCCGAAGGGCAGGTACATCTGGCCGCCCTTGAGGTACCAGGTGTGGTCGGCGGACCAGAACATGCCCCAGGCCTCGCGGTTGAGTGCCCCTCCCGGGGCCACCTGCTCATCGACGTACACCAGCAGGCGATCCGGGATCACGCTCGCCTGCAGGTAGAGGCGCGCCTGCTCGAGGTCGAACTGGTTGGTGGTCTTCTGCTGCGGCACCTGCTGCACCTCGAAGTCATAGCGCAGATCACCGCCGAGGGAGATGAAGCGGTTCAGCGCCCCGGTCCAGGTGTCGGTGCCGGTGTCCACGTGGGCGGCGGGCAGGGCGGTCTGGGCGAAGATCTCGCCGAAGGCGGTACGCTCGCCGCCGCCGGTCGGATTCACGTGGCACTGGCCGCACTTGTAGCCGTTCGCCACGGCGAGGTAGGGCTCGGCACCGGCGCGGGCACCGAGGGCAAGGAGCACGAGCGCCGCGGCGCGTCGGGTGACTGCGGCACTCATCGGCTGGCCTCCACGGTGAAGTCCGACACCAGGTCCTCGCCCAAGCTCTGGCCACGCACGTCGGCGAGCGCAGCCGGTCCCGTGCCGCGCACGTGCACGCGATAGCTGCCCGGCGCGAGCGGCACGGCCGGCCTCACGAGCACCGTGGCCGGGTTGCCGGCGGCGAGCGTGAACAGGCTGCCCGCGGGCAGCGCAGCGGCGCCGGGGTCGAGGGGCTCGAGGTAGATCGTGGTGTCGTTGAGGAGCGAGAAGTCGACCTCGCGGCTGAAGGCCACCACGATCTGCCGCGGCGTGCTCGCCAGCAGCGCGCCATCGGGCGGGGAGGTGGCGCGCAGCGCGAACTGGGCGTTGGCGCTTGGCGTCGCTGGCAGGGCGCCGTTGCTGATCCACTGGCGGATCACGTCGATGCTCGACTGCGGCAGGTAGGGCCCGCCGAAGGGCATCTGCTGACCGACGATGCCCTGGGCGCCTTCGAGCTTGAGCACGAGGTAGCTCGCGTCCGGGCTGCCGGCCTGCACGCGCGCGAGGCTCGGCACCTCGGCGCTCGCAACACCCACCAGCAGTGCGTAGCTGTGCGCCGCATCCAGCTGCAGGCCCTCCGGCGCCGCGGCGCCCGCGTGGCAGCGCGTGCAGATCGGCGTGAAGATGTTGTCCTGGATCGACTGGAAGTCGGCCGTCAGCTCGCTCGGGCCGCTGCCCGGGGTGCCTGGCTCGCCGTTGGAGTTGAGTCCCTCGCCGCTGCCGGCGCAGGCCGCGAGCAGCGCGGCCGCAAACGGCGCCGGGGCGCGCCGCAGTGTCCTAAGTTGCATTCCGCGCCTCTCGCGCTATTTACACACGCGCGTAGGTGCGGCAGGCCGGCTCAAGTGGTTTCCGTTCCCGAGGGAATATTTATTGCGCCGCGTACTAAACCGCCGGCGCCGGTGGCGGCACTCACTCGCTGCCAGAGAAGGATCCGGCCCGACTTGTGCCGGCGCGGGACTGACGCCCGCTCAAGGATATGTCTCCCCCGGGACTGGCCCGCGCAGGGACGCGCGGGCTGGTTCTTTCAGCCGCGGAGCTTCATCAGGACGTGCTGCGGGCGCGCGCCTGGTAGAGCGATTTCTTCAGCTTCCAGCGCTTGTGCGACCAGGGCCAGTCGGGCGGTGCGGCGCGGATCTGCGCCTCCACCAGCTGCACATAACGCTCGGTCAGGGTGCCCGGCGCGAGCACCTCGCCGGGAGTGAGCAGCGGTGTCAGGTGCATGGTGTAGTGGCCGCGCGAGGTGCGTTTGAGCCCGAGGAAGAATGCCGGGAAGCGCGTGACGCGCGCGATCTCCTCCGGGCCCATGTAGAAGGCGGTGTCGCGGTTGAGGAAGCGCGTCCAGTGCTTCTGCTCGCTGGTGGTCGGTTCCTGGTCGGCGACCATGGCCACCGCGCGCACGATGCCGCGCCGCTTGATGATGTCCGCCAGCAGATCCTTGGCGGGCACCAGGCGGCTGCCGAAACGCGTGCGCAGCTTCTTCATCTCGCGCTCGGCCCAGCTGTCGACGAGGGGCTTGTAGGCGGCATCGAGCGGGTAGCCGAGCTCGAGCGACAGCGCGAGCAGCATCCACTCCCAGTTGCACTGGTGCGCGGCCACGAGCAGCACGGACTGCCCGCGCGCGAGGTACTCGCGCGCCAGCTCGAGGTTGTCGATGCGCACCCGCTCGGTGATCTCCTGCGGGCTCACTACCGAGGCCTTCACGATCTCGACCAGCATCTGCGCGAAGGAGTGATAGTAGTCGCTGATCACCGCG
>Ga0335083_10004961_pt1 | contig 16861 bp, 13 predicted proteins | sample Lox_Sample_42_FD_206716 | JGI IMG/M metagenome (GOLD analysis project Ga0335083, IMG submission 206716) | Soil microbial communities from Loxahatchee National Wildlife Refuge, Florida, United States - Lox_Sample_4.2 | ecosystem: Environmental > Terrestrial > Soil > Wetlands | place: USA... | reverse complement strand
CCGCGGCGGCCGCCGCCCTCGGCTACTCCGCTCCCGCCGTCAGCCAGCAGCTCGCCGCGCTGGAACGGGAGACAGGAATGAAATTGACCGAACGGGTCGGCCGCGGACTGGCCCTGACCCCGGCCGCCGTCATCCTGGTCGGCCACACCGACGCGCTGCTCGCCCGTCTCGACGCGGCCGAAGCGGACCTGGCGGCGCTCCGCGACCAGGTCGCGGGGCACGTCTCGCTGGCCGCGTTCGCGTCGGCGGCGCGCAGCATCGTGCCCGCCGCGTGGGCCGCGCTCGCCGCCTCGGCCCCGCAGGTGCGGATCGACGTGACCCAGATGGAGCCGGAGGAGGCGCTGCCCGCCCTGCTCCGCGGCGAGACCGACGTGGCCGTGGTGCACGAGTACGACCTGCTGCCCCGCCCGCTCGACCCCCTGTTCGAGCGGCGCGAACTGCGCCCCGATCCCGTCCTGCTAGCCGTACCCGCCGATCACCCCCTGGCCGGCTCGGACGCCCCGGTTCCGCTCAGCGCCCTGTCGGGGCAGCCGTTCCTGGCCCCCCGCGACACCACCAGTTGCGCCGAGATGATCCAGCGGGCGTGCGCCAGATCCGGCTTCGTGCCCCGCATCGTCGCCCGCGCCACCGACTTCGGCGTCCTGCTCAGCCTGGTCGCGGCGGGCGTCGGCGTCACCTTGGTCCCCACCCTCGCCACCCGCGGCGAGTCCGGGATAGCCGGCCAGCCCGGGATAGCCGGCCAGCCCGGGACAGCCGGCCAGCCCGGGACAGCCGGCCAGCCCGGGACAGCCGGCCAGCCCGGGACAGTCGGCGCGGCCGTCGGCCAGGCCGGGGGAGCCCGCCTGCTGTGGCCCGCCGAGCCGGTGACCCGCCAGATCTTCGCCGTCAGCCGCCGCGGCGGCGACCGCCAGCCCGCGGTCCGTGTCGTCCTCGACGCACTGCAGGACGCAGCCACCTCACTCCCACCGACCCCATCAGTCCCACAGACCACACCGGCCTAGATCCGCCTCAGTAGGCTCGGCCCACCACGGCCACCAGATCCGGCTCGTCCTCCGCGATGGGCACGCCGCCGTCGGCGCGCACCAGGCAGCGCACCGTGACCCCCTGGGCGTTCAGTTCGGCCTCGCCGCCGTCGCCGACCGCGGCCCAGGGCAGCCTGGCCCAGCCCGCGGCGGACGCCTCGATGGCCTCAGGCACCGAGGCCACCTCCGCCGTCCGCTCCCGCTGCCGCGCCAGCGCCTCCTCGTACAGCGTCTTCTGCCCCACCCCGAGTGCCTCCGTCACCAGCCGCACCACGCTGTCCAGCGGGACCGCGCTTCTGTCCCCGGTCACCCGGCGCACCAGCACGGCCTGGCCCTCGGCGACGTCGCGCGGCCCGACTTCCACCCGGACCGGGTAGCCCTTCAGCTCGGCGTCGATCGCGCGGCGGCCGAACGGCACCTCGGTCCGGTCGTCGAGCGTGGCCCGGACGCCTGCCTCCCGTAGCCCGGCCGTCAGCTCGCCCGCGGCCGCCGCGACCCCCTGACCCTCCTTGACCACCAGCACGACGGCCTGCACCGGCGCCAGCCGCGGCGGCACCCGGAGCCCGAGGTCGTCGCCGTGCGCCATGACCAGGCCGCCGATCAGCCGAGTGGAAATGCCCCAGGACGTGGTCCAAGCCAGCTCGCGCTGGCCGGAGGCGGCCAGGTAGTCGATCCCGAAGGCGCGCGCGAAGTTCTGGCCCAGCTCATGGCTGGTCCCCATCTGCAGTGCCTTGCCGTCGCCCATCATCGCCTCGAGGGTGGCCGTCGAGGTGGCCCCCGCGAAGCGTTCCCGCCTCGTCTTGAGGCCCGGCACGACCGGCACGGCCAGCACGTTGACCAGTACGTCCTCGTAGACCTCGTGCAGGATCCGGCGAGCGTAGGCGCGGGCGTCGACCTCGCTAGCGTGAGCTGTGTGGCCCTCCTGCCAGAGGAACTCGGTGGTCCGCAGGAACAGCCGGGGCCGCAGTTCCCAGCGCACCACGTTCGACCACTGGTTGAGCAGCAGCGGCAGGTCGCGGTAGCTCTCGATCCAGCGGGCCATCGACTCGCCGAAGATGGTCTCGCTGGTCGGCCTGATCACCAGCGGCTCCTCCAGCTGCTTGCCGCCGCCGATGGTGACGACCGCCAGCTCGGGGCTGAACCCCTCGACGTGCTCGGCCTCGCGCCGCAGGTAGGACTCCGGGATCAGGAGCGGGAAGTAGGCGTTGGCGGCACCCGCCGCCTTGATCCGGTCGTCGAGCTCGCGCTGCATCCGCTCCCACAGCGCGTAGCCGGCCGGCCTGATCACCACCGATCCGCGGGCCGGCCCGTTCTCGGCCAGCTCCGCCTTCGCGATCACGTCCTGGTACCAGCGGGGGAAATCTACCGCCCGCGGAGTCAACACTGCCTTCGCCATGCCCCCCGACGATAGATCATCGAGCTCCGAAGCTCACACAGGATTTCGCCTGGCCCGCACCCCCCGGAAAGCGTCCCGCTGGAGTCTCACGCCTCGCACAGGATTTCCCCATGTGGGATGGCGAACCAGGCGTCCTCGCTCTCGGCCCAGTGCCGCCAGGCCTCGGCCAGCCGCTCCAGGTCGTCCCGGGTGGCCAGGCCGTGCTCGACGGCCCGGTCCCCGAACGGGGAGATGGTCAGCCGGTCCGCCCACGAACTGCCCCACCAGGCCCGCTCCTCGGGTCCGGTGTAGCACCAGGCGCTGGCCGTGGCCTGGATCGTGGTGAACCCGGCTTGCCTGGCCCAGGCGTGCATGTGCCGGCCCGCGTCCGGCTCGCCGCCGATCGCCCGGGCCACGGCCCGGTACAGCGACTGCCACTCGGTCATCCCTGGCTCGGCCGGGAACCAGAAGATTCCCCCGTAATCCCCGTCCCGCGCCGCGACCAGACCGCCAGGCCGGCACACCCGCCGCATCTCCCGCAGCGCCGCGACCGGGTCGGTCAGGTGCTGGAGCACCTGGTGCGCGTGCACCACGTCGAACGTCCCGTCCGGATAGCCCAGCCGGTACACGTCCCCGGTCTCGAACCGGACGTTGGCCTGCCCGCGCCGCTCCGCCTCCTGCCGCGCCTGCGCCAGCACCGCCTCGGCCGCGTCGATCCCGGTCACATCCCCGTCCGGGACCAGGGCCGCTAGGTCCACGGTGATCGTGCCGGGACCGCAGCCCACGTCGAGGACCCGCGCGTCCGGCCGCAGCCGCGGCAGCAGGTATCCGGCCGAGTTCTCCGCGGTCCGCCAGCGGTGGGACCGGAGCACGCTGTCGTGGTGTCCGTGCAGGTAGGTGTCAGAGCTAGAGGGCATGCCCCCATCATCACGTGTCCACTCAGTGGACGCAAATATGTCCACTATGCGGACACGGCACGGTCGCCGCCCGTGCTGGCTATCCCCCCGCGGGGTTCGTCGGCCGGTTGTTGTCCTGGTTGACCTGGTTAGTGAGCGCAGCAGTCGCGTTATTCCAGTCCGCCATGTTCCCCGGCTGGCAGATAAGCGTCTTTGTCGTGCCATGCGGCTGAGGGATATTCAGTGAGAACTGGCCGCCGTCAAGTTTCCCGTGGAGAGGGTGAGAAAATCCAAGATTCAGTGTGATGGCAGTTCCCCTGAGGGCCCCGCTCAGGTCAGATGAAATCGAGTTGAACGCTTCCGAGGGCGCTTTTCCTGACAACCACAGGTACTCGAAGGTGCCGCTCAGACCGCCGTCATGGTCCCGCCATTTAAGCAGTTCAGCCTCGGTGTTCCCCAGGCACACGTGGATACTCATACCCGATTTGGACGCGGCAGACGCGGGCGGACCGACGGCATGTCCCCCGTGCGGGCTGCTGCATCCCGCGAGGATAAAACAAGCCCCGGTAAGCATTCCGAAAATAGTCTTGTTCACGAACGCCCCCCGCATATCCCCCGAGCCTGTACCCGGTCGGCGGCAGCCGTCGACCTGGACCCCGATAAGCGAGCGTAACCATAAACCTGGCGGTGCGGTATTCGTAATTTTGCCGTATCCGCTACCGGGTGGCGCAGATGTACAGATAGTCCACCGCCAGGACCGGGCTGATGAGAGGGATGTCGAGCGTGAGGCGCGCCTGCGACACCTTCATGAAGGTCCGGCCCGGCTGGCTGTGGTTCCAGTTGTGCGATCCGGGATAGGAACGTTCGATCCGGAAGAAACGGCTCAGGTCCCGGCGGAAATCCCCGGGCTGCTGCACGTTGCTGTACGGCCAGTAGATCTCCTGCTTCCGGTGGCCGAAGTTCTGGTACGTCAGGACGAAGCGGCCGCCGTCGTTGAGCAGGCCCGCGATCTCCGCGAACAGCTTCGCCTGGAATTCCCCGGCGTACTCGAACAGGCCCTGCGCCACGATCACGTCGAACGTCTGGCCGCGGAAGCTGACCGGTTCCTCGATGATGTCCATCTCGAGGAGGTTCGGCGCCGGCGCGGGAATGGCGATGTCGACGCCGTGATAGCGCACCCCCGGCGGCATGAGCCGCGCCAGGCTGCCAGGCCCGCAGCCGACGTCGAGCAGGTCGCACTCACGCCCGCGGGCGATGCGCCGCACCTCCCGCGCCACCTTGCGCATCCTGAAGTGCGGCTCCGCGTACTTGAGGTTCTCGTCCGCCTAGAAATCCCGCTTGTGATACCGGGCCCCACCTTGACCGGCGATCGCCGTCCCCCCCACCTTGTCCCGATGACAATCTACCGGTCCGGCCCCTGCCTCTATCCGGCGTGCTTCCCGTACCGCTATCTGGCGTGCTTCCCGTACCGAGAGGAGAGCACCCAGGCGCCCGCGATGATCATGGCCGTGAAGTAGCACGACACGATCACCAGGAAAAGCGGAGGAATGCTGGTAACCAGCATCAGGACTACCGCGACGGCTCCCATCACGCCCACCCCGGCCGCCCTGACCTTGGCAGTCACCTCCTTGGCCGTATCTCTAGCCGACGGCTGACTCACGTTCAGCCCGGCAGGCATGTCCGCGGTGACCGCCGCCAGGTCCGCGCGGGTCCGAGACGCGAGCGCCTGCGCTATCCGCAGGTCGAGCTCTTCCTTGGTCAGCCGGTCATCCACAAACGCGGTCTTGAGCAGTTCAATAACCTGCTCCCGGTCACCCCGGGAGACACGGAAGCGGCCATTCCCTCGGCCTTGTGGTGCGCGGCCTCGTGTTGCTCGGCTTCGTGCGGTAGCTGCGTTATCGCCAGGCCCTGCGATCACGGCGCCTCCTCATCAGCGCGACGCAGCAAAGCATACCCAGCTACCCTCCGCCAACCATCCCCTCCGGCGGCTAATCTCCGTGGATCAGATGGGGTACCTGGTGGGTTCGGTGGTGTAGTCGCGTCCGGAGGGTGTCGTCCACCGGAAGGTGCCGTCGGGGAGCTGGTCTACCTTCCACCGGGGGTGCTGCTTGAGCCGGTGGTCATGCCTACATTTGGGGCCGCCATTACATAGGCACGTCCGGCCGCCTGCTTCGTAGGGAACGTTGTGCTCGAAGTCGCACTGGCTGGCGGGCTGGCGGCAGACCGGGCTGGCGCAGGTGGCGTGCCGGACCTGGGCCAGGTGCCGGAGCCTGGCGCCGGGGTCGTGGCCGCTGGCCTGGAATCGGTGGTCGCAGTCCTGGGTGCTCAGGGAGTACAGCTCGATGAGCAGGTCGGGTCCGGGGCCGGGGGTGCGCAGCCGCCAGGTCCCGAGCCCGCCCGGCGGCCCGTCCCGGTCCTCGGGGGTGAAGCTGAACCCGGGCCCGTCCCGGTTCCCGGCGGTCACGCCGGGCCGCGGCCTGTCCCGCGCCGCCCCGGCCGCCGCCCCGGGCTTGCCCCGCGTCCCGCGCTTCCCGCGTCCGGCGTGGCTGCTGGGTTCGGGGCGGGCGCAGCCGTGCCATTCCGCGTGTCCGTCCGCATCGGTCACGGTCACGCACCAGCTCGTCCGCGGGTTCCGCGCCGCCGCGGCGGCCAGGTCGCGGGCCAGCCACGGATCGACCGGCCCGATCCCGCTCAGGTGGCCGGGCCGGTCCGCCGCCCCGGTCAGGTCCGCCAGCGGCACCGTCAGGGTGCCGCGGACCGCGAACCCGCCGGGCGTCACGTCGTCCTGGGCGGGGCCGTCGCCGGGGTGGGGGCGGGAGTCCTGGCCGAGCAGCAGGTCCAGGTAGGCCCGGGCGCGCAGCACGTCCATGTCGCCGTCCAGCCCGGCCTTGCGCAGCTCGTGCGCCCAGGCGGTGATCCGCTGGTCGGCGGCCAGTACCTCGGCCGGGGGCAGTTCCCGGCCCATCAGGGCGGCGTTCCCGCTGTCCTCGGCCCACCGTTCGACCCGTGCGTCCCGCTCGGCCTCTTCCCGCCGCTTCTTCGCCTTGTCCGGGGCGACGTCCATCACGGCCTTGGCGATGGCGTCGCGCAGCCCGCTGGGGGTCAGCCGGTGTGCCCGGCCGAGCACCTTCTCCTCGGCCGCTTTGGATTCCTCGTCGTCGAGCGGGGCGGTCGCGTCCACGATGATGGTGACCTTGGAGTGCCGCAGCTTCCCGGACCGGTACGCCGCCATGGTGGCGGGTAGCCGGGCGGCCAGGGACAGGGCCCGGTCCATCATCCGTTCGACGTTGGCTTTGGACTCGGCCAGCAGCACGCGCAGCTCGTCGACGGCGAACTCATCCCACCGCGCCGGCATCCCGCCCGGCTCGGCGGGCTCACAGCTCTTCTCGGGACGGCGGCGGATGAACTCGGCGATCGCCAGGTGCTTGCGGGCGCTAGCATGCGCCTCCACCCGGTCCCACGCGGCAATCAGCCCGTCCAGCTCCCCGTCCGTCGCGCCTGGGTACCGGTCATCATCCCCGGCCGCCGCGCTGGCCAGGAACGCCAGCTCGCTCCCACCAGGAAGCCCGTCTGCCAGGCCGCCCTTGGCGAACCCGGCCGGCCACGCCGCCTGCTCCCCGCCCGCCGGGTCCGGCTCAGGGTCCTCGTCCCAGCCCAGATCAGGCGGCGGCCTGCCATCGGCCTCGGCAGTGAGATCGCACCAGGCCTCCCACTCCCCGGCGGACATCCAGTCCGCGGCGGGAACCGGCTCATCCGGCAGCCCAGCAGGATCCGCGTCCCGCCCGGGCCCCGCGTGAGCCGGCCTTCCAGGCATGCACACCACCCCGTTCGGAAGGAAGATCTGTATCGAACATAATACCGAACATGTGGCCACCGTGCATGACAAAACACCCATTGTCGAATTAATGTACGATATATTTCGAGCTGATCAGCCCAGCCCGAAGGCCTTGCGGAGCTGGTCCCTCAGCAGGCTCGTGTTGGTGTTCGCCAGGATCGCGGCGCTCCGCGCGGTTTCCGGGCAGGCGCAGGCGGCCGCGTCGAACCCGGGGAAGGTTCCGCCGTGCCCGACCAGGCGCACCGGGCCGTGGTCCTCGATCTGCACTCCGAGGCCTTGCCAGGTCTCCGGCCCGCACTGGACGAACGGCGCCAGCATCTCGCGGGTTGATTCCGGCGGAAGCAGCCGTTCGTTGACGACGGCGGCGGCCAGGGCGGCGACGTCACGGGCACTCGCGATCAGGTCGCCCGCGCCCAAGGCCAGGACCGCGCTGGGCCTGACCGGGAAGAACAGGCCCGCGTCGAAGGCGTGACCGCGCGCTACCGGGATGCCGCCCGGCGTCCCGTCAGGCGGCGTCCCACCGAGTGACAACTCGCCGCCCGGCGGCTCGCCGACAGAAAGCCCGCCAGCCGGCAGCTGCTGCAGGCTCACCGACTCGGTCAGCCCGAGCGGCGCCAGCACCCACTCCTCCAGGCACGCGCCGAACGGCGCGCCAAGCACGTCGGCCGCCAGCGCCCCCATCGCCACGAAGCCGAGATTGCTGTAGGACCACTGACCGCTGGGCCATTCGGCTCGGATGCCTTCGGTGAACAGCTCCCCGGGGGCGGGCACCGGGCCCGCGTAGTGCCGCAGGCCGGAACCCCTGGGCAGGCCGGCGGTGTGGGTGAGCAATTGCCTGACGGTGGCCGCCGAAGGGGTGCCGTCATGGTCGAGAAGGCGCACCGAGTGCAGCTTCGCCACGGCGGGCTCGTCGAGATCGACCAGGCCGTGATCACGCAGCCGCAGCATGAGCAGCGCGGTAGCGATCTTCGTCACCGAGCCGGCCCGGAATCTCGTGTCCGCCGTGACCGGTACACCGCGGAACTGATCGGCCCAGCCGTACGCCGCGGTCAGGGCCTCCCGGTCGTCCCGGGAGTTCGCCCAGGACAGGCCGGCCACCGGCTCCTCGGCGGCGATCGCCGCCAGGGCGGGATGGGACGCCGGCGCCACCTCGCCCAGCGCACTCCCCGGTCCGTCCGCCCGCCATTCCCCGCCGGGCGCGGCGTCGCACAGCGTCCGGTGCACCTGGCCGCGCACGGCCCGCGCGGACGACCCCAGGCCGGCCAGGGCGCCGACCACCGGCTCCGCGTCGAGCAGTCCGAGCAAGAGATGCTCGGTCCCGATATAGCCGTGTCCCCGCCGCCGGGCCTCGCCCTCAGCACGGTGCCTCCACTCAGCACGGCGCCCCCACTCAGCACGGCGCCCCCACTCAGCACCGCGTTCCCCTGAGCAAGCCGCCGCCACCGCCGCTACCAGCACTCTCGCGTCAAGTCCGAGCCGGGCCACGGCCCGCGCGGCAGCCGTGTCAGGATCGGCCAGCACCGCGTCGAGCAGGTCGGCCGCATCCCGGCTGGTGGCAGACGCCAGCGCCGCCGCCGCGCGCGGCATGAGATCCAGCATGAGCACTCCAGGCCAGCCCAACTCAGCCGAGACATCGAGGCGAGACATCGAGCCGAGACATCGAGCCGAGACGTCAGGGCGAAACGCCCACGGCCAGCCTAACCCGCGACCCAGCTTGCCCCTATCCGCGCCAGCGCCCGGCTGCTACCGTCAGCTTCAGTTGGCAGACACACGCTAAAGCACCCAGAACACCTCACCTGACCAGCCCTTCAGCGGCGAGGAGGACCATCCATGGCCGATATCAACGGGACGTGCGACGAGAAATTCGCGGCGGTGCGCGACGCCCTAGCCAAGAACGTGGACTCGGGCGAGGAACTCGGCGCGTCGATCCTCGTCGACCTCGACGGTCACATCGCCGTCGACCTGTGGGGCGGCTTCCGCGACGAGGCCAGGACCACCCCCTGGGACGAGCACACGATCACCAACGTGTGGTCCTCCACCAAGACCGTGACCAGCCTCGCCGCCCTCATGCTGGTCGAGCAGGGAAAGCTCGACGTGGACGCCCCCGTCGCCACCTACTGGCCGGAATTCGCCGCCAACGGCAAGGAAAACGTCCTGGTCCGGCACATCATGTCGCACGCCTCCGGCGTCTCCGGGCTCGACCAGCCCGCGGTCGTCGAGGACCTCTACGACTGGGAGCAGTCCACCGCACGGTTCGCCGCCCAGAAACCGTGGTGGGAGCCGGGCAGCGCGTCCGGGTACCACGCCCTCAACTTCGGGCACCTCATCGGCGAGGTGGTGCGGCGGATCAGCGGCAAGCCGCTGAAGCAGTTCGTCGCCGAGGAGATCGCCGGCCCGCTCGGCGCCGACTTCCAGATCGGCTGCGCACAACAAGACTGGGGCCGGATCGCCAACGTGATCCCGCCGCCGCCGCTGCCGATCGACCTGGAAGCGCTCGGTATGGACAGCCCGGCGGTCAGGACCTTCACCGGTCCGATCCCGAACGCCGACGACGCCAACACGCCCGGCTGGCGGCAGGCCGACATCGGCGCGGCCAACGGCCACGCCAACGCCAGGTCCGTGGCCCGGGTCATGTCCGTGGTGTCCCGCGGCGGCGAGGTCGACGGGGTCAAGCTGCTCAGCCCCGGGACCATCGACCTGATCTTCCGCGAGCAGCAGAACGGCATCGACCTGGTGCTTGGCGTCCCGCTGCGGTTCGGCATCGGCTACGGGCTGCCGGTCCCCGAGGCCTTGCCCTTCATCCCGGACGGGAAGATCTGCTTCTGGGGCGGCTGGGGCGGTTCCCTCATCATCATGGACACCGACCGCCGGATGACCATCTCCTACATGATGAACAAGATGGGCGCGGGCGTGGTCGGCTCCGACCGGGGCGCCGAGTACGTGAAGACCGTCTTCGACGCCGTAGCGTCCTGAGACAACACCAAAGCGGGCCCCGGGGGAAACCCCCGGGGCCCGCTTGCCGTCCAGCCAGCTACAGAGCTAGTTCCTGGTGAAGAACGCCGGACCGGCCGGAGTACCCACGCCGGTCTCGTCGTCGTAACCGGGACCGGCGTGCAGAGTTGAGGTCTGCACGTCGATGGTCTGCAGCTTGTAGAGCTTGCCCTGCTTGTTGTCCACGCCGTTCACGAACTCGGTGCGGACCTGGGCGATCGGCGACTTCGGCGCCACGATGTCGTGCACCGCCGAGGTGCCGATCATGCTGTAGTACAGCGGGTTGATGAAGCCGAGCGCCTTGTGGTGCGCCTGGTCGGCCACCGCCACCAGGCCGGCCAGCAGCGGGGAGGCGAGGCTGGTGCCGCCGATCCGGTACTGGTCCCAGTAGGTCCCGTCCGGGAACACCTGGGTCTCGCCGACGATCATGCCGGTGTTGGGGTCGGCGTCCATCGCGATGTCAGGCACCGTCCGCATCGGGACGTTGCTGTAGTACTCCGACTCGCTGGCGGGCACCTTGCCCTGCTGGTACCACGGCTGGGTGAACAGCGTGCTGGTGCCGCCGCCCCCGCCGGAGCTGTACACCGGCTTGCCCCACGTGTTCTTGTTCAGCGCCGAGTACGCGGTCTGCCAGCCCTGCTCGCCGAGCCACTGGCCCTTGCTGCCGATGAACACGCTGCTGCCGCCCACGCCGGTGACGTAGGGCAGGTCAGCCGGGAACTCGACCGTCTTGGACGCCACGTCGGTGCCGCCGGAGGTGTGGTCGCCGTCGTCGCCGGAGGAGAAGTTGACGGTGATGCCGGTGATCGCGGCCTCGGTGGAGAACTGCTCGTAGAACGTCACGTAGGCGTTGCCGAGCAGGGCCACGTCGTCGACGCCGTCGGTCCAGGAGTTGGTGACCACGTCAGCGAAGTGGCTGTCGATGATGTTGGCCCAGGCCAGGTCCAGGCCGCTGAGGCAGTCGGACGCGCCGACGTAGATGACGTTCGCGCCGGGCGCCATCGCGTGCACGGCCTCGACGTCGAGGGTCTCCTCGCCGTACCAGCCCTGCGCCCCGCACAGGTCGGTGTTGTCGAAGCCGTCAGCTTCCGGGATGATCTGCGAGAACTGGCCCGCCTTGAACAGCGGCTGGCCGTGCACCTGGTTGTACTTCTGCGCGTCCTTGAGGATGGTCGGCGCGGCGTAGGCGTCGGTGATGGCCACGGTGTAGCCGCGCCCGTCGATGCCCTGCTTGATCAGCGAGCTCTCCCCGTACGCCGACTGGAGCTGGGACGGGGTGTAACCGCAGACGGCGTAGGGCTGGTGCTTGCCGTAGGCCTTCGGCTTGTCGGTGGCGACCTTCTGCCCGTAGTACGCCGAGCACGGCTGGACGCCGAACCGGGCGCCAGGCGGCGGGCCGGGCTCGGGGTCGGCGATCTGCTTCAGCTCGGAGCCCTGGTCGACGCCGACGATCCCGCTGATCGCGCCGCTCACCGCAGTGGGGGTACCGGCCGGCAGGGACAGCTGGCTGGTGTTCGCGTACACCTGCTTGCCCTGGTACGAGTAGTTGTGGATCTTCGACCCGAAGGTGGTCTCCACCTGGCCGACGGTCCCGCTGACGGCCACGTACATCCCGCTGGGCAGGGTCTTGGTGACCTTGAAGCCCTGGTCGCGGAGCCAGTTCCGCACCGCGGCGACCGAGGACGGGGCCGGGGCGTACCTGGCGTCGAACTGCTTATTGGTCAGGTAGTGGCCGTAGCTGGCGCTGTGCGGGTCGGTCACCGCCTTCAGCGTGGCCTCGGCGCCGGCCGCGTCCCGCATGCCCAGAAGAACGCCGAAGTTCACCGGATCGGTCGTCACGGTGGTGCCCATGTCGCGCGCGAACGGCAGCCACTTCGGCGTGCTGCCGGTCAGCGGTTGCCGGGTCTGCGGCGCGGCCGAGGCGGCTCCGGCGCTCACCGATAGGCCGACGGCGGTGGCTCCGGCCAGCAATCCAACGGCAACCCTGCGAGCAAAACGAGACGAGCCCATACGCATGCCCCCTTTTTAGGAACAAAGCTGACAAAAGCAAACGGATGCTAGCTAACACCGCAGGTCAGAGCGCCGTCAAGCGACTTGGTGAGAGTGATGCGCCATCGAGACGTAAATCTCAACCCCCGGATATCGCCGGTACCAACACTACGCTTAGTTACGGAGAAGCTCGCGTAGCGTAGCCATGACACTCCGTACTGCGCTGTCAGCGGTGATGTCCGGGTCGCCGAGCGACAGCGGGATGCCCATGCCGTCGGCCGCCGCCACGGCTAGCACCGCGACCATGTCGGCGTCGTAGCGGTCGGTGAACACCCCCCGCTCGATGCCGCGCCGCACCACCCCGGCCACCAGCTGGCGCCAGGCGGTGTTGTCGCGCAGCGCGTCGGCCCGCATCTCCGGGTCCCTGATGCCGAAGTGCCAGGACTCGATCCACAGCCGCCCGGCGTCGGGCGCTTCCGGCTCGTACCCGGTCAGCGACCGGGTCAGGATGATCTCGATCTGGTCCCAGGGGTCGTCGATGCCGGCGACTTCGGTCTCCAGCGCGGCGATCTCGGTGCTCGAGGCGTGCCGGAAGGCCGCGACCAGCAGGTCCTCGCGCGAGCCGAAGTAATACTGCAACGTGCTCACCGGCACGCCGCTCTCCGCGGCTACGTCGGCGAAGCGAGTGGCGTCCGCGCCCCGCTCCGCGATCACCCGGCAGGCCGCCTCGAGCACCTCGATCTTGCGTCGCCCCGCGCGCCGACCCGGACCACGCCCCCGTGAAGGAGCGCGCTCCGGGTCAGCAGCAGCCGAAGAACTAAGCGTCATCACGGATGCCGTGGGCGAAGTAGTTCCGCTGGAACCTGGCGGTGACAATCATGGCGACCACTCCGACGACGAGGGAACCGGCACCGATCAGGAAGATACCCCCTATCCCGGCGAAGCTGGAGTAGCTGCTCGCGGCCGGCCAGTACGACTTGATCGACAGGACGAACGCCCCCAGCAGGCTCAGCCCGCCCACCAGCGGCAGGATCCCCTTGGTGACCAGGTCCCGCACGCTGCGCAGCAGGGTCCGCCGGAAGAACCACACGCAGGCGAACGCGGTGAGCCCGTAGTAGAAGGCGATCAGCAGCCCGACCGACGCGGCCGAGTCGGCCAGCACGTTCTTCGACACCGCGGTCAGCAGCACGTAGAACAGGGCCGACACGGCACCCATGACCACGGTGGCCGTGGTGGGCGTGCGGAACCGCGGGTGCATCCGGGCGAACCACCTCGGGATCGCGCCGTGGGCCGACATGGCCAGCACGGCGCGCGCGGTCGGCATGATCGTGGTCTGGCAGGACGCGGCGGTAGAAGTCAGCACGCACAGCACCAGCAGCTTGCCGGGCACGCTGCCCAGCACCGAGGTAGCCATGGCGCCGAGCACGTCGGTGCGGTTTGCGGCCAGGAACGCGGGCCCCGCGTAGGCCAGCGCGGCCACGCTGATCACGGCGAAGATGGCGACCAGCATGATCGTGGCCATGACCGCCGCGCGGCCCGGCGTGCGCGCCGAGTCCTTGGTCTCCTCGTTCACCGACAGGGCGCAGTCCCAGCCCCAGTAGATGAACACGGCCAGCAGGAACGAGTCCGACAAGCTGCCGAACGAACCGGTCCACGGGCTCAGCCACGCCGCCGACGGGTGCGCCGCGCCCGGCAGCGCGTGCCCGGTGCCCGCCTTGACCAGCGCGACCACCGCGAAGGTGGCCAGCGCGCCCACCTCGATGATCAGCAGCACCTGCTGGAGCCGGGCCGACACCTCGATGCCGCGGTAGCAGACCCCGGTGAGCAGCGCGATGAACACCACCCCGACCGCCGTCACCCAGGCCGTCCCCGCGTGTTCCGCCCCGATGAGCTGCAGGAAGTACTTTCCGGCGATCTGCGCCAGGCTGGCCATCACGATGACGTCGGCCGCGATGATCCCCCAGCCGCCTAGCCAGCCCGCCCGTGGCCCGAACGCCCGCGCCGTCCAGGTGAACGTCGTCCCGCAGTCCGGATCGGCCTTGTTGAGCTCGCGGAACGCGTAGGCGATGCACAGCATCGGCAGGAACGACACGATCAGCGTGCCCGGGCTGTGCACGCCGACCACGGCCACGATCAGGCCGAGCGTCGCGGCCATGCTGTAGGCGGGCGCGGTCGAGGAGACCGCGATCACCACGCTGGACACCAGCCCGAGCGCCCCCGCCCGCAGCCCCTTGCTGCTGGCCTGGACCTGCTCGCCCTGAGCTGGCCTGACCTGAACTGGACCGTCCTGAGCTGGCCTGACCTGAGCTGGACCGTCCTGAGCTGGCCTGACCTGAGCTGGACCGACTTGAACCGGGGGAACCGCCGCCCCCGCGTTGACGAGAGTTGCCATGGTGAGCACCGCCTTCATCCGCCCGCGCCGGATGCTCGGGCTCTGACAGTACCGTATATCAATACTGTATTGCTGTACAGGTTTTAAATACGGAAATTTCCCAGCTTCCGTCCTCCTCTCCCTGCCCGCCCGTAACCAGCATTTTTATGAACGAACGGGGTTGGCTGCCCGCCCCGCTGCCTCAAGCCACCCTCGCCAGGCGCGCCCGCAGCATCACGCACCTCCTGTCAGGCACCCCCTCCCGCACGCCTTCCGAGGCTCGCAGGCACCCCTTGCGTGCACCCCCAGCGGCCAATGCCTCGCCCCAATCGAGCCGCCCACCGAGCGCCCTGCTGAGAAACTTTCATGATCGTGGGCAGAAACGGCTAATCCGGACGAGGGGCAGCGGCGGCATCTGCATACCGCTGGCCACTCACGCACCACAGACCCCCGGCGACGATCACCATCTGCGCATGGTTGCCACAACACGCACGTCCTAAGGTAGACATTGTGGCAGCCATGACATAGTTCCGTAGGCCAGGGCCGTGAGCACCGTGACGCCAAGGGCTGCCGGGCCACAGGATCACAGCAAGTGAGCAGCTTCGATCCTCAGCCGGCCCGCCGGGCTGCCTGAGCTGCTGTCAGATCTGGACAGCAGCCTCCTGGGTACCCAGGGCCACCGGCCCCGTTACCAGCCCGTGCGCTTACCGCGATCATCCGAAATATGGGCCAGAGCCCCTCTAGCCGTACCAAATCCTTCGCGATCATGAAGAAGCCGGCAATATCGAGGTTCTCGCGGTCGTGGAGAATCCGGCTGGAGCTGGAGCTGGAGCTGGAGCTGGAGCTGGAGCTGGAGCTGGAGCTGGAGCTGGAGCTGGAGCTGGAGCTGGAGCTGGAGCTGGAGCTGGAGCTGCTAGCCCTGGCCGTGCCGCTTGCCGAAGCCGAATCCTAGGCCGTGGCCGCTGCCCGAGCCGTTACCGTGCCCGTTGTTGTGCCCCCCGCCATGGCTGCCGCCGGTGCGGCCGGATGCGTCGCCGCTGCCCCGGGCCACGGCGATCACGCCGAGCAGCGCGGCTAGCGGGACGGCCATCGCGATGTAGTCGGACGAGGTGAAGTTGCCCAGCGCGTCCAGCGCCCCAGCGAATCCCACGATCATCACCGCCACCACGACCAGGCCCCAGCCGTGCAGGAACAGCCGCAGCGTGAACGGCGGCGAGGGCTCCGGGATCTCGGGCACGGCGGTGATGGTCTTGGTCGCGCGCCGCTCGTTAAGGCCCTCGCGTACCCGGGCGATGAGGGTCAGCTCGCCCGGCTGGTCGGCGACCAGCAGCAAATCGCCGGGTTGCGACGGGTCAGGCGCGTGCGATACCGCCCCGGCGCCGCCGACCGCCCACGTCACCACCTGGTGCGGCCCCAGCGGCTGGACCCGGAACCTGGCCTGCTCCCCGGCCGTCACCTCGTCAGGCCCTTCGATGGCCTCCGACGGCACCTTCTTGGCCCGCGCCACGCCTTCTCGAACAGTGCCTTCGCGAACAGTGCCTTCTCGCGCCTGCTCCTCAGGCGCTGGCGCGTTTTCGCCCGCGGGGGCGCCCTCGAGCTCGCGCTTGATCCCCGCGATCCCGCCCGCGATCACGAACTGCCGCTTGGCCAGCTGCTCGGCCAGCCGGATCTGTCGCACGTTCACGCTCCAGGCCATGGCCACCACCACCGCGGCGACCGCCGCCGTCCCCATCGCGAACCACACGGCCACAGCCGGATGGCTGGCACCTTGAGCGAGAGCTTCGAACATGCCATCTATTAAAACATGTAATCGAACACCCTGGGAACCCGTTCGATTCGCTCGAACGGAACGGGCGCCCAGGGTGTCTCAGCCACGCCGACGGCGCTGCTCCCACGCAGAAAGGCCCTCGCTGCAGACGGGCGACCGCCCTGTCGCCTTCAGCGATAGGGCGTTAGATCGGCCCCGGGATAGCGTGCTTGGGTGTCGGCCAAGGTTTGCTCGTCCCAGTACGGGTCGCCCGGAGCTGGGAAGCCGAACACCGACCGCTCCCGGGGAGTTGCCCGCTCGACGATCTCGAACCAGTCTGGTTGCGTGGCGCGCTCGGCCCAGGCGACCCGGCCGGTCCAGCGCGGTGCCCACACGTCGTAGTCGGCGAGGAGCGCGAAGCGGGCTGATCGCTGGCCGGTCATGCGCGACCCGCGGTGAAGTACGTCGGACCGGAACGCGACCAGGGTTCCGGCCGGACCGGTCATCGAGACCTCCTCCTCGGCGAACATCCCCTCGGGGAGGTAGTTCGTGATGTCGTGATGCCCAGGGACCGGCCAGTACGGGACGCTCTGCCCGGCCGACAGCGGAACGATCTTGGTCGGGCCGTCCCCGTC
>Ga0335083_10004960_pt1 | contig 16864 bp, 15 predicted proteins | sample Lox_Sample_42_FD_206716 | JGI IMG/M metagenome (GOLD analysis project Ga0335083, IMG submission 206716) | Soil microbial communities from Loxahatchee National Wildlife Refuge, Florida, United States - Lox_Sample_4.2 | ecosystem: Environmental > Terrestrial > Soil > Wetlands | place: USA... | reverse complement strand
AGCGAGCTCCAGCAGTAATCCCCGGACCCGGCCGTAGACGTCGAGCAGGGCCAGATTGCTGACGGTCTTGGTAAGCTCCCGGACCCGGTGAATGAGGCTGCGCACGAGCTCGAGGGTGACCTCGTGATTCTGGGTCAGGAAGTCGTTGAACTGGTCCCGCGATACGATCGAAAACTTGCTCGGCTCGAGCGTCATCACCGACGCTGAGCGCGGCCCTTCATCGAGAATGATCTCGCCGAAGTATTCGCCCGGCCCTTGCGTGCTGAGGACCATCTCCTTGCCTTCTTCGTCGGCCAGGTACACTTTGACCTTGCCGCTCAAGATCACGTAGAGGGAATCGCTGCGATCACCCTCGCTGACGATCACCGCGTTCTTGGGATAGGCCTTGACGGTCCCGTGCTCTGCCAGCGCTTTGATGTGCTGCTCGGCCAAAGAGAGGAGCGGCCTGTCGCCAGCTGTACCGGTTGCCATTGGACCTCCATTCGAATCCGTCCACTTTGGGGTCCCCTAGTTTGCACGAACTGTGCCGAACGGTGGGAATCGCTGGCAAGCGGACTGGCTACGCCGTCGCGAACGCAAAATCGATGGCCGGGCGTTCGCCGCCGATGATGTTTGCGATGGCGCTGGCCGATCCGCACGCCATGGTCCAGCCCAGAGTGCCGTGGCCGGTGTTGAGGAAGAGATTCGACAAACGCGTGCGCCCGACGATAGGCACATTGCTGGGTGTGGCGGGGCGCAGTCCGGCCCAGGGTTGCGCGCGCCAGTAGTCCGCCGCAGCGGGAAACATCTGCTGCGCGCGGCGCAAGATCGCAGTGCAGCGGATCGGATTGATGGAACCATCGTAGGCATCCAGCTCCGCGGTTCCGGCCACGCGCAGGCGATCGCCCAGTCGCGAGATCGCAAGCTTCGCACCCTCGTCGGTCAGGCACACGCGCGGGGCCGCCTGGTCGTCCCTGATCGGGATGGTGACGGAATAGCCCTTGACCGGGTAGACCGGCACGCGCACGCCCACTGGCGCGACTAGAAATGGAGTAAAGCTCCCGAGGGATACGAGGTACGCGTCGGCGCGAAGGACCTGTTCCGGGCCCTCCACGTGTCGTACATGCACGCCCGCGATCCGGTCCCCCTCGCGCAGCAAGCGCTGCACAGTGGTCTGGAACATGAACACGACGTCTGCGCTCCGGCACAGCTCTTCCAGCTGGCGCGAGAACTGGTGTGCGTCGCCCGACTCGTCCGAGGGCGAATACGTGCCGCCGGCCAAGAAGACGCGACTACGCTTGAGCGCCGGTTCGATCTCCGCGCATTCCTGCGCCGTCTTCAGCTCCATTTCGAAGCCGTGCCGGCGCATGAGCTCGATGCGCGCTGCAGCGGCATCGAGTTGCGGCAGATCGGTGTGCAGATGCAGGATGCCCAGCTCAGATTGGTCGTAGTCGATTCCGGTCCGGCTGCGCAGCGCCCGCAATTCGTTGCGGCTGAACCAGGCGAGTTTGAGGATCTCGAGCGTGTTACGGCGGGTACGGGCAGGTAGGCATTCGTAGAGGAAGCGCAGGCCCCAGCTCCACTGACGCAAGCTGAGTCGCGGCCGGAACAACAACGGCGCATCTTCTTGCCCGAGCCACTTGAGAATGTTCAGGGGCGCACCAGGGTTGGCCCAAGGCTCCGCGTGGCTTACCGAGATCTGTCCACCATTGGCAAAGCTGGTTTCCAAACCGGCGCAGGGTTGACGGTCGACCACCGTGACCTCGTGCCCGGCTTCCGCCAGAAACCACGCGCTGGTCACACCGACCACCCCTGACCCTAACACCAAGACCTTCACGCCGCGTGACCCTCAGGGAGCTCCACAGGTTGCTGTCCCTCGACCAGCGCGGGTCGATCGGGGCGCTGGCTCCGGGACGGCGTAGTATTCATGCCGCCTGCCGGAAAAGCAACTTGCGCGGGCGCGCGGCCTGAAACCTATATCGCGGCCGGTTGCGATGCTTTGCCGGGCCGAGCTGCAACCCTCGCAGGGCGCGCTGTTCAGTCACTGCGTTTCTGTACAAGCGTGTCGCATGGCCGATATCCCTAGCACGTATGTTGCGTCCGTATCTGGACGTGTGTTGCCATGCCCGCTTCGATGATTCCAGATAGCCCCCTGTTTCTCAGGCTCATAGGCCGACCCAACGCGGCGGCGAGCTGCCGAGCCCTGCCGCTGAGCGCGCGTTCCCTCCTTTGCGCGGCGCCTGCGCTCCTGCTTTCTGAGGCTGTGCATGCGGCCGAGGCTACCGAGCTTACCCCGCTGCCTCTGATGTTCGCGCTTGCTCTGGGCGGGGTCGTGCTGGCATTGGCGTTTCTCCTGCGTTCGCGAACGGCGCTCCGACCGGGCGCTTGGGCTTGGCCCGACAATGCTGCACAGGACCGGTTCCGCGCCGCGGTAGAGCTGTCACCGGACGCAATCCTGGTTTACTCCGACGGTCGCTGCGAATACGCGAACCGCGCCGCAGTCGAATTGCTTCGGGCCTCCGGGCCGAGCCAAGTGATTGGTGTACCGACCTTGGACATCGTGCATCCAGACGATCGCGAACAGGAGCTTCGCCGCATCGAGCGGATGCGCCAGGGGCTCCCGGTGGCACCTGGGGAGCAGCGTTTCATGCGCTTCGATGGCTCGACCGTCGAGGTGGAGGTTTCCGCCTCTCCGGTGCGTCACAGCCAACATTTCTCCGTGCAGCTGTTCGTGCGGGACATCACCGAGCGCAAGAACGCGGAGCGGAAGATAAAGCGGCTGACCAACCTGTACTCCGCGTTGTCCGTCACGAGCCACGCCGTGACCCGGTTTCAGGAACGGGACGCGCTGTTGCAGGAGACCTGCCGGATCGCGGTGGTCTTCGGCCGTTTGCAGACGACCTGGATTGGAATGGTAGATGCGGGGCGCCAGCAGGTCGTTCCAGTGGCCGCCTATGGGCCGGGAGAGGCGTATGCGCGGCACGTGTTCATCTCGACCGACGAGAGCCGGCCCGAAGGTCAGGGTCCGATCGCCCACGCGGTGCGGGATGGCCGCGCCTACATCGTCAATGACTTCGACGCCGAGCCGACTTTGGCGCCTTGGCGCGACGACGCGCGTCAATATCGCCTGCGCAGCGTGGCGATATTCCCGCTCCGGTTGAGCGAACGGGTGGTCGGAGCCATCATGCACTATGCGGACGAAGTCGGCTTCTTCGACGACGAGCTGGTGGGACTGTTGGAGCGCATGGCCAGCGAGATCAGCTTCGCGCTCGACAGTTTCGAGTCGAGCAGAAAATGGCAGGCGGCCGAGGCTGCGCTCCTGGAAACGCAGCGCGAGATGGAAACGCTCCTTGGTAATCTGCCGGGAATGGCCTATCGCTGTCGATACGACGACGAGTGGACCATGGAGTTCGTCAGCGAAGGTAGCCTGGAGCTGACCGGATACACGGCAGACGAACTGCAGTTCAACCGACTGGTTTCGTACGAGCACATCACCCACCCGGATGACCGCGCACGGGTCCGCGAGGAGATCGGTCGCGGCGCCGCTTCCCGCTCCCGCTTTACCGTCGAGTACCGCTTGATCGAGCGTGGCGGCAGAGAGAAGTGGGTGTCGGAGAAAGGTTTGGCCTTCTACTCCGAAACCGGCACCCCGATCGCGCTCGAAGGTTTCATCAGCGACATCACAGAGATCAAGTCTTATCGCGAACGGCTGGAGCATCAGGCGAGCCACGACGCCCTGACTGGGCTGGCCAACCGGAATCTCCTGCACGACCGGCTGCGCCAGGCGATCGCGCAGGCGGAGCGTCAGCGGCTCCGGCTCGCGGTGGCCTTCCTTGACCTTGACAACTTCAAGTATCTCAACGACAGCCTCGGGCACAGCGCGGGCGACGAGCTGCTGAAGATGGTAGCGCAGCGGCTCAAGACCTGCGTGCGAGAGGGCGACACGGTGGCGCGCCTGGGCGGCGATGAGTTCGTGCTCGTGTTGCTCGATCAAAGCAGTGCGGAGGGCGTGAATCATGTCGTCCAGCGTGTGCTGGAAACGGCGTCCGAGCCATTCTTCGTGGCCGGCCGGGAGTTCAACACCAGTGCCAGTGTGGGCGTGAGCCTATTCCCGCAAGACGGTGCCGATGCCGAGACGTTGCTCAAGAACGCAGACGCAGCCATGTATCGCGCGAAGGCGCAGGGTCGCGACAACTTCTGTTTCTTCACGGTAGAAATCAATACCGCGTTGCACGAGCGCATCGCGTTGGAGCATGGTTTGCGGCAGGCACTGGATCGAGGCGAGCTGCTGCTCGATTATCAACCCAAAGTGGAACTGTCCAGCGGTGCGCTGATCGGTGCCGAAGCGCTGGTGCGGTGGCGGCACCCCGAGCATGGCCTGCTGTCCCCGGCGCGCTTCGTGCCAGTAGCTGAAGACACAGGGTTGATCGTCCCGATCGGCGAATGGATTCTGCGCACGGCGTGCAGCCAGGTGCAGCGCTGGCGCAGTCAGGGGCTGCAGTTGAGCGTGCTGTCGGTGAACATGTCCGCACGTCAATTCCGAAGTCCCCACCTGGTGAGCCAGATCGCCGAGATATTGCAAGAGAGCGGCCTGCCCGCCGGCTGTCTGGATCTGGAGATCACGGAAAGTCTGATGATGGATGATGTGCAGGAATTCATTGCCCGTCTGCACGCACTCAAGGAGCTCGGCGTGCAGCTGTCGGTCGACGACTTTGGCAAGGGCTATTCGAGTTTGAACTATCTGAAGCAATTCCCGGTCGACCGCCTCAAGATCGATCGCTCGTTCGTCTGCGACATAGCGAGCGATCCGGGAGACGCCGCCATCGTTCAGGCCGTAATACAGCTCGGGCACGTACTTGGTCTCGCCGTCACCGCCGAGGGCGTGGAGACGAGTGAGCAGCTCGCGTTTCTGCGGCGGCATGGCTGCGACGAAGGGCAGGGCTACTACTTCAGCCAGCCGCTTGGCCCGACAGAGTTCGAGCATCTGCTACATGCGCGCAACGCGTCCGGCAGGGAATTGCCCGGAGCCGACCTGTCGCGCGTGGACGTTCGCCGCGCTCGAGTGTGAGTCAAGGGCCGACTATGACGCTATACTGCGGCCGCGCCGGTAGTATCGGCGCGTAGCTCTTCGTGTGATCGGCACATGACAAACACCAGAGACGGGAGAGACGATGAAGACAGAGCTGATGTATCTAGTCTGGGTGACAACGCTCACTGCGCTGATGTGGGTACCTTATATCCTGGACCGGCTAGCGGTGTGGGGTTTGATGGATACTGTAGGTTATCCCGACAACCCGAAACTCCAATCCCCGTGGGCGCGGCGAATGAAAGCGGCGCACGCCAACGCAATCGAAAACCTGGTGATCTTCGCCGCGTTGGTGTTGGCGGCCCAAGCGGCCGGGATCAGCAATAGCGCGACGGTTACGGCCTGTGCGCTGTATTTCTGGGCCAGAATCGTCCACTTCCTGGCGTACACCTTCCGCTTGCCGTGGGTAAGAACGCTTGCGTTCGCGGCGGGCTTCGTCGCGCAGATGATACTGGCCTGGCAGGTTCTCTCCGCCTGAGGCGCAGGCGCACGACATCGGGATCGGATCGGCGCGCCGGTCGCACGCCGATCTGACCCTGTGTCATCTGTCCATCAAAGAGGTGCCTTGCTGGGATCGACTGCTAGCGGCAGACCATCCGCTTGACTGCGAGGCCGCCGCCAGGGTAAGAGACGGTGCGGTCGTATACCACCTCGCACGTGCGCACCCCAGGTGGCAGCGCGGAGGCGATCTGCGCGCTGGAGCGCTCGTAGCTGCACTGCAGATAGTAACTTCTGGGGTTGTCGCCCAGATCCCAGACGAGGACCAACTCCTTGGCGCTCTGTCTGCGACTGGTGTACTTGATCGTCGCACGGTTCGCGGGCTGTCCGTCGTAGATCGTCACACCCGACAAGCGCGGAGCCTGCTCTGCGTAGGTTACGCTCCAGCCCGTAGGCGGATCGGCGCGCTGGCTTACGCTGAGAGTATCGGGGCACTGCACTTCGGCTCGCGCGGTGGCAATCGCACCCAACAGTGCAATTGCGGTCGTCCACTTGCAATTGAATATATTCACGCTTGCCTCACAGGTCGATGGGCCAGGAGATCCCCGCGGAACACCCGCCGTCCACACGCAGAACCTGTCCGGTTATGAAGCGAGCAGCGGGTGATGCCAGAAAGATGGCGCTGCCTACCAGATCGCGCACGTCGCCAAGCTTACCCAGCGGCGTGTTGCCCTCGCCCCAGGCGCGCATCTTCTCTTGCGCCCATAGCTTTCTCGACAGATCGGTCGGGAAGAAGCCAGGTGCAATGGCGTTGACCCGCACGCCATGCTGTCCCCATTCCGTGGCCATGCCTCGAGTCATCATCGATACGCCCGCCTTGCTGATGGCATAAGGGGTCACACCCTTGAGCGGTGCGTACGTATTGAGGGAGTCGATGTTGATGATGCTGCCGCCGCGCCGTTCGAGCATGTGACGGCCGACCTGCTGCGCGAGCACAAAGGCACCGCGCAGGTTGATGTCCAGAATCCAGTCGAACTCTTCGGGCGTATAGTTCTCCACCTTCATGCGCTTGTTTACGCCAGCCACACTCACGAGCGTGTCGATGCGACCGAGTTCCTCCAGCGTTTCTCTCACGAGACGAGAGATGTCGTCGACTTTGGCGACATCCGCCACGATCGCCCGGACCCGATGCGGCCCCTTCGATATCTCGGCAGCTGTCTGATCCAAGGTCCCCTGTTCACGCCCAGAGATGATGACGTGTGCGCCGCGCTCTGCGAAACCTTCCGCGAGTGCCCGGCCTATGCCGCGGCTTGCACCGGACACCAGCACTACCTGATCCTGCACAGAGAATAAGCCGTCGTCCATCGGTTCCCCTACTTGCACCTGCCTTGTTCCTCGTTCGTGGTACGTGTTGCGCAACATCCACTCGTCGTTCGCGATCCGACACTCTAAATTGGTTAGTCACGAGTCACTAACCAACGAACCACGCCTTCTCTCACGTCTTAACCGCCGTTGCCCGCAACAGCAAATTACGCCACATGGTCTTTGGATCGCCCTTCAGCACAGTCTGAAGATCCGCGGGCACGACGTACCAGCCCCCCTCCGCGATCTCGAAGTCGAGCTGCTGGGTTGCCCAGCCTGCGTAGCCCAGAAAGAAACGCTGCACCTCGCCGTCGGAATGTGAGAGGGTCTCATCCAGTAACCCTCCGTCGCCACTCAGGTATAGATCATCGACTACGGGAAATGCGCTCTCGGGCGCAGCTGCGCGCCGAAGCAGGAACATTAACGACGTGACCCGCACTGGCCCCCCGAAGTAAAGCTGGTCGTTCCGACCTTTCAGCCGTGGTTCATCGGGGAAAGCATCCTTCAGTGTAAGCGGCACGGGGCGGTTCAGGATGACGCCTACCGGTCCGGCGTCCTTCGGGAACACAACCAGCACTACCGACTGAGCGAAGTTCGGATCCTGCAGCTCCGGTTTGGCTACCAGGAACACCGCCGGAGCCAGCGTTTCCACTGATTGCACCGGCGCAACGAGGCCCAAGACGAGCCAGGGCACAAGCATGCCCACTCGGATGATTGCACGCATAGGGCTATTCCATCACTTCGCGCGCCCCGTGTCATCAGCTCAGGTCGATCTTGCGCCAAGCACCCGAGCGCCAGCGCAGGTACATGGTGGCCGCAAGCGCGAAAGTATAGAAAATCAGCGCACTCCATCCTCCTGCGGCGCCGAAGCCAAATTGTGGCAGAAACTGGACCCAGCCTCCGCCCGACGGGAAGCTCAGCATGTGCGCTAAAGGAACAAAACAAAACCACGACAGGATCACCACGATCATCGCCGGGACGCGCACGTCGCCGGCACCGCGCAGGCAAAATCCCGCGCCCAGATTGAAACCATCGAAGATCTGATACGCAGCCCCGATCCACAGCAGGACGTATCCCAGCGCAACGACCTGCGCGGCATGGGGATCGGCCTTCGAGATGAAGAGCGGCAGAAGCCACGGTCCAGCCAGCGCGAGCGCGATGCTGACCAGACCCATATAGCCCACTGTCAACAGAATCGCGGCGTTACCCACGCGCATTGCCCAATTGCGGTCGCCAGCGCCAATGGATTGTCCTACCAGCGTTGTCCCTGCGCTGGCGACGCCGATCGCGGGCATGTATGCGATCGACGTCATCATCATGACGATCTGCGTCGCTGCGCCGGTTACGGCGCCCAGGCTGGCCTGCATGGCCTGAAACAGAGCTATTCCGATCAGATCGACAGCTGGCAGCAGACCCATGGGCAGAGCAAGCGCTACTGCGCGTCTGATTTCCACACGATCCGGACGCCAGCACAGATGTGCGGAGAAGTTGCGGCATACGCCGCGGCTGAGGAAAAGGCTCATGCCCACGCCGAGCCCGACGATCTGTGCAGCACCGGTAGCCCATGCCGATCCCGCCACGCCCATCCCCAGCTCGAAGATGAACACTTGATTCAGCAACGCATTGACCACTGCCACCGATACCATCATCAGCAGCGTCACGTTCGTGCGGCCGATGCCGTTGAAAAAACTCGAGACGGTCCAGAGCGCCACACCTCCAACCGCGCCAAGCAGGCGCGGGAACCAGAATTGAAGCGACAGCGCCTCGATCTCGGGTGCCAGCTTGAATGGGGCGATCAGCGGGTGGCCAGCCAGAGCGACCAGCAGGAACAACGGGCTGACTAGCAGTACCGTCCAAAGTCCGGACCACGTCACGCGGGCGGCGCGCTCGCGTTCGCCGGCGCCGTACGCTTGGGCGACCAACGTTTGCACGGCCATCGCCACGCCACCAAACAAGAGCACGAACACGATGACGAACCAGTACACCGCGCCAACGGCGGCGGTGGCGTCGGTGGAAATGTGGCCGAGAAACCACGTGTCGGTAAGGTTCAGCACCGCCTGAATGCTGCTGTTGAGAAACAGCGGCGCGGCCAGTGCCAGCACCGCGCGATAGTCGATGCGCGGCCGACCTGTCGCGTCGCGCTTGAGCGCCGGAAGCGTGTGTACAAGCGCCTTTACGACGGGAGGTGCGGGATCCACGGTGCTCGACAGCGCGGGTGCGTATCGGAAGGTGCGGGAAAGGGCGCGAACTATAGCAGAAATGCGGTAGGCGGCGACCATTACACAAACTCAAGGTCGGTGCGAGGATACCGATATTTCTATCGAGCCCTATAGACAGGTCACATGCGTGCAAAGCACGCGGGGAATCGCGGGACAGCGGGGATTGCCGAAGGAGATGAAAATCATGAATCTCAGACCAGCAGGAAGGGTGTGGCGGTTGGCCGCCTTGGCGGCGACTCTCACCATGTCTGCATCGGCATTCGCTGGATCGATCAGCGGCGGATTGGCTTTCCCCGGAGATGCGATCCCGGCACTGACGGTCGTCGCGGTCGACCTGAACAGCGGCAAGCAGTACAGACTCGAGACGCGCGCCGGTCAGCGCAGCTATCGTCTAGAGGTAGCCGCTGGGCGTTACATCGTGTTTGCCGTCCCGCATGGTCCGGGCGTGGAGGACGAGCCGGGTGAGCAACCGTTGCGCGGCGCTTACAGCGCATTCAGCGTGTGTGTCTTGAGTGCGCCCGACAAGGCAGAAGCCGGCCAGTGCCAGGACCATCAATTGCTCACGGTCGAGGTTGGTGCCCAGGAGACGCGTAAACGCGTCGACCTGTACGACTGGTATCTCCCTGAGGCGGAAAAGGCTAGAGTACTGGCGGTAAAGCCCACTGGTCGCTGAGGCGTTACATCGCGGAGGTCACGTCTGTGCGGAGGCGAAGTGCAATGAAAGTCATCCCGATTCTGCTGTTGTGGCTGACGTGCAGCTTCGCCGGAGCCGCGGACATCAGTCCCTGCTTGCTCAAGCCCACGGATCTTGCACCAGTGCTTGGACACATGCCATTGGATGGGCACGCCGAGCGCGACCCGTTGGGCGTGCCCATGTGCGTCTACGAAATGAAGGGCGAGAGCGGCCGCCGCTTTCTCGTGCTCCTTCATGTTCACGCGTGGGATCGCAAGCGCTTCGAGCAACGGGTAACGCTGGCCGAAGGCAGCGGCATACGCAAAGTGCACTCCGTTCCGGGCGTCGGAGATGCCGCTTTCTTCGTTGAGGGTGTGGCCGGTACTCTGGCCGGCCAGCGTTACATCGAGTTGAACGGACTCAAGACAGCGGCAGTACGCCAAGTGCAGCCCGACGAAGTGGCCACTCTCCTAAAGCTCGCGCTGGAGCGACTGCCGAAGAGCTGAGACCTCGCGTCGACGCTTCCCGGCGTGTAGCGTAATCGACTGCTGTACCCAGCAGCCACCCGCAAATCGAGTTGGGCTGTTGTGAGGTGCCTGTGCGAAGATAACGATCTTTGCCCCTCCGCCTGATCGAACATGCCCAAGACCGTCGACTACTACTTCTCTCCGATGTCGCCCTGGACGTACCTGGGGCATGCCCGTTTTGCGCAGATCCTGGCGCGCTTTTCCGCGCAAGCGAATGTCAAGCCGGTCGACTACGGGCAGATTTTCCCGGTTTCCGGCGGGTTGCCGGTAAAACAACGCGCTCTGCAACGGCAGGCTTATCGGCTGTTGGAGTTGCGGCGCTGGCGTGAGCACCTCGCGCTTCCGCTGAACCTCGAACCGAAGTATTTCCCTTATGCTGCCGATCGCGCGGCACTCATGATCATCGCCGCCGACCGTTTGCATGGTGCGCCGGCAGCCATGAAATTGGCCTACGCCATCATGCAAGCGTGCTGGGCGCATGAGCGAGATTGCGCAGACATCGCGACGCTGGACCAGATCGCAGCTGGCGTCGGCTTGGATGGTGCGGAAGTCCGAGCGAGTGAAAGCGAAGCCAGAGCAACCTACGGTGCCTATACGCAAGAGGCGATCGAACGCCAGGTATTCGGAGCCCCGAGTTACGTGTTGGATGGCGAGGTATTCTGGGGGCAGGACCGCCTCGATTTCTTGGAGCGTGCGCTGGCGCGTTAGCTGGGGAGGTGAACAATGTCCGCGGGCAAGCTCCGGGGTAGAGTTGCCATTGTTACCGGCGCGGCCGGCGGGTTCGGACGCGTGCTCGTGAAAGCGCTCCTTAGCGACGGGGCAAAAGTGTGCGCTGTCGATGTGACAGAACATGGACTGGGCGCGCTCACGGCCATGTCGGCGACGCACGAGGAGCGCTTGCTCCTGAAGGTGACGGACATCTCGGACTACGCGGCTTGTGAGGGCGCGGTCGCGGACACGATCGACCGGTTCGGCGGGGTGCATATCCTTATCAACAACGGTGCACTGGGTATGCGGGAGATCCGCGCGGATCATATGGTCAACCTCGTCGGTATCCAAGAAATCACGCCGCAAATGTGGCAGCGGTTCGTAGCCGTCAATTTCTCGGGCGCATGGAACATGACACGTGCCGCTGTCGGGCACCTGCTCAATCAGCGCTGGGGAAGGATCATCAACGTCACCACCAGCTTCTTCACCATGCTGCGCGGCGGCTTCCACCCCTACGGTCCGTGCAAGGCCGGTCTCGAGGCCATGACCTCCGGGCATGCGAAGGAGTTTGCGAACACCGGTGTGACCGTCAACATCGTAGTCCCCGGAGGGCCGGCCGACACGCCGATGGTCACCGATGCATCGGGCTTCCAGCGCAAGGATTTGATCCCGCCCGCCGTGATGGCTCCGCCCATCGTGTGGCTCTGCTCAGAGGCTGCAGATGGCATCTCTGGCAACCGGTACATAGCAGCCCAGTGGGACGCAGCCGAAGCGCCGGAACAAGCGGAGCAGAAATGCCGCGCACCGATTGCGTGGCCGGATCTTGCGCAAACACCGGTCTGGCCCGGCGGGAAACCGGCGCTGTAGCGACGCATCTGCGCGCTAGAATGAGGATGAGCTGGGCGTACTTGGGTAGTCGGTCGGCGGCAGAACACTGATCGAGATCGTTCGATCGGGAGGCAATCATGAAATGGGAAGACGAACGGCGCAGCGAGAACGTCGAGGATCAACGCGGAGCCTCCTTCGGCAGCGGTGTGAAGTTCGCCGGTGGCGGCATCGGCGTGGTAGTCATCGTCGTGATCGCGCTCCTGATGGGCGTCGACCCGAGCCAATTGTTGCAGCAGTTGCCGTCCGGCAGCGCAGTCGCGCCTTCCTCAGGGCCGGTGCAGAGCTCCCCCGAGGAGGATCGACTCAAAGATTTCGTGTCTGTAGTTCTGGCCGACACCGAGGACACCTGGAGTGAGCTGTTTCGAGCCGGCGGACGCCAGTACGTGGACCCCAAGCTGGTCTTGTTCTCGGGGGCGGTGCAATCGGCCTGCGGTTTTGCGCAAGCCGCAGTCGGCCCGTTCTACTGCCCAGTCGACCAGAAGGTCTATATCGATCTCAGTTTCTATCGCGATCTGCGCGAGCGTTTTCACGCGCCAGGCGATTTTGCGGAAGCCTACGTGATCGCGCATGAAGTTGGCCACCACGTTCAGAACCTTCTGGGGATTTCCGACAAAGTGCATGCGGCCCAGCAGCGTGGCTCCGAGGCGCAAGCAAATGCGCTGTCGGTGCGCCTCGAGCTGCAAGCGGACTGCTTAGCGGGGGTCTGGGCCAATCACGCGGATCGCGCGCGGCATATCCTCGAGGCCGGAGACGTCGAGCAGGGTCTCAATGCTGCGTCACAAATCGGAGATGACCGCATGCAGATGCGTGCACGCGGCTACGTCTCGCCGGAGTCCTTTACGCACGGCAGTTCTGAGCAGCGCGTCCGCTGGTTCAAGCGCGGGCTGGAATCGGGTAGTACGAAGTCGTGCGACACCTTCAGCGTGGCTCAACTGTAGGTAAGATCAGTATCACCCTGTGTGCGGTACAACGGCGGGCGGTAGGCAGCGCGACCTAACCAGTCAGTCATCCTCGTCTGCGTCTTCAACCTTGCTTGAAAGCAGCGCCCCGGTCTTGGCATCGTACTTGAATTCCTTTTTCACGCCATCGTCGCCAATCACGTCGATTTCATAGACGTAGTGGCCGTGCTTGTGTTCCAGCTCCGTCTCGACCACTTTACCGGGCTGCTGCGTTTTGACGCGTTGCAGGATTTCGTCCAAAGAGAGAACGTCGTCGGATTTGTGCGCCCGAGGCGCGTCTGGCTGGGTTGCATCTTGCCCGGCCCTCAAGACTGCTGAACCGCCGGAGAGTGCAAGCGAGACGAGAAGCAAAGCAGCGGAGCGAGTGAACATAATGGTACCTCCGATGGTGAGTAACCATTCCACAGACTAGACCGGGGATCTTGCATTCGGTTCGGCTGAGCCCGCTCAACTAGCACCTTTCCCAGGCAAAGTCTTAACTCGAATATTCCCCAAGCAGTCTTCATTGTTAGCGCAGCGAGATTTCGGGAGAATTTCGGATCCTCTAGGGGCGTTACAGCTTGGTAGTTCTTCTCCGCGGGCTGCTAACCTCTACGATCCAGGACGACGGCGCGCCTGGATCCAAATATTGCGGCTATGCCAGGCTCCTCTGCAAAGCATGACGGAAGAATGCAGCGTGTCGTGCTGTGCATGAGCTGATTGGTTTCGCGGTGCATTGCAGCGCGCTCGTTTCCCCGGGACACCTCCATATATATGACTTATCGACATGCCATTGACGAGGCGAGTTGGCTCGCGATCCTGTTCTGTGGACCAGCCTTGGACCCAGGGAGAATTGATCCAGGTCTAGCGACTGCGAGCGGCCGATTTGCTGCGGCCGCTTTCGCGCCCCGATTATTTCCGTTTGTAATATTGCGCGATAGTGGCTTGAGACAAAGACTCCCGCTTGACCATGCTATGCCCGGCGCGTAGAGTCGGTTCGCCGTTGCCGATCGGGTATCAGGATCCTTGCAGCGAGCGGGACTCACCAAACGCGATCCTGCGACCACACAGGCAGATCGGGGCCGTGTGGTGATCAAGTCACATAACAAATTCGGAGGATGAAGATGATCGATATTCGGACCTTGGCAATCTTCGCAGGAGCGAGCTTGCTGTCATCGGTACACGCTTTCGCGGCGGACACGTACCTCCCCAATTGCTTCAAGCCATTTACCGCAGAAACCAAGGTAATGCAGTTTCCGGCCAAAAAGCCACCTTACCGCATTGCGATGGCCAACGGCTTCGTGGGTAATACCTGGCGGATTCAGATGATCAAGACGCTGAAAGCCTATGCCGACACGCCTGAGATGAAGCCCTATATCAAGGAATTGAAGATCGTCAGCACCGGGACCGACGTGGCGAATCAGATCGGCGCGATCGACAATTTCATCAACGCCGGCTTTGATGCGATCTTAACGATTGCGGTTAATCCCACGGCCTTCAAGCCTGTGATCAAACGTGCCAAGGACGCGGGCGTGGTCCTCATTCCTTTCGATAACGTGCTCGATACGGACGAGGTCATCCAGGTCAATGAGGACCAGATGGAAATGGGCCGCATCATGGGCCGCTGGTTGGAGAAACAAGGCGCAACGAAGGGCAAGATCCTCGAGGTAAGGGGTCTGCCGGGCAATTCCGTGGATCGTGATCGCCATCTTGGCTTCCGCGAAATCATGGACAAGCACAAAGACGCACAGATCATCGAGGTCGTCGGGAACTGGGACGATGGTACTGCGCAAAAGGTGGTTGCCGATGCTATCGCCGTGCACGGTCATTTCAACGGTATGTTCGTGCAAGGAGGTTCCACCGGTGCGGTGCGCGCGCTCATCGATGCCAAACACCCATACATTCCGGTCGCGGGCGAGGCGGAGAATGGTTTCCGCAAGCTGATCGCCGAACACGCCAAAGAGGGCCTGAAGGGGTCGTCAGCCGGACAGTCGCCCGCTTTGGTTGCCATCTCGCTCAAGGCTGCAGTCGCTGCGCTGCAGGGCCACAAGCTGCCGCAGTACATCTCCGTGCCGATTCCCTACGCGGATTACACGACGCTCAAAGCTGGCGTGAACTACTACCCAGACCAATCCGACAACTTCTTTACACCCAATGATTTCCCCCCCTGCGGTGTTACCTTCACCGCCATGCAGATCATGGGTAAGACCGAGGCCAACCAGTAACAATTTCCCATGCGCGCCGTGCCGTCCTCATGGACGGCGCGGCGTTTTCTTGTTCCTTTTCTGAGAGACTCCGATGACATCGGGCCCGCGCACGCCCTTTCTGCGTATGGAGGGCGTGAGTAAGCGCTACGGCGGCGTCACTGCGCTCGAGGACGTGAACTTTGCCTGTGTACCGGCCTCCATTCACGCCGTGCTGGGCGAAAATGGTGCGGGCAAGAGCACCTTGATCAAGATCATCGCTGGCGCGGTTCAACCTGACGAAGGCCGACTTCTGATTGGCGAGCGCACGGTGCGATTTACCTCCCCGGTAGACGCAGCGCGAGAGGGTATTGCGTGCATCTTCCAAGAATTGTCGCTAATGCCCGATCTTTCCATCGCGGACAATATCTGTATTACCAATCCTCCCCAACGCTTCGGTCTCATCGATCGTCGTGCTCAGTTCCGTCGTGCGGAGGCGCTGCTGGCCCGGGTTGGCTGCGCCGACCTGCATCCGCTGGAACTGGTGAAGAACCTGCCTCTGTCCCGACGACAGATGGTGGAGATCGCCAAGGCACTTGGGCGTAATCCGAGATTACTCATCTTAGACGAGGCAACGTCTGCGCTGACCGCCGCCGACGTGGAGAAGGTCTACGCCATTCTGCGCGAGATGCGCAACGAAGGACTCGCAATTCTCTACATTTCCCATCGCATGCACGAGATTAAGGCGCTCGCCGATACCTGCTCGATATTCCGCAACGGCCGCCATGTCGAAACCTATGCGCAGGGCAGCCATGACGATGAGGAAATCGTGAGGTTGATGATAGGTCGCGAGCTGAAGTTGGTTTACCCACCCAAACCGCAACAGCGCTCGGCTATAGACCCGGTGCTGGAAGTGCGCCATCTCAGCTGGCAGCAGCGGCTTGCCGATGTCTCGCTCACGGTGGGACGTGGGGAGATCTTAGGGCTAGGGGGCCTAGATGGGCAGGGGCAGCGAGAGCTGCTGCTGGCGCTTTTCGGCGTGCTCTCTGATCAGCGTGGCGACATGCAAATGAACGGTGCCCCGATTCGAATCAGCGGCCCGGCCATGGCCAAGTCGACGAAGGTCGGCATGGCGCTGATACCCGAAGACCGGAAAACGGAAGGCCTGATGCTGCCGATGTCGATTCGAGACAATCTGTCTCTGGCGGTTCTGAGCAAGCTTTCCCCGCGCGGGGTGGTCGACCGTGCGCAAGAGGCTCGGCACGTGGATGATGCCGTGCGCAGCCTGCGGATCAGGGTTGACGATCTGAACAATCCTGTGTCCTCGCTCTCCGGCGGCAATCAGCAGAAGGTCGTGATCGGCAAGTGGCTGATGACGGCCGCGCGAATTGTGCTGCTCAACGACCCTACTCGCGGCATCGACGTCGGGACCAAGCAGGAGATCTATGAGCTGCTGCGCAAGCTGGCAGATGCAGGCACGGCCATCGTGTTTTACAGCACCGACTACGACGAGCTAATCGGGATGTGCGACCGGGTGCTGATTCTCTACGATGGGCGCATTGTGCGCGAGTTGTCCGGTGCCATGATCAACGAGCGTTCAATTGTCGCGGCAGCCCTCAATCTCTCGGACAAGGATGCCAGTCCTGAGGCCGCGAGCGTGGGGACCGCAGCATGACTCGGCGCGACGTCAGACTCTTGCTTGCTCGCAATAGGGGTCCGCTTCTGGCGCTTGGAGTGTTCGCGGTAATGTTCGGGGTTTTTCTGCACGAGCATCCCCGGCAGATTTCCGTCAACCTGCTCACGACGGCATCGAACAAGGCGGTAGTGCTTGCGCTGGTGGCGATGGCGCAGACTCTGCCCGTG
>Ga0335083_10004959_pt1 | contig 16864 bp, 13 predicted proteins | sample Lox_Sample_42_FD_206716 | JGI IMG/M metagenome (GOLD analysis project Ga0335083, IMG submission 206716) | Soil microbial communities from Loxahatchee National Wildlife Refuge, Florida, United States - Lox_Sample_4.2 | ecosystem: Environmental > Terrestrial > Soil > Wetlands | place: USA... | reverse complement strand
CGTATTGAAGGATGTGCGATTCGGATACACCGTTCCACTGGTAGCTGGTCGCGGAATTGAACTGGCCATGCTGCTCGATGCTGCCCCAGCTATCACTCGATCCACTCTGGTAGAACCACGCCGAATTGTTCGATCCGAAACCCTGGTAGATCACCGCAGAGCTATCGCTGCCACCGTTCTGGCTGATAAACGCGAAGTCGCTTGTATCGCCTTCCTGGAACACAAGGGTTGAGAACGGCGGAATATCGGCCAGCAGGTTGTCATGGCTGATCCAAGTGAAATTGGGCCCGAACTCGCCCGATTTTCCGAACATCCATACATAAGCCTGGTTGTTGCTTCCCTTGGGCGAATAGAAAACGCCCTGATCGATCTCACCCCATACGCCGGAAGTGTTGAGCTCGGCCACGCTTCCATAGTTGTTGCTGCCCAACTGTGAGATATCGGCCTTCGATGTCTGGCCAGTACCGGTCTGGTAGATGTAGCCCTGCAGGCCGCTGCCGTTCTGCGTGATGTAAGTGACGCCACCCTGGTTGGCGCCGACCTGCTGTATCTGGGCACTGTTCGAGCTTCCCGCCTGGGTCACCGACGCATTGTTGTTGTCACCCTGCTGATCGATCGTATTGCCGTCACCCGAATTGAAATAGATGTTGCTCAAGGACTGATTGGAAGAATCGGCATTGGTCTGGTCCACCGCGCCGACATTGTTGGTCCCGTTCTGGTTGACCAATGCCTTGTTGTTGTTTCCGGCCAGCGCGTTGCCGGCCAGTCCGAGCGTCGCACTCAAGGCGACGCATATGAGGGTCTTGCGTAGCATGGGTATCACCTCCCTAGGTTGGGTGCGCGTCATCACCGCCCCTGCATGACGGAGGCACGGGTGTTGTTACCGGTTGTGGTAACAGCGATTTGCAAACCGTTGCCGATTTGCGTGATATCGATCCTGTCGTTGGCGCCATAGGCATTGGCCGTCGCCTGGTTGCCGGTGCCAGATTGCTGCACATGCGTGACGTCACCGGCTCCGTCCTGGGTGACCGATGCCTGATTCATCTGCCCGCTCTGGATCACGAACGCTTCTGCAGCCGAAGTCGCCTGCATGACCTGGGCGACGTTCACCGTGCCGCTTTGGACAAGATTGAGGACATTGCCGTCGCCCGATTGCACGGCGCTTGCGGCATTGCCAGCCCCGCTCTGGGCCAGTGCGGCGGCGTTGGTGGATCCAAGCTGGCTGATGGCGGCCTCGTTGGCCGCGTTGCTGGCTGCGTCCGCGCTGGGCGCTTGCGCGATGCTCGCGATGTTTCCATCGCCAACCTGGCTTATGTCCGCCCAAGCGGCGTCGACTGACTGCGTCACAGAGGCGCTGTTGCCCGAGCCTGTCTGTTCGATACTTGCGCTCTGCAGGTTGGCCGTCTGAACGACGGCGACACTGTTGAGCGCACCGGCCTGGCTCACCAACAGCATGTCCGAGTTTCCAGCCTGATAGGCGGAGGTGGCCTGGTTGTCGCCCCACTGGGCCACATCGGCTGTCCCTGCAAGCCCCGCCTGACTGGCGACGACACCGTTGGCGCTACCGGCCTGAGCCACCCATGCGGTGTTGTTGTCCGCGCTCCGTGCTGTCGCTGCGGCCAGCACCAGGCAACTCACTACGCAGCGTGCCTGCCGCCTCATGAGCCACCCGTCTTGGCGTGCGCTCCGGGATAGTCGTTCATCACGGTGCGCTGTTCTTCGATGTAGCGCCTGAAAACCGGTGAATCGAGATCAGAGGGCGCGTCCAACGCCCAGGTATTGGCCTGCACGCCCTGCACGATCAGGTTCACTACGGCAGCTTCGATGGCATCGGCGACGCACAGTTGCGCAGGCTCGTCGCGCGCATAGCCCACCTCCATCTGCAGGAGATGCTGGTAGCGCACGAAGCGGTACACATTTAGGTCCACCTGCGTCGAATAGATCGCCTTGGTGGTCGATACGCTGTGCAGGATCCGGCCGCTGCGGATGTCGATCGCACGCAGGGAAATGGTCACCTGGTCGGTCCGGTACTGCGCATTGGCACCGATGCCCAGATAAGACGCACCCGCGCCACCGGTCTTGATGTTGCTGTCGTAGCCGACAATGGCCCCCTCGATGAGGATGCTGGCCGGAAGCAATGCCGGCAGGTTGGGAGGCGTGGTGCTGGCGGCCGGTGCAGGTTCCGCGGCACGCACGACGCGCCGCTCGGTGAGCACATCCTGCAGGTTCTCCCGTTCCACCGGTACAAACCACTGCGAATCGTTCAGGGCCTTGACCAGGATGGAAGTCGCTCCCTGCGTCACCGCCGTGGAGAAACTGCTGTCCGGTGCGGGTTTGTACTGGCCGGTCTGGTCGCGGATGCCGTACACCGCCACGGTTATGCGCCCCTTGGGCCGCGGCAGATGCAGCAGATCTCGATAACTATCGGACGCGGGTGTCAGATGCGCCTGCTTGCCGACGCCCGCAGGCTCGTCGGCATGCGGCGGAATGGAGGTACATGATTCGAGCACGAGCATCAGGATCAGTACCGAAAGCCTCGCCACGGCGCGGATCACCTTATACGTCGCGTATGGTTCGGGCGCCCCGGCTTCCCCTGGTTGCGTGGCCTCCATGTCAGAGCCCCGGCTCGCCATTGTTGTTGTCGGAGACCTGGAATGACGTGGTTTGCCCGGTCGATTTGTCCGTAGTGGTGATCTGAAGCACCCCGGGACTCACCTGCGAGATGTTGATGATGAAATCGGAAGTCTGGATGGTGCCCGGCACCAGCTGGCCTTGGGCATTGACGATGCCTCCCGTCACCGATTGTGCAATGCGCGACAGCACTGCCTGCTGCAGCTCCTGCTGGAATTGCTGTAACGGCGTGAGCTGCTTTGCACCCGCGCTGCCAGAGGCGCCGGGATTCTTGTAGTAGTTCTGCGCATTCGCCTCGTTCAACAGATTGGGACCGTTGAGCGGACTGCCGCCGAAGTTGGGATTGACCGGCGTGTAGACCAACGTGGTGGCGACCGCCGGTCCCGAGCAGGCGGCGAGCAGACAGGCAAAAGCGGATCTGCGATGCATGGCCCTTCCCTCCCGTCGCGCGAGCGACGTGCAAGCCGATCGAACTGAAGCCCCGACGTTGAATTCCCAGACCAGCCGCGCACGCGTGCCGTCGCCAATACTCCCGGAGTGGCGGCACGTACCGGCATTCGTTCACTCGTTACATCGAGCGGCTTCCTGACAGCGCCTCGCCATCCCCTTGCGCCTGGCCCAGGAAGCGGCTCGCAAAAACGGGGGCGAGCGTACGCCCGTCGCGTGCAGGGGAAATACAGGCCAAATGGCGGAGTGTCAGGCGTGAAACACGCAAGGCCATTCCCAACTTCTTTCGGATGTCTGGACGTCTATCACAAAGGCCGCCCGGGCATTGCCCAACAGCGATTTTCGTGCGCAGGGAAACACCGCCGACTCGGCCTCGGCTGGCGGCTTGACGTTGTCCGCCGTGGCCACGGCCTGGCTCTTGCACGAACTTGGAGCTCGGACATGTTCGACGTCTCGAACATTCGTCCGGACGATTGCGAAGGGAACCTCCGCCCTGGAGAGAACCCGCGCTTACTGGTAGACGTGCAGCCGGTCGAATATCCACGCGTGGTACGACTTCACCAATGCGGGTTGCGCGCAGTCGGTGTACAGGCCATTGCATCGCGTGCGCAACGCGATCGCAGCGGAAAAATAAGGATCGGTCGGCAAGTCCGCCGCCTGGAGCACCATGCTCGGCAGCAGTGCGATGTCGAGCAACGGATAGCGCGGCAGCGGTGCGCCCTTGAAGTTGCTCTTGATCATGTAATACGTGAGGTAGTCCTTGTATTCGGACAGCCCGTCCGGCCAGACGCGCGGCATCTCGCGGATGAGGCCGCTGAAGGAAGGCTGGTGGTCGCCGAAGTGCACGATCACCGTCGGCTCCTCGCGATCGAGGAAGTCGTGTTCCAGCCCGCGCATCGCCACGTCGGAGTTGCGCAAGTTGGAAAGGTAAGTATTGAAGTTCAGCGACTCGCGCACCGGCAGGCCCTTCAGCAAGCCCTTGTTGAACGGTGCCGGCAACGTCGACAGCGGGTCGGTGTCGTGCGGGCCGTGCTGGGCCAGGGTGAGGATCATCACGAACACCGGTTGGCCCGGCTTCTTTACCTTGTCGTAGACGCGCTTGGCCGCGGTGAACATCTGCGCGTCGGTTTCCTCCCACTCCTCCAGGCCGAGCTGGCCGGCGTCGTAGAACTGGTCGAAGCCGTAGGCCGTATATGCGTTGCGCCCATTGAGGAAGGCGCCGTTGGTCGGATAGATCGCCACCGTGAGATAGCCCAGCCGCTGCAGCTGGCGCGGCAGGCTGTCCTGCACGTGGGGCGCCAGCACGTAGGGCGCGTACATGCCGCCCGGCCCGAAGATGTCCTGGGGCATGCCGGTGAGCGTGGCGAACTCGCTTACCCAGGTGCCGCCGCCAAAGGTATGCACGCGCATCGGACCGGTGGCGCGGGTGCGCGCATCGGCCTTGAACATGCCCACCCGGCATTCGGGGATGTTGCACTGGGTGAAGTTGGACGGGTTGAAGGTGCTTTCTTCCAGCACCTGCACGATGTCCGGATAGTTTTCCGGCGTACGCGGCGTTGCAGCCGGGAACCCGGAGGCGGTGGCGCCCCAATCCTGCTCGGCCACGGCGTCGTCGGCCATGGCGGGCATCTGGATGTCCGAATCACTGAAGTTGACGAAGAAGTTGGTGATCTGGGCGTCGTCGGAAAGCTTTTCCCACACGTTGCGGGCGTGCACTTCGGCAAACGGGCCGTCCGGCAGCAGGCACACCCAGAACGCCAGCGCCCACAGCCCGACGCCGCCCACGCGCGTCAGCAGCGCACGACTGGGGCTGAGGTTGGCGAGCAGCCGGCGGTCGAAGCGCCAGACGGCCCACAAGGCCAGCGGCGTCACCACGCCCACAGCCAGCGCCAGCGTCCACAGGTGCGGGTAGTGCCCCAGCGTTTCCAGCAGGCTGCTGCGCGCGTAGTAGATGAAATCCGCCGGCATCAGCGGCGAGTCGAGGTAACGCAGCTTCATCACGGACAGGAAGTTCAAGCCGAGGAACAGGCCTCCACTCACCACCAGCGCCGTTGCCGGCCGCGCGAAGGCGAACAGCAGCACGCCGAACGCGCACACCATCAGCGCGATCACGAAGGCCTGCTGCAGCAGGGCCGGTTCGCGCATCGCGGTCATGCTCACGCAAAACACGAAGAAGCCGGCAGCGAACAGCCAGGGTCCGCATTTCCGCAGGAAGCGTAGTGATTGTTGCGGCATATGGATCGGGCCCCCTGTTTGGCCTCGGTGTCATTCGGCCGCAATTCTACGGTCTTCAAAGCGTCACATGCACAACGGCCGGCAACGGCAAAATGGCGGCGCCATGCGGTTCAGCGCCGGTTTCGCCGCCCGCCCCGCGGCTGATCTGGTAGCGTGCGCAGTCCCCGACAGGAACAGCTCCCCCCATGCCCCTTCGCTCGCGTCCCATCGCCCTGCTCGCCGTTGCCGCCCTGGCGGGCTGCGCCAGCCAGTCGCTGAAGCCTGCCAGCCTGCCCGATGGCAGCCATGCCCAGGTGGCGATCCTGGAAACCACCGACGTCCACTCCAACGTGCTGAGCTACGACTATTACAAGCAGCGCGAGGACGATACGGTGGGCTACGAGCGCACCGCCACCCTGATCCGCCGTGCCCGCGAGCAGTACCCCAACAGCTTCCTGTTCGACAGCGGCGATACCATCCAGGGCAGCGTGCTGGCCGACTACCAGGCCCAGGTGAAGCCCTTGGGCTGCAACGAAGAGCTGGGCATCTACCGCGCCATGGATGCCATGGGCTACGACGGCGGCACCGCCGGCAACCACGAGTTCAACTACGGCCTGGGCTTCCTCTCGCAGGTCACCGGCACGCCGATGAACGTGGACGGCGGTCGCAGCGAGCGCTGCGCCGGTCCGCACTTCCCGCTGGTGCTGTCCAACGTGTTCAGCGCCCGCGACGGCGCACCGATCTTCAAACCGTGGACCGTGGTGGAGAAAGACATCACCGTGACCGCGCCGGACGGCAGCCAGCGCAAGGTGCCGCTGAAGGTGGGCATCATCGGTCTCACCCCGCCGCCGATCCTGGAGTGGGACAAGCAGAACCTCGCCGGCAAGGTGACCGTCACCGGCGTGGTCGAAGCCACGCAGAAGTACCTGCCGGAACTGCAGGCGCAGCATCCGGACCTCGTCATCGCCGTGCTGCACGGCGGCCTCAACACCGCGCCGTACACGCCGGACATGGAGAACGGCGGCTGGTACGTCGCCGGCATTCCCGGCGTCGACGTGGTGCTGATGGGCCACTCGCACACCGAATTCCCCGGTCCGCATTACAAGGGCATGCAGGACGTTGATGCCGATCGCGGTTTCGTGCGCGGCAAGCCGGCGGTGATGGGCGGTTTCTTCGGCAAGGATCTTGGCGTGATCGATCTCGCGTTGCAGCGCAAGGACGGCCGCTGGGTGATCGACGCCAGCCAGACGCATAGCGAGGTGCGCCCGATCTGCAACAAATCAGGCAGCCCGGGCAAGCCGGGCTCGCAAAAGATGGAGTGCGTACCGGCTGATCCCGCCATTGCCCCGCTGGTGCAACAGGCCCATGAAGCGGCCATGCAGTACGTGAACACGCCCATCGGCGAAACCCGCGTGCCCATGAACAGCTACTTCGCCGACGAAGGCAACATGAGCGCGCTCGCGCCGATCAATGCCGCGATGCGCGACTACGTGCAGAGCGAACTGCCCAAGCTGCATCCGGAACTGGCCAAGCTGCCGGTGTTGTCGTCGGCCGCGGCGTTCCGCACCGGCTTCGGCGGTCCCGACGATTACACCGACGTCGAGCCCGGCCCGCTCACCCTGCGCAGCGCGGCGGACCTGTACTTCTATCCGAACACGCTTTCGGCCGTGCAGGTCGATGGCGCCGGTCTCAAGGCGTGGCTGGAGAAATCCGCCGAACGCTTCAACCGGATCGATCCGTCGAAGGAAGGCGAGCAGGAGCTGATCAACACGCGCATGCCCGGCTACAACTTCGACCAGATCCAGGGTGACCTGGCCTACGTCATCGATGTGACCAAGCCGGCGGGCGCACGCATCAGCAAGCTCGCGTACAAGGGCAAGGCGGTGACGCCGCAGCAGCAGTTCGTCGTCGCCACCAACAACTACCGCGCCAGCGGCGGCGGCAACTTCCCCGGCCTGGACGGCAAGAACATCGTGATGGCCGCACCCGATGGCGCGCGCGAAATCCTCGCCAAGTGGCTGCAGCGGCAGAAGACCATCGATGCCAAGACGCTGCCCGCCGCCTCGTGGCACTTCGCTCCGGTGAAGACCCGCGGCGAGGTGGTGTTCAAGGGTGCAGCCAACAAGCAGGACGTCGCGCGCTCGGTGGGTTTGAAGAACATCCGCCAGCTCAAGGACAACGGCGACGGCACGGCGATCTACGTCGTCGACCTGTCGCATTGATGTTACAGGGCGCGGTGGCACAACCGCTGCGCCCCATCGTCGCCCTGTAGGAGCGCACCCAGTGCGCGAAAAGCCTGTACAGCGGGGATGCGGTTCTGGATCGGGTAGACCCAGAACCGCGGTACGAACCATCTCCGCGGTCGCGCACTGGGTGCGCTCCTACAGTGGGCACCGCGTGGGTCATTTGGCCGTCCATCCGTCAGAAAGTTTCAAACGTACCTGTTGACTGCACTGCAACAATCGGCCTAAGGTCGGTTCCATGTCGCCGTCCATTTCGCCAGCCTGCACGCTTTTTCGCCCGGTTCCGACCGGCAGCGTGCCGCTGTGCGCAGGCGCCATCACCTTCGTCACGACCACCACCACGACCACTATTACCACCGGGTCGGGGTGGGTTTCCGTGCGCGAATAAGTTTCCCAACGCAAACGGTCCCGCCCTCGATGAGGCGGACCGGATGCACCACTCCGATACCGCCAGCGAGCACGGGCCCCAAAAAGGAGGCCGCCGTGAACCTTGCCGTATCGTCATCGCTCGAACAGCCATCACTACCGCCGCATGCCGCAGCGCTGCCGATGGTCACCGCACGCCAGCGCGTGCTCGCCGTGGGCCTGGTCGGTCCCGGCCGTGTCGGCAGCGCCCTGCTCGATCAGCTGCGCGCAGCGCGGCCTCGACTCGCGCGGGCCGGCCTCGAAATCAAGCTCTGCGGCGTGGCGGCCAGCCGCCGCATGTGGCTCGATGCCGACGATCCCGAACTCAACGGCCGCTACGGCGGTGCGCAGACCTGGCGCCCCAGCAACCTGGATGAGTTCGCTGCCCATGTTTGCGGCGACGACGGTCGCCACGCCTTGTTGATCGATTGCAGCGCCAGCGAAGCCGTGGCATCGCGCTACGCCCAATGGCTGGCGCAGGGCATCCACGTGGTAACGCCGAACAAGCTTGCCGGCAGCGGCTCCTTCCCGCGCCTGCAGGCGATCCGCGCGGCCTGCGTCAGCGGTGCGCGCTTCCGCTACGAGGCGACCGTCTGCGCGGGGCTTCCGGTCGTGCAGACGCTGCGCGACCTGCTCGATACCGGCGACGAATTGCTCGCCGTCGAAGGCATGTTCTCCGGCACGCTGGCTTGGCTGTGCCACCGGCACAACGGCAGCCGGCCGTTCTCCGCCCTGGTGCGCGAGGCGCATGCGCTGGGCTACACCGAGCCCGATCCGCGCGACGATCTCTCCGGCCTGGACGTGGCGCGCAAGCTGGTGATCCTCGCCCGCGAAGCCGGCTGGCCACTGTCGCTGGAGGACGTTAACGTGCAGAGCCTGGTGCCACCCGAACTGGCCGCCATGTCGCCCGAGGAGGCGCTGGAAAACCTGCACCTGCTCGACCGCTCGATGGCACGTGAAGTGGCCCGCGCACAGACCCAGGGCAGCGTGCTGCGTCATGTGGCCAGCCTCGACGCGAAAGGCCACGCCAGCGTGCACCTGGCCATGCTGCCGGCCTCGCATCCGTTCGCCCATTCGCGCCTGACCGACAACATCGTGCAATTCACCACCCACCGCTATCGCGACAATCCGATGCTGGTGCAAGGGCCGGGCGCCGGCCCGGAGGTGACAGCGGCGGGTGTTTTCGCCGATCTTCTACGCATCGCCGAATCGCTGGAGGTGCGCTGATGAATGCGCGACTGGTCGACCCGATGGACGCGCCGCAACGTGCCCTGAGCGCGCAGGCCATGGCCTATGCCAGCGTGGGCAACGTCGGCGTGGGCTTCGACATCCTGGGCCACAGCGTGGAAGGCGCCGGGGATCGGGCCATCGTTCGCCGCATCGACGAGCCCACCGTGCGCATCGCCGCCATCCATGGGCTGGTCACCGATCTGCCGCTGGATCCTGGGCGCAATACCGCAGGTGCCGCCCTGCTTTCCCTGCGCCGTGCGCTGGGGCTGCGCCACGGCTTCGAGGTGGAGCTGCACAAGGGCATCGCCCTGGGTTCCGGCATGGGTGGCTCGGCCGCGTCGTGCGTGGCGGCCCTGGTCGCCGCCAACGCGCTGCTGGAACGCCCGTTGCCGCGCGAGTCGCTGTACGGCTTTGCGCTGGATGGCGAAGTGGTTGCCAGCGGCAGTCGCCACGGCGACAACCTGGGTCCGATGCTGCTGGGCGGGCTGGTGCTGGCGACCCGGGACCGCCTGCTGCGCCTGCCTGTTCCCGACGCCTGGCATTGCGCCCTGGTGCATCCGCATGTCGTGCTGGAAACGCGCGAATCGCGCGCGGTGCTCGCCGATGGTTTTGCGCTGGGCGAGGTGGTCGCCCAGCACGCCAACCTTGCGTTGGTGCTCACCGGTTGCCATCGCGGCGACGCCACGCTGGTGCGCGAAGGCCTCAAGGACGTGCTGGTGGAACCGCGCCGTGCTCCGCTGGTGCCGGGATTCGCACGGGTGAAACAGGCGGCGTTGGATCATCACGCGCTCGGCGCCAGCATTTCCGGCGGCGGCCCCAGCGTGTTCGGCTGGTACGAAACGCGCGAGGATGCCGAGCGCGCCGCCACCGCGATGGTGCTCGCGTTTGCCGAAGAAGGCATCGGCAGCGACCGCCTGGTATCACCCATCAATGGTCCAGCCGCCGAACTGCTGGACGAGGAAGCGGCATGACCGAGCCGTTGCATTACCGGAGCACGCGCAGCGCACGACACGCGGCGCGCATCGATGAAGTGATTGCCACCGGGCTGGCACCGGATGGCGGGCTCTATGTGCCGGAGGTGTTGCCGCCACGGGATGCAGCCGCCTTCGATCCGCATGGCTCACTGGCGGACACGGCGCAGACGCTGCTGGCACCGTTCTTTCGCGCGACGCCACTGCTGGCGGAGCTGCCGGCGATCTGCCGCGAAGCCTTCGACTTTCCGGTGCCACTGCGACCATTGGCGTATCTGGATGGCGCCTCGGTGTTGGAGTTGTTCCATGGCCCCAGTGCCGCATTCAAGGACGTCGGCGCACGTTTCCTCGCCGCGTGCTTTCGCCGCCTGCGGCGCGATGGCGATGCCCCGCTGACGATCCTGGTCGCCACCTCCGGCGATACCGGCGCCGCCGTGGCGGCCGCGTTCCATCGCCAGAGCGGCGTGCGCGTGGTGATCCTCTATCCCGATGGACGTGTGTCGCCGCGACAGGCCCATCAGCTGGGATGCTTCGGCGACAACGTGCATGCGCTGCGCGTCGCCGGCAGCTTCGACGATTGCCAGCGCATGGTGAAGGCGGCGCTCAACGATGCGGACCTTCAGGCTCGCGTGCCGATGTCTTCCGCCAACAGCATCAGCCTGGGCCGGCTGCTGCCGCAAATGAGCTATTACGCACACGCATCGCTCGCCTGGTGGCACCGCCATCGCGCGCCACTCAATTTCATCGTGCCCACCGGCAACCTGGGCAATGCGCTGGCCGGCGTGTGGGCGCGCGAGATGGGCCTGCCGGTGGGTGAAATCCATTTGGCGTGCAATGCCAATGCGACCCTGCCCGACTATTTCGACGGCGATGCGTACTCGCCCCGCCCCGCCATTCCCACGCTGGCCAACGCGATGGACGTGGGTGCTCCAAGCAACTTCGAACGCCTGCGCTGGACCTTCCCGCACGACTACGAACTGCGCATGCAACTGCACGCCAACAGCGTGGACGACGACACCATCCGCGACACCATCGTGCGGCACGCAAGAGACCACGGCGAACTGTTCTGTCCGCACACGGCCACCGCCGTGCACCTGCTCGACCAGATGGGTTCCACCGGGCTGCCGTGGGCCGTGGTGGCGACGGCGCATCCGGCAAAGTTCGACAGCGTGGTCGAGCCGTTGATCGGGCGAACGGTGGAGGTGCCACCGGCCCTCATGGAGATGTTGCGGCGCCCAGCCCACGCGGAACCGCTGGCGGCGAGCGATGCGGCGCTGAGGGAATGGCTGGTAAGGCGGGTGGAGCGGGAGCAGGCGGTTACGGGCTGAGCAACCGCGTTGTTCCCGGTTTGGGTTCGACAACCCTGAGAGTGAATTCTGTGGGAGCGCACCCTGTGCGCGACGAGCCTATCCCGCCAAAAGGGACGCCGCGGAGCGGTAACGCCGAAGCTCCGCGGTCGCGCACTGGGTGCGCTCCTACGAAAGGGGTCCGCACCGCCGCCGCCAGGTTCGCCCAAAGCGCCACTGTGGGAGCACACCCTGAACGCGACGAGCCTGCGAAGCGGTACAACGCCACTCCGCGGTCGCGCACAGGGTGCGCTCCCACGACATTTCGACAAAGACAGCGGGCGACTCAGTCGTCCAGCACGGCGCCGTTCGTCTCGATGACCTTCGCATAGAACTTCGCCGTCGCCTTGGGCGTGCGTTTTTGCGTGGCAAAATCCACGTGGTACAGGCCGAAGCGCTTGGAGAAGCCCAGCGACCACTCCAGGTTGTCCAATAGCGACCACGCGTAGTAACCCCTGAGGTTCACGCCTGCCTCGATCGCACGATGGATCGCCTTGAGATGCCTGCGCAGGTAGTTCGTGCGCAGCGGATCTTCCAGCACATCGCCTTCGGCCACCGGCGGATCGTAGAAGGCCGAGCCGTTTTCGGTGATGTAGAGCGGGATGTCGCCGTAGCGCTGCTTGAACCAGGTGAGCGTGTCGGTAAGACCCTGCTCGTACACTTCCCAGCCGGTTTCCGTGTACGTCTTGTTGGGCTGGCGCACCGGCGCCGCGCGCAGCGGATAGTGGTTCGGATCGTTCTTCACCACGGCGCGCGTGTAGTAGTTGATGCCCACGTAGTCGACGGGTTGCCGCGTGAGCTTGAAATCGTCCTCGGGGAAGTCCGGCCATGCCGGCCCGAAAACCTCCTTCAGTTCCGGCGGATAGCTGCCCAGCAGCGCCGGATCTGCGAACTGCTCGTTCATGTAGGCCTGCGCGCGTCGCGTGGCGGCGAGGTCTTCGGGGCTATCAGACGCCGGATACTTCGGCTCGATATTGAACACCACGCCGATCTCATGCTTGCCGATGGCGCGATACGCCTGGATGCCGGCACCGCTGGCGCGCATCAGGTTGTGTGCGGCAATCGGCGCTTCATACAGGCTGCGATGGCCCGGTGCCAGCGCGCCATGCAGGTAGCCGCCATCGGTGACCACCCACGGCTCGTTGAGGGTGGACCAGCGCTTTACGCGGCCATCCAGCGCCTTGTAGACCACGCTGGCGTACTCGGCGAACCAGTTAGCAATATCGCGATTCAACCAGCCGCCGCGATCGTCCAGCGCTGCGGGAAGATCCCAGTGGAACAGCGTGGCATTCGGTTCGATGCCGTTTTCGAGCAGCTCGTCGACCAGTCGCGAATAGAAGTCCAAACCCTTCTGGTTGATGCGGCCGGTGCCTTCCGGCAGCACGCGCGCCCACGCGATGCTGAAGCGATAACCTTGCAAGCCCAGCGCGCGCATCAACTGCACGTCGTCCTTGTAACGACGGTAGTGGTCGCAAGCGACGTCGCCGGTATCACCGTTGGCCATCATGCCCGGCGTGTGGGCGAAGCGCTCCCAGATGCTGGGACCCGCGCCATCGGCCAGCGGCGATCCTTCGATCTGATAAGCCGAGGTGGCGGCGCCCCAATGGAAATCCGCCGGGAAGCGGTAGCTGTGGGTCATGATGGAGGCAATTCCTTATGCCGCAGTGCGGCTTGATGAAAACGTTTACATGTCGAGAATAGCGGAGCGCGACCCGCGTGTGCACGGGTCTTTTCACCTAGATATGCAGTGGCCGCCCACGGCCCGGACAGGGGAGTGACGCAACGTCGATGGCAACGGTGACTCTGGATCGGCTGCGCAAGGTCTATTCCAACGGACATGTCGGCGTCGACGAGGCGACTTTCGAGATCGCCGACGGCGAACTGCTGGTGCTGGTGGGGCCTTCCGGCTGTGGAAAAACCACGCTGCTGCGCATGATCGCGGGGCTGGAATCGATCTCGTCCGGCACGCTGGGCATCGGCGGCCGCGTGGTCAACGAGGTGTCGCCCAAGGATCGCGACATCGCGATGGTGTTCCAGAACTATGCGCTGTATCCGCACATGACGGTCGCGCAGAACATGGCGTTCGGCCTGCGCCTGCGCGGCAAGCCTGGCGACGAGATCGATGCGCGCGTGCGCGATGCGGCGAAGCTGCTGGAGTTGGAACATCGCCTCGACGCGTTGCCGGCGGCGCTCTCCGGCGGACAACGGCAACGCGTGGCGTTGGGTCGTGCGCTGGTGCGCGAGCCCAAGGTGTTCCTGCTCGACGAACCGCTGTCCAACCTCGATGCCAAGCTGCGCTTGTCGATGCGCGTGGAAATCGCCCGACTGCATCGCCAGCTGGGCACCACAACGATCTATGTGACGCATGACCAGGTGGAAGCGATGACGCTGGGCCAGCGCATCGTGGTGCTGGACGGCGGCAAGATCCAGCAGATCGACACGCCGATGCGCCTGTACGAAAAGCCGGCCAACCTGTTTGTCGCCGGCTTCCTCGGTTCGCCCGCGATGAACCTGCTGCGCGGCACGCTGCGGCACACGCGTGCATGGGAGCTGGAAACATCCGACGGCGCGATACCGCTTGGCGAACTGATCGCACAAAGCCCTGAATTGCTGCCCTGGATCGACCGCGAGGTTGTGCTTGGCGTGCGCCCCGAAGACCTTCGACTGAGCGGTGTCGAACATGCCGCCCTCGGTGCGGTGCTCGAAGTGCCCGAGCCCGTCGGCAACGAGATCTTCCTCAACCTGCGGCGCGGCACGCAGCCGCTGGTATCGCGCGTGGCTCCCTGCGCCCTGCCCGAGGCTGGCGCCGTCATGCACTTTGCGTTGGCTCAGGATCGTCTGCATTTCTTCGAACCGAGTAGCGGCACCCGTATCGCCTGACGGCGGTCAGCCTTTGACGCTGCCCAACAGCAGGCCTTCGATGTAATAGCGTTGCATGGCGAGGAACAAGGCCAGCACGGGAATGACCGTGACTACCGAGCCGGCCATCATCAGTTCGCTGTCCTGCGCGTGTTCGCGCGCCAGCGAGGCGAGGCCGATCGGCAGCGTGTAATGGTTCTGCCCGGTCAAGGCGATCAGCGGCCACATGAAGTCGTTCCACGCGGTGAGGAAGGTGTAGATCGCCAGCGTCACCATGATGGGCTTGAGCAGCGGCAGCATGATCTGCGTGAAGATGCGCAGCTCGCCGGCGCCTTCGATACGGGCGGCTTCCATCAGTTCATCGGGAATGCTGCGCGCGTACTGGCGCACCAGGAAGATGCCGAACGCCGTGGCCATCGCAGGCACGATCACGGCAGCGTAGCTGTTCACCAGGCCCATGGTCTTGAGCATCAGGAACAGCGGCAGCATCGCCACCTGCGCGGGAATCACCAGCATGCCGAGCAAGCCCTGGAACAAGCGCTCGCGGCCATGGAAACGCAGCTTGGCGAACGCGTAGCCGGCCATCAGGTTGCATGCCAGCGAAAGCACGGTGATGGCGCCGGAAATCAGCAGGCTGTTGAGCAGGTAGCGGCCCATGCCCGCATGGATGAACAGCGCTTCGTAGTTGTGCCAGGTGGCGTTGGCCGGCAGCAACGGTGGCGGCAGCGCGCTGGCCGCGCCGGGCTGCATGAACGACACCGACAACATCCATATCAACGGAAACAGCGCGACCACGGCGCCGCCGATCAGCAGGCCATTGATGAGCGCCTTGGCGATGCGCTGATTCATGCCGTGGCTCCGCGGCGCGCCACGCGCAGCATCAGCGCAGTAACGGCGAACATGATCACGAACAACAGGAAGGCCACCGCCGAGGCGGCGCCGAAGTTCCACCATTTGAAGCCTTCGTTGTACATGAGGTACAGCACGCTGGTGGTGCTCTGCAGCGGCCCGCCCTCGGTCATCACGTAGGGCTCCGCGAACAGCTGGAAATAGCCCGTCACGGTGAGGATGCCCACCATCAGCAACGTCGGCGCGAGCATCGGCAAGGTGATGTGACGGAACTGCTGCAGCGGCGAGGCGCCATCGATGCGCGCCGCTTCGTAGAGATCAGCCGGGATCGCCTGCAGGCCAGCGAGCAGGATGATCATGTTGTAGCCAAAGTTCTTCCACACCGCGAACAGGATGATGGTGGGCATCGCCCAGTGCGGATCGCCCAGCCAGTCCACCGGATGGATGCCGATGGCGCCAAGCAGGTAGTTCGCCATGCCGTATTTGGTGTTGAAGATATAGCGCCACACGAGCGCCACCGCCGCCACCGTGGTCACCATCGGCGCGAACAGCGCGGTGCGGAAGAACGGTTTGCAGCGTGCCAGCGGCGAGTTGAGCAGCAAGGCTGCGCCCAGCGAGACCAGGATCGACAACGGCACGCCGGCCAGCACGAAATAGAACGTGTGTCCCAACGCTGACCAGAAGCGCTCCTGATGCAGCAGATCCCAGTAGTTGGCCAGCGCCACGAAGCGCAGGTGGCGGATGTCGGCCAGCGCGTAGAGGTCGTAGTCGGTGAGGCTCAAACCCAGCGCAGCGATCACCGGCACCAGGAAGAAGACGCCCAGCACCAGCAAGGCCGGCGTGAGGAACCACCATGCGGCGCGCGGCGCATTCATGGCGCGGCTCCCGCGACGCGGCGCTCGTGGTCGAGGATCCAGCGCCGCTTCTCCAGGATATGGTCGGCGCGCCGGTCCATCTCCTTGGCGGCCTCGTCGATGCTGAGCGTGCCTGCCACCGCCTGTGCGGCGACCAGTTGCATCTCGTTGGCGATGCGCTCCCATTCCGGTACGGGCGGCGTGGGCTTCACTTGCTCCAGCTGCTCGCGGAACGCCAGCACCTTGGGATCGTTGCGCAGGCTGTCACCGTCCCAGGCGCTGCGGCGCGCGGGCATGTCGCCCAGCAAGTCGTAGAAGCGCTGCTGCACGTCGGGGCGCGAGAGATATTCGATGAGTGCCCACGCCGCTTCCTTGTGCCGCGAGCGACGGAAGATCACCAGGCTGGACCCGCCCGCCGCACCCACGCCAGCACCCTCCGGCCCCGGCAGCGGCGCGGTCGCCCAGCGGTCCTGTTCACCGGCCGGCAGGCGCTGGCGGAATTCGCCGATGTTCCACGGGCCGGAGAAGTAGAACGCATACACGCCCCGCCCGAACTCATCCCATGGATTGCCCGCTTCCACGGCGGTGATCGGCGGTGCCTGGTGCAGGCGAAACGTATCCACGTAGAACGACAGCGCGCGCTTGAATCCTTCGCTGCGGAAATTGCCGTAGCGTCCGCCATCGCGCACCATCGGCTCGTCCTGCTGCAGCGCCAGCGACATCAGTTGCTCGTATTCGTTGGTGGGCAGCAGGATGCCGTAGATGCCTTGCTGCGGACGACTCAGCGCGGCCAGCGCCTTGCGCCACTGGGCCCA
>Ga0335083_10004958_pt1 | contig 16867 bp, 11 predicted proteins | sample Lox_Sample_42_FD_206716 | JGI IMG/M metagenome (GOLD analysis project Ga0335083, IMG submission 206716) | Soil microbial communities from Loxahatchee National Wildlife Refuge, Florida, United States - Lox_Sample_4.2 | ecosystem: Environmental > Terrestrial > Soil > Wetlands | place: USA... | reverse complement strand
GCTTTCGCTACCGGATGGTTCGTGCAGGACACCAACGGCGACGGTATCGCCGATTTCATCGTTGGCAAGATTGTTGTGCCGGCCAACCCGTCGGCCGCGGAAAATACCGCGGCAGCGAACCTTGCGGCTCGCGCCGGGTTCGCCTCGACGGGGATGACGCCGCCACTCGTGGTGATGGCGGGCGAGGATTCGGGCACGGGTCCGCGCATCTTCTTAGGGAAGGCCGCGCGCGACATCGGGGCAATTCAATTGGCGGCCGATGAAGGCGGCATCTTCGCGGCAGGCTCCAATCTGGCCGTGATCGGCAACAACGACGCCGGGCTTTTGGCCGCGGCCGATGCCTATGCGGCGCGGGCGCCGTACCAGTGGCGGGCGGGCGGCGAAAAGCTTGCGGCCATCGTGGACGCCGTGAAGGAAGCAGCGCCGGGTTTGCAGGTGGAGCTGGTGGGGGTGACGTATCTGCGCGGGAAGGCGTCGGTGCATCGCGCGTTTCTGCGCGGCTCGGGCCTTACGGCCGACGTTTTGAACAAAGCGCTGGCCTCGACGCATCTGTCGGCGGTGCATGGTCTGGCGGTCGTAGGGGGAGAATCGGCGGAGAGTTCCAAGTCCGAGCCGAATGCCCCACCGCAGAATGCCGGCGCCAGGGGCGGCGCCCCAGCGGGAGATTCGGGATCAGCGCCGGCCGCCGGGGATGCAGCCGGAGGCGGTGGAGCAGCGGGCGGCGCTGGTGGGCCAACACGGCTCGATCTGGCGACGCTGTACACCAGCCGGGGCCTTTTCGGCGGCGCGGGACGAATTCCGCTGCCGGCATCGAGCAACGCCAAGCTGTATGTGCCGGACGGAGCGGCGGGGGTCGCCATGGCCAATCTGGCGGCGCGCATGGGGCTCGAAACCACCGGCATTACGCTACCTATCGCTGTTCCGGCCGATACCGTGGCGGCGCGCGATATTCGCACGCATTCCGTGATCGCCGGCGATTCGGCGATATCGCGCGATGCGGAGCAGAAAATGCGGGCTGAAGATCCAGCGGCGGAGAGACTCGAAACCCCACTGGCGGCCGGCGAAGGGGAATTGCGGGTGGTGGACAACGCGTTCACGCGCAGATCCGCGATTCTCGCCGCAGGAGACGCTTCCGGACAGGCTGCGGCGATCGGAGCGCTGGCCAATCGCTTTCCGAATCTTTGGGAGCAAGGCAAGGCCTATTTATCCATCGAAGAGATCCGCTATGATCTGCATCGATTTTTCAGCGTGCACTCAAGCGCCGGGCAGGCGGCGCAAGCGCTCTACCATCTTGATAAGTGGATGACGGCCGCCGGTGCGAATGCGGGCGCGAAAGACGTGAAAGCGGAGGTCTACACCGATATCGCCGACGCGAAGCTCGCCGAATTCGTGCGCACGCAGATTCAGGATCACTGGCACGTCCCCGCGAATGTCACGGCGGCCAGCCTGCGCGCGGGAACGGCGTGTTGCGCGGCCAATCCCGCGCTGCATTACACCGCTCCAGGCTATACCTTCCACCAGTCCGCGCCGACGTTCACCGAAGACATCGTGATTCCGTGGGAAGGCAGGCGCGCGGCGGATGCGGTGCGGCGCGCGGCGGCCAAAATCGCGCCCGGACAAGAGGTCGATCTGGAAGTCCGCGTGAGCGAAGGTCCCGAGCAGCGGCGCAAGCTGGAGGCGGAATTCCGCGACATCCTCACTAAAGCCGGCGCCGATCCGCACAAACTGACGGTACACGTGCTCTGCGCGTATAAACAGGGATATAGCTGGCTGATGGATGAAATCGCGCCTGCGCTGGCGGGCAAGCCGGTCGACAGCGTCCGCATCGATTTCGCCAAGGATGTCGATTCCACCAACCTGCGCGCCATGCATACGGAAGCCCGCTGGGTGCAGGAGCTGTATCCGGTGGACGAAATGCTGGCGCGCAAGCTGAATCTTCCGCTGTCCAAGATTTCGCTCAACGAAATCGAGCCGCCGGCCAACGGCGCTACCTATCGGGTGCACGCGCTGGATGCGTCCGGCAAGGAAATCCTCACGCGCGAGTTCAAAGTGGCCACGGTGATGCAGCCCTACAACGGCGTGATTACGCGCTATGAAGATGTCGAAGTGGAAACCGGGTCGGTGAAGCTGGCGGCGGCTTCGAAGCCTGTATTTAATGAACGCATCAAAACCGATATCGAGGAGTTCTGGGACCATTATCAGAACAAGACCCTGCCGCAGGTCTACAAATTTGTGATGTCGCAGGCTAAGGGTGAAATCCGCGCGGAATACCTGCCGCCGTTCGATTCCCTCACGATGGACATTCACATGAGCGAGCCCGACTACAGCCTGGATCTCGACAAGGAGCGCATCTCCACGCTGGAGGCGCTACAGGAAGACACCTTCTACTCGACGGCGAATTTCGTCAGCATGATCGGCGATCTGGAAACCGGCCGGCCAATCGCCTATACCGGGCGAATTATTCCCATCGTGCATCCATCGGAGGACGGAAAAGATGGCCGCGTTCACATCGAATTCCATGGAAAAGCGGCAGCCAATCCGCTGGTGCGGCTTTCGTGGACCGACGCCACAGGCGAGCGCCATGCCGAGGAGCGCAACCTGCCGCCAATGACCGGGGAATTTCAGCCGCGGTTGATCCAGGTGCGCGCCAAGGCGGGAGAGAACGGCATCGAGAGGCTCGCCTGGATTCTGCCGGCCGACTATCCCGAAGACAAATACGACGAGTGGCTGAAGCTGGAAGGCCGCGACCAGGTGGATCGCGGGCTGTTCCCGGCAGAGCGCGCCCGCGGCATGCTGCACTGGATGGAACAGATGCACGCGGCCGGATTGTACCGCGACGAACTGGCTTATCCGCATCTGCGGGAGATGGACTTCGAATTCGATCTGCCGATCCCGCTCGGGGGCAAGCTGGATGGTCCGGCGCCGCGGGAATTCGCCAGCTTCCATATAGTGGCGCCTGCGTCGCCGCGTCCGATGATCGGCGATTTTGCAGCGCGGCAGACGAATCCGATCGTGCAATGGGACGATCCGATCTCGCCGGACGAGAATACCGCGATTCTGGCGCGGTTCGCACAATATCCTGGCGTCAACGTGTATTGGATGGGCCGCAGCTACCTGGGACAGAATCTGTGGGCCGCGGATTTGACGCTGCCGACGCCGGCGCTGCTGCGGTCGTGGGCGAAGGAGACGACCACCAAGGCGGTGATCGTGTATTCGGGCCGGCAGCACGCCAACGAAGTTTCGAGCACGAGCCATATCGACAAGCTGGCGGAAGAGTTGCTCACGCAGCCGGACAAACGGGAAGCACTGAAGAAGGTCAATGTGGTGCTGCATCCCATCACCAATCCCGATGGCGCGCAGCTTTCGGTGGACCTTTATCAGATCACACCGGATAACCTGCTCCATCCCGGTTATCACGGGGCGCTCAGCGCGGACGTGTCCAACGAAGGCACGGCGACCGATCCCATGTATCCGGAATCGCGGACGAGGAAGCAACTGGTCGATGCCTGGCTGCCCGATGCGTTCCTGAATCCCCATGGGTATCCGTCGCACGAATGGGTGCAGCCATTTTCGGAGTACACGGGCTGGGTGCAGAGTCGGCAGGGGGCGAATTCCGGGCGCGCTTGGTGGATTCCGCGCGGCTGGTTCACGAGCATGGGTTATCTGCGCGACGATACCCATCCCTACAGCAAGACCGTGGCGTTCGCGATTCAGGACCAGATCGTGAAGGCCGAGCGCTCGGTTCCGGGATTGCTGGCGCTGGAAGACCGCATGAACAGCCGCTACGAACGATTCGGGCAACGATGGCAGCCGAAAGACATGCAGCAGCCGATCGTCGACGGGATCCGGATCTACATGTCGCTGAAGGGCACGGGCGGCGGCGGCCGTGGCGGGGCGGCGGGAGGAGCCGGCGGCGAGGCAGGCGGGGCTGCCGCTCCCGGTTCGGGCGGTGTCGCCGGATTATCGGCCGACGTGACCTGGGACGCCGCGTATACGGAAGCACCGGACGAGACCGCGCACGGCGATTACATGAAGCTCATGGCGTCGGCCGGCCTGGCTTTCGATTACGTGCACTTGAACTATCTGGCAAAGGGCGATCTGCGGGTCACGCGTACGGAACGCGACGCAGCCGGTGGCGTGACGTGGCGCGTCGAGCGGGCGCGTCCCATTTTGCCAGAGGGCGTGAAGCCGATCACCACTGCCCCGGCCACGGACGGGCAGTAGCAGACCGCTGTGCCCGTGGCGCAGACACTCATGTCTGCCGCATCGAGACTCATGTCGATGCGTTTGACGGCGTCGCCGGCGGCCCCCAGCGCCGAGATGAGTTTCGGCGCGGCAAGCAGGAGTGCTTGCGCCACGACTCCGATGCTGGTCCCGCCTGTTGGGTAGCGACGGCCGTTCACGGCCGGAACCGGCCGCTGGTCAGAAATCCGTAGCGGCTTGATAGACAAGATGTAGACTACATCCGGAGTGAGTTCATGGCCATCGATCGCCGTCCCCGCAAGAAATCCGCACAAGTGATCTTCACGGTTGCGGCGGCGGTGGGTATTTCGGCGCACGCGCAGGCTTCCGATCCATGCAATGCAGCGACGTTTAACGGCAAAGTCTGCCAATCCGCCATCAAGCAAAAGGGCTTGTGCTCGGGTGGTGCATGGGTGCCGATGACCTATTCGGAAAAGTACCCGTATTATTACGACCAATACTCGGCGTACTTGCTCGCAGGAGGGATGGCATCTCCGGTTGCCGAAGAAAGCTGCAAGCAACCGGGGTTCTTTGGCCGCCTTGCCATCGCGCGAGGCGGATTCGGAACCACCGGCGCGAGATGGGGATCCGGCGGCTAGCGGTGCGCCGGGTAGCGTTGAAACCGCGCAACGGCTGGCAACGGAAGGTTGAAGACGCCGGATTGCTGTGGCATTCAGGCGCGCAGCCTTATTGGAACGAGTCGGCATTCTACGAATTCACCGCTAAGGACGTCGAACGCCTGGAATCGGCCACCAATGAGCTGGCTCGGATGGCATTGCAGGCGGCTCAGCACGTTATCGACGAGAAGTTATATGCGAAGCTGGCGATCCCCGAGAGCGCCATACGCCTGATCGAACAATCGTGGGAGGATGAGCTGCCGTCCCTGTACGGCCGGTTCGATTTTGCCTACGACGGTGTCAACCCTCCCAAGCTGCTCGAGTATAACGCGGACACTCCGACGTCCCTTTTGGAAGCAGCGGTCGTGCAGTGGTATTGGCTGGAAGAGACCGCGCCTCGCTGCGATCAGTTCAATTCCATTCATGAACGACTACTTGCGCAGTGGAGCGACCTGGCTCCGCAGCTACCCGGGGGGCGAATCGATTTCTGCTCCATGGACGATCTCGAAGACGGTATGACGGTCACCTATCTTATGGCCACGGCGCGGCAGGCCGGACTGGAGGGGTCGATTTTCCCGATGGCGGAGATCGGATGGAACGGCGAATCGTTCGTCGGTCCGTACGATCAGACGTTAGGCGCGGTGTTCAAGCTGTATCCCTGGGAGTGGATGGTGCGCGAGGAGTTCTCGGCTCATCTGGAATCCTCCAAAACCATTTGGGTCGAGCCGGCCTGGAAGATGCTCCTCTCCAACAAGGGCATTCTGCCGGTTCTGTGGGATTTCTTCACGGGCCATCCCAATCTGTTGCCGGCGAGTTTCGACGCGCCCCTCGCGCGAACATGGGTTCGAAAGCCACTGCTCGGCCGCGAAGGGGCTAACGTGACAATTCGCTCCGCTGCAGGGGACTTCAGCACAGATGGCGAGTACGGCGCGGAAGGGTTCGTCTACCAGGATGTGGCGCCGATGGCCTGCTTAGGCGATAAGCATGTGGTGATCGGCAGTTGGGTGATCGGACACGAAGATGGAAATACGGCGGCCGGTCTTGGCATACGCGAATCGGACACGCCTATCGTCACAAACACCAGCCAGTTCGTTCCGCACTTATTGAATTGAACCGGACGTGGTAGCGTAGGGATATCTGGAGGAACCCTTGCCCCGATCCATTGTCAAGTCGTCTCTTGTCCTCATCGTCGTATTAGCGGCGGTTCTCCTGGCGGCACCCGCCGGGCCGCAGAACGCGCCAGCCCAAAAGAGTGGCAGCCAGGCGGTGACGCGCGCCACGCTGGATAACGGCATGCGTGTGGTAATCATCCGCGATCCTTTGGCGGCGGTGGTAACCGTCGAAGAGAACTACCTCGTGGGCGGCAACGATACGCCCGCGGGATTTCCGGGGATGGCGCATGCACAGGAACACATGGCGTTTCGCGGCTGCGCCGGCGTTTCGGGCGACCAGATCGCGGCGATTTACGCGCAACTGGGTGGTACCTCCAACGCCGACACTCAGCAGAACGTGACGCAGTACTTCGTCACCGCTCCGGCGCAGGACCTGGACGTGGCGCTGCGGGTCGATGCCGCCTGCATGCAGAACGTCGACGATTCCGAGGAAGAGTGGGCCAAGGAGCGGGGCGCGATCGAGCAGGAGGTTTCGCGCGATCTTTCGAATCCCACCTATAAGTTCATCACCCGTCTCAACGCGGATATGTTTGCCGGCACGCCCTACGCGCATGATGCACTGGGGACGCGCCCGTCGTTCGAAGCGACTACCGGCGCGGCGTTGAAGAAGTTCTACACCGATTGGTACGCGCCCAACAACGCAATTCTGGTGATTGCCGGTGACGTGGACCCGACGGCCACGCTCGCGAAGATCAAGCGGTATTACGGAAGCATCAGGCGCAAGGAACTTCCCAAACACCCCGCGATCCAGTTGCAGCCGGTAAAGCCCGAAAACTTCACGCTGGAAAGCAATCTGCCGTATCAACTGGTATTTCTGGCTTTCCGCATGCCCGGCACGTCGAGCAAGGATTTCGCGGCGGCGAAGATTCTGGCCGACACCATCGCCAGTCAGCGCGCCGATCTATTCAACTTGCAAGTCACCGGTAAGGCTCTCGGCACGGATTTCGGTCTTGGCGAGACCTACACGGAAGCCAGCATCGCCTTCGCGGTTGCGGCTATTCCGGCGCAGGGCGACCCTGGACCGATCACCGCCGAGATGAAGAAGATCGTATCCGATTACGCCGAAAAAGGCGTGCCGGAAGAATTAGTGGAAGCATCGCGCCGCGGCGAGATCGCCGGCGCCGAATTCCAGCAGAATTCGATTTCCGAACTGGCCGGAACCTGGTCGCAGGCGCTGGCCGCCGATGGGAAGGAATCGCCCTCAGTAATTGTCGACGCCATGAAGAAGGTCACGCTGGCGGATGTGAATCGAGTCGCCAAGCAGTATCTGGTAGTGAACCAGGCGATCGTCGCCACATTGAAGCCATCGCCTTCGGGTGAGCCGGCGTCGGCCAAGGGATTCGGCGGATCGGAATCGACCACCAATGCTCCCACCAAGCCGGTCACACTGCCGGATTGGGCGGAGGCGTCGCTGAAATCGCTGAAGACGCCGCAGGCGCCACCCAAGCCGGCGGATGTGACGTTGGCCAACGGCCTGCGTCTGATCGTGCGGACGGAGCGCGCCAGTCCCACGGTCACGGTGATCGGGTCGGTAAAACACCAGTCGGATCTGCAGACGGCGCCCGGCAAAGAAGGCGTGGACGGGGTGCTCGCGGCGCTGTTTTCGTACGGCACGGTGACGCGCGACCGGCTGGCGTTCCAAAAAGAGCTGGACGATATCGCCGCATCGGAATCCGGCGGCGTCGATTTCAACCTCAAGGTCCTGAAGCAGTATTTCGCCAAAGGTGTGGAACTGCTGGCCGACAACGAAATGCATCCGGCGCTGCCGGCGCAGGATTTCGAAATCGTGCGCGGCCAGACAGCGCAATTCCTGGCGGGAGAGCTGCAAAGCCCCGGCTACAAGGCGGAACGAGCCATGGATAAGGGATTGTTGCCGAAGGGCGATCCGGCCTTGCGCGAGGCCACGCCGCAGACCGTTTCCAAGCTGACGCTGGACGATCTGAAAGGCTATTACGGGGAGGTCTTCCGGCCGGATATGACCACCATTGCGGTGATCGGCGACATCACCATGGACGAAGCCCGGCCGGTAATTGAGAAGTGGTTCGGCGCGTGGAAGGACACCGGGCCGAAGCCCAAGGTGGTGCTGCCGCCAGTGCCGGTGAATCCGTCCTCCGCCGTCAATGTTCCCGATCCGACAGCCGTGCAGACGTCCGTGGAACTCGCGCATGAACTGGGAATGAATCGCTTCAATCCCGATTACTACGCGTTGCAGCTCGGCGATCATGTGCTGGGCGGCGGCTTCTATGCAACCCGCCTCTATCGGGATCTACGGCAGAATGCCGGGCTGGTCTACAACGTGAACAACTCGATCAGCGCCGGTGAGGCGCGCGCGACCTATTCCGTTTCCTACGGCTGTGACGCGGAGAATGTTGCCAAGGCGCGGCAGATGGTCGACCAGGAACTGAAGGCCATGGGCACGACCGACGTGACGCCCGCCGAGCTGCAACAGGCCAAGGCGCTGCTGCTGCGGCAAATCGGATTGAGCGAATCGAGCGAGGACGCCATCGCCAGCGGATTTGTCTCCCGCGCGCTGATCGGGTTGCCTTTGGATGAGCCCGTAAACGCGGCGCAGAAGTATTATTCGTTGACGGCGGCGGATATCAAGGCGGCCTTCGCGAAATGGATTCATCCGGATGCCTTTGTGCAGGTGGTTCGGGGGCCCGCGCCGAAGTAGATGTCGCTCTTCGGGGCTTTGATCGCGGGTTTTCTGGTCAGCCAGGTGTATTGGCTCTGGCTTGGATACCGCCTGGCCGCGCGGCGGATCCGCCGGCTCTTGCCGCGCCTGTCAATCATCGCTGCAACATTGGCGGTGTACGGCTATCTGTTCGGCGTTAAGTTCGGATATTGGGGCCGCCACTCCGGTACAATCCACGCAAGGCTCTTCGATTCCCTTACCGACGCGCCGTTCTCGTGGTGGGCGATCAGTTCGCTGATTGGCTTTCTCATCGTGCTGATCATGGCGATTCCGCGAGGAATTGCCACGGCCATACGGCGCCCAACAGCGGACCGCGTGGCCTCTCCGGAGCGGCGGCAGTTCCTGGAGCGTGCCACTAACGTGCTCGCCTCCGCGCCGTTCATCGCGGGCGGTTATGGTCTGTTATACGGGCGGCTGAACATCGAGACTACCGAACACGCCGTAAAGCTGGAGCGCCTTCCCCGCGCCTTTGAAGGCTTTCGCATCTGCCAGCTTTCGGATATCCACATCGGACCCTTCATGCCGGCGGAGGAAATTCGCAAGTACGTGGCGATTGCGAATTCGCTACGGGCCGACCTGATGGTCCTGACCGGCGATTTCGTCACCTTCGATCCTTCGACGCAGCGCGGCGCCGTAGAGGCGCTGGCGGGAGTGCGCGCGCCATATGGCGTTTATGGCTGTCTGGGCAACCACGACGCGTGGACGGGTGTCGAGGACTCGATTACCGGGCTTTTCCGGCAGCGCGGCATCCGGATGTTGCGCGGCGAGGCCGTGCCCATCACCGCCGCGGGCGAGTGGTTTCAATTGATCGGCGTGGATTTCCAGAGCGCGCGCCGGTTCGGCCCGTCGCCGGCGGTCAGGAATCTGCTGGGCAATATCGAACACCTCATCGTACGCGACCGGCCCAATATCCTTCTCAGCCACAATCCGGATACCTTCGATCGCGCGGCTGAGCTCGGAATCGACCTCAGCCTGGCCGGACATACGCACGGCGGACAACTCGCGCTCGAGTTCATTAGCCCGGAACTGGCGCCCTCACGGCTGGTGACACCTTACGTGGCCGGTTGGTTTCGCAAACCGGGTGGCCAGCTCTATGTCAACCGCGGCATCGGGACCATCGGCGTTCCGATCCGTTTCGGAGCGCCGCCCGAGATTACGGTATACCGGCTGACGCGCGCGTAAAGAGTGAACGGGCCGGCCGGATTAGCTGCGAGAATAGCAAGGATGACGCACGCGGAAGCTACGGCCGCGGCTCTGGCCGCGCGCGGAGTGAACACCGTTTTCGGATTGCCCGGCGGCGAGATCCTGGCTTTTGTGGAGGCCTGCCGGCGGGCCGGGATCCGCTTTCTGCTGGCGGGGCACGAGGCCAGCGCCGGATGGATAGCGCAGGTCATGGGGCAGCTTACCGGAACGCCCGGCGTATGCGCGTCCACACTGGGTCCGGGAGCCAGCAATCTCGTGACAGCGGTGTCCAATGCCTGGCTGGATCGCGCTCCGATGCTCGCGATCACGGCGCAAATTCCCAGTAAGTCTATCCGGACCATGACCCATCAGCGATTACCGCTGGATGTTCTCTTTGGTTCCATTACCAAGGGCACGGTTTCCATCGGCGCGGACGACACAAAGTCAAAAATTGACTGGAGCTGCGATCTGGCCGCAGCTCCGCGGCCGGGGCCGGTCCACGTGTCGCTGGCCGGCGATGTCGCGAATGAAGAGTGCTGTCGCGGAATCGGGGCTGAATTCGATATCGCGCGGCAGGCTCAGGGGTCGATTCAACCACTCGTCGAGCGTCTGGCGGGCGCATCGCGCCCTCTGCTGCTGGTGGGCCTGGGGGCGGCGCCAGAAGCGGCGCCGTCGATTCGCGGACTGCTCGACAAGCTGCAATGCCCGATCGTGGTCACGCCGAAAGTGAAGGGGATCGTTTCCGAAGACGATCCGCGTTTTGCCGGGGTGGCGTCGGGAATGGCTTTGGACCGCGAGGTGGTGGAGACCCTGCGGGAAGCCGACTTGATCGTCGCGATCGGATTCGATCCGGTGGAATGCGACAAGACCTGGTTTGCGGAGTTGAACATCGCTGCAATCGATGACGTATCGATGACGGAGGGGGATTACCGGCCGCTGGAGGTTTTGGGCGATATTCCGGTGCTCGTCGCCGCGCTCACCGGGCAGATCGAGGCGCCCAAACCATGGCCGGCCGACCTGCTGGATGCGCGCCAGCGGGCTCTGCGGCCCGACTTGCCGCCGCCGGCTGGAGGTGCGGTCTCGCCCATCCGGCTAATCGAACGACTGCGCGGGGTGTTTCCGCGCGATGGCATCGCGGCTTGCGATGTGGGTTCGCACAAGCTGTGCATGGGGCAATTCTGGAAGGCCTACGAACCCGGCACGTTTCTGATGTCGAACGGATTATCCGGAATGGGATTCGGGATTCCAGCGGCCATCGCGGCGCAACTTGCCCGGCCGGACAAGCGCGTCATCGCGGTGGTTGGAGACGGTGGAATGCTGATGATGGTCCACGATCTCGCCCTCATCCGCGAATTGCAGTTACCGATTCTGATTGTGGTCTTGCGCGATGCCAGCCTCAGCCTGATTCGTTTGAGCGGAAATCGTCGCGGATATCCGGCTTACGGAGTGGATTTTACTCCTCCAGATTTTCCTGGTGTAGCCCGAGCTTTCAGAATTGCGGCTGGACAAGCGGGGAATTTGCAAGAGGCGTGCGCGCTGGCGGAAAAAGCCCTGAATAGCCGGGCGCCGTTTCTATTAGAAGTGCCGGTGGACTGGCGGGAATACCAGGAAGTGATCCGGTAGCTAAACGGCGGGCCGCTGCAGCAGGGCGTCTTCAGCGAACTCAGCCGGGTCGGTATAGGTCTGAAGCGAATCCAAAGATTCGAGGACTCGCTCCAGTAGGCTGTCGGTCTGTGAAACGGTGGTTTTGAGGACTTCGATCGATGAAGCTTGAGTGGTGAGACGGTCATCGAGTGAAGCCATCGTCTTCGAGAGCAAACCTTCCATCGCGGCCACCAGTTGCGCGGTGGATGGAACTTCGGCTAGCTTAGCTGAATGCTCTTCCAGTTTCGTCTCAATCTGTGCAAACCGATTGGCGTTGGCGGATTCGAGAGCGGCGATGCGCGTTTCGACTTCGGTCATCAATGACTGCTTGAGGTCGTTGACCGCCGCCGGCTGCACTCCAGCCCCAGCGGTTCCGCGGTCGCGCCGGGCAAGCGCGCCAGCCGCAACTCCCGCCAGGAAGATCGCGAATCGTGGAAGTAGATCGAGAGAGCGAGCCATCGGTGACTCCCTTATACGGCTTTCTGCAACTGAATGCAAGTACTAAGAAAAGTAAGCAAGGTACTAAGGACGTACCGCAATTGCGCGGACGCCTCCACACTGGCATTCTAGCAAAGAAAGATCCCGTTTCCACGATAGGAGCCCTCTGGTTGACCCAGGCTGGAGAATCCGAATCCGTCCAACGCGACCTTCCGATTTCGCCATTGCTTATGGATCTAGATGCTCGAGGCCAGTTGCTCTGGATGAGCGATCGGGCCTCCAGAGGACTGGCGAGCCTGGAAGGCGCCCTGCTGCGTCAATACTTCCGATTGGAGAAGGCGGAGCGCAGCCTGGCATCGAGTCCGGCCGCGCGAAGTCTGAAGGGCCGGCGCGAGGCGGGCCGAAGAGCGCAGCGGCAACTGGAACTGGAGCGGCAGCGTCTGAGCCGCGAACTCCACACCGGAGTCGGACAATTGTTGTCCGCAATGCGCCTGCAACTCGACCTGATTGCGGATCAGTTGCCGGAGCCACCGGATGCGGTGAGCCGAGCTTTGGATCGTCTAGGAGTTCTGGTTCGGGAAGCCATCGAACAGGTGCGCAGCGTTTCCCGGCGGCTGCATCCGCCGGACTGGCAGCGGCTGAGTTTGGAAGAGGCCATCCGGCAACTTTGGGTTTTGAGCGGAATTCCGCAAAAGTACCAGGCCTCACTGCGAATCGACCCGATCGAGACGCAACCGGATCTGCCGGTAAAAATATTGGTGTACCGCGCGGCGCAAGAAGCGCTATCGAATCTGGTCCGGCATTCCCACGCGACCCGCGTGGACGCGGTGCTGGACGCGCAGGACGGACGATTACGGTTCACCATTAGGGATAATGGGGTCGGATTTGACGCGGCGGCGCTGGAGACCATGCAGGCCGATCTCGCGGCGGGGATCGGTTTGCGGTCGTTGCGGGAACTTGCCGCGACGTTGGGCGCGGAAGTAAGAATAGAGAGCGCCTCGCATGGCACCTGTTTGACGATTTTCGCGCCATTGGTTTCGGAGGACTGATCGCGAACGGATATCCTGGCAGATAACGATTTGGGTACGGGAGAAACGATGGAAGAGACGGTCAACGTGACAGTGGTCCTGGCGGACGATCAGACCATTGTGCGCGAAGGATTCGCGGCCCTGTTTCGCGAGCGTGGCATTCAGATCCTGGGACAGGCCTCGGATGGCGCGCAGGCTTTGGAGATGATCCAAAACCTGAAGCCGGATTTCGCCATTCTGGACTTGCAGATGCCCGGAATGTCGGGCGCGGAAGTGATTCGCCGGCTGCGGGCATCGGCATTTCCCGGAAAACTGGTGATTCTATCGTTCAGCCAGGAAGAATCTACGGTGATGGAGGCGTTGCGGGCGGGTGCGGATGGCTATGTCCTGAAGGACGGCCCTTTCCGGCATTTGCTGGATGCGATCAACTTCATCCGGGAAGGGGGAATCTATGTTTCGCCTTTGCTGCACGGCGCGGGGATTTTCGGTCAAACGCCGGGGCGATTACAACCCGATCCGGTGGCATCGCTCAGCCCGCGCGAGATGGAAGTATTTCAATACCTGGTTAACGGATTGAGGGCTAAAGACATCGCGGAACTGCTGGACATCAGCCCGAAGACCGTGGATACCTATCGGGCGAGTCTAATGCGCAAATTGAATGTCCGCGATCTCGTCGGCCTGGTTAAATTTGCAATCGAACGAAATCTTACGAGTACTTCCGGGCAAACCCACTGATATCAACACATTCCGCGACACATTCGCGTCGCGACTCCTCATAGTCTTCTAACGCCTGGATCAAATTTTCTAAAGTTAGCCGCCTCTCATAGAGGCGCGCCAACGCCTGCAGGCGGAGCGAATCCACCGACAACCGGCTGTAGCGCTCAATTGAAGTGGGGGAGGGGAGCGGGATCGGCATAGTCATTGGCCTTCAGGGTTCTCCTGGTACTGATATAGGGTATTTCCTTACCGTATCTCAGGATACAGACGCTTCTTAAATGGGTCAAGAGAAATTTAGGGGAAAGTAGCCTTTTTCTGCCAGGCGGGATGACAGTAGGCTTACAAGTGGTCAGCGTAGGGTTAGTCTGCGGATTCAGCGGATAACCAGACTCCCGTAGCGGATTTTCACCCATTCTCGATTTCGCCTTTTCACCCAAACCCGCAGATGACGATCGACATTTGTCCGTCTGACGAGAATTCCAACGAACATAATAAAGGATTTTCGTGTCCGCAACCCGATTGGATGGCGGAGTGCTTGGATGGAGTGCTCGAATGCTCTTTTAGCGAAGCACTTAGTCTCGGGTTGTCTCCCGATCGCGGCGTGCTTCGAGGTTTTTGGGTCTTTTCACTTTGGAGATGAAGCATGCGGATTCCCCCTTCGGTCTTCGCGGTAGGACGATATGCCCTGGTTCTGGGCGTTATTGCCGGTTCAGTCGCGCTGTTGAGCGCCGACAAGAATAAGAAGGCCGTCTATTCCCCCCACGACAAGGCCTATTATGCCGACCCCTCGGTGATCGAGTATGTGCAGCCGGGTCTGACGTTCAGCATCGTATCTGCGACGATCGGGTCAGATGGCACGGTCAATGTGGATTACAAGATTACCGATCCGACCGGCGCGCCGCTGGACTTATCCGGTGTCGTAACGCCTGGCGCCGTATCGCCCCGGTTCGCCTTGGCCTACATAGCCAAGGGTAATACCTGGTTCACGTCGTATTGGCAGTCCACATCAACCAATGCGACGACGGGTTTTGTGTCTACTCACCCATCTGGCGACAGTGGCGGCACTACCAAGACCGTGGCGGTTGGGGAATACATTTATACGTTCGGCAACAAAGCCACAGGATTCGATCCTACCCTGACCAACCGCTTGATCATCTACGGATCGCGAAACCTGACGACGTGGGATCTGGGAACGAGCTACGCCGACGCGTGGTTCGACTTTGTCCCGAACGGGTCGAAGGTCACCGTGACGCGCGACATCGTGCGCACCGCGAGCTGCAACAAGTGCCACGATTCTCTCGCATTCCATGGCGGCACGCGGCGAGACGTGCAGGTGTGTGTGGTTTGCCATCAGCCGCAGAACACCGACAGCAACGGGAACTCCGCCGACATGAAAGTAATGATCCATCAGATCCACATGGGCAGCCAGTTGCCGTCTGTGCAGGCCGGCACTCCATACCAGTTGGGCTCCACGGATTGGTCTACGGTGGTTCTTCCCTCCGATCCGCGGCGTTGCCAGTTCTGCCACGAATCAACCACCGGCGCCACGCAGGCGAGCAACTGGGAAACCAATCCCAGCCGGGCCGCCTGCGGCTCCTGCCACAACGATGTGAATTTCGCGTCCGGCAAGAACCATGCGGGCGGATTGCCCCAGGCCAATGACAGCCAGTGCTCACAATGCCACGTACCCAACGACGGCGGTGAGTTTGACGCATCCATCGAAGGCGCGCACGTGATGCCGGAGAATTCCGTGCAGGTGCCCGGCCTCAACGTTGCAATCACCAAAGTCACGAACACCAATGCCGGACAGGCTCCGATTGTCACCTTCACGGTGAAAGACAACAAAGGTAACAATATCCCGTTGGCAACGATGGCTACCGGCTCCTTCTCCTTCACGCTGACGGGCCCGACCACCGACTACGGCAACACGAATTTCGGCAGCGACGTGACCACGCCGGGATACGTGACGGAGTCCACCGTCGCGAAGTCGGCAACCTGCGGCGGCGACGGAACCTGTACCTATACCTTTACTCACGTGGTGCCGAAGGGCGCCAAGGGTACGTTCGCAATCGGCTCGGAAGCGCGGCTTTCCGCGACGCTGCAAGCCGGCACGGTGAATCAGCAGACGGTGAACTACGCCACTCCGAACCCGGTAGTGTACTTCTCGGTGGATGGCTCGCCCATCGTAAAGCGTCGCTCGGTAGTAGCGTTGGCGAACTGCAACAACTGCCACGCCAAACTCGAGCTTCACGGGTCGCTTCGCAACAACACCGAATACTGCGTCTTTTGCCACAACCCGAACGGCACCGATTCGCCGACGCGTCCTTCGGCGACGAATCCCGCCGACAAAGGTCTGCCGAATCAAGGTATCAACTTGACGATGATGGTGCACAAGATCCACACCGGCACCAACCTGATGGCGAATTTCAATCAGGACTACGTGATCGTCGGTTTCGGTGGAAGCCACAACAGCTTCGGCGCAACCTTCGCTTCGGTTCCAGCGGCGATTCCCAACACCGGTGTTCGCTATCCGGCGATGAGCCCCACCGGCGCCGTCCACGACACCACCAACTGCGCCATGTGCCACGTCAACAGCTCCGAGTCGAACCTGCCGGTCGGTTTGAATAACGTGACCGATCCGCAGGGTCTAATCACCTCGGCGCCGGCCACGACTTCGGCCTGCACGGCGTGCCACCTGAACCTGTCGGCATTCGCGCACGCGTCGATGAATACCGATCCGAAGTTTGGCGAGAGCTGCAGCGTCTGCCACGGCGCTGGGGCCGCGTATGACCCGGCCGTCGTCCACGCGGGCCAGTAGGACGCTGACGGAAAGACGGACCACTCATGGAGACAAATATGCGGATTCCCTCTTCGGTATTCGCGGTAGGGCGCACCGCGGCGGTCTTGTGCTTGATCGCCGGAACGGCTGCATTGATGAGCGGGGATAAGAATAAGGCCCCGCTCAGCCCACACGAAAAGGCTTACTACGCCAGTACGTACCTGGTGAACTATGTCCAGCCCGGCCTTCAGTTCACGATTGTTTCGGCGACGGTCGGCTCCGACGGCACCATCTCGGTTCACTACAAAGTCAGCGACCCTAATGGCGCTCCGCTGGATGTAACGGGAGTGGGC
>Ga0335083_10004957_pt1 | contig 16868 bp, 10 predicted proteins | sample Lox_Sample_42_FD_206716 | JGI IMG/M metagenome (GOLD analysis project Ga0335083, IMG submission 206716) | Soil microbial communities from Loxahatchee National Wildlife Refuge, Florida, United States - Lox_Sample_4.2 | ecosystem: Environmental > Terrestrial > Soil > Wetlands | place: USA... | reverse complement strand
TCATGCGCAGCACGACCCGAGGGGCCGCCTTCGGCGAGGAACAGTACGCCGGACTTGCCGATGCGCAGATCGACGTAGTTACGAGCCGGCACCGGCACCGACAGGATGCGGTTGCCCAGTCCGGCGAGATCGATCACGGTCGCCTTGTTCTTGTCGGCGGCCTTCTTGCCGCCCTGCTTGTCATCCTTTTTGGCATCCGCCGCCTTCGCATCATCGGTCTTGCCCGCCTGATCCTTGCCGGCATCGGCATGGTCGCCCTTGGCGTCCGCATCCTTCTTCTTGTTCTCATCATCGCTCTCGGGCGGCAGCGGCGAAGCCGTGTCGCGTGCCAGCACCATCACATAGACGCTGCTGTTGGTCGAGCGGTCGAGCGAGGACAGATCGATGCCGGCATCCGACGGTCCGCTGTTGGTCGAGGCCGTGAAGTAAAGGTACTTGCCGCTCGGATCGAACACCGGGTGCGCGGCATTGCTCATGCCATCGGTGGCCTGAGTGGCGACATGGCTGGCCAGCGAATACAGGAAGACCGCGTGCAACTGGCTTTCCAGATCGCGCGTGTAGGCCAGCCACTGCGAGTCGGGCGACCAGGACAGCTCGAACTGCGTGCCAAAGCCGCCGCGCAGGCCAGTATCGACCTTGACGGGCTTGCCGCCTGAAACTTCCACGTACCAGATGCGCAGGTGCTTGTCGTAATAGGCGATGCGCCTGGAGTCCGGCGACCAGTGGATGCCGTAGAAGAACGACGGATCCGGTCCGAGATCGATCACCCGCGGCGGCTGCAGTCCGCTCTGCTCGCGGATGTGCAGCTGGTACTCGCCGGAAGCATCGCTGAAATAGGCGATCGACTTGCCATCCGGCGACCAGGCCGGATCGCGCTCGGCGCTGCCCGGTGAGTTGGTGAGATTGCGCGTGTCACCCTTCTCGGCGGGCAGCGTGAAGATATCGCCATGCGCCTCGGCGACCAGGCGCGCGCCACTGGGCGAGATCGCCACGCTTTGCACCTCGTGCACGGGCACCTTGGCGAGGTGCGGCGCCAGCTGCGGCAGGTCGCCGCTGATGGTCACGGAAACCGCATGATCCTGGTGGGTCGCCAGATCGTACAGATGCAGCGAGCCGAACTGCTCGTACACCAGCGCCCCGGGGCCGGCGCTCACGGTCTTCAGATCCAGTCCATGGTTCTCGATGACCGCCTGCACCTTGCGGGTCTGCGTGTCGTAGCTGAACAGGGAGACCGGTCCTGCGCGGTCGGACAGGAAGTACACCGTCTTGCCCACCCACACGGGGCTCGAATCGTTGGAGTTCTCGCGCGGCACCTTTTCCAGGTCCAGGGTCTTCAGGTTGACCAGCCACACGGGCGTGGTCTGGCCGCCGCGATAGCGCTTCCACGCAGCCTGCCACTGGCGGACCGGCACGTACGCCAGCGTCGAGCCGTCATCCGAGAAGCTGCCGGAGGCCGCGCTCGGGAGCGGCAGGACTTCGGCGGAACCCACACCATCCGCGCGCGTCTTGAAGAGCCGCGGGAAATCCGAGTAGCTGGCATGCTGCGAGGCGAACAGCACGTACTTGCTGTCGGGCGTCCAGCCAACCACGAAGTTGCCGGTCGGCTCCCAGGTCAGTCGCCGTGGGGTACCGCCCTCGGCGCTCATCACATAGACGTCGACCACGCCATGCTCGCGCGTCGAGTAGGCGATCTGCCTGCGGTCGGCAGAGAAGTACGGACCGGCCACCACCTTGCCTGTCGAAGTCAGCCGCCGGGCCTCGCCACCCTCGCGGGCCACGGTCCAGATGTCATCGGCATAAAGGAATGCGATCCGGTCCTGGCTCAGGGACGGATTGCGCAGCAGGAGCGGCGCGGCACCCCAGGCACAACTGCAGAAGACGAGTCCGGCCAGGGCGCGCGCGGCAGCGCCCAGCAATACGTCGCGAAGCATGCAGGTCTCCCTCAAAGCGGTTTGCGCTTATTCTTGCACAGGATTGTAGTCCGGGAAGGCCCCCGCGGTACGTTCCCCGTAACAGTCCGCCGACGGACTGCATCCTTCAATCGCATTCCACGGAGCACCTGCACATGGCGAGCGCCTCGCACCACTACGATACGCACCTGGGCCCGGTCTATTCGTGGATGCTCGGGGACCCCGCCGCGGCCGCCGATCGCGCGGTGGCCGACATCGAGTCGCTGGGACTGCAGGCCATCCCGGAGGGAATCGCCGTGGATCTCGGCGCGGGCACCGGCTTGCATTGCGTACCCCTGGCGCGCCGCGGCTATCGCGTGACCGCGATAGACGGTTGCGAGCTCCTTCTGGATGAGCTGCGCGTACGGTCTGCGGGATCGCCCGTGACGGGCGTCAAGGCCGACCTGCTGTCATTTCCGCAAATCGTGCCGGGACCGATCGATGTGATCCTGTGCATGGGCGACACCCTGACGCACCTGCAAGACCTGGCCGCGGTGGAAACCCTGTTCGCGGCGGTAGCGGCCAGTCTGGCGGGCGGCGGTACGTTCGCGGCCACCTGGCGCGACTATTCGCGGGCCGCCGAGGGCACCAGCCGATTCATTCCCGTGCGCAGCGATGCGGACCGCATCCTGACCTGCTTCCTGGAGTTTCTTGAAGAGCGCGTGCTGGTGCATGACCTGCTGCACGAACGCATCGAGGGCAGCTGGCGACTGCGAGTCAGCTGCTATCCGAAGTTGAGGCTGGGCACGGCGTGGGTGAGGCAGCGGTTGCAGGAGCAGGGATTGCAGGTGCGCACCGCAACCCGCCCCAACGGCATGATCCAGGTGATCGCGACGAAGCTCTGAGGTGCGCCCGGAGGCGGCGGCTCACAGCGTAGTGCTGATCACACCTGACATGGCACTCTCGGTGCCACTCGCCGAGTAGGCCGTGACGCCGAAGTACCACGTACCCGAGGCCAGATTGTTGACCGTGTAGGCGGTCAGGCCGGGATTGGACACCTCGATGGTCTGACTCAGGTTGTCGGCCGAGCTGCCGTAGTGGATCCGGTAGCCCGCCAGGTTCGCGAGCGTCGAGCCATCGCTGTTCTGGGTGGGCGGAGTCCAGTCCAGGGTCGCCGTACCGCTGGCGACCTGGGTCACCGTGATGGCGAACGCCGTGAGTGATGCGCTCTGAGTTCCATCACTGACGCTCACCACGATGTCGGCGAACGTCCCGGCATTCGACGCACCCGGCGTACCGGTCAACGCACCAGTCGAGTTGTTGAAGGTCGCCCAGGATGGCTTGTTCTCGATCGTGAAGCTCAGTGTTGCGCCACTGGCACCGGTGGCGACGGGCGTGAAGCTGTAGGCCGAACCGGCGTTGACGGTGACGGCCGGCTTGCCCGAGATCGTGGGAGCCTGGTCCGCGGCTTCCGTGACAGTGATGCTGAACGGAGGCAGCGAGGCGGTCGTCTGTCCGTCCGTGACGGAGATGACGATGTTGTCAGATCGGCCGACCTGCGCGCTGTTGGGAGTACCCGAGAGCCGTCCGCTCGCGATGTCGAAGAGAGCCCAGAGCGGTTTGCCCTGCACGGCGAACTTGAGAGCGCCCGAGGAGGCTCCCTTGGCATTGGGCTGGAAGGTGTAGGCATTGCCGGCGGCGACCGAAGTCTGCGGCGAGCCGGAGATGCTCGCGACTCCGGCTCCGGGGGCCCGGATCACCGTGCCCGAGGCCTGCGAGCCGAAGGCGCTGGCAGAGCCTGAAGTGCCATCGTCGTTGCATGCTGTGAGAGCCGCTGCGGCGAGCACGCATAGCGCCGCGCACCGCATGGGAGCGCGAACTGCGAAGACCGTTGATTTCATTTATGCCTACCCCGGACAGTCGTGCTGACAGTCGCCGGGCGGCAATTCGGATGCGGAGCAGCAACTGGAGGTCGCGCGCCGCAGTCAGAATCACGACAGCCGCTTGTCACTGATTCGGCTGCCGGTAACCCCGCTATCTCATGCCAGTGGCTCGAGACCGGAGGCTTTGCGTCCCCGCCTTACGACGGGTTTGCCCTTGCGTGAGCGAAGTAAAACCCAACTCGTCGGATTCTGCAAAATGTCGGGAGAAACCGACAAATCACGCGCCTTCCGGCAAACAAACGGCTGGTTCACGGTTTTGCGCGGTGACTTCGCCGAGTGGCTCACAGCGTTCGCCGTAACTCGCGCGCGGACACTCCGCGCATTTAACAATGCGCGCCCGCGGGGCTCGCGGACTACGGAAAGTCCTGACCACCGGAATATACCTACGGGCGATTTCGCGGCGCGCGAGGCGGGTCGGGGACACTCAATCGCCCCTGTCGCACTAACGCATTCAGTCGGCTCGCGCCTCAGTCGGCGGGTGCGGCGCGTGTCTTGCGTTTGCGCGGCGGCGGCGATGGCACCGTCTCGGGCGCCACCGCGAAGCGCTGCATCCGGCTGATCAGTTCGGGCGGTATCGCGGTCGCGCGCGCGGTCCGGGCGGAGATGAACACCAGGATCTGGCGCACGCGCATGCGCAGCTCGCCTTGATGCGACGCCTCGATCCGCAGCTCGCACGAAGTGCGCCCGATCTTCGTCGTCCAGAGGTTGAAGGTCAGACGATCGCCGTAACGCGTGGGGCGTGTGAAGTCCACGGTGAAGTGCACGGACGGAGTCAGGATCTGCTTGTGATGGAACAGACCCGGGGCGCTGGCGGCCAGCCCGTCCTCGAACCAGTCCTCGACGAAGTCGCTGATCATCTCGAAGTAACGCGGGTAGAACACCCACCCGGCCGCATCGCAGTGCCCGAAACGCACCAGGATCTCGCGCTGAAACGCCGACATGATCCGACCCCCTCAACCCCTCCCAGCGGACAGAGCTTACCCGTGTGACGCGTGACTCGGTGCAAATCCTCCATGCCAGCCAACCCGACCGCCACCGGTCGGCCACGCCATCGCTGAGCCGCGCCCGCAGCCCGGCCACGCCACTGATGGCACCGCCACCACCGGCTCTGGCCGAAGCCGGCAATCCGGCGGCGGGTGCGGCAAGGCCCTGCCGGTCCGGGAGGAAGACTCTGTCCGCAGGCGGGGTGAGGCCACACCGGGTCCATCCCGGTCTGGATCAGCGCGATCGCCGGTCTGCGACCTGCGTCCCGTGCCCCCTGCCGACCGACGTTTCAGGACGAGACCCTGTCCACCAAACCCAGGTGCCTGCGGGAAACCGCACGGCCTTGGCATCCTTCGTGCAACGCCTACGCAGGATTACATTGAGGAAAATCGCGATGTCAAAAGGCCGTCTCCCCAACCTGCGTCTGGTTTCAGACGCGGCCACCGCTGGGCCGGATCGTCAGCCCGGCCGCATCACGCACGATGCGCGTGGCAATGCCATCTGGGACTGGGCGGTCTCCACCGGCGTGCTGGCCCGCAAGACCGTGGCCGAGCTGCTCACCACGCTCGATCATCCGGGCGCGCTGAGTCTGGATCCCGACCCACGCGCGACGAACGACTGGTCAGGCGATCCCTACAACCGCTCGACTCGCTAGCCGCTCACGCCATCGGTGCGGGCCGAGGCGGCACGCTCCCTGTCGAAGAAGCGCGCCCGCCTGGCGAACACCCGGGGCCGTCACGGCTTCGCGCGAACACCCGGGGCCGTCACAGCTTCGCGCGAACTCCCGGGCCGTCACAGCTTCGCGCGAACTCCCGGGCCGTCACAGCTTCGCGCGAACTCCCGCGAACACGCCGATGCTCGGCTGCAGGAATCCGGTCGGATTCTCGTAGTGCCGGTCGAACAGATTGTCGATTCGACCGAACACGGTGAGGTGCCGGCCGAGATCGTAACTGGCGGCGACGTTCAGGATCGTATAGCCCGGTGCCTGCAGCCGCGGTATGGAAAAATCGCGGTTGCCATCCACCCACCAGCCGACCGCCAGCACGGACGCGTCCAGGGAGACGGGACCGGAACGCCAGGTCGCATTCAGGCTCCCCTTGTGCCGCGGCCGCCGCAACAGCTCCTCATGAAGCGCGTCATCGATTGCGTCGGTGTAGGTGTAATCGAATCGCAGGGTCAGCGAGTCCAGCGGACGGTACGAGACGAAACTCTCCACGCCATCGACCGAAGCACGGCCAATGTTGGCGTATGTGGTGCCCGTCAGATCGCTCGTGATGAGGTTGCGGATGCGGTTGTGGAAGTAAGTCGCTCCGAAGCGCACCAGATCGTCCCGCAGTCCCTGCTCCACACCCGCCTCGTAGCCGAGACTGCTCTCCGGCCGCAGGTTGGGATTGGCGAAGAAGAACGGTGGGAAGTCCTGGAACAGCTCACTCAGGGTGGGCGCCTTGAAGCCCGAGCCCACACTCGCCTTGAGCTTGGTGCCCGTCGCGGCGATCACGTAGGCGGGAGCAAACCGGTAGGTCGCCTTGTTGCCAAAGCGGTCGTTGGCGTCGTAGCGCGCATTGACAGATGAGAAGAACTGCGGGCTGAGCTGGGAATTGAGTTCGACATACCCCGAATTGATGATGGTGCTCGCGGCGATGGGCTGGCTGATCTCATCGCGCGCATGTTCGGCGCCCAGCACCAGCGTCTCGCCCTCGGCAACCTTCACGGCGCCCTGCCAGTCAACCTTGGTGCGCTCGCCCGTGGCCAGACTTTCCGGGAAATCCGGCTCGAGTGTCGAGGTTCGGTTGCGCGTGAAGGCCAACCCAAGGGTCTGATCGAGCACACCGTCGAAGGCGACCAGATGAGCCGTCGCGCGCGCGTAGTACTCCGTCGTGGCGCTCTGACTCTGCTGCGCGGCTGGAAAGGCCGGGAACGTGCTGAAGTCATCCTCCGTGAAGCGCAGTCGCGTGCCGGTGTAGCGCGCCACGAGGCCGAGATCGAACCCGCTCGTGACGTCGTAGCCCAATCGGGTGGAAGTCGTCAGGTTGTCGTAGTAGTCGTCATTGCGCTTTTCGCCAGGAAGCAGCAGGTCCAGGGGTGTTACGGGCGTGGCACCCGCATGCAGATGCTCTATGTTGGCACTGTAGTGGAATCCGTCGCTCGAGCCACGGATGCTCGCTCCCTGGTTGAAGGTATCGAAGGAACCACCCTGCGCCTCGCCGTTGAACTGCGTCGGTCCGGAGCCCACCTTCGTGATGATGTTGATCACACCGCCGATGGCGTCGGAACCGTAGAGGCCGCTCTGCGGACCCCGCAGGACTTCGACCCGTTCGATATCCGACGTCAGGAGCTGGCCGAAGTCGAACGTCGCGCCGGAGCTGCTGGGATCACTGACGTCGATGCCATCTATCAGCACCTTGGTGTGATTCGAGTTGGTACCACGCATGAACACCGCGGTCTGGCCGCCGGGTCCGCCGGTCTGGACCAGATTCAGGCCGGGCACATCCTTGAGGACATCGGAGAGCGTCTGCTGTTGTCGCGCCTCGATGTCATCGGCGGTAATGATGGTCACGCTGCTGGCGATCTGAGTTTCCGGTGTTGGAATCCGGGTCGCCGTCACGACCACGTTATCGGGTGCAGACTCCTCATCCGCGGCCCATGCCGCGCGACCAAGCACCGACAGGACGGCAAAACTGACAGGGGTTATCCACTGAAATCCGCGCATACATCACTCCTGGCTACAAGACCAGGAGTCGACGCGGCGACGCGACCGGATTCGTGACAGAACGGACACCACGGCGACTCCCAACGTGTCGCCGCAGCGGATGCTCCGCAGCTCCCGACGCACCCCGGCCGGAAACAGGACGACGGCGCTAGGCAGGTCTCCTGGCTCCCGGGTCGTAGCTCTCGTCCGCCTTCCCAAGGTCTGGCGACCTCAGTGGCGTACTGAACGATCACTCTCCGGTTACAGTTGCGGGGGCAGCCGCGGGATCAAACCGCGTTCCCTTTTCAATCCCCTTATCGAGGGGAACCTTGCGCGTTCACTCAACCTGGGCAGTATAGCTCGGCCGCATGTCGTTGGCGACGGTGGCCCCGCCATGCCTAGAATGCGGGCATGCGAAAACACCTGCTGCTTCTGGCTGGCACCGCTGTCGCGGGCTTTGTTCTGGCGCATTCGGCCAGGTCAGACGCCACGAAGGCCGGCGCGGTCATGACAGCTGAAGCGCCTGCGCAAGCGGATTCCGCCGCGGCGCGTGAGGAGTTCACTGCCGCAATGCGACGCGTATCGCAACGGGCGGCCGAGCCAGAGGATTCTGAGGCCCTGCGCCGCTACGTGATCTACGATTACCTGCTCGCGGCCCGTCTCGATCGCGATCTGCAACTAAATCCCGGTGAGGATCTCGACGCCCGGATCGACACCTTCCTGCGCGAGCGCGGCAATCAGCCAGTCACGCGCAGCCTGCGCAATGACTGGCTGTCCAACCTCGCCGTCCGACAGCGCTGGGACTGGTTTCTGCCGAGGTCGACAGAAGTCTCCACACCCGCGTTGATCTGCGCTCGTCTGGCTGGACGCATCGCCACGGGCGACACACAGAGCGTGCGCGCACAGGCCCTGGCACGCTGGAGCCAGCCGCAGAGGCAACCTCCGGAGTGCGATCCGGTGTTTGCGTGGCTGAAGCAGCAAGGGTTGCTGACTCCCGCGCTGGCTGTGGAGCGCACGCGCTCCGCACTTGCGGCGGACAATGCCCGTCTGGCGCGTGAATTCGCGAGCGATGTGCCTCCCGATCAGGCAGCGCCGCTGCTGCAGTGGGTGCGGCTGCTGGAGACCCCACGTCCCACGCTGACGGCCTTGGCCAACACTCCGACCGCTCCCGTCGAGCCTGAAGCGCTGGTTGCGGGCTTCGACCGCCTGTCTCGCGGTGATGCCGCCGGTGCCGCCGCGCTGTTGCCCCGATTGCTGGAGCGGTCGGACATGACGCCAGCGATGCGGGCGCGTTTGCAACGGAGCGCGGCACTTGGCGCCGCGTACGGTCGCGACCCGACGGCGGTTGCGGCATTCGAGGCGCTGCCAGCCGAAGCGGTGGATGGCGACGTTCAGGAGTGGCGCGTTCGCGCTGCGTTGTGGGCCGGTAACTCAGCCAGGGCGCTCGGCTGGATACAGCAGATGCCGCCCACGCTCGCCGAGCAGCCGCGCTGGCGCTACTGGCGCGCGCGTACTCTGGCCGCATCCGGACAGGACGAGCCCGCTGAGGCCCTGTATTCGGAACTTGCCGACCTGCGCGACTTCTACGGCTACCTGGCTGCCGATCGCCTGCAGCACAAGTACTCCCTGAATGCTCAACCGTCACCCGACGATACGCGCGCTCAGTCCATCCTGGCCGCCGAGCCGGGGTTGTTGCGAGCCCATGCGCTGTTCGACTGTCAGATGGTGGATGAGGCGGGTGTGGAATGGGCTGTCGTCGTCTCGGGCGCCGCTCCTCCAGTGAAGGTGCAGGCCTCAAGACTGGCCGCGCGCTGGGGCTGGTATGCGCAGTCCATCGCCACCCTCGCGCAGACGGGCGAATTCGACGATGTGGTGCTGCGCTATCCACGGCCCTACACCGAGGCGGTCGCCGCGGCCAGCAAGCTGGCACAGCTGCCGCCAGACTGGATCCTGGCCGTGATGCGCCAGGAGAGCCTGTTCCGCAGCGATGTGGTCTCGCGCGCAGGGGCGCGCGGACTGATGCAGATGCAACCCTCGACGGCGGCTGCCGTCGCGCGTCGCTGGCACCTGCCCTTGCCGACAGAATCGCCCTCGCGACCGGACCCTGACGTCGCGCTCGGCGCGGCCTACCTGCGCGAATTGCTGGATCGTTACGACGGGCAGCTGGGCCCTGCTCTTGCGGCCTACAACGCCGGCTCCGTGCCCGTGGCGCGCTGGCTGCCCGCGAAGCCGCTCGAGGCGGACGTCTGGATCGAGAACATTCCTTACGGGGAGACGCGCAACTACGTGCAGCGGATTCTCGAGCATATCGTCGCGTTCGCCTGGGTGCGCGACGGCGACCTTCCCCGCATCACCGATCTGCTGCCTCGCGTAGGCACTACCGCCTCCTACGCCCAGGCTGCACCGCCCACGGCAACCAGCGTGCCCTCGCCTACCGCACGCTAGCCGCCCGAAAATCAGTCTGAACGCTTTTCGTAGTTGAACTTCTGCCCCGCGATCGCGGCTTCATACATGGCGCCGCCCTTCACGATGGTGAACACGGCCACCCCGCGAAAGTAGTGTCCCGATGTCACGGCATCGTGCATCCCACCGCTGGCGCTGGCATTGGCCCCGGTCGTACCGGCGCTGCTGGTGGCCGCGGCCGTGATGGCCACGGCGCTGGCGCTGGCATCGAATTCGAAGTTGCCATCGGTGAATCGTTCGAGGGCGTGCTTGTCCTCGAAGAAGATGATCTGGCTGTAGGCCTGTCCCCCCAGCTGCAAACCCACGCTGAGCTGGTTCATCGAGGTATCGCCGATGTACTTGCCGTGCTCGTACACCCGACCGGTACCGTGCGCCCCGCCTGCGATGAAGCCGCCCTTGCCGATGGTCGGAAACACCGCGTAACCGTAACAGTTGGCGAAGAAGCTCGCGCTCTGTCCCGCGTTCTTGAACAGCGCCACCGTATCGGTGTACCGGTTCGCCAGCACCACGGCCGGCGCCAGCAGCGCCAGCAGGATCAGACCGCTCAACCTTCTCATGGCCAACTCCTCAGGGTTTCCAGGCTCACAATGTCCTCAAGGCTCCAGTACGGCTCGCCGGACGGTGCGGCTCACCGCCCTCTCAGGGCTCACCACTGCCGATCTGCGCGCGTCGCTCATCTACATACGCATCCAGCGCTTCGCGCACCGCCGGGTCCAGCGCCGGCTCCACGTACTCAAGCAGGGCCCGCTTCCAGATCTCGGTGGCGCGCTGGGTGGCGTCCTTGGCGCCGCCGATCTGCCAGTTCTCGTAATTCTGCCAGTTCGAGACCAGCGGCTGGTAGAAGGCGTGCTCGTAGCGCTCCATGGTGTGCGGCTCGCCGAAGAAATGTCCGCCTGTGCGCACTCCCTTGATGGCCTCGAAGCCGAGCTCCGCCTCGTTCACCGCGATCGGCTTGAGGAACTCGGTCATCAGCTGCAGCATCTCCACATCCAGCACCAGCTTCTCGAACGAGGCGGTCAGACCCCCCTCCTGCCAGCCGGCGGCGTGATAGATCAGGTTGCCGTGTCCGAGGATCGCTCCCCAGAGAGCCATCTGCGTCTCGTAGGCACCCTGGGCGTCCGCAGCGTTCGACGCGCTGGCGTTCGACGTCCGGTAGGGCAGCCCGTAGCGGCGCGCCAACTGACCGCTGGCGATGTTCGCTTTGGAGTTCTCCGGCGTACCGAATGCCGGTGCGCCGGAGCGCATGTCAACATTGGAGGTGAAAGCGCCATACACGACAGGGGCGCCCGGCCGCACCAGCTGCGCCAGCACCACGCCGAACAGTGCTTCCGCATTCTGCTGCGCCAGGGCCGCCGCGAGCGTGACTGGCGCCATGGCACCCATCAGCGTGAATGGCGTCACCACCACGGCCTGTCCGTGTTCCGCCATGGTCATGAGGCCGTCCGCCATCGCCTCATCGAAACGCCGCGGACTGTTCACCGAAATGATGGTGATGATGCCCGGGCTGGCAGCCAGTTCGTCCAGCGTGATGCCGCGCGCGATCGCTGCCATGCGGATGCCGTCGAGTGCGCGGCCGGAGCCGATGGCCGAACAATGGAACACCCGGTCGGAGTAGATGATATTCGCGCGATAGGTATCGAGATGGCGACTGTTGGCAGGCAGCTCCACCGGTGCGCACACCTGATTGCCGATCAGGTGAATGGCGTTGAAGAACTGCGCCAGACGGATGAAGTCGCAGTAATCGCGCAGATTGCCGGCGCGCCGGCCGCGCTCGCAGTCGTGCACGGCCGGCGGACCCGCCACCAGGCCGAAATTGATGTGATTGCCGCCCAGGATGATGCGCCTGGCGGGATTGCGCGGGGTGAGAGTGAACGAGGACGGCGCAGTCGCGAGCGCGCTGTCGATCAGGCCGCGATCCAGGCGCACCGTGCCGGTGGAGTGTTCGACGTTCGCCCCCGCCGCCGCCAGCACCGCCAGCGCGCGTGGCGACATGACCTCGATCCCCAGTTCCTCGAGGATGCGGAGCGAGGTCTGATGGATGGCCTCGAGCTGCTCGGCCGAGAGCACTTCCATGGGCGGATACGGATTGAGGACGTCCTGCCAGGGAATCTGCGGGACCTGGCTGCCGCCGACGCGGCGGCCGCGGACACCGCTGCGCCGCCGGCCGGTGTTGGTACCGGGGCTCGGGCTGCCCAGGGCGGGCGTGGTTTCCATAGCTCCTCTGGCGGGCAGCCGGGTACATGCGCCGGATCGTCGTGAAATGTATATTCGCCGTCGCAAAACAGCAAATGGCGGCCCGGCGGGCGCGACTACCATCCTACGCATGCGGTATTCGATCTTCACCCTGATGAGCCAGGCACTCGGCGCACATCGCGGCTGGCCCGCTGCCTGGCGCGATGCCGCGCCAAAAGCAGGCTACGACGTCATCGTGATTGGCGGTGGCGGACATGGGCTGGCCACCGCCTATTACCTCGCACGCGTGCATGGCATCACCCACGTCGCCGTGCTCGAGAAGGGCTGGATCGGTTCGGGCAATGCCGGTCGCAATACGACCATCATCCGGTCCAACTACCTGCTGCCGGGCAACAATCCCTTCTATGAGTGGTCGATGCGGCTGTGGGAAGGACTGGAACAGGAACTCAATTTCAACTCGATGGTCAGCCAGCGCGGCGTGCTCAATCTCTGTCATACCGATGCGCAACGCGATGCCTTCGCAAGGCGCGGCAACGCCATGCGCATGCACGGAGTGGACGCGGAGCTGCTCGACACCCGGGCGGTGCGCCGCATGCTGCCGTTTCTGGATTTCGACAACGCGCGCTTCCCGATCCGCGGCGGTCTGCTGCAGAGGCGTGGTGGCACCGCGCGCCATGATGCCGTGGTGTGGGGCTATGCGCGGGCGGCCAGTCAGCTCGGCGTGGACATCATCCAGAACTGCGAGGTCACCGGCTTCCTGCGCGAGGGCGAACGCATCGTCGGAGTCAACACCACGCGGGGTGCGATCCGGGCGGACCGGATCGGCATGGCGGTCGCGGGCAGCACGTCCCGGGTGGCACGGCTGGCCGGCCTGCGCCTGCCGATCGAGAGCCACGTCCTGCAGGCATTCGTTTCGGAGGCCATCAAGCCGTTCCTGCCGGGAGTCGTGACCTTCGGCGCCGGACACTTCTACATCAGCCAGTCTGACAAGGGCGGCCTGGTGTTCGGCGGCGACATCGACGGGTACAACTCGTACGCGCAACGCGGCAATCTGCCCACGGTCGAGGATGTCTGCGAGGGCGGCATGGCATTGATGCCCGCGCTCGGGCGCGTGCGGATGTTGCGCTCCTGGGGAGGCATCATGGATATGTCGATGGATGGTTCACCCATCATCGACCGCTCGCCGATCGAGGCGCTGTATCTGAATGCGGGCTGGTGCTACGGTGGCTTCAAGGCGACGCCGGCCTCCGGATGGTGCTTCGCCCACCTGCTGGCGAGCGGCGAGTCGCATCCGGTGGCGCGTGCCTTCCGGCTCGACCGCTTCGCCAGCGGCCACCTCATCACCGAGAAGGGTCAGGGGCCGCAGCCCAACCTGCATTGACCCGCAGCCCAACCTGCATCGGCCAGACCGACCCGCACCACACCCACGGCACCCAGCATGCGAATCCAATGCCCCTACTGCGGCGAGCGCGACGTCAGCGAGTTCGCCTATCTGGGTGATGCGCATTTCGAGCGGCCCGATCCGGCCGGCGCCGAGGCACCGCGCCAGTTCTACGAATCCGTCTACCTGCGCGACAACCCGGCCGGTCCGCACGTCGAACTCTGGTATCACACCGCCGGCTGCCGCAGCTGGCTGCGCGTGGCGCGGGACACGCTGACCCACGAGTTGCTGGGAGTGGAGCTGGCGCGGCAGCAGGCCGGCACTTCACCCGCGGGCGGTGCTGGTGAAGGAGAGGTGGTTTGATCGCCGGCCAGCCGAATCGACTCGCGAACGGTGGCCACATCGATCGGACTCGACCCCTGACCTTCCGGTTCGACGACCGGGACCTGACCGGCTTCGCCGGCGACACGCTGGCCTCCGCCCTGCTCGCCGCCGACATCCATCTGGTGGGTCGCTCATTCAAGTATCACAGACCGCGCGGCATCCTCACCGCGGGTTCCGATGAACCGAACGCGCTCGTGGAGTTGCGCACTGGCGCGCGCCGCGAGGCCAACACCCGGGCCACCGTCATCGAGTTGTTCCGGGGCCTGGAGGCCAGGAGTCAGAACCGCTGGCCCTCGCTCGCCTTCGACGTCGGCGCGAGCACCTCGCTGTTCTCTCCCCTGTTCGTCGCGGGCTTCTACTACAAGACGTTCATGTGGCCGAAGCGCTGGTGGGAGCGCTTCTACGAGCCGGCCATCCGGCGCGCCGCCGGACTGGGTCGTGCGAGCCACACTCCCGATCCGGACTCCTATGACAAGTCGCATGCATTCTGCGACGTGCTGGTGATCGGCGCGGGACCCTCTGGACTCGCGGCGGCGCTGCTGGCAGCTCGCAGCGGCGCACGGGTTCTGCTGTGCGATGAGGACTCGATCCTCGGAGGGCGGCTGAACGGGGAGCAGCGCGAGATAGGCGGTCTGCCTGGCCCCGAGTGGGTCCGGCAGATCGAAAGCGAGCTGGCTGGGTTTCCCGATGTGCAGATTCTGCGTCGCACGACAGTCTTTGGTACCTATGACGGTGGAGCGGCCGGCAACCGCGTCATCGGCGCGCGCACCTTCGGTGCCGTGGAGCGGGTCTCAGATCATCTGCCGGAGCCCGCGCCGCATCGTCCGCGTCAGCGACTCTGGAAGATCGTCGCCCGCTGCTGCGTGCTGGCGGCAGGTGCCAGCGAACGGTCACTCGTGTTCGGCGGCAACGATCGGCCCGGCGTCATGCTGGCCTCTGCCGTGCGCACCTATCTCCATCGATACGCCGTGGTACCCGGGCGGCAGGTCGCTCTGTTCACCAGCAGCGATGATGGCTGGCAGACCGCACAGGACCTTGCTGCCGCAGGCGCGACAATCACCGCGATCGTGGATTCGCGCGAGCAGATTCCGGCGCAACGCCTGCGTTGGTCCGAATCGATCGGAACGCAAGCATTTGCCGGCGCTCAGATCGTGCACACACAAGGCTCCAGGCGGCTGCGTGGCATCACAGTGCGCGATCGCAACGGAAATGAGTCGCGGGTTGCGGCCGATGCGCTGGCCGTGTCCGGCGGCTGGAATCCCAACATCGCATTGACCACACATTTGGGCGCGAAACCGGTCTGGTCGGAAGTGGCTGCCGCGTTTGTCCCGGGCACTGTCCCCGCAGGCATGCAGGTCGTGGGTTCCGCGCGCGGCGCCTATTCGCTCGGTGCCGCGCTGCGCGAGGGTTCAGCGGCCGGAGCGCAGGCTTCCGAGTCGCTCGGGCTGCGTGCCGTGGCCGTCCCTTCATGGCGCGCCGACGACGAGCCCGCTGGTATCAGTGCGCTCTGGCAGGTCCAGGGCTCACGGTCCAAGGCATTCGTCGATTTCCAGAATGACGTCACGGACGATGACGTGGCTCTCGCTGCACGCGAGGGCTACCAGTCCGTCGAGCTCCTCAAACGCTACACGACTCTCGGCATGGCGACGGATCAGGGCCGCACGTCGGGTGTCAACGGGCATGCCATCATGGCGGCCGCGACGGGGCGTTCCATCGCTCAGGTTGGGACCACGACGTTCCGCCCCCCGTACACGCCGGTCGCCATCGGCGCACTGGCCGGACATCATCGGGGCAAGCACTTCAGGCCGACGCGGCTGACAGCCGGCCATTCCTGGGCCGCCGAGCGCGGCGCCACCTTCATCGAAGCGGGCGACTGGCTGCGTGCCCAGTGGTTCGCGCTCGCGGGCGAGACGGACTGGATGCAGACCATCACGCGCGAAGTGCGTGCGACGCGCTCCGGTGTTGGTTTCTGCGACGTCTCGACACTCGGCAAGATCGACATCCAGGGGCCGGATGCGGCCACTCTTCTCGACCGGCTCTACATCAACCTGTTCTCGACGCTTCCCGTCGGCAAGACGCGCTATGGGCTCATGCTGCGCGAAGACGGCTTCGTGATGGACGACGGCACTACAGCCCGCCTGGGAGCGGAGCATTACGTGATGTCCACCACCACCGTAAATGCTTCGAGAGTCATGCAGCACATGGAACACGCGTGCCAGGTCCTGTGGCCCGGGCTCGATGTACAGCTGGCCTCCGTCAGCGAACAGTGGGCACAACTCTGCCTGGCCGGACCACGCTCGCGCGAGGTGCTGCGGAGTCTGCTGGGAGACGCGCTCGACCTTTCCAACACGGCGTTTCCGTATCTCGCCTGCCGCGAGTTCCCGTGGCGCGGCGTGCGCGCTCGTCTGTTCCGGATTTCCTTCTCGGGCGAGCTGGCCTACGAGCTGGCCGTGCCCGCCTCGCACGGCGCTGCGACCATCCGCGCCATCATGGCGGCCGGCGAACCGGCCGGTATCACCCCCTACGGCCTCGAGTCCCTGAACGTCATGCGCATCGAGAAGGGACACGTGACCGGCAACGAGATCAACGGCACCACCACGGCCGACGATCTGGGCATGGGCCGGATGATGTCAACCCGTAAGGACTTCATCGGTCGCGTGCTCGCGCAAAGGCCGGCGCTCACCGATCCGGAGCGTGCCGTGCTGGTGGGCCTGAGACCGGTCAATCACGGCACGCGCCTGTACAGCGGCGCCCATTTCCTGGCACGCGGCGCACCGGCGACGCTCGAGAGCGATCAGGGATACATGACCTCGGTAACCTTCTCGCCCATGCTGGGCCACTGGATCGGGCTCGGCATGCTGCGCCGGGGTCGTGAGCGACAGGGTGAGATCCTGCGCGCGCACGACCCGGTGCGTAGCGGCGACACCGAGGTCGAGGTCGTT
>Ga0335083_10004955_pt1 | contig 16870 bp, 16 predicted proteins | sample Lox_Sample_42_FD_206716 | JGI IMG/M metagenome (GOLD analysis project Ga0335083, IMG submission 206716) | Soil microbial communities from Loxahatchee National Wildlife Refuge, Florida, United States - Lox_Sample_4.2 | ecosystem: Environmental > Terrestrial > Soil > Wetlands | place: USA... | reverse complement strand
CGGTGCTCGAGGTTTCCTGGCAGCCCGGCCTCGTCCGCGGCGCGCTGGCGGCGCTCGGCAGGCGGGCGGCGCACTGGACCTACGTCTCCTCGGTTAGCGTCTACGCGTCGAACGCGCAGGTCGGGGCGGACGAGTCCACCGCCCTGCTGCCCGCGGACGACGGCGACGAGGCGACCGTCGAGCGGTACGGCGAGGCGAAGGTGGCGTGCGAGCAGGCGTCGGCGGCGGCCGCCGGCGGCCGGCTGCTGATCGCGCGGGCCGGGCTGATCGGCGGTCCTGGCGACCACAGTGACCGGACCGGCTACTGGGTAGCCCGGGCCGCCCGCGACCCGCTCGGCCCGATGCTGGTGCCGGATGTCCCCGACATGGCGACGCAGGTCGTCGACGCCCGCGACATGGCCGCCTGGCTGCTTGACTGCGCGCAGGCCGGCACCACGGGGACGTACGACACGGTCGGCCCGGTCGTGCCGTTCGGCCGCTGGATCGAGCAGGCCAGGCAGATCGCGGGGCACACCGGCCCGGTCGTCGGGGCGGACCAGGCCTGGCTGCGGGGCCAGGGCGTGGCCGAGTTCATGGGCCCGGAGTCGCTGCCGCTGTGGGTCGCCGAACCGGGCTGGGAGGGCTTCGCCGCGCGCAGCGGGCGGGCCGCCGCGGCCGCCGGCCTGCGGCACCGGCCGCGGTCCGAGGTGCAGGCCGACGTGCTCGCCTGGGAACGGGAGCGGGGCCTGGACCGGACGCGCCGGGCCGGGCTGAGCGCGGAGCGCGAGCGCGAGCTGCTGGCCGCCCTCGGGCGGGCCTGAGCGCGGCCGTCCCCGGTGCCCGGCACCGCCTCGCAGGCGTCAGCATATGTTGACGCCGGATCATTGTCAGCATATGCTGACGAGCTATGGAACCTGTACTCGAAATCGCCGAGGGCGCCACCAGCAGCGACCCGGATGTCGGGCTCCGCGCGGTGGCGGCCCTGCGGGCGCTGTCGGAGCGGCTCGAGGTGCTCCAGGTGCAGGCCGCCCGCGATCTCGGCTGGTCCTGGCAGGACATCGCGGAGCGCCTGGGCGTGACCAAGCAGACCGTGCACCGCAAGTACGGCCGGCGTCTCGGGAGGCGATGATGTTCGAGCGCTTCACCGCTGAGGCTCGCGATGTCGTCCGGCTGGCCAGCGAGCACGCCCGCAGGCTCGGGCACCGCTACATCGGCGCGGAGCACATCCTGCTCGCCGTCACCGCCGCCGGCCAGCCGGCCAGCGCGGTCCTGAGCACGCACGGCGTGACGCCGGAACTGGTGGAGGCAGAGATCGTCCGCCGGATCGGGCTGGGCGCCGGGGTTCAGGGTTCCGGCCTGTTCGCCGGGCTCGACCGGGACGCGCTGGCCACTATCGGGATCGACCTGGACGCGGTGCGGGCCAGGATCGAGGCTTCGTTCGGCCCGCAGGCGCTCACCAGCGCCGCCCAGGCGGCGCACCAGGGCCGCCACGGGCACCCGGGCCCCCGGCCGCCCCGGATCGTGCGTGACTGGCGGCAGAGGCGCCGGGCCCGGCGGGCCATGGCCCATGTGCCCGGATCCCGGCCGCCCGCCGCCGGCCGTTACCGCGCCCCGGGGCCGGCTCCGAGCGGGCACATCCCGTTCACCCCGGCGTCCAAGAAGATCCTCGAGCTCACCGTGCGCGAAGCGGCTGCCATGGACGATGCGCGCATCGGGGTGGAGCACATCGCGCTCGCCCTGACCACCGTGGAGAGCGGGCTGATCCCGCCCATCCTGGCCGCCGCGGGCACGCGGGCGCCCGTCCTGCGGACGGCGATCCTGGACCGGTACCGGCAGGCGAGCTGACCTGCGCGAGCCGGCCGGCGCGAACTGGCCAGAGCCCGGGTTACGAGCCCCGGTACAGGGCGGTGAGCAGCCCGACGGCCGCCGTGGTGGCCGGATGCGCGTCGTCGCGCCACCACACCAGGCGGACCGGGACCGGCGGGGCGTCGCGCAGCGGCCGGTAGACCACACCAGGCCGGGGATACTGCGTCACCGTGGATTCGGGCGTGACGCCGATGTAGCGGCCGGTGGTGATCGCGGTCAGCCAGTCGTCGATGTCGCCGGTGTACTCGATCGCCGGGCGCTGCCCGGACGGCCAGAGGTCAGGGCCGGTCGTGCCGGTGCGCCGGTCGATGACCAGGACGCGCCCGCTGAGCTCGGCCAGCCGCAGCGAGCGCCGTGCCGCCCACGGGTCGTCGGCGGCCATCGCGCAGTAGCGGCGCTCGAGCCCGACGATGGCGTCGCGGAAGCGCCGCTGGTCGGGCTCGGTGCGGATGACCGCGAGATCGCAGGCGCCCTCGGCCAGGCCGGCCGTAACGGAGTTGGTCCTGATCAGCTGGAGCTCGGTATCCGGCTGCTCGGATGCCCAGCGGCGCTGGAACGCCGTCGTGTGCCGCCCCATGGCCGACCAGGCGTAGCCGATGCGCAGCCGGGTGTGCCCGGCGGCCGCCTCCCTGGCCACGTCGCCGGCCGCGGCCAGGGCGCGCCGCGCGGGCGCGAGCACCCGGCGGCCGGCCGCGGTGAGGGCGACCTCCCTGGTCGTGCGGCGCAGCAGCCTGACGCCGAGCGCGGATTCGAGCGACGCCAGCGTGCGCGACGCCGCCGCCTGGGAGATACCCAGGTCGATCGCGGCATCGGTGAAGCTGCCCGCGTCCGCGATGGCGACCAGGCAGCGCAGCTGGCGCAGCTCCACATTCATAACCGAAGTGTATAGGTGATGCAGTTCATGCATTTTACGCAATCGTCAGGACAGGCCACCCTGGCATCATGACCTCTGCGACTGACGTACGGCCGGCCCGCGACGCCGGCCTGGCCGGCCCGGCGATGATGCTGAGCGCGGCCCTGTCGAACCAGTTCGGCGCGGCGACCGGGTCGCTGGCCTTCGGCGTGATCGGCCCGGTCGGCGTGACCGCCGTGCGCCAGTGGATCGCCGGCCTCGTGCTGCTGGCCGCCGGGCGCCCCCGGTGGCGGTCGTTCACCTGGGCGCAGCGGCGTCTGGTGCTGCTGCTCGCGGCCGTCTACGGGACCATGAACCTGTCGCTGTACACCGCGATCGGCCGGCTCGGCCTCGGGCTCGCGGTCACGCTGGAGTTCCTCGGCCCGCTGGCCGTCGCCCTGGCCACCTCGCGCCGCCGGACGGACCTGGCGTGCGCGCTGGTGGCCGGCGCGGGCGTGGTCGCGCTGACCCGCCCGCGGCCGGCCACCGACTACGCCGGCATCGGCCTGGCCCTGCTAGCGGCCGCCTGCTGGGCGAGCTACATCCTGCTCAACCGGCAGATCGGGCGACGGCTGCCCGGCGCTCAGGGCCCGGCCGCCGCCGCGGGCGCGTCGGCGCTGGTCTTCCTGCCGATCGGCACGGTGGCGCTGGTCCGGCATCCGCCCACGGCGGCCGCGCTGGCGTGCGCCGCCGCGGCCGGGATCCTGTCCTCGGCGGTGCCGTTCCTGCTCGACCTGCTCGCGCTGCGCCGGGTCCCGGCCGGCTACTTCGGCATCTTCATGAGCGTCCACCCGGTGCTGGCCGCGCTCATCGGCCTGGTGGTCCTGGGCCAGCCGGTGTCCTGGGAGGCCTGGCTGAGCATCGCCGCCATCGTCGCCGCCAACGCGGTCAGCGCCACGGTCCGCAGCGCCGCGCTCCGCGGCGCCGCGGTTCGCCCGCACGGTGACGATCACGGCCGCGCCGATGGCGGCCGCCCCGGCGATCCCGGTCGCGCTGAGCCGCTCGCCGAGCAGCAGGTCCGCCAGGATGGCCCCGGTCAGCGGCTCGAGCAGGGCCAGCAGGGCGGCCGTGCTCGGGGCGGCGGACCGCAGGCCGCGGAAGAAGAGCGTGTAGGCCACGGCGGTGGGCCCGGTGCCCAGCGCGGCCAGCAGGCCGACCGACGCGAGCGACGGCCGGAAGCCCATGCCTCCCGCTAGCTGCGCGAGCGGCAGCAGGGCCAGCCCGCCGATGGTGAAGCCGAAGCCCGTCACGGCCAGGTCGTCGAGGCCTGGCACCGGACGGGAACTGGTCACGGTGACCGCGGCGAAGCCCGCCGCCGCCAGCACGGCCATGCCCGAGCTGGCCAGGACGGCGGTCTCGCCGAACCCGGAGGGCAGGCCCACGAGCAGGCCGAGGCCGGTTACCGCCAGGGCGGTGGTGGCGGCCGCGTGCCGCCCGCCGGGCCGCCCGGTAACCCGGGCGGCGGCGAGCACGATGACCGGAGCGGCGCCGATCGCGACCAGCGTGGCCAGCGGCACCGAGGTCAGCGACACGGCCGTGAAGTAGCAGCTCTGGTACAGCGCGGCCAGCAGGCCGATCACGGTGATCCGGGTCCAGGCCGCCCGCCCGGCGGGCCAGGGCCGGCCAGCCAGCGCGCGGAAGGCGACGATCAGCAGGCCGCCGGCGGTGAGCCGGTAGGCGGCGACGGCGATTGCGGACAGCCCGGCGGACCGGCCGAGCAGGCTGCCTGTCAGCCCGCCCGTACCCCACAAGAGTCCGGATAGCACCAGGTAGAGCAGGCCAGAACCGGGCCGGCGGCGGACGGCCGCGAGCCCGGTGGTGAAAACGCGCATCGGGAAATCGCTCCTGCGACGAGAAGGGAAATGGTCGCGGAAGCGGGGCGTGCCCGTTCGCCCATGCGGCAGGCACACGACGGGGCGGGCGGGAAAGCCTGAACAGGCGATGCCCGGATACTGAGAACCCGGCGTGCGCGGACTAACGCCCCGCTAGGAGCGTGGTGGGGTGATGGGATAGCACCGGTGCACGATGAGAATGCTATCCCAGGGCGGCCCGGACCCGGGCACCGGCCCGGACCCGGGAACCGGCCCGGACCCGGGAACCGGCCCGGACCCGGGAACCGGACCGCCGAGGCCCGCCGCGCGCCCCGAACGATCTCCGGTGGTGGAGGTGGCGGCCATTCCATAGCCCAGCTGCCGCACCAGCCCCGGCAACCCCACCGGTCGCCCGCCCTGGCCTCCCGGTAACGACATCAATGCCACTTTGGTGTCGCTGTAGCGACACCAAAGTGGCATTGATGCTGTTCGGGACAGGGCTCTGCGGCTGAGGTTCTTAGCTGGCTAGCGCGCCGACGGTCAGGTTCGCGCCGCCGGAGCACTCCAGGACCGTGCCGGTGACGAAGCCCGCGCTCGCCAGGTACACGATGGCCGCGGCCACGTCGCCGGGCTCGCCGACCCGGCCGGCCGGGCTGGCCGCCGCGACGGCCTGGAAGAAGCCGGCCCGCTGGCCGGGCGGCAGGGCATCCCACCACTGCGTGTCGATGACGCCGGGCGACACGGCGTTGACGCGCAGCGGGGCGAGTTCGACGGCCAGCGCGGGCACCATGGCCTCGAGCGCGCCGTTGACCGCGGCCAGGCCGGCGGCGCCCGGGTAGGCCGCGCGCGCCGAGACCGCGCTGACGATGGTGACCGAGCCGTCCGCCCGCAACCGCGGCCGGGCGGCCTGCAGCACCTTGACGTGGGCCAAGAACTTGCCGTCGAACGCCTGCCGCAGGTCACCTTCGTCCAGGCTCGCGAACGGCCCGCTGCCGACCGCGCCCGGGCTGGCCGCGAGCACCAGGTGGTCGAAGGACCCGGCCGTCCCGAAGAACCCGGCCACGGCCGCCCCGTCGGTCGCGTCGAACTCGGCGACCTCGACCGGGTAGCCGATCCGCTGCGCGGCGGCGTCCAGCCTCGGCTTGGCCCGGCCGGTGATGGTGACCTGGGCGCCCGCCGCGGCGAACGCCCGGGCGGCCGCCTCGCCGATGCCCGCGCTGCCGCCCACGATGATGACTTGCTGCCCGTCAAAGGACATGCCGTCCTCCCTCATTTGCCGGAACTATCCGTCTCGGCAAACTTTACCGGTACTAACGGTCTCGTCAAAATTGCTAGGCTGGCCGGCATGACCTCACCCACGGCCGACCCGGGACCGCACCGGCCCGCGCCGCGGCCGCACACCGGGCGACGCAGGAACGCCGCCGCCAGGGAAGCGATCCTGGACGCCACCTTCGAGCTGCTCCGGGCACAGGGCACCGGCGGCGTCACCATCGACGCCATCGCCGATGCGGCCGGGGTGGGACGGCAGACCATCTACCGGTGGTGGCCGACCAAGGGCGCGGTCGTGGCCGAGGCGATGGCGCGCAGCGCGCGGGCGATGGTCCCGCCCCGCGCGACCGGCTCGTTCCACGGGGACCTCAGGTGCTTCCTCGCCGACAGCTTCGCCGCGCTGCAGGATCCGGGCACCAGGCGGGCGCTGCGCCAGCTGGCCTCCGCGGCCGTCCATGACGAGCACGTGGCCGGCGTTCTCGCCGAGTTCACCGCCCAGCGCCGCGCGGCGCTGCACGCGCTGCTCGAGCGCGGTGTCGCCAGCGGCGACATCGCCCCGACCGCCGATCTCGCCATGCTGACCGACCTGGCGTACGGCGTGCTGTGGTACCGCCTGCTGGTCGGACACGCGCCGCTCGACGCCGAGGCGGCCCGCGACCTCGCCGTGCACCTCATCGCCGCCGGGCAGGCGGCGGGCAGCCCGGACGGGACGGACGGGACGGACGGCCGAGGCGGGGCGGGCGGCCTGGCGTAGGATCGCGGCGACATGCTGCTGACGTTCGGGCACGGCACCGCCACCGCCGCGCAGATGACCGAGCTGCTCCGGGACGCCGGGGTGGCCGTGCTCGTCGACGTCAGGACCGCGCCCGGCAGCCGCCGCCATCCGCATGTGGCGCACGCCGAGCTTGAGCGCTGGCTGCCCGAGGCCGGCCTGTCCTACCGCTGGGAGAAACGGCTCGGCGGCTTCAGGAAGGCGGCGCCTGACTCGCCGGACACCGCCTGGCGCGAGGACATGTTCCGCGGCTACGCCGCGCACATGCGCACCGCGGAGTTCGGCGCCGCGGTGGACGAGGTGCTCGACCAGGCCCGCGCCGATCTCACCGCGGTGATGTGCGCGGAGAGCCTGTGGTGGCGCTGCCACCGGCGGCTGCTCGCCGACTTCGTGGTGGCGGCGCGCGGCCTGCCGGTCCGTCACCTCCTGCCCGACGGGCGGACCGAGGAACACCGCCTCTCCCCCGGCCTGCGCCGGCGCGAGGACGGCCTGCTCGTCTACGACGCGGGCCAGGCCACCTTGCTGTAACGGGACCGGGCTAGCCGCGGTACCGGGCGAACCCGCTGGTCTGCCACGTCGCCCCGGCCGCGGTGACGGCGAACGCCTCGTAGCCGTCCAGTTCCTCCACCCAGTCGCGGGCGCCGGATCCCATCGCGAAGGCGGCCGTGGCGTAGGCGTCCGTCTCGGCCAGCCTCGCTCCCACCACGGTGATACTGGCCAGGCCGGCCGGGGGCTGGCCGGTGTACGGGTCGATGATGTGCGCGCCGCGCTCGGCGACGCCGGAGGTGGCTACGGCGAAGTCCCGGCCGGCCACGACCAGGGCGAGCCGCCCCGGGTGCAGCGGGTCGGCGATCCCGATCCGCCACATCCGCTCGCCGGTGCACTGCACGTCGCCGCCGCCGTTGACGCTGTGCTCGGCCGATCCCGCCGCGGTCAGGATGGCGGCGGCCCGCTCGATGGCCCACCCCTTCACGTAGCCGGAGGGGTCGAAGGCGCCGCCCGGCGTGGTGGTGAAGTACCCGCCGCTCCGCGCGCTGATGGCGGCGCACGCCTCGAGCACCTCGGCGAGCTCGGGCGCGCAGTCCGCCAGCGGGAGCGAGCCGCGGCCGAACCGGCTGACATCGCTGTCGTCCCGGTACGGCGAGAAGGTGGCATCCACCCAGTGCAGCCAGCGCACCGCCCGGGCCAGGGATCCGTCGCCGCGGGGCTCGCCGGCCCGGGCGGGCACGTCGAACGAGACGACCGTGCCCATCACGTGCTCGGCGTGCCTGCGCCGGGCCGGGACCGCCCCGCCGGTCACCGGGTCAGGTGCTCTTGTCCAGCGCGCTCTGCAGCGACTGGATGTAGCCCGCGCTGGTGTAGCTGGCGCCGGACACCGCGTCGATCTTGGCGTCCTGCGCCGCCAGCGTCTCGGAGATCAGCTTGGGGAAGGCGAACTCGCCGATCTGCACGTCGTGCAGCGTATTGGTCGGCTGGACGAGCACGGCCACCTTGACGATCTTGCCGCTGCGCTTGATCAGCTGGATCTGGACCGGCCCGTAGGAGGTGTTGGCCACCTTGCCGTCGACCGCGGTCTCGCCCGCGGGCAGGTTCTTGGCTATCGACCCCTGCGGGAACGCCCCGGGGACGACCTCGGTCTGCCCGCCGCCCTTGGCCGACGAGGACGCGGACGGGGAGGCCCCGGCCGCCGACGTGCCCCCCGAGCCGCTGGCCGTCGCGGCCAGCGGGCTCGACGGCACGTGCGACTTGAACGACAGCAGGGCGGCGAGACCGGCGATGGTGCCGGTGACGGCCAGGATCACCCGGCGCATGGTCGCGGATCCTCCTCAGAACTCGAACGACTCGAAGTGGATGCGCTGCCTGGGTACTCCGGCGGCGCGCAGCGCCGCGACCGCGGCCGAGGTCATGCCGGCCGGGCCGCAGACGTAGGCGTCCTGCTGGTCCAGGTCGGGCACCATGGACCGCAGCACGCGGGGGGACAGCGGGTCGCCGCCGATCTCGGCCCGCGAGCCGACCAGGTAGTGCACGGTCGCGCCGCGGGCGGCCGCGATCGCGTCGAGCTCGTCGCGGAACACGATGTCCTGCTCGCTGGTGGCCCGGTAGATCAGCGTGACGTGCCCGGGCAGCGTGGCGAAGATGGCCCGCAGCGGGGTGATGCCGACCCCGCCGGCCAGCAGGAGCACGCCGCGGCCCGATTCGCCCGGCGTGAACGCGCCGTAGGGACCCTCGGCGAAGACGCGGGTCCCCGGCTGGAGCCGCGCCAGCGACTGGCTGTGGTCGCCCAGGTTCTTCACCGTGATCCGCATCATGTCGGCGCCCGGCGCGGCGGACAGCGAGAACGGGTGCGAGGACCACCACAGCGACCTGGTCAGGAAGCGCCAGCGGAAGAACTGCCCCGGCTCGGCGTCCAGTTCGTCAAGCCGCCGGCCGCCGATGTAGACCGAGATGACGCCGGGCGCTTCCTCCTTCACCCCGAGGACCTCGAGGCGGTGGCGGCGGAACGAGCGCAGCGGCACCGCCACCCGGTACCACAGCACCAGGACGAGGACCGTCAGGTACATCGCGGACCACCAGAACCGCGCGGCCAGGTTGGTGACGAAGGCCGCGCCGTCGGCGAACTGGTGGCTGAACGCCAGGGCGATGGCCAGGTAGGTGTAGAAGTGCAGGTAGTACCACGTCTCGTAGCGGAGCCGCCGCCGGGCGGCGCGCATCGAGACGATGCCGATGCCGAGGAACATGAACCCGGCCGCGGTCGCCATCAGCACGTCCGGGTACTGGGTGAGCAGCGTGGCGCTCTCGCCCACCACGCCGGCATGCGCCGTGACCGCGTAGCCCCAGATGATGAGCAGGGCGTGCGCCACGATGAGGCTGACGACGTACCGGCCGCCCATGGCGTGCCAGCGGGCCAGCTTGTCGGTGCCGAGCCCGCGCTCGAGCGGCGGCAGCCGCGCCATCAGCGCGACCAGGACCACCACCCCGTAGCCAGCGAGCAGGCCGAGGACCTCGCCCGCGCCGGTCAGCCAGCCGCCGAGCCCGTGCACGCCGGGCGTGCTGTGCCACCACAGGCCGAGGACCACGACCGCGCCGGCGATGATGACGGTCAGCGCGCCGCGCTCGCCGACCCGGGCCGGGCGGCTCCCGGAAGGAACGGAGGCCGGTCTCGCCGACGGCCGACGGGACGGATCCGGCCGGGGCGCCGCGGCGGGCCTGGCGCCCGGGTATGCCCCCGGGGACGCCTGCGCCCCGGCCTGGCGAGCCGGGCCAGATCGCCTGGCAACGCTGGTCACCGCACCTCCGTCGGGTCTGCCGAGCTGGAATCGTACGTTCACAAGGACCGGCGGCCTCGTCCCGAATCCGCCGCCCTCCCCTAGTTACGGCTACGTCGCGCCATTCTGCACGGTTCAGCCGGCCCTTGTAAGCGCTTCGTAATCGGCCGCCAGGTCCACGTCAACCAAAGTTGACATCTCCATAGCTGTCAACGTAGATTGACAGCCATGGACAACGCACCCGCCCTGGCCGCCGCGGCCGACAGCTCAGATCCGCGTACCGGGCTGCGGGCCGTCGCCGCCCTGCGGCGGCTGCTCGAGCAGCTCGAGGCGCTCCAGGTGGACAACGCCCGGGAGCATGGCTGGTCCTGGCAGGAGATCGCGGAGATCCTCGGCGTGTCCCGGCAGGCCGTCCACAAGAAGCACGCGCGCCGCGCGCGGGCGTGCTGACCCCGAAGGGATAACGACGATGTTCGAGCGATTCACCGACCGGGCCAGGGCGGCCGTGATCCGGGCCCGGGCCACGGCGGCCGAGCGCGGCGATCAGATCCGCCCGGTCTACCTGCTGCACGCCGTGGCGCTGGGCGAGGGCGTGGCCGCCCGGGCGCTGGCCGGGCTGGGGGTCGACGCCGGGACGATCGAGCGGCAGTTCGACCGGGTCGCGCCGCGCGGCCGGCCGCTCGCGGGCGAAGCGGACAGCGCCGACGCCGAGGCCCTGGCCTCCATCGGCATCGACCTGGACGAGATCAGGCGCCGGGTCGAGGAGAGCTTCGGGCCGGGCGCGCTCGGCCGCGGCGCGGCGGTGCCGGGCCCGGTCGGCCGGGCCCCTGGATCCGGCCGGATGACGATGACCGCGGAGGCGAGGCAGTCGACGGCCCTGGCGATCAAGGAGGCCAGGGCACTGCGCCATACCTACCTGGGCGACGAGCACCTGCTGCTCGGCCTGCTGGACGCGGCCCAGGCCAGCCCGCGCGGGGAGTTCACCCTTGATACCCTCCGCGACCTGGGCATCGATCCGGTCCAGGCCAGGCAGCGGGTGCTCGACGAACTGCGCCAGGCCTCTGGCCTTACCTAATAGCAAGCTTTATCTAACTAAAAAGTTAGCCCACACTGGCCTTACAAAGAGTATCTATCTGACTACATAGAGCCATAACCTGTCATTGCGAACATCACGGATAGGATATGGTCAAATGCTCAGAGTTAGTGACGAATGGGAGAGGGCGCTCTACACTCCCGCCGTGGCGGCCGGCCAGGTCGGCGACGTCATCGTCATCCGCTCCGGCGGCAGCTATGACGGCAAGCAGGGCATGAACCTGGCCACCGGCGTGAGCAGCCAGTCCGCGGGCGCCCGGGGGCTGTGCCTGCACCTGGTGACGATTCCTCCCGGGACCCGGGGCGTGCCGCACGTCCACGAGGGGCACGAGTCCGCCATCTACACGGTCAGCGGCGAGACCGAGGTCTGGCACGGCGAAGGCCTGATGCAGCGAACCGTGGTCCGGGCCGGGGACTTCATGTACGTGCCGCCCGGCATCCCGCATCTCCCGGTGAACCGCAGCGACGTCCTGACCGTGGCCGTGGTCGCCCGCACTGACGCGCAGGAGCAGGAGAGCGTGGTCCCGCTGAGCCTGCCGCCGCACCTGGCCGATCTCGACGAGGTCCCGCTCGCCAGCCAGTAGCCAGAACCCGTCGTACACGGCGGCCGGGATCGTGGTATCCCGTTCCGAGCGGCCCGGCCGCCGCCTCCCCACCGCGCCCGCCCGCCTCCCGCTGCCCCGAGCTCCGCATCTCTTCCCAGTGCCCCCGTCCCAGGGCGCCGCGGCGCTCGCGGCAGGGGCGGGCGCGAGCGGGACCTGAGCGCCCGCGGACCTGGGCGCCTGTGCGAGGATCCGTGACGTGCTGATCGACACGTCGCGCCGCCTCCAGTCGGTGTACGTGCCGGCGGAGGACGGCGTACGGATCGCCGTGGATGTCTGGCTGCCGGTGGAGCGCACGGCGGCGGGCCGCCCGGTCGGCACGGTCATGCGGGTCACCCGCTACCACCGTGCCGAGGCACCGCACGAGCCCGGGCCGGAGGCGGACACCAACGCGGCGGCCGGGGATCTTTTCAATGGCGCGGGATTCGCGCTGGTCGTGGCGGACGCCCGCGGCACCGGAGCATCGTTCGGCACGCGCGTCGGCGAGCTCAGCGAGCGGGAGATCAAGGACTACGCCGGCCTGATCGGCTGGATCGCCGCGCAGCCGTGGTCGAACGGCCGGGTCGGGGTCTACGGCGGCTCCTACGAAGGCCAGGCGGCCGAACTGATCGCCGGGCTCGGCCCTGCTCACCTGGTCGCGGTGGCCGCGCTGTTCAGCCCGTATGACCCCTACCGCGAGCTGTTCTACCCGGGCGGGTGCGGCACCGACCGCCGGTACGCGCGGTGGATGTACCAGAGCCAGCTCCAGGACGGCGTGGCCGGCGCGCTTGACCGGCTCGCGGCGGCCACCGGGCAGCCGGCGGAGACGATCGCGCGGCCGGCGCCGGTCAAGCCAGTGGACGGCCCTGAGGGCCCGGCCCTGCTCGGCGCCGCTGTCGGCGAGCATCAGTCGAACACCGACGCGCACGCGCTGATGGGCCGGGTGCCGTTCCGCGACGACCGGGTAGTCGGCCTCGACTGGGAAGCCACCGCACCCGCCGCTTCCTGGCCGGCTATCGCGTCCTCAGGCGTCCCGGTGCTGGTACGCGCGGGCTGGCTCGACGGCGGCTTCGCGGCGGGGGCGCTGGCCCGGTTCGTGACCCAGGCCAGCCATCAGCAGGTGGAGATCGGGCCCTGGGGCCACGGCGGCGGCAGCTTCGCCGACACGCTGCGACCATCTGGGCGGTCGCCGGGACCGGAGGCAACGGGCCCCATGGAGCACGATCCGCTGAGTCCCGGGAGCCAGGACCGCCGCCTTGTCGAGTTCTTCGCCAGGTACCTGGAGCGGGACGGAGAGCCCGCCGGGCCAGGCACCCTGGCCTTCGGTACCCTGGGCACGGACGCGTGGCAGACCGTCACCTCCTGGCCGCCCGCGGGTACCGGAACGCAGCGGTGGTACCTGAGCCCGCCGGGTCAGGGGCCCGGCCTAGCGCGGGAGGCGGGCCGGGCCGGGATCGTGACGCACCGGGTGGACGCCACGGCCTCCACCGGGGCCGTGAACAGGTGGCTGGCCATCGACCTGGACCGGGCGCCCGCCTACCCCGGCCGCGCGCACGCCGATGACGCGCTGCTCACCTTCACCAGCGAGCCGCTGGACGCCGGTCTCCATGTCCTCGGGTTCCCGGTCGTGACGCTGCGTCTGGCCACGTCCGGCGCCGACGGCGCGGCCTACGTCTACCTCGAGGGCGTCGATCCCGGCGGCGGCGTCAGCTACCTGACCGAGGGCTGCCTGCGCTTCCTGCACCGCGGGACGGCCGGCCTCGCTGACCCGGCCCACCTGGGGGTGCCGCGGACCTTCGCCCGGTCGGACGCCCTCCCCGTGGTTCCGGGGGACCCCATGGACCTGGCCGTGCCGCTGCTGCCCGTCTCCGCCGTCGTCCCGGCCGGCCACCGGGTCAGGGTGGCCGTCGCCGGCCACGACGCCTCCTGCTTCACCAGGTACGGCCCGGCGGAGGAGACCTTCACCCTCAGCCTCGGCGGCGATTCCCGCCTCGACCTCCCGGTCTGGTCCGGCTAGGCAAAGGCCTCGGGCGGCGGGCAGGCACAGACTAGGTTCCGGTCGCCGTAGGCCTGGTCGACGCGGCGGACCGGCGGCCAGTACTTGGACCGGCGGTCGACACCGGGCGGGTAGGCGGCCTCCTCGGCGTCGTACGGGTGCTTCCACTCCCCCGCGATGAGCATCTCGGCGGTGTGCGGGGCGTTCTTGAGGGGATTGTCGAGAGCGTCGTACGCGCCGGAGGCGACCCGGGCGATCTCCGCCCTGATCACGATCATCGCGTCGCAGAACCGGTCGATCTCGGTCAGGCTCTCGCTCTCGGTGGGCTCGATCATCAGCGTGCCCGCGACCGGGAACGACATCGTCGGGGCGTGGAAGCCGTAGTCGATCAGCCGCTTGGCCACGTCGTCCACGGTGATCCCGGTGTCACGGGCCAGCGGCCGCAGGTCGATGACGCACTCGTGAGCGACGAGGCCGTTCCGCCCGGTGTACAGGACCGGGTAGTGCGGCGCCAGGCGCTTTGCGACGTAGTTGGCGGACAGCACCGCCACCTGGGTCGCCTGCCGGAGCCCGGCGGCCCCCATCATCGCGACGTACGCCCACGAGATGGGCAGGATGCCGGCCGACCCGTAGGGCGCGGCCGCCACCGGGCCCGCGTCGCCGCGCCCGGGCAGGAATCCGGCCAGGTGCGCGCGGACCGCGACCGGGCCGACGCCAGGACCGCCGCCGCCGTGCGGGATGCAGAACGTCTTGTGCAGGTTCAGGTGCGACACGTCCGCGCCGAACGCGGGCAGGTCGGCCACCCCGACCAGCGCGTTGAGGTTGGCCCCGTCGATGTAGACCTGGCCGCCCGCGGCGTGCACGGCCGCGCAGATGGCGGTGACGTTCTGCTCGTAGACGCCCGCGGTGGACGGGTACGTGATCATGATCGCCGCGACGTGCCCCGCGTGCGCCTCCAGCTTGGCCTGGAGGTCGCCGAGGTCGACGGTGCCGCCCGAGTCGCACCTGACCACGACGACGCGCAGCCCGGCCAGCACCGCGCTGGCCGCGTTGGTCCCGTGCGCCGACTCCGGGATCAGGCAGACGTCACGGCCCTCCTCGCCGCGTGAGGCGTGGTAGCCGCGGATGGCGAGCAGGCCGGCCAGCTCGCCCTGCGAGCCGGCGTTCGGCTGGATCGAGACCGCGTCGTAGCCGGTGAGCCGGGCCAGCCGCACCTCGAGCGACTCGATCAGCTCCAGGTAGCCGCCCGCCTGCGCGGCCGGCGCGAGCGGGTGCATTCCGGCGAACTCCGGCCAGCTGATCGGCTCCATCTCGGCCGCCGCGTTGAGCTTCATCGTGCACGAGCCGAGCGGGATCATCGACCGGTCGAGGGCGATGTCGAAGTCGGCCAGCCGCCGCAGGTAGCGCAGCATCGCGGTCTCGCTGCGGTGCTCGCGGAAGACCGGGTGGGTGAGGAACTCCGAGGTGCGGCGCAGCTCCGCGGGCAGGCCGCCGCCGTCCGCCGTCGGCTCCGAGAGCTCCACCTCGGCCGGGTCGGCGACGAAGCACAGGGCGGCCACGAGCTCGCGGAGCCGTTCGTCGGTCGTGGTCTCGTCGCAGCTGACCTGGAGGGCGCCATCGTGGGCCAGGAACAGGTTGTAGCCGGCGACCCGGGCACGCTCCAGGGCGTGCGCGGCCTCGTCGCGCCCGCCGGGGAAGTGAATACGGATCGTGTCGAAGAAATCGCCCGGCCCCGTTCGGTGCCCGAAATCCCGCAGCGTCGCGGACAGGACGGCGGCGCTACGGTGCGCGCCCCGGGCGATGGCGGCCAGCCCTTCCGGGCCGTGGTAGGCGGCGTACATGGCCGCGGTCACGGCCAGCAGGACCTGGGCGGTGCAGATGTTGCTCGTCGCCTTCTCCCGCCTGATGTGCTGCTCGCGGGCCTGGAGCGCGAGCCGGTAGGCGGGCCGGCCGTCACTGTCCACCGACACCCCGACCAGGCGGCCTGGCAGCTGGCGCTTGAGCGCGTCGCTGACCGCGATGTAGCCCGCGTGCGGGCCGCCGAACCACAGCGGCACGCCGAACCGCTGGGTGGAGCCGATGGCCACGTCCGCGCCCGCCTCGCCCGGGGACCTGAGCAGCGTCAGGGCGAGCGGGTCGGCCGCCACCGTCGCCAGGGCTCCGCGGGCGTGCGCCGCCTCGATCAGCGGCGCCGGGTCGCGGATGACCCCGGACGCGCCGGGATACTGCAGCAGGACGCCGAACAGGTCCTGCTGGCGGGCGATGGCCTCGGCGGTGACCGGCTCGACGACGAGGTGGATGCCGAGCGGCTCGGCGCGGGTGCGCAGGACGGCCAGGGTCTGCGGCAGGCAGTCGGCGTCGGCCAGGAACACGTGCCCCTTCCGCACCGCCCGCCGGGCCAGCAGCATCGCCTCGGCGGCCGCGGTCGCCTCGTCGAGCAGCGACGCTCCGGCCCACGGCAGCCCGGTCAGGTCGGCGACCATGGTCTGGAAGTTCAGCAGCGCCTCGAGCCGGCCTTGCGAGATCTCCGGCTGGTAGGGCGTGTACGCGGTGTACCAGGCCGGGTTCTCCAGTACGTTGCGGCGGATCACGGCGGGGGTGATGGTGTCGTAGTAGCCCAGGCCGATCATCGAGGTCAGCACCTGGTTCCGGGCCGCCATCCGGCGCAGCTCAGCCAGGGCCTGGGTCTCGGTCAGCGGGTCAGGCAGGTCGAGCCCGGACGGCGGCGTGCCTTCGGGCAGGGCGGCCGTGGTGAGCTCGTCGAGGGTGGGATACCCGAGGCTGCCGAGCATGTGCCGCTGCTCGGCGGCGGTCGGGCCGATGTGGCGAACGGCGAAGTCTGTCATGTGGAGCCTCCCGGAAGCTGCGTGGTCGCTGCCTGGCTCCCCATCTGTCACGTCACCCCTGGGCTCCGCTTCAGAGCTGCCTGTCCCGCCCGGTTCTGGTGCCTGAGAGGTTCCGGGGATGTTGCCCCTTCGGCGCCCGCAACTACGCGGTGGCTCTCCCGGCCGGTGTCATCGGCATGTCCGATGCTACCCGAGGCTGGCCCAGATTGTGGGACGCGGGGTCAGCTGGTGCGGCGCAGGCGGCGCTTGGCCAGGTCGTCGGTGAACCCGGCGCTGCCCGGCGGCACCGCGACGAGGCCGTCCTCGGCCCTGACGGCCGGCAGCACGGCCAGGTCGCCCTCCACCTCGCGCCAGACCCGGCCTAGCGCGATCCCGAACACGCCCTGGCCGCCGGCCAGCAGGTCGACCACGTCGTCGGCGGAGGTGCACTCGTAGACGCTGACCCCGTCGCTCATCAGCGTCACCTGGGCCAGGTCGGCGCTGCCGCGGTCGCGCAGGTG
>Ga0335083_10004953_pt1 | contig 16873 bp, 17 predicted proteins | sample Lox_Sample_42_FD_206716 | JGI IMG/M metagenome (GOLD analysis project Ga0335083, IMG submission 206716) | Soil microbial communities from Loxahatchee National Wildlife Refuge, Florida, United States - Lox_Sample_4.2 | ecosystem: Environmental > Terrestrial > Soil > Wetlands | place: USA... | reverse complement strand
GCCGCGCCACGCACACCGCGACGCCGCCGCCGCACTCGCGGCGGGCAGGACGTGCCCGCGGGCGAGGCGGGCCAGGAATCCGCGACCGCACCGGAGAGCGTGCAGCAGGCATCCTGACATGTCCACGCCAGCCTCGCTCGAGCTGCCAGAGGGAACGCGGCGAGCAGCCGTGCGCACGGACCGCGGCGAGTTCGCGGCCCTCGACACGATGCCCGCCGCCGGACCCTGTGAGCTGGGCACGGCACTGCTCGTGCCCGGCTACACCGGCAGCAAGGAAGACTTCATCGCCATCCTCGGCGAGCTGGCGGCGGCCGGCCGACGTGTCGTCGCCATCGACATGCGCGGCCAGTACCAGACGCAAGGCCCCGACGACCCGGCGGCCTACGACCTGGCCGAGCTCGGCGCGGACATCACGGCGCTCGTTCGCGCCACCGGTGCCGCGCACCTGCTCGGCCACTCCTTCGGCGGGCTCGTCGTGCGCGAGGCGGTGCTCGGCGGCTGCGCGCCGGCCTCGCTCACGCTGCTGAGCTCGGGCCCGGCGGCACTGCCCGGCCAGCGCGCCGAGGAGCTGCATTCCTTCCTGACCTTCCTCGACGGCACTCCTGCCGAGGACCTCGGTCCGAAGATCGCGGAGCTCTGGGCGGGCGCGCTCAGGCCGCAGGCCGAGTCGGCTGGCGTGCCCGCGCCGATCCTGGCGTTCCTCGAGCAGCGGACGCTCGCCAACAACCCGACGGGGATGGTCACGATGGCGGCGCAACTGCTCAAGGCCGAGGACAAGACGGCCTGCCTGGCCGACCGCGAGATCCCGTCCTTCGTGCTGTACGGCGAGGACGACAACGCCTGGCCGACAAGCCAGCAGGCGGACATGGCCGCCAGGCTGAACGCGGAGCGCACCTGCATCCCCGGCGCGGCGCACAGCCCCAACGTCGAGGCTCCCGCCACCACGGCGCACGCCCTCACCGCGTTCTGGAACGCGGCGGAGACCACGCGGCCGGGACCGCCAGAGACCGGCCGCGGCTAACCGCACGGCTAGATCTCCGCGAGCGCGTCCCACGGACGGCGCGGAGCGCCCGCTGCTCGCTGCCCCTCCGGGCAATTGCGCAGGTAATCGCACCAGCCGCAGGCCGGTCCTGGCTGCGGCGGGAAGACCTCGTCGTACTTTTCTCTCGGCAGCGGCGTGCGCATCCGCTCGTCGGCGTCCGCACACTCCTCCGCGACATCCTCGGCGCGGCGCAGGTGCCGCTGCAGCGACTCAGGTGTGTGCTCCCAGGCGAGCACCTGCCCAGAAGGCAGGTGGTGCAGCTCCACCCGCCTGCACTCCTTGCGCAGCGCACGCGACGCCGCGAGTGCGTACAGGGCCAGCGCCAGGGAGCTGCGGGCGTCATCAACCGACAGCAGGTGCCGGCCCGTCTTGTAGTCGACCACGATGAGCTCGGTGCCCTCGCCGTCCTCGCGCGGCCTGGCGTCCAGCCGGTCGATCCGCCCCGACACCGCGATCTTGTCGGTCCTGGTCGCGACCGTGCGCTCCACCCCGATGGGCTCATCGGCCGGGTCGAGGCCGGCGGCGTAGTCCTCGACAAGAGACCGCGCCCAGTCCCGGTACCTGGCCGACTGCTCGTCGCTGGCGAATCCCTCGGAGATCCAGCCCGTGGTGACGAGCGCACCCGCGGCCTGCGGCGTGCGCCGCGACAGCGGCAGCCGCCACCAGCCCGCGAGCGCGTTGTGCACGGACGCGCCGACGCTGTTGTGCGCCCACGGCGGGCCCTTGGGCGGGACCGGCCGGTCCAGGTAGCTCATCCGGTACCTGCGGGGACACTCCAGCCAGGTCGAGAGCCGGGTCGGCGTGCAGGAGTACAGCCGCCTCGGCATGCCCTCGAAACCGAGCTGCTCCATCGCCATCGACAAGAAGTCCTTTCCTTTGGCCCGACCGACACGCTACTCGAACTCAGTAACGTCAAAAGAAAGGACTTCTTTAGTCCAGCTCCACGGCAGGGCCCGCCGTCACCCAGCCGTCGAACTGCTTGGCGGCGTCGCCGATCGTGCTCTCCTCGCCGTGACCCGGCAGTACCCGGGTGCTCATCGGCAGGTCGAGCAGCCGCTCTCCGATCGCGGTGAGCTGGCCGGCGAAGTCGGCGAACAGTCCCTGGTGCGGCACAGGACCGCGCTCGGTCAGCGAGTCACCGGTGAACACGACCTCGAGGTCCTCGCAGTAGATGCTGACGGAGCCCGGCGTGTGCCCCGGCGTGTGCACCACCTCGAGCTGCACGTCCGCGACCTCGAACCGGCCGCCGTGCGCCATCTCGATCTCCGGGTCCCCGCCGTCATGCACCGTGCGCCACAGGAGCCGGTCCGAGCGGTGCAGCGCCACCGGCGCCTCGTCGCGCTCCGCGACCTCGACCGCGGCGGCCACGTGACTGGCGTGCCCGTGCGTGCAGATCACCGCGAGGATCTCCCGGTCGCCGACCTGCTCGAGCACGATTTCCGCGTCCTCGCCCGGGTCGATGACGATCACCTCGTCGTCGTCACCGATCAGCCACGCGTTCGCCTCGCGGACCGCGTGCTGGCCTTCTTGCTCTGCCGCATCCGCGTCCTGCTCACCGACCCGCGGCGTCCATACCCGCTCGACCCGAGCGTCCACGACCCGCACCTCCGCCACCGCAACAACGCGCCAGCCGAGGCGCGCCGACCCAGAATGCCCGCGATCATGGTAGTCCTAGGCAGCCTTGCGCGCGGAATTAGCCGGCTCAGCCGAGCCTGGCCATCCCGATCAGCCGGTCGTACTCCGCGTCCGGCGTCAGGTCCGAGCCGAGGCCGTGGCCGTTGAACGAGCCGTGGTCGTCGCTGCCGCCGGTGGCAATGAGGTCAAGTGACCTCGCCAGCGCGGCAAGCCGCATCCGTCCGGCCTCGTCGTGATCGAAATGGAATACCTCGATCCCGCACAGCCCCGCCTCGGTGAGCTCCGCGATCACCGCGTCCGGTATCTCGTAACCCGGCGAGCGGGGGTGGGCGAGCACCGGGACGCCGCCCGCGGAGCGGATCAGGGTCACCGCGTGAGCCAGGCCGGGAGCGTAGCGGTCCACGAACGCACGGCCGCCGTCACCGATCCACTCGAGGGTAAACGCATCGGCGGGCTCGGCGATCGCGCCGCTCGCGGCCAGCGCGCGGGCGATATGCGGGCGGCCGACCACGCCGTCGCCCGCGATCTCGTTCACCTGCTCCCAGGTGACTCCGGTGCCGAGCTCCGCGAGGCGGGCCACCATGGCTCGCGCGCGGTAGACCCGGTCGTCACGGATCTGCGCCGTCTCCGCGGCGATCGCCGGGTCGTCAGGGTCGAACAGGTAGCCCAGCAGGTGCACGCTCCGGCCGTCGAGCTGGCAGGACAGTTCCATGCCGGGGATCAGGATGAGGCCCTCAGGCAGCGCGGCGCGGGCCTCGGCGAGGCCTGCCTGCGTGTCATGGTCGGTGAGCGCGAGCACATCAAGGCCCGCCGCCCCGGCGCGCCTGACCACCTCGGCCGGGTCATCCGTCCCGTCCGAGGCGTTGCTGTGGACGTGCAGGTCGATGCGCACTAGGGCCATCGTAGCGGCCGGGACCGCCGCTAAGCGGGAAGCTGAGTCGTCAGCGCGCCGAACGGGACGTCGAGGTCCTGCCCCGGATCGCGCAGGTCGCGCAGCGACAGCGGCTCCACGAGCAGCACGCCCGCCGTGTCCGGCCACAGCACGAGCCACAGCCAGCTCGCGGCCACCTCGCCAGCGAACACCGCCGCCTTGCCGTCCGATTCCACCAGCCACAGCGGCGCCTCGTGGCCGCCGTACTTGACACTGGCATGCGGGTGGCAGGTCGCGAACCCCTCGCCGGGGTCGGGGCCGGGCAGGCCGGCCAGGCCCGCGCCGAGGCCGACGCCCGGTTCTTCCGCGACGATCAGCATGTCGGCGGGGCCGCCGAGCGGATTGGGCCCGGACAGCGCGACGGCCGTCCCGACAAGGCCGGTGCGCTCGTCGCCCGCCCCGGCGAAGCCGCTGACCAGCCAGCCCGCGGGCAGCGGCCAGGGCAGCCAGACGGGGACCTTCGCGCTTTCCGCCAGGACGTGCAGCCCGTCGATGGTGGGCAGCCTGGCCGGAGCCAGCGGGTAGATCTCGCCATGCAAAGCACAGCGCCAAGCGCTCGACCACGCCGTCGGAGCGCGCGCTTCAGCTCGGCAACGCGGGCATACCGCTCTGATCAGCACGTTGGCGGTGTATCTACCCATGCGGGCAGGAGCCACACTCGGCGGCGCTTACCGGCCGCCGGCATCGCCCTTCGCGACGATGGCGAGCGCGAGCTTGCGTGACGCCTCGTCGATCATCTCGCCGTCGAGCATGACCGCGCCGCGCCGTTCGTCGGCCGTGGCCCGCTCGTAGGCCTCGAGAATCCGCCGCGCCCGCTCATAGTCCTGGGACGCGGGCGTGAATGCCTCATTGACGATGTCCACCTGGGCCGGGTGGAGCACCCACTTGCCGTCATAGCCGAGCGCGGCGGCGCTCGCCGCCGCGGCGCGCAGGCCGTCCGTGTCGTGGATCCTCGCGTACGGGCCGTCGATCGCCTGCAGCCCGCGGGCCTTCGCGGCGACGAGCATCCGCATCAGCGGGTAGTGGTGCGCGTCGAACGGGTAGCCGTCGGGCTGGCCGCCCACGGTGAGCGAGCGCATCCCGATGGACGCCATGAAGTCGGCAGGCCCGAACACCAGGGAGACCAGCCGGGGCGAGGCGGCCGCGATCGAATCCACCGCCACCAGTCCGCCGGCGTCCTCGATCTGCGCCTCGATGCCGATGCTGCCGGGCGCCAGGCCGGCCGACCGCTCGACCTGGCCGAGCAGCACGTCCAGCCACACGAGGGCGGCCGGTTCGGTGACCTTCGGCAGGATCAGGGTGCGGACCGCGCCTGGCGCGCCCTCGACCACCGCGATCACGTCCTGGTAGGCCCACGGCGTGCTCGCGCCGTTCACCCGTACCGCGACAAGCTTTCCGTCCCACCCGCCCGACCGCAGCGCGGCGACCGCGAGCTCGCGCGCGATGCCCTTCGCGTCCGGCGCGACCGAGTCCTCGAGGTCGAGCATCACCTCGTCAACGGCGAGTTCACGTGCCTTGGCAAGGAACCGCTCGCTGCTCGCCGGCACCGACATACACGACCGTCGAGCCTGATACGCACTGTCCACGCAAGGAACATACCGCCGCTTCTTCCCCAGGGCTTGCCCCCGTCCCGCCTAGCGGGCCCGATGTCGCCGCGGGGCGGTGAGCGCGGAGCCACGAACCCGTTCTGGATCGTTGTGCTTTGGTTGATGCCGGGTTATGGGCAAGTGAACGTTTGGCGCAACGGCGTCGCGCCAGGGTTCGCGCAACTTAGGCAAGCCTATGCTGGCGTTGCCTGCCGGGTCCCCCGCGCGACGGCACAGGATCACCCCGAGGAATCCCGGATGCACATGCGCCACAGACGCCTGGCGGCCATCGCGCGCCCCGCGCACGTCTGCCCCCTGCTCCTCTGTACCGCGCTCGCCGCGGGCCTTACCGCCTGCGCCGGCGGCGCCAAGCCGGGCGCGGCACAGCCGGCCGACGTGATCACCGTCAGCACCAACCAGTGCGGTGACGCATGGCAGCTGCCCGGCCCTGGCTGGCACACATTCCAGATCGACAACCAGGGAACCGATGGCGCCGACATCGACCTGGTAGACCCGGCGAACGGCGGCGTCTACGCCGAGATCGACAACACCGGACCGGGCACCACGACCCCGATGACGCTGAACGTCGGGTCGGGCACGTACGCGTTCCTCTGCCTGTTCGGCGACAGCAACCCGCTTGAGGGCGTGCAGGTCACCGTGCCCGGGGACGCGAAGGGGACGCCGGCGGTTCTTCCTGTCACGAACAACGACACGATTCCGCTCGCCAAGAAGTACCAGGCCTACGCCCTGGCCGGGCTGAAGGTGCTGTCCAGGGAGACCGCGGTCCTTGCCGCCGACGTACGGCGCGGCGACATCGCGGCCGCGAAGCGGGACTGGCTCACCGCGCACCTGCAGTACCAGACGCTCGGCGCGGCGTACGGGACGTTCGGTGACTACGACGGGCAGATCGACGGCCGGGCGGACGTCACCGGGGTGAACAGCCCGCGGTGGACCGGCTTCTACCGCCTGGAGTACGGGCTGTGGCACGGCCAGTCCGCCACGACGCTCAAGCCAGTCGCCGCGACGCTGCTGAAGGACGTGAACGCGCTGCTCGCCTGGTGGCCGACGCAGCAGATACCGCTGATCGACGTCGGCCTGCGCACCCACGAGATCCTCGAAAACGCCCTGCAGTTCCAGCTCAGCGGCCACGACGACTACGGCAGCGGCACCACGCTCGCCACCACCCTCGCCAACATCGCGGGCACCCGCGAGCTGCTCACCCTGCTGCACTCGCTGCTCGTGCCGCGCTACGCCGGGCTCCCCGTCGTCTACTCAGGGCTTGACCTGCTCCAGTCGCTGATCGAAAAGGAACATCTCCCTAACGGATCGTGGGTGCCCGTCTCGGCGCTCCCGGCTTCCGCGAGGCAGGCGATCGACGCGGCGTGCGGCGCCGCGCTGCAGTCGCTCGCCCCGATCGCGTCAATCACCGAGCCGAGGAATACCGCCAGTGACTTCTGAACCCCGGGAATCGTCTTCCGAGCAGCCGCAGCCTACGGCCGGCGCGCCCGCCGGCCCCCGGCCGGGACGGCGGTCGTTCCTGCGCGGCATGGCAGGCGGCGTGGTCGCCGGCGGGGCCGCGGGCGCGGCGGCGGGATACCTCTCGCGGAGCACCCCGCAGGACCCGGCGGCGGCCGCGAACGCCGCCGCGATGACCGGGCAGCTGCCCGCCGTGCCGTTCCACGGCAGGCACCAGGCTGGCATCCTGCCCGCGCCGCCGCGCGTCACCGCGGTCGCCTCCTTCGACGTGACGGCGGACGACAGGGCCTCGCTCACCGACCTGTTCCAGACGGTGACCGACCGGGCCAGGTTCCTCACCGCGGGCGGCACGCCGCCGCCGGCCGGCATCAGCGGACCCTCGGCTGACTCCGGCGTGCTCGGGCCGACGGTGGCGCCCGACGGGCTCACGGTGACGTTCGGCGTCGGGTCGACGCTGTTCGACGAGCGGTTCGGGCTCGCCGCGCTCCGGCCGGCGAAGCTGACCGCGATGGACCCGTTCCCCAACGACGACCTCGATCCCGCGCAGACCGGCGGCGACCTGGTGCTCCAGCTGAGCGCCGGGTCGACGGACACGGTGCTGCACGCGCTGCGTGACATCGCCAAGAACACCCGCGGCGGCATGCAGGTCAACTGGCGGATCGACGGGTTCGTATCGCCCGCGAGGCCGTCCGGGACGGTGCCGCGGAACCTGATGGGCTTCATGGACGGCATCGCCAACCCGTCGGCCGCCTCGGCCACGGAGATGAACTCGCTGGTCTGGCTGCAGCCGGGCGCAGCGGGCGAGCCGTCGTGGACGGCGGGCGGTTCCTACTTCGTGGTGCGGCTGATCCGGATGCTCGTGGAGTTCTGGGACCGGGTGGACGTGTTCGAGCAGGAGCTGATGATGGGCAGGCGGCGCGATTCCGGTGTGCCGCTCGACGGCACTGCCATCCACGCGGTTCCTGACTACGCGCTCGACCCGACCGGCGACGTGATCCCGCTCAGCGCGCACATCCGGCTGGCCAATCCGCGGACCCCGCAGTCCGCGCCAAGCCGGATCCTGCGCCGTGGCTGGAACTACGACCGGGGCATCGACGCCGTCGGCGACCTGGACATGGGGCTGATCTTCACCTGCTTCCAGCAGGACCTGGAGCGGCAGTTCAAGGCGGTGCAGACGCGGCTCATCGACGAGCCGCTGGTGGACTACATCAGCCCGTTCGGCGGCGGGTACTTCCTGGCGCTGCCCGGGGTGACAGGCCCGAGCGACTATTTCGGCCGGGCGCTGCTCGCCTAAAGGCGCCTAAGCCTAAGGGTTCTCTGCGGTTATTGTTGGCTTCTCGTTTGCTTTTTGGTCAAGTTGGCCGCGTTGCCATGTCATTCGCCTGTGAAACGGTTCTGCGCCGGGGGCTGTGCTTACGCGCCGCCCTGGCGGCGGTAGGTCGGCGCCGTCTTAAGAAGTTCCGCATCATTCAGGAGGCTGAAGAATGGGCAAAAGCCCAGAAGGCCGGAGCAGGCTCAGGCGGCTCCGCCCGTACATCGCGGTCGCGGCGGTGGCGGCCCTCGGCACGGGTGTGGCGGTCGCGACCAACGTCGCGAGCGCGGGCACGTCGCCGTCGCTGTTCGCCGGCTACAAGACCCCCAGCACGGTGTCGAGGACCCTGTACCCGGGGGACAACCCGGCGACGCCGATCAAGCACCTCGTGGTGCTCTTCGACGAGAACGTGTCTTTTGACCACTACTTCGGCACCTACCCGTACGCGGCGAACACCGACGGCACCACGTTCACCGCCAAGAAGAACACGCCGACGGTCAACGGCCTGTACACCAGCATCGCCGCGTCCGGTCCGACTGGCCCGCTGCTGACGAACAACAACAACGGGTACAACCCGACGCGGCTGACCCACGCCCAGGCGCTCACCTCCTCGCAGAACCACGGTTACACCGCGGAGGAGAAGGCAGTCGACGGCGGCGCCATGGACGGGTTCGTCAAGTACACCCAGAGCGCCCCGGCGGCCGGCTGCGGCATCGAGTACTGCCCTCCCGGCATCGTCATGGACTACTACGACGGCAACACCACCACCGCGCTGTGGAACTACGCGCAGAACTACTCGATGAGCGACAACAACTGGGACACGACCTTCGGGCCGTCCACCCCCGGCGCGCTCAACGTGATCTCCGGGGCCACCGGGGCCGCCACGGCGCTGACCCCCACCTGGTCGGCCACCCCGAGCGTTCCGTCGACCTCGAGCGCCATCGCGGACGGTTCGATGATCGGTGACGTGGACCCGTACTACGACACCTGCTCGGACAACAGCCACGCGACCTCCGGCTCGCTTGGCGTGATGAGCGGCGAGAACATCGGTGACCTGCTGAACGCCAAGCACGTCACGTGGGGCTGGTTCCAGGGCGGCTTCGCGTCGACCGCGACCGACACCACCGGCGCGGTCTGCGGTTCGACGCACCAGAACATCGGCGGCGCCACCGACACGGACTACTCGCCGCACCACAACCCGTTCGCGTACTACGCGTCGACCTCCAACCCGAACCACCTCGCCCCGAGCTCGCTGTCCGAGATCGGCTACACCGACCAGGCCAACCACAACTACGACCTGTCGGACTTCACCGACGCACTCAACGGCACCGGCGGCGCCACCCTGCCCTCGGTTTCCTACCTGAAGGCGGCGCAATACCAGGACGGCCACCCCGGCTACTCGGACCCGCTTGACGAGCAGACCTTCCTGGTCAACACGATCAACGCGATCGAGCAGTCCAAGTACTGGTCGTCGACCGCGATCGTGATCACCTACGACGACTCCGACGGCTGGTACGACCACCAGCCCTCGAACATCGTCAACGGCTCGAACGACAGCGCCATCGACGCCGCGATCTGCACCACCGCCAAGCTGACCACCGGCGACAACGGCCGCTGCGGTTACAGCCAGCGGCTGCCCCTCGTGGTGATCTCCCCCTACACCCGGACGAACTACGTCAGCGACAACGTGACCAACACCGCCTCGGTGGTGAAGTTCATCGAGGACAACTGGCTGCACGGCGAGCGCATCCCCGGCTCGTACGACGCCACGTCCGGCTCGCTCGACTCCCACGGCGGCGTGCTCGACTTCAACGGCAAGCCGAACTTCACCCCGCTGATCCTCAACCCGGCCACCGGCGCCGTCATCTCCGGCGGCAACGGTCACTAGGCAGTCGCCTAGTTATCACGTCGGCGCCCCGGGTCCGCGACGGACCCGGGGCGCCTTCGCGTCAGCGGGGGATGCCTGCTGTGGCGCGGCTCACTTAAGTGGCCGCTCCCCGCGGCGCATAGCATGAGGACATGAGCTCGCCGCTTCCCACCCGCGATCAGGTCATGACGGCGCTGGCCGGCGTGAACGACCCCGAGATCGGCCGCCCGATCACCGAACTCGGCATGGTCAAATCCGTCGAGATCGGCTCCGACGGCGCCGTAGCCGTCGGCGTGTACCTGACCGTGGCCGGCTGCCCGATGCGGGACACGATCACCTCCCGGGTCACCGGGGCGGTCGCGCCGCTGGCCGGCGTGACAGGAGTGCGGGTCGAGCTCGACGTGATGAGCGAGGAACAGCGCAAGGAGCTGCAGACGCGGATCCGCGGCGGCGCGCCGGAGCGAGTCATCCCGTTCGCCCAGCCCTCGTCGCTGACCAAGGTGTACGCGATCGTCAGCGGCAAGGGCGGCGTCGGCAAGTCGTCGGTCACCGTGAACCTGGCCGCCGCGCTCGCCGTTGGCGGGCACAAGGTGGCCCTCATCGACGCCGACATCTACGGGCACTCCGTGCCCCGGATGCTCGGGGTCACCGGGGCACCGACCAAGGTCCAGGACATGATCATGCCGCCCGCCGCGAAGGGCGTGAAGGTCATCTCCGCCGGGATGCTCAAGCCCCCCGGCCAGGACGCGCTGCCGATTCGCGGTCCCATCCTGCACCGGCTCCTCGAGCAGTTCCTCGCCGACTTCTACTGGGGTGACCTGGACTACCTGCTCATCGACATGCCGCCGGGCACCGGCGACGTGGCGCTGTCGCTCGCCCGGCTCGTTCCCGGCGCCGAGCTGGTCATCGTGACCACGCCGCAGCTCGCCGCCGCGGAGGTCGCGCAGCGCGCGGGGACGCTGGTCACCCAGACGCACCAGCGCGTCATCGGAGTGATCGAGAACATGTCCTACCTGGCCTGCCCGCACTGCGGCGAGCCGATGGACGTGTTCGGCGCCGGCGGCGGCGAGCAGGTTGCCACGGCGCTCACCCAGCTCACCGGCGTCGAGGTGCCGCTGCTCGGGCAGATCCCGATCGACGTGCGGCTGCGCGAGGGCGGCGACAGCGGCACGCCGCTCGTGCTTTCCGACCCGGATGCGCCGGCGTCGGCGCAGCTGATCAAGGTGGCCGAGTCGCTGGTGAGCAAGGGACGCGGCCTGGCAGGCCGGATGCTCAGCCTCAGCCCGCGCTAGCCCGGCCCGTCGCCGCACTGCACTGCCCTGGCCCGCGCTCGGCGGGCCTAGGGTTTCGTCAGGTGGCCTCGATGTCAAAGGGCGGGTCTTCCCCGTCCGGCAGCGTGGCCGTCCGCTGGCTGCCCGCCATCGTGGCGGCGGTGGTCCCCGCGGCAGTCGATGTCGCGCCCGCCCCGCCCATGATGGCGCTCGAGGTGTCCTTGAACTCGTCGAAAAGCGCCTGCGAGGTGTCTTCCATGTCATCGAGCAGGTGCTTGCGCACGAACCTGCGCGGGTTCAGGTCCTCGAAATCGAAGTCCTGGAACTCGGGTCCGAGCCCCTCCCGCAGGTCCGCCTTGGCCCCCTCGGCGATCCGGCGCAGGTCACGCAGCGCGCGGCCAGCCTGCTGTGCGATCTTGGGCAGCTCGTGCGGGCCGAAGACCACAAGCGCGATCACCGCGAGGACCAGCAGCTTGGTCACTGAAAGGTCGAACACTCAGGTCTCCGTGGCTCTCCGTGCTATCCATCAGCGGTTGACCGGCACCATAACCACTGTAAACGGTTCAGTCGCCGCTGTGGACCACGGGCTCCGCGTGATATTCAGGCGAACGGGACGATCAGGCCCGCGATGCGGGCAAGTCCCCGGCCGAGACGGCCGAGGAAGCCAGGCGAGGCGTCCTGTGGCAGGTCGCCGACGACCTGCCTGACCGTCTGCGCGGGCGCGTCAGCGACCATGGTGTAGACGAAGCCGCGTCCCGCCCAGGTGACCGAACGGCCCGACACCCAGGCCTGCTGGCCGCCGAGGCTCCGCTGCCGCCAGCCCGCCATGTCCTTGGTCAGGACGCCGCGCTGCACGAAGAGCGAGACCACGTAGAGGCCATCGGAGTACTGAAGGTCGACAACCTCGCCGTTCGCGGTGCTCGCCGAGGCCGCCGCATACAGCGGCAGGCCGCCGCTCAGGCCGCCTGGCACCCGCCAGCCCTTGCCGGCGAGCCAGGCCAGGAAGGCGGACGGCCGGTCTGCTGGCGCCCAGCCGGACTCCTGCAGCGCCGCCGACTTCCCCGACAGGCCTCTCGCCCCGGCGAGGGCGCCGACGGCAGTCGCGCCGAACCGCACGTTGACGAAGGAGTCCTCATCGATCACCCGGTCGGAGGTATCGAAAAGCTCACGGCGCAGCGGCACCATCGTCTGGCGGTCAAGCCAGTACCGTGCGGCAAGCGATCCGTCGAAGCGATAGAGCACAACGACCGCCGCCGGCCTGCGCGCCACGGAACCGTGCCCGGAATAGACCGCGACGTAGTGCTTGCCGAGCAGCGTGACCAGGGTCTTTGTGATTCCGAACACACCGCCGGTAGAGCTCGCATCCATCTCGGTGGAGACGCCTGCGGCCTTGGCGGCTGGCCGGCTCGGCGCGCTCGACGTCTGGATCAGCGTCAGGCCGCCGCCCCGGTGCCAGACCTTGGAGACCATCCTCACGCTGCCGTCGACCCCGGATTGCGAGATCATCGCCACGCCCTGGTAGGACATGGCGAGGCCGGCGTCCGCCGCCTCGGAGAGCATGTGCATGCCCTGGGCCTGCTCGTCGGCCGTCGTCCGGCTGAGCACCGTGACCCGCGCGCCCGACTCCCGCTGCACCGCGGCGAAATTGTTGCGGACCGACGCGCGGGCGCTGGCGGGCGCCACGGGGAACGGGCCGGTCAGCGCGGCGGCGCCGGCCGCTGCCGCCGCGACGCCCACCGTGCCCGCGGCGACGTTCTCGTGCCCGCGGACGGCGAGGACGGCGAGGAGACCAGGCACCGTCACCGTCGCCACGGCGGTCAGGAGCAGGCCGTGCCGGTGCATCACGGTGTCGCCGCCCCCACCGGGACGCGCGAGGACACGATCGCCGGGTCGGGGAACGGGATGTCGCCCGAGGTGATCGCGTGCTGGAGGTCGAACACCTCAAGCTGCGGCGTGATCTTCGGGCCTGGCGGGCTGCCGCCGCCGCCCATGCCGAACGCAGCCCCGCCCACTCCGACGACAACGAGCGACAATGTGCTCCACAGCATGTACCTGACCCGGCGCCGCCGGACCGGCCGCGGCGACGGCGGTGCGGTGTAGGGGTCGGCTCCCCCGCGCCGGCTGGCGGCGCGTGCCCGGATCATGCGGCGGCCGCCACGCTCGCGCCCGGCCCGCCTGGCAGGCGCCCGGCCGTCGGGCCCGGCAGGCTCGGCGGTCCCGGCCATCGCGAGCAGGCGCTCGGTGAACTGGCTGGCATCGCTGATCTCGACGGCGAGCGCGCGCAGCTCGTACTTGAGCCGCCGCAGCGCGACCGCCTCGCCGCGGCAGTGCCCGCAGGCCGCCAGGTGCGCGTTCGCCCGGTCAAGCTCCGCGCCGCTGAGCTCTCCGTCAACCAGGGCAGAGAGCAGATCTCCGAGGTGGCTCATTGTTCCCGCACCCGCCGATCCCTGTCGCCGGACCGCTCGCGGTGCGCCAGAGCCGCGCGCAGCTGTGCCCGCCCGCGGTGGATCCGGCTGCGCACGGTGCCCAGCTTCACGCCCATGGTCGCTGCGATCTCCTCGTAAGAGAAGCCCTCGATATCGCAGAGCACCACGGCCGCACGGTAGTCGGGCGGCAGCGCCTGCAGCGCCGCCTGAATGTCCCCGTCCAGGTGATTGTCGTCCCAGGTCTGAGCCGGCGACCGCTCCGCGCCTGGAATGCGCTGCGCCACGTCATCGCCGAGGCCCTCGAAGCGGATCCGCTGCCTGCGCCGCGCACCGTCGAGGAAGAGGTTGGTGGTGATCCGGTGCAGCCAGCCCTCGAAGGTCCCCGGGGTGTAGGTGGCCAGGGAGCGGAAGACGCGGACGAAGACCTCCTGGGTCAGGTCCTCCGCGTCATGCTGGTTACCGGTGAGGCGGTAGGCGAGCCGGTAGACACGAGCCGAATGCGCGCGCACGATCTCATCCCAGCTGGGCGCCGCCCACTGGGTAACCGGGGCACGATTGTCTGGCTCAGGGGCATCGTGTCCGGAAATCGCCGGCTCTGTCACCACGAAGAGGCTCTCGCTCATCGACTAGCTAACGGTCCCCATTAGCTTAAGGTTCCACGGACCAGCGAAATTGGCTAGGCTCACGCCTGAGAAAGCTTCATCCAGCGGGATTGACCATCGAGTTCGGCCACGGCTTCGCTCAAGGGGGCAGCCATCGACTACGACGAGGCGGCGTACGCGGTTGAGGACGAGCCGCTGCTCACCGCCCGGGCCAACGCCGAGGACCTCGGCGGGACGGTGCCCGTACGACCAGCCGTGGGTGCTGCGCTCCGCTTCCTGGCATCCGCGATAGCGGCACGCGCGGTCGTGGAGATAGGCACCGGCTGCGGCAGTTCGGGCATCTGGCTGCTCCGCGGGATGCGCCCGGGCGGCGTGCTTACCAGCGTAGACACCGAACCCGAGTACCACCGGCTGGCGCGCAAGGCCTTCACGCAGGCGGGATTCGCCACGAACCAGGCACGGCTCATACTCGGCCGCGCGCTCGACGTGCTGCCGCGGCTGTCCGACGGAGCCTATGACCTGGTGTTCTGCGACGCCGACCAAGCGGCCTACCCGGACTACCTGGCAAGCGCGCTGCGCCTGCTCCGCCCGGGCGGCATCGCCGTGTTCAACGACGTGCTGCCGCCCGGCGCGGGCCCGGCAGACGATGGCGTGCGCGAACTCGCCGAGATGGCAGGCAACGAGGAAAAAATGGTCCCGTTGCTGCTTCCCATCGCGGGCGGGCTGCTCGCCGCCATCAAGAGATAAGAGATCAATCAATCCGAACGGTTGCGTGGCTCTGCCTGCTAGCCAGCAGCTAGCTCATCCGGCAAGCGGCCTGACGAGCCGGACAGCTTTACCCAACGGCCGCCTGCAGTGCGTCACCGAGCTTCGCGGCCTCATCGGCGGACAACTCGACAACGAGCCTGCCGCCACCCTCCAACGGGACGCGCATCACGATGCCACGGCCCTCCTTGGTCACCTCGAGCGGGCCATCGCCCGTCCGCGGCTTCATCGCCGCCATGCTGCATCCCCTTCCTTAACGCACACATCATGCGAACCGCGCCCGGCCCGGCTCCCCGTGCCGCCACCGGACAGCAACAACCGTGTCGATCCGTCGCCCTATTATCCCGTGTTCGGAGGCAGAATGGTAATGATCAGCTAGCGCGGCGCCAACCAAACGCTGTTTTCGGCATCGCCGACGGCCCCGCGGCACTGGTTTCGTTGGGTCTGCGCATGGCTTCTGCGCATGGCTATCGCGTGGCTTGGTCGCCGGATCGCGACGGGAAGCGCCACGGCGGCCCTGGGAGCCTTCAGGTGCAGGCGATGGCGGGCGTGCGGGGGATGCTGTGCCAACCGGGTTCAACCGGGCTTGGCGCAGCGGACTGGAGCGCTCAGTTGCCCGGCACGGCAGTTGAATGCCCGGTGCTCACCACCACGGCGGCCAAAAGAAGAAACAGCAGCACTGCCCCGATGAGCAGGACACCTCCGATATACCCGAGGATGAGTCCGGCGAGCGCCATCCCGTCGCCACCCTCGCCTGTCAGGCGAATCTGACGTCGTGCCATGTGCCCGCAGATGATCGCCGGGATGAAGGTGACGCCGACAGCGAATTGGGCGATACCGCAAACGAGCGCGGCGACAGCCAGGCCATTCGTCGGGCGCTGGACCTGGTACTGATAGTAACCCTGCATATCAGGCTGAGGCGGGTAAGCCATTGTCACAGCACCTCATAACTCGTACGGCGGCGTTGCGAGGACTCTACGAGGTCCTGGCATGAAAGTACAACGCGCCGAGCGGCGTAAAGCCGTCGGCGCGTCCGTGAGAGGCAATGCGCGCGTTGATGGCTCCTCTCACGGCAAGGACACGACACAAACACATGCAGATGAGTCCGTGCATCACCTCAACGGCGTGCGCGATGACAACCGACCGGAGAACCTTGAGCTATGGACGCGCCCGCAGCCATCGGGGATTCGCGCCAGTGATGCGGTCGCGTGGGCGCGCGAGATACTTGCCCGGCATGAGTCAACCATCATCTCGCCGAGGCCACAGACTTGATGCCACCGAGGCAAGCATGCAGAACGCGCCGAGCGGCTAAGCCGTCGGCGCGTCCTCCAACAGGGACCCCCAACACAGCTCAGATTTTCGAAAAAACTGAGCTACCTTGGAGATGCCGGGAATCGAACCCGGGTCCTTCGGGACCTTTCCAAGTCTTCTCCGAGCGCAGCCTGCTGTGTTTTTCTCAGCCCCGGCGATCACGCAGGCAAGACGCCGACGGGCTCAGTCACTGTTTGATTTCCTAGCCTGCCCCGTGACCGGGCCGGCTAGTTGAGCCTTCTAGTTGATGCCAGATTCCGGGCCGAAGGCGCTCCCGGGCTGACAGTCAAACCCTCAGACTTGCTTAGGCAGCAAGAGCGAGAGCGGTCCGTGGGACCTTGACAGTGCTCTTAGAGTTGGCACTTGTGGTTTGCGGTCGCATTTTTACGAGGTTACGTCCGCCACCCTCGGCTCGCTTCCCCTGGATTAACCACCGAAGTCGAAACCGTTCATCCCCCTGTTGAGTTGTAGACGGCCACGCGGGGCGTAACCGCCACCTACGAGGTTACTGCCTACAACAGATGTCTGCCAACAGGGATTCCCCGCAGCGCCAGTCGCTCCACCGCTCGGCCGGCGCGCGACCGAGACCCGCCCAGGGGACGGGGTCGCGGCGGTCTTGAGGCGAACAACGGCCCAGAATAGAGATGGC
>Ga0335083_10004952_pt1 | contig 16874 bp, 14 predicted proteins | sample Lox_Sample_42_FD_206716 | JGI IMG/M metagenome (GOLD analysis project Ga0335083, IMG submission 206716) | Soil microbial communities from Loxahatchee National Wildlife Refuge, Florida, United States - Lox_Sample_4.2 | ecosystem: Environmental > Terrestrial > Soil > Wetlands | place: USA... | reverse complement strand
CACGGCGAGTACCGCAACTTCTTGTCCGGATTCTTCACGCCGCGACGCCTGAAGGACAACGAGGCATTCATGTGGCGCCTCGCCGATGCTCAGCTCGACCGGTTCATCGACCGCGGTCGGTGCGAGTTCGTCAGTGAGTATGCGAGCCCGTTTGCCGGCCTCGTCATCGCTGATCTTCTTGGCGTACCGGAAGCGGATCTGCCCCGCTTCCGCGAGGGGTTCGAGTCCTCGACCACGTTCGTGGTCGACGAGGCACCCCCGGACGTTCCGGACAACCCGCTGGCCTTCATCGAGGAAGCCTTCCGGGACTACATCACGGATCGTCGGGAGCGACCGCGGGCGGACATTCTGACCCACCTTGCGCAGGTCCGGTTCTCCGACGGCAGCGAGCCGGACGTGGAGATTCTCGCGCGGGAGGCGTCGTTCGTCTTCGCGGCCGGCCAGGAGACGACGGTCCGGCTGATGGCCTTCGCGGCCGCCCACCTAGCCGAGCACCCGGACCTCGCCGAGAGGCTGCGCCGTGATCGAGACCTGATTCCCGGGTTCGTCGAGGAGATGCTCCGGATCGAGAGTCCGATCAAGAGCCACTTCCGGATGGCCCGGCGGAGGACCACGCTCGGAGGCGTCACCGTGCCCGCGGGGGCGGCTGTCATGCTGCTGATCGGTGCCGCCAATCGCGACCCCCGACGCTTTCCCGAGCCGAGTAAGTGCGACATCGCCCGGCCCAACGTCACTACCCAGGTCGCGTTCGCCCGAGGTGCCCATAGCTGCATCGGGCAGCCGCTGGCTCGGTCCGAGGCGCGGATCACGCTCGAACGCATGTTGGACCGGCTGAGCGGGCTGGAGCTGTCCGCGGATCGGCACGGACCCGTCGGCGAGCGAGACTTCGACTTTCTCCCGACCTACATCTTCCGCGGTCTCAGCGCGCTGCACCTCACCTTCACCGCGGTTCCCCACGGATGAGCGGGACGGACCTGCGCGGCCGGCGGGTGTTGCTCACTGGCGCGTCGAGCGGAATCGGCGCGGTGACCTGCCGGGCCCTCGTCGCCGCGGGCGCCTCGGTGGCGATGGTCGCGCGCCGTAAGGAACGGCTCGAGGCGCTCGAGGTCGACCTCGGCGAGCGTGCCATTGCGGTCGCCGCCGACGTCACTGACTCCGTCGCGTTGGCCGCCGCCGTGCACAGGGCGGCGGAGCGCCTCGGCGGACTCGACACGGTGGTGACCGTCGCGGGTCGCGCGATGGCAGGCGGCATGGTGACTGGCGATCCGCAGACCTGGCGCGCTTTGTTCGAGCTCAACTTGCTCGCGCCACTCGCCACGGTTCGCTACGCCTACCCGTACTTTTCGAGCGAGGGTCGGCGGGACATCGTGGTCGTCGCATCTGCAGCGGCTTTGACGCCGCTACCGACGGCGGGAGTCTATGGCGCTTCCAAGCGCGGGCTGCTTGCCGCCTGTGAGACCTTGCGCCTCGAGGTGGCTGCGGACGGGGTCAGCGTCGGGGTTGTGATCCCCGGAATGTTCGAGACCGAGGGGTTAACCCTCGAGGGCATCGTGATCGACGGTGACGTTCCGGTGAACGATTTCCCGCTCTTCGCGCCCGACACCCTTCCCGGCCCGCCTGAGGTCGTCGCCGACACGATCGTGTTCATGCTCGGACTGCCACAGGGCACGGCGATCAATCAGGTCGTGATCCGGCCAACCGGTGAGTTCACGCCCTGAGCGTGTCCCGACCGATCGCAATCAGCCGATGGGCCAGGCGACCGACTTGACCTCGAGGTACTGGTGGAACCCCTCGATGCCGTTCTGCCGCCCGACGCCGCTGGCCTTGTAGCCACCGAACGGCACGTCGGCACCGTAGGCGGCCCCCCCGTTCAGGCCGATCACTCCGGCGCGCAACCGCTTCGCCACCGCGATCGATCGCTCGACCGATCCGGACATCACGTTGCCCGCGAGGCCGTACTGGCTGTCGTTGGCGATCCGAATCGCCTCCTCCTCGTCGTCGTAGGGGATGACTGCCAGAACCGGTCCGAAGATCTCCTCCTGCGCAATGGTCATGGCGTTGTCGACGTCGACGAACAGGGTCGGCTTGACGTAATAGCCGCGGTCCAGCCCGGCGGGAGCGTCCGGTCCGCCAACGACGAGGGTGGCGCCTTCGTCGATGCCGCGTTGGATGTAGCCCGTGACCCGTTCGCGCTGCTTGGCTGAGATCACCGGCCCGCAGAGGAAGTCCGGCTTCTGCGGGTCGCCCGGGACGATGCCCTCGTACATCGCGCGCAGAATCTCGACGCCCTCGTCGTAGCGAGCGCGCGGGAGGAGCATTCGAGTGGGGATGGCGCACCCCTGACCGGCGTGCATGCACGGTGCGATGCCGAGCATGCACGCGAGGTCGAGTTGGGCGTCCTCGAGCACGATCGTCGCGGACTTGCCCCCGAGCTCGAGGAACAGCCGCTTCATGCTGGCGGCGCCTTTCTCCATGATTCGCTTGCCCACCACGGTCGACCCGGTGAAGGAGATCAGGTCGACCTTGGGCGACAGGGTGAGTTCCTCGCCGACGAAGTGGTCCGACGCGGTCACCACGTTCACCACACCGGCGGGGATGTCGGTTTGCTCGGCGATGAGCCGGCCGAGGCGGTTGGCGTTGTACGGCGTGTTGGGGGCAGGCTTCACCACCACGGTGTTTCCGGTCGCGAGCGCTTGACCGAGCTTGTTGATGGTGACCTCGAACGGGAAGTTCCAAGGAACAATGGCCCCCACCACCCCGACGGGCTCGCGCCACACCTTTCGTCGGGTCAAGGCGCCGGTGAGATCGACGATGGCGTCGCCGAGGTCGGTCTCCCATTCGAAGGTGTCGATCAGTTGGGCGGGATAGGTGAGGGCGGCGGACAGCGGTGCATCGAGCTGAGGTCCGTGGGTCGTCATTCGCGGGCAGCCGACCTCGAGGATGAGCTCTTCGCGAAGCGCCTCCTGATCAGCCTCCAGTGCTTGCTGGAGCTGTTCGAGGCAGCGTTTGCGCAACGCCCGGTTGGTGGCCCAATCGGTGTCGTCGAAGGCCCGCCGGGCGGCAGCGATCGCCCGGTGCATGTCAGCCGCTGACGCGTCGGCGACCTCGCCCAGGACTTCTTCGGTGGCCGGGTTGACGTTGGTGAAGGTCCCCGCCGCGCCCTCCACGAGCGAGCCGTCGATCAGCATCCTCGGCTCGAATACCGGGGTCGTGGGTGTCGTCATCCGCTCGCTTTCCGGGTGGTGGAAGCTGTCTTCGGGCAGAACCTGAGATTTGTTACGGATCTTATAAGACGGGGGGAGTCCGTCAACGGTTGACCCGGCGGGGTGGTTGACGCGCCCAAATGCCGATGGTTAGCGTAGGGCCGAATATTTGTTCCAGGCGGAGGCGGCGTGGATTCTCGGGCTCAGGCTGACGGGGGGTCGGCAATCGGGGCGGACGACCCGGGCGACGCCGATCGCGCGTTCGCCGCCTTCGATGACGCGGTCGCCGGCGACGTCCGCGACCCGTACCCGGAGTTGGCGATTGCCCGCAGGCAGCATCCGGTACAGGAGCTCGACATGTCCGCGATGCCGCACGACGACGCTCATCCGGTGTTCTTGGTCTACCGCTACGAGGATGTGTTTCGGGTGATGCGCGACGCAGACACCTACTCATCCGCGCACATCATCGAGCGGATCATGGGCGAGGTCATGGGTGAGCACATCATGCTCGGCATGGACAGCCCGAACCACGGTCGTTACCGGGCCCTGGTCGCGACCGCCTTCCGGCCGAAGGCGCTCCTGCGATGGGAAACCGAACTGATCGGCAGCACGGCGAACGACCTGATCGACCGGTTCGCGGGTCGTGGTCAGGCCAATCTCGTTCCCGAGTTCACCTTTCCCTATCCCACGAAGATCATCGCGGCACTGCTCGGGCTTCCGGGTCAGGACTACAAGCATTTCCAGCGCTGGTCGATCGACATCATGAACTTTCACAGCCTGCGCGAGCAGGCGATCGTGGCCAGCCGCGAGGTCCAGGACTATCTCGTCGGCATTTTGGCCGATCGGAGGGAACACCCGCGCGACGACCTGATCAGCGATCTCGCAGCCGCGGAGCTCGATGGCGAGAAGCTCACCGACGAGGAGATCTTCTCCTTCGTGCGCCTTCTGCTGCCGGCCGGCGTGGAGACGACGTACCGATCGCTCGGGAACATCCTCTACTGCCTGCTCTCGCGCCCTGATCAGCTCGACGCGGTACGCAATGACCGGGCGCTGATCCCGCAGGCCATCGAGGAAGGCCTTCGGTTCGAGACGCCGCTTCTGACCTTCACTCGGGTCGCGGTGCGTGATACCGAGCTCGCAGGGGTGGCCATTCCCGCCGGATCCACGATCCTGCTGATGAACGCTGCGGCTAACCGGGACGAGTCCCGTGTCCCGGAGCCCGACGAGTTCGACATTTTTCGCTCCGATCCCAAACCGCATATCTCCTTCGGGAGCGGCCCACACATCTGCCTCGGAATGCACCTCGCGCGCCTCGAGATGCGGGTGGCATTGAACGCGTTGTTCGATCGACTTCCCGGTCTTCGCCTCGATCCGGTCGGCGATCCGCACATTCACGGGCAGGTATTCCGCTCGCCGACGTCGCTGCCTGTGCTCTTCGACGCATCAGGCGAATGACAGGAGCCGTGACAACGCGGCTGAGCGTTCCTACGGCGGCTCGTCGTTGCGGGTCGCCCGGATGCTCGCCGATAAGGTCGGGGGTGTGCAGTGGCGTGCCGGCCGGGACCCGGAGCGGGTGCCGCGGGTCCGCAGCCCGCAGCCGCTGATCTCGACCCGGGTCCGCTCCGGCCGGGGCGCGACCGAACAGCCGAACGCGTCCGGAGACGACACGGCGCCGCTGACGCCGATCTTCTGGTTGCTCGTCGTGCTCGTCGGGGTTGCCACCGGGCTGATGGGTGCCGCACTGATGTGGGTGCTTCGGTCGTTTCAGCACTTGTTCTACGGGTACCACGGCGGCAGCTTCGGCGTTGCCGCCGATCACGCCTGGCCGGTGCGCCGACTGATCGTCTTGGTCGTGGCGGGCGCGATCTGCGGCCCGGCCTGGTACGTACTGCGTCGGGTCACCGCGGGGGAGAGCTCCGACCTCGATGACGAGTTGTGGACGGGCACCGGCAAACTGTCCTTCCGTCGAAGTCTGGGCACGTCGGTGCTGTCGGAGTTCGCAGTCGGCGCGGGTGCCTCGCTCGGGCGGGAGGCGGCGCCGAAGTTGATGGGCGGGGCGGTCGCGAGTGTTCTCGCGACCTGGCGAGATCTCACTCCCCAGCAGCGCCGGTTGCTCGTCGCTTGTGGCGGCGGGGCCGGCATGGGGGCGGTGTACAACGTCCCGCTCGGCGGCGCGTTGATCGCGGCCGAGTTGCTCTACGGAAGCCTCGCGCTCCCCGTCATCCTGCCTGCGCTCGCGTGCTCGTGGATCGCGACTGCGGTGTCCTGGATCTATCTACCCACTACGGCGACCTACGTGAGCATCCCTTCCTACCCGCTGCGCGCCACTCTCGTGGTGTTCACCTTTGTGGCGGGACCGCTGATCGGGTTGGTTGCCGTCGGGTACATCCGGCTCATCGGGTGGGTGTCGTACTACCGCGCCGCGGGCCGCTGGCTTCTCGTCGCGCCGCTCGGCGCCTTCACGATCTTGGGTGTGCTTGCGTTGCGCTATCCGCTCCTCCTCGGCAACGGGCGGTACCCCGCTCAGTTGGCGTTCTTGGGCATTGGTGGTTCCGCCCTCACATTGCTTGTCCTGATTGCGCTCAAGCCGCTGGTCACCGCGATGTGTGTCGGCAGTGGAGTCACCGGTGGGTTGTTCACCCCCACGCTCGCGACCGGCGCGATGTTGGGTCTGCTCCTCGGAAGGGCGTGGACTCACTTGTGGCCCGGGAGTCCGCTCGGGGCCTACGCGGTGATTGCTGCTGCGGCGATGATCGGGTCGTCGATGCAAGCGCCGCTTGCTGCCCTTGCGCTCATGGTTGAGCTGACTCGAACGACGGATGACCTCATCGTTGCGATGATCGCCGCGACCGTTCTTGCCGCGGTGGTCGTCCGGTATCTCGATGGCTACTCAATCTATTCATCGCGACTTCCCAAACGCAGCGATTCACGTCGCGGTGAACGAGCGGCGACGCCGGCCGGCGAGCGGCTGTGATGCGGTCGCTCGAGTGCTCGCCTCATCCGTTCGGGTCCGGATGGAACGCGTAGAAAATCGACCACGCCTCGCCGTTGACCCGTGGCGGAAGAGCGGCGTACTCCTCGAAGAGAGACTGGATGCGTTGCTCGAACTTCTCGCGCTCGCCCGGCCCGAATCGCAGTCCGAGCCGGGTGGTGTGGACCTCCTCGATCGGCACCAGCGACAGCTCCTCGAGGAAGGTGTCGAGAAGAACGCTGTCCTTGGCCGGGGTGTCGATCCGCCATGACTTCCCGGTGGCGAGATAGGGAATCTCGCGCGCTCCGCGAGCGCCTTTACGCGGTGGCTCTGCGGTCAGGAATCCGGTGCCGACCAGCTGCCGAACGTGATGCAGGGTTGTGGCCGGGTTCGTGCCAAGAGTCTGTGCGATCTCCTTGTTTGTGCGCGCGATCCCGCGGCACATGCGCAGGATTCGCAGCCGCGTCGGGGATGCGAGGGCCTTCGCCTCGGCCTCCGTCGCCGGACGGCGTCGAGGCGTCTTCCGGTCCGATCGGCGAGGTGCCATCTCGTGAGGATAACTGATTGACAAATCCCAATCACTAAGCCGACTCTGTAAACGTGTCGGAAGCGGACGAGCGGGCGACGATCGCGCGCAGGCGCGGCGGGTTGTGGCATCACGTCGACTTCCGCAAGCTGTGGATCGGCGAGACGGTCAGCCAGTTCGGGACCACGATCAGCCAGCTCGCGCTCCCCTTGACCGCGATCCTGATCGTCCACGCGACGACGTTCGAGGTCGGCGTCCTCGCGGCGCTGGAGTCCATCGCCTTCCTGGTGGTCGGCCTGCCGGCCGGCGCCTGGGTCGACCGAATGCGCTTCCGGTGGGTTCTCATCACCAACGACATGGTCCGGTTCGTGGCCATGGCCTCGATCCCGGTCGCCAATGCCTGCGGCATCCTCACGATCGGTCAGCTGTTCGTGGTCGCCGTGGTGATGAGCTTTTCGACCGTCTTCTTCGACGTTGCCTACCAGTCGTACCTGCCGCAGCTTGTCGAGCGCCATGAGCTCGTCGAGGGCAATGCGAAGTTGCAGGCGAGCGAGTCGGTGGCCCAGATCGCGGGTCCGACCCTCGGCGGCATTCTCATCCAGGCACTGACCGCTCCGTACGCCGTCGCGGTTGATGCGGTGAGCTACCTGTGTTCCGGGCTATGGGTGTGGTCGATCAAGACGCGTTCACCGAAGCCGGAGCGGCGGGCGGAGCGCAACCTGCGCCGCGAGGTGATGGAGGGTCTGCGCTTCGTCGTCGGAAACCGGCTTCTGCGGGCGATCGCGATGTGTACCGGCTCGTCCAACCTTTTCAGCAGCATGGCCTTCGGGGTGATCTTCGTCTTGCTGGCGCGTGAGTTGCACCTGTCCGCGGGGGTGATCGGGCTTGTCTGGTCGATCTCCGCCGTGGGTGGTTTCATCGGCGCGTTGTCGGCCGCGCGGATTGTCCGCGGGTTGGGGCAGGGACCGACGATCTGGATCTCGATCGCGGTCTCGCTCCCGTGTGCGTTCGTTGCGCCGTTCCTCGAGCGGAACTGGACGATCGCGCTGTATGCCGCCGCCCAACTGCTCTGGTGGGCGACCGTCGTCGTTTACAACATCACTCAGGTGAGCTTCCGCCAAGGTCTCTGCCCGGCGCACCTGCTCGGCCGGATGAATGCCACGATGCGGTTCCTGGTCTGGGGGACGATGCCGATCGGAAGCCTGATCGGTGGCGCGCTTGGCGCTGTGGTCGGGGTCCGGACAACGCTGCTCATCGCCGCCCTCGGCGGCTGCATCGCAGTCGTGCCGGTCTTCTTCTCTCCGCTCCGACACCTCAAAGAGCTGCCGTCGTCCGCTGAATCCGTCAGCGCGGAAGTCGGGGTCGCTTAGACCTCGAGTGCCTCGACCCCCTGCTGAATGTCAGGGCGCGCGATTGCGAGATAGGTGACCAATGCTCCCACCGCGACGATGCCTACCGCGGCCGTCGGCCCGTCACCGAAGCCCAGACCGCCGATGTTGGGAGGTTTGCTCACGTAGTCGGCGAACGACGCTCCGAGCGGCCGGGTCAAGACGTAGGAGGTCCAGAATGCTGCGACCGCGTTGACCTGCCATCGCCACCGGGCAACGCCAGGAAGGACGATCAGGATGCCGAAGAAAATCCCGGACCCGAGGTAGCCCATGTTGAGGGCAGTCGCGGTGAAGTCGCCGAGTGCGGTGCCGAGCGCAAACGTGGCGAACACGGCGGCCCAGTAGTACACCTCGCGACGTCGGGTATGGATGCTATGGATCGACAAGGTCTTCTCGGCGCGGTGCCAGCTCCAGAAGACGGCCGCCAGGAGCGCCGACCACATCACGGTCGTGCCGAGGTAGGAGATGTGGACATCGAGATGCAGGAAGTCGGCGACGCCGGTGCCGAAGATCGCGATCGAGAACGCAAGCCACCAGTAGGCGAATGCTCGGTAACGTCGAGTCCGCAGCTGGAGCAGGATTCCGATCGCGAGCAGCAGCACCTCGATGCCGCCGCCGCCGACGTTACCGAAGCGGGTGAGGTAGTCCGAGGCAGCCTCGCCGCCTGCAGTGGTGAGCACCTTGACCACCCAGAACAAGGCGATGATCTCGGGCACCTTCGGGCCGGTCGGCTCGACCCAGACCCGGTCGATCAGGCTGACGGGTCCGGAGCTGGACCGCACAACGGTTGTCTCCGACAATCCCCACCGCTCTTCGTCCCGGAGCGAGTCCAGGCCCCGTCGCTACAGGTTGTAGTAGGTCGTCATCGTCGAGACCCAACCTGAAGATTTCCTGTGCTGAGAACTGAGCATGGGACGATTCGTCAGCAATGTCGGGTCTGTACGGACTGGGAGGGCATGGCATCTCCGACTCCGCTGGGGTAAGACACGCGACGGCCCGACCGCTCACCGACGGCGAGGTCGCGCAGCGCGTTGCGGCCGGCCAGGTCAATCGGGTCGACTCGCGCACCAGCCGAACGCTGGGCGAGATCGTGCGGGCCAATGTCGTCACCCCGTTCAACGGGCTGCTGTTCACCCTCTTCGTTGTGGTGGCAGCAACCGGACGCTGGCAAAACGCGCTGTTCGGGCTCGTGATCGTCGCGAACTCGGCCATCGGCATCATCCAGGAGCTTCGCGCCAAGCGGATGCTTGACCGGCTCGCCCTGCTCAATCGGGCTCCGGCGCGCGTCGTCCGTGCGCACGGTGCCGTCGAGCTCGACCCGGCTGACATCGTGCTCGACGACGTCCTGGAGCTGCGTGGCGGCGACCAGGTGCCCGTCGACGCCGACGTCGTCGACGCGACGGGTTTGGAACTGGACGAGTCGTTGCTGACCGGCGAAGCCGATCCGGTTTCTCGCCACGTCGGGGAAAGCGTCCGGTCCGGCTCGCTCGTGGTGGCGGGGTACGGCGTGTGCGTCGCTCGCTCGGTCGGTGCTGACTCCTATGCCGAGCGGATCGCTGCCTCGGCCCGCCGCTTCTCCTTGGCTCGCTCCGAGCTCGTTGCCAGCACGAACACCCTTCTGCGCGCGATTTCGGTTCTGATGGTGATCATCGGCCCGTTCATCCTGTGGAGCCAATTCCGCAGTTCGGACAATCACAACTGGCAGGATGCGGTGACGGGCACGTCGGCGGCGCTCGTCGGAATGGTGCCGGAGGGCCTTGTCCTGCTGACCAGCGTCGCGTTCATGGTGGGCGTCCTCACCCTCGCCCGGCAGGGCACGTTGGTGCAGGAGCTGCCTGCGGTCGAGGGTCTTGCCCGGGTCGACGTCATCTGTCTCGACAAGACCGGGACACTGACCGTGGGTGATCTGGCCTTCGACCGGGTCGAGTCCGTCGGCGCCACCGCGCCCGACGAACTCGGGGCACCGCTCGCGGCGATCGCCGCGATGCCGGGTGCGAACGCGACTGCGGCGGCCCTTCGCTCCGAGTTCCCCGAGGTGGGATCGACGGTGACGTCGTCGGTGGAGTTCAGTTCGGCGCGAAAGTGGTCGGCGGTCACCCTGGGCGGACTCGGTACGTGGGTTTTCGGCGCTCCCGAGGTGCTGCTCGCCTCGGTCGGCGGGTCCATTGCCGCGGACACCCGGCGCCGCAGTGACGAGGTCGCCACTGGCGGCGAGCGCGTGGTGTTGCTCGCTCGTGCTGCCGCACCGATCCACGTCGGCGACCAGGGGGACAACGCCGCCCAGCTCGGCGCGGTCGAACCGGTGGCGCTCGTCGTCTTCCGGGAGCAGGTCCGCGACGATGCGCCCGACACCCTGCGGTTCTTCGCCGAGCAAGGTGTCACGATCAAGGTCATCTCCGGTGACAACCCGCGGACGGTCGCCGCGGTGGCCGCGCGCGCCGGCGTGCCGGGGACCGAACACCCGGGCGAGGTGATCGACGCCCGCGAACTCCCGGTCGATCCGGACCTTCTTGCGGGCGCCGTCGAGGGTGCGACCGTGTTCGGGCGTACCACCCCTGAGCAGAAGCGGGCCATGGTGTTAGCGCTCCAGCGCAACGGGCATGTGGTGGCGATGACCGGTGACGGGGTCAACGACGCGCTGGCGCTCAAGGACGCTGACATCGGCGTGGCGATGGGGAGTGGATCGGCGGCCGCTCGCGCGGTGGCGCAGATCGTGTTGCTCGATGGGCGGTTCGCCCATCTTCCCCAGGCCGTTGCCGAAGGGCGCCGCGTCGTCGCCAACATCGAACGTGCCGCGAGCCTCTTCCTCGTCAAGAACGTGTACTCGCTGGTGCTGGCGGTCATCGCCGCAGTGACTTTGGTCGCCTACCCGCTTGCGCCGATCCAGCTCACGTTGATCTCGACGCTGTCGATCGGAATCCCGGGATTCTTCCTGTCGTTGTGGCCGAATCGTCGGCGGTACCAACCGGGCTTTCTCGGTCGCGCACTTCGGGTCGCGGTTCCTGCCGGCGTGACGATCGCCGCGGCATCCTTCGCGAGCTATCGCCTCACGCGGACCATCGAGTCCGCTGCGACCGTCGACCAGGCCCGTTCAACGGCCACGATCGCGGTCCTGGCGATGGCGCTGTGGACGCTCGGGCTGGTGGCGCGACCCCTCACCAGGGGGAAGATCGTGTTGCTCGCGGCAGTCGTGGTCGCCGCGGTGGTTGCGGTGTTGGTCCCCCCGTTGGCTCACGGCATCTTCCTGCTCGACCTGAACTGGTCACGATGGGTGACCGCGGGCGTCACGGCGGTCGTCGGCGCAGCCGTCATCACGATCCTGGTGTGGCGTCCGCTCAGGGCGTACCAGGCCCGGTGACGACCGACCGCTGACCCGTCCGTGCCGCGACCGGCGCGGTCAGGTAGCCGGCGAATCCGTCGAGCAATCCGCCGGCGAACGAGGAGAAGGGAGCGCTGGGATAGCCGAGCGCGATCGCGCGCTCCCGGCTTGCGGCCGCGTGGAGGTTGAACGCCTGTACGTCGTCGATTCGCGTCCGCAGCGCACGACGGGGCACGGCCGTGACCGCTCGCTCGACGTCGGCGACGAACGCCCGCTGCGAGCTCGTCACCGCAGGCAGCGCATCGACGAGCCGGCGTTCGATCCCACTCGGCCCCAGTTGATCGAGGAACGAGACGTAGCGGGTGTCCGGGCGGTCGGCCAACTCCAGGACGGGCCGGAGATGCACCTCGAGCGCATCACGAAGAGTCCGGGGATCGATCTCGGCTCTCAACTGTGAGCGTCGCTGGAGAAGGTCGGGCATCCGATGCGCGATGATCGCCTGAACCAGACCGGCCTTGGAGCCGAAGTAGTAGTGCACGGCAGAGGTGTTTGCGCTCCCCGCCGCGGTGGCGATGGCGCGCAGCGAGACGCCGGCGACGCCGTCGATGGCGAAGAGCCGCTCGGCGGTGAGGATCAGCTGAAGCGACGTTGGGTGTGGTGCGTCGGGTCGGCGGCTGACCGCCGGCTCAGCCTCAGGTGTCACGGAGATCGCGATCCGGGTGCATGGCGTCGATCCCGTGGGCGGCCACCTCCACGACGAGGGGGCTTGATGGGGCGAGGAGTTCGGAGAGGATGCCGACGTCCTTGCGCAGGAGAGGGCCGGCAAGGTCAGCGAGCGAATCAAGGCGGTACCCCGATGCGCCGAGGACCTCCGCTGCGTAGCTTCGCCCGCTGCCGTCTCGCAGGACAGCGGCGACTCCGGCGAGGTCGAGGCCACGGGTGTCGGCGAGTTCGAAGACGTCGGCAACCAGGGTCAATTGGGCGGTAAACAGCGCGTTGTTGACCAGCTTCGCTTCCTGGCCGCTTCCGAGCGGTCCGAGGTGCACCAGCGGGTCCCCGTAGGTCGCCAGGATCGGCTCGACCTCGTGAAAGACCTCCTCCTCGCCACCGATCATCACCAGGAGAGAGCCGTCGGCTGCGCGCTGGCCGCCACCGCTCACGGGCGCGTCGAGGAACCGCAGTCGCGGGAAGTCCGCCTGCAGTCGCCGACAGGTGTCCGGATGGGTGGTGCTGTGGACGACGACGACACCACCGCTGTCCATCCCGGCGAGGGCGCCTTCCGGTCCGCGCAGGACGTCGTCAACGTCCGCATCGTTGACGACGCAGACGCACAGTACGTCGCTTCCGGCTCCAAGGGCGACCCGCGTGGTCGCGCGGGCGGCGGTCGTGCCGGCGTACGGCTCGAGGGAGGCGGCACGGCGGGCCCACAGCATCACCGGAAGCCCTGCATCGATGAGGCGACGGGCCATCGGGGCACCCTGGCTACCGAGGCCGATGAACCCGACCCGTGGCTCGCTCGCCGCGCTCACGCGGACTGCTCAGCGATGCGCCGTTGGAGGTAGGTCTCGATGTCGAGTGCGCGCTCGACGAGTTCGTCCCGGACCTCGGGGACCGTGAGCACCAAGAAGTGCCCGTTCGTGACCGCCTCGGCCGTTGCCTCGCCCACTTCCTCGGGCCCGACGATCGCATAGTCGGGTGCGCGCGGAGTGGCTGCGACGCCACCGTGGACCGAGATCTGCTCGACGATGTTCGTCATCACTCCGGACGGACACAGGCAGGTCACGCCGACCCCGCGAGGGCCGAGGTAGAGCGCGAGCGCTTCGGTGATGCCGACGACCGCGTGCTTGCTGGCGACGTAGGGCAGCCGGTCGAAACCGTAGGCAAGCAGCCCTGACGCCGATGCGGTGTTGACGACGTGCCCGCTGCCCTGGGCAATAAGTGTGGGAAGGAACGCGCGGTTGCTGCGGGCCAGGGCCATGACGTTGACGTCGAGCACCCGCTGCCATGCTTGGTCCGGCAACGACTCGGGTGCGCCCATAGCGAGGACGCCGGCGTTGTTCACCACCACATCCACCCGGCCGAACCGGTCGAGCGCAAGGTCCCGCAAGGCCTCGAACGCGTCCTCGGAGGTGACATCGACCGCGACCGCGGCGGCTTGGGTCCCGGTTGCGCGGATCTCGGCGCACACCGTCTCGGCCCGGTCCGCGAGCAAATCGCTGACCACGATCGACGCCCCGCGCTCCGCGAAGGCGAGCGCGATTGCTCGCCCGATCCCACTACCCCCGCCGGTTACCACCGTCACGGCCCCACCCAGGTTGAAGGGAATCGTCATGCTCCGTCGCCGTCCTCCGGTCGGGGATGCGCCCAACCTAATGCATATGCATTAGGTTGGCGACCGAGGGAGAGGTGCATCGTGGTCGAGTGGATGAATCGGGACGAGCGTCAGGCGGCCGCGCGGGAGGAGTACGAACGCATCAACACGACCCCCAGCCCGCCAGTGATGAGCGCGTACATCGACGCCGGGGTCCTCGGCTACGTCTTCGGCGAGATGTGGCGTCGCGGCGTACTGACGGCTCGCGATCGGCGGTGGATCACCCTCGCGTGCGTCGGCGCCATGGACACGGCGTTCCCGATCGAGTCCCACGTCTGGGCGGCGCTCGCGAGCGGGGACATCAGTGCGGAGGAGTTCGACGAGTTCGTCCTTCACTTCGCCACCCAGATGGGCTGGCCGAAAGGATCAGCACTTCAGATGTACGGCATGCAGGCGCGGGCCAAACTCGCCGAGCAGCGCGGTGAGCCAGATCGGCCGCTGGAGTTCCTTCCGTGGGCCGATCCGGTCGAGGAGTCCCGACGCCGGGCGGCCGGCGAGGCCGCGTACCGCGAGATCCACGCCAGCCCGCCGCCACCGGCCGTCACCGCCTTTCGCGGCGCGGCCTATCTCGACTTCCTGTACGGCGAGATCTGGAGCAGGGACGCCTACCTCACCAGGCGAGACCGTCGGATCATCAGCATCTGCTGCTCGGCCGCCGTCGGGGTGGACGAGGAAACCCGCGAGCACCTTGGCGCGGCGTTGGCGCTGGGTGATCTCACACTCGTCGAGTTGCAGGAACTCGTCGTTCACTACGCGACGTACGTCGGATGGCCGCTTGGACGCCATCTCGACGACTTGCTTATCGAGGTGGCGGGCTAACGACGGTTGACGTTGCCCGCGTCGACCGGGACTACCGTGCCCGTTACGTAGCGCGCATCGTCCGAGACCAACCAGGCGATCGCGTTGGAGATGTCAATCGGGTCGACCGCCTCCACCGGCATCGCGTTCATCAAGGAGTTCGCAAGCTCTGGGGCGTGCTCGATGATCGCGCTGACATTGCCACCGCCGGCCATCGGCGTGCGGACGGTCGTGGGGGCAACCGTGTTGACCCGAATGAAGTGCGGGGCCAGGTAGTTCGACCACGAGCGCATGAGCCCGATGACCCCGTGCTTGGCGGCCACATATCCGAGCATGCCTGCGTGTCCCGCTCCGGGACCGACCAGACCGCCGGTTGAGCTGGTCAGCACGATCGCGCCGCCCTGCTTGCGCTCGATCATGGAGGGGATCGCGACCCGACCGGTGTTCCACACCCCGGTCAGGTTGACGCCGATCACCTCGTCCCACTGCTGCTCCTCCGGCACGGCGGTTCCGCCAGGCCCGATGCCGGCGTTCGCCAGCACGATGTCGACCGGACCGAGCTCGCTGACCCCGGCCTCGAACGCCTTGCGAAGCTGGTCGACGTCGCGGACGTCGGCCGCAGTCGCGACGATCGCGCGGCCGAGCGCCTGGACCTCTTTGACGGTCTGCTCAAGCTCCTCGGTGGTGCCCATCGGATAGGCGACAGCGCCCATCTGCTCGCAGATGTCGACGGCGATGATGTCCGCGCCCTCTTGGGCGAGACGGACCGCGTGGCTGCGGCCCTGCCCGCGGGCGGCTCCCGTGATGAAGGCGACCTTGCCCTCGAGCTTTCCCATCTGTGTCTCCCATGTCGAGTGTGCGCCGGGTGGAGCCCGGCCGCGTCAAGGGTGCGGCACAGACAATGTAGTCGCACGGCGGAGGTCGGCGGAGGGTCAGCCGACAGTAACCGGCAAGGTCTCCCACCCTCGCATCGTCGAGGTTGAGGACAACGCCGCGCCGTCCCAGTCCACCTCCCAGGTCGGATAGCGACGAAGAAGCTCCTCGAGTGCCACCCGGCCTTCGAGGCGGGCGAGCGCCGCCCCGAGGCAATAGTGCGTACCGAGCCCGAAGGTGAGGAGTTGGCGAACCTCCCGGCGGATGTCAAACCGATCGGGATCCGGCCACCGGTGCTCGTCGCGGTTCGCCGCGGCGACGAGCAACATCATCGTGCTTCCGGCCGGTACGACCTGGCCGTGCAGCTCGACGTCGGTCGTGACGTAGCGCCCGATCGCATGCCCGGTCGGCTCGAACCGAATTGTCTCCTCGATCGCGCCCGGAATCAGGCCCGGGTCAGTGGCGAGCCACGCCCGTTGGTCCGGGTGCCGGTCGAGCACGGCGGTCAACCAACCGATCAGCCGGGCCGTGGTCTCGTTGCCCGCGCCGGCGAGAACGGTCACGTAGGTCAGGATCTCCTCGCGGGCGAGCGTGCGCGTCGTCCCCTCCGCGTCCTCGAATTCGGCGTTGATCAGTTCGGTCATCAGGTCATCCGACGGGTGCTGTGCGCGCCAGTCGACGTAGTCGGCGAACAGGTCGACATCCATCAGCGCCCGGCTGGACACCTTCATCTGCTCGCCGGGTTCGGTGCGCAGCTTGGCGTCGGCTCGATCGCGGACCGCGGACTGGGCGTCTTCCGGGATGCCGAGGAGCATGCCGATGACGCGCATCGGCACCTCGTTGGCGAACTCCGTCATCATGTCGAAGCTCGAGACGCCATCGAGGTGGTCGAGGCAGCGGATGCAAAACGCTCGGATCTCCGGCTCGAGAGCGGCCACCCGGCGGGGGGTGAACACCCGGGCAAGCAATCCGCGATTGATGTCGTGGCTGGGCGGGTCCTCCATGAGCAGCGTGCCCGGTGGGATCTCGATGTTCGCCTTGATGACCTCGAGAATCCCACCGCGAGCCGAGGAGAAGGTCCGCCAATCGGTGAGCGCGGTATCCACGTCTCCGCTGCGCGTCAGCGCGAAGAAGTCGTGACGGTCGTTGTAGTACAACGGCGCCTCGGTCCGCATCCTTGCGTAGACGGGGTAGGGGTCGTGCGCGATGTCACGGTCGAAGGGGTCCCAGTAGACCGCCGTGCTTGCGCCCACGGCCGGATCCTTCGTTTTACTCGGCCGGAACGTCAAGGGGAACGATGACCACCGGGCAGGGACAGGCGCCCGTCGTCCACTGCTGGGAGAGGGAACTCTGGTCGGCTTCCTGCGCGGCGCCGATGACGAGGAGGTCCGCTCGCTCGGCTTCCCGGGCGAGAACCTTCGCCGG
>Ga0335083_10004951_pt1 | contig 16875 bp, 17 predicted proteins | sample Lox_Sample_42_FD_206716 | JGI IMG/M metagenome (GOLD analysis project Ga0335083, IMG submission 206716) | Soil microbial communities from Loxahatchee National Wildlife Refuge, Florida, United States - Lox_Sample_4.2 | ecosystem: Environmental > Terrestrial > Soil > Wetlands | place: USA... | reverse complement strand
GCCTGCTGTCGAACATACTCGTTCTCCTGCGCGTGATACCAAACCGTGCCCGCCGCCAATAGCACGCCGACCACGGTCACCGCAATGAGCAGCGTGCGCAGCCCAAACCACAACCGCCACCGGCGATATTTCGTACTTGCAGGATCAGCTTTTTCAATTCCCGCCATCATTCCACCATCCGTCCTGCCCTCTCACTTCTGCTTTCAGCCTTCTGCCTTCCCCTCATCCCCCAAACGCCGAATACCGCCGCACGCCGCGATTAAACAACCACTGGGCTAAGCACACAAAAAACACCACCCAGCCCAATTCGACCAACAGGCCAATGGCCAAATCCGCACCGGAAATTTTGCCCAAGAACACCGCGCAGGGAAAGTAACACAAATACTTTAGCGGCAGCAATCGAATCAGCGTGCCCAGCGAAACCGTGCCAAACAGCATGATTTTGTCGAAGAACTCCAACGGAAACATTTGCCCGCTCAAAAAATAATTGAACAGCATGTACACAAACAGCAGCGAGTTCACTTCTAAAAACCAAAAGCCAATCATCCCGATGCACGATTCCAAAAAAAAGCCCAGCACAAACGCTAGCACCAGCGACAACAAAAACGCTGCCAAAACTGTCGGCTCGGGCCACCCGCTAAAGTAACCACGGCACAAAAAAAACATCAGCGCGAATGGAAACGCCGCCACCGAGTAATACACCAACTTGTGCGCCACTCGGGTAATCAACAAAAAACCGATCATGTCGACCGGCTGAATCAAATACTTTTTGATCGTGCCGTCCAAAATGCTGCGCGAAATGCCGCTGGCCAGCGCCGGCATGCTGGAAAACGCCCGGCTGACGTTCGTGAGCAACAAATAGGCAATGATTTCGTCGAGAGTATATCCGGCGATGGCGCTGCCGGGCATCATGCCTACCACGGCGCTCCACAAAAAAATCTGCGTCACAAACGGCAGGAACCGCATCAGAGTACCGAGCATGAAGTCGCCCCGGTACACCAGCCGCTCCTCCAGCGAAATCCGCAGCATGGTCCACCACGTGCGCACACTGGACCCAAGCGATGATCGCGAAATTGAAACGTCCGGCGATTCCAACACGGTCGACATGACATCGCGCCTGAATCAATCGATTGAAATAAAATGCGACTCGAACGTACTGTGCGACGCTTGCGGCTTAGCTGCTGCCCGCTAATTGCTAACCGCTAACTGCTAATTGCTCCTGCTGCTTTCCCGCTTGTGAAAACAAATCGGCAATCACCTGCTCCAGGGGCGGGTCTTCCACGCTCACGTCTTCTATTTGATGATTGGCCAAAATCGCGGCCAGAGTTTCCGGAATCACATCACGGGCAATCTGCAACCGCACCGTGGGCGATTTCTGTTCCACGACGTCGCCGTAACGGCTCCAATCACCGTTCATGTTTTCTTCGGCCAATTGCAATGTCACCACCTTGTGTTTGCTGAACCGGTCGATAATGCCCGCCAGCGAACCGTCGTACATAATTTTGCCCAGCGTAATTACCACCACCCGCCGGCACAGTGCAGCCACATCTTTCATGTAATGGCTGGTCAGCAAAATCGTGATTTTCCGCTCCTGCTGGTAATGCCGCAGGAAAGTTTGAATGTTGTGCTGCGCCACTACGTCCAGGCCGATGGTCGGCTCGTCCAAAAACAGCACTTCCGGCGAATGCAGCAGGGCCGCGATCAGCTCCATTTTCATCCGCTCGCCCAGCGACAACTCGCGCACCGGCTGTCCCAATAATTGCCGCACCGTCAGCAAATCCACCAGCTCGTCTTTGGTGCGCTCAAACTGCGCCGGCTCAATGCGGTAAATTTCCTGGTGCAGGCGGAACGATTCCTGCGCCGGCAAATCCCACCACAGTTGATTTTTTTGCCCCATCACCAGCGCAAAGCGCCGCCGATAAGCGTTTTCCCGCTTCCACGGCACGTACCCCATCACTCGCGCCATGCCGCCGCTGGGAGTAATCACGCCCGATAATAATTTCAGCGTCGTGGTTTTTCCCGCCCCGTTGGGCCCCAAAAAAGCCACGAACTCCCCCTGCTCCACTTTCAAATCGATGCCCGCCACTGCCTGCACTTCCTTGTATTGCCGATGCAGCAACCCGCGAACGGATGCCCACAGCCCTTCGCGCTTTTGGTACACGCGATACGTTTTCGCCAGCCCGGAAATTTCGATGACACTCATGGCGCGGGATTATAGGGGGCACAGTCAACCGAGGAAAGTGAAGCCCATGGAAGGTACTCCTGCCGTGCGTTGTCGGGTTTTCGCCTCTCCACTATAATTCCGGCGAAAATGAACGCCATCGCCACCAACCTCCGCGTCGGCATTGGACACGACACCCACCGCCTCGGGCCCGGCGGCCCGCTGCGGATCGGCGGCGTGTCCATTCCGCACGATCAAGCGGCCATCGGCCATAGCGACGCCGATGCCCTGCTGCACGCCGTCATCGACGCCCTCCTCGGAGCCGCATCGCTGGGCGATATCGGCGATTTATTCCCGGATACCGACCCCGCCCATCGCGGCCAGGATTCCGCCACCATGGTCCGGGCCGTTTGCCAGCGTCTGCAGGCCCTTGATTGGCGGATTATTAATGTCGATTGCATTGTTTTCCTCCAGCGGCCAAAATTAGGTCATTACAAAGACGCCATGCGGATGCGGATTGCCGAACTGCTGGAAATTCCCGCCCATGCCGTGTGTGTGAAAGCCAAAACCGGCGAAGGCGTCGATGCCGTCGGCCGCGGCGAAGCCGTCTCCACTCAATGCGTCGCGCTGCTCGAACGAACCGCACCACCCGAAGCCGAATAATCATGTCCACCGCCACCTCACGCGTGCCATCATCCACTGCCAATCCGCCGGCTGCCGCGCTGCGTGTTTACAGCACGCTCACTCGCACCAAGGAACCGTTCGTCCCGGTCAAGCCCGGCCAGGTCGGCATGTATTTGTGCGGCCCCACGGTCTACAAACCCAGCCACATCGGCCACATGGTCGGACCGGTCATCTTCGACGCCATCAAGCGCTATCTGGTATATCTCGGCTACAAAGTCACCTGGGTCGTGAACGTGACCGATGTCGACGACAAGCTCATCAAGGAATCAGCCGCCCGCAACATGACCATGGCCAAGCTGGCCGAGGAAATGACCGCCGACTACATGCACAATCTCGCCGCGCTGGGCGTCGACACCATCGATCACTTCCCCAAGGCCACGGACAACATCGACGAGATTATCCAGCTCACAAAAGTGCTCATCGACAAAGGTTTCGCCTACGCTTCCGAGGGCGATGTCTATTTCGACGTCGCCAAAGATTCCGGCTACGGCAAACTCAGCCGCCGCACCACCGAAAGTCTGCAAGGCGAAGGGGGCGATATGGCGGGCCGCAAACGCTCCCCCGGCGATTTCGCCCTCTGGAAAAGCGCCAAGCCCGGCGAGCCGGCGTGGGACAGCCCCTGGGGCAAAGGCCGACCCGGCTGGCACATCGAATGCTCCGCCATGAGCCGTCGCATCTTGGGCGAAACGTTCGACATTCACGGCGGCGGTCTCGATCTCATCTTCCCCCATCACGAAAACGAAATTGCCCAAAGCGAGTGCGCCCACGGCAAGCCGCAAGCCAAATACTGGCTGCACAACGGCCTGATGCAAGCCGCCGCCGAGGCCGGCAAAATCGGCGGCCGTAATACTCGGGCAGCAGACTCCGCTAATCCCCAAGCCGACGACTTGTCGTCGCAGCCATCCGCCAAAATCAGCAAATCGACCGGCGCCAGCGCCTTCCGCGATCTGCTATCCCGCCATCAGCCGGAAACCATCCGCTTCTTCTTGCTTTCCACGCACTACCGCAGCCCTATCCAATACAGCGAAGAACTGCTGCAAGAAACCGCCATCAGCCTCGACCGCTTTTACCGCTTCTTCAAACGATTCGAGCGCGTCACCGGCCGCAGCTTTTACGTGCTACAGCCCGCCGCCACCCGTATGGCCGGCGAGTTCAATCCCGCCAGTCCCGGCGCGCCGGGACTGCTCGCCGAAGTGGCCGCACTGCGGCAAAAATTTGTGGAGGCCATGGACGACGATTTCAACACCGGAGCCGCCGCTTCCAAACTATTCGAACTGCTCGGCGCCCTCAACAAATTCGTCGATACCGAAAAGCTTGAGGCCGGCCAGCCCGACGCCGCCAAGCTCGCCGCTCTGGAAAAAAGCGCCGCCGTCCTCAAAGAACTCGCCGGCGTGTTGGGCCTGTTTCGTAAACCGGTCGAGCAAAAATCCGCCGGCGGCGACGATGCGCTCACGGCCCAAGTCGTTCAGTTGGCAACCGAACTCCATGCAACTGGAAAACTGGGCGCTGACAAACCACCCGTTGCCGGCGCACAACTCGATGAATTGATGAAGCTGCTCATCGACGCCCGGGCTGCCGCCCGCAAGAACAAAGATTTCGCCACTGGCGATTTAATCCGCAACCGTCTCAAAGCCATGGGCATCACGCTGGAAGACCGCCCCGGCGGCACGCAGTGGAACCGCGCGTAACGGATTTGCCATGCTAAACCGCAAGCGCGGTGCAAGCACCGCGGCTAAAATGACCGTCCACTCCCCACTCCCCACTCCCCACTCCCCACTCCACACTCCACACTCCCCATTCCCCACTCCCCACTCCCCATTTCCTCTCCGCATTCTCGGCATCGACCCCGGTCTCAACATCACCGGATACGGCGTGCTCCAGCGTGATCCCAAAAAACCCAAGCAGCCACGGGTCATCGAAGCCGGCGTCATCCGCGGCAATGCCAAGCAATCGCTGGAAGAACGTTTGGCGGAAATTCACGCTGGCGTGGCCGATTGCATCGCCACGCTCCGGCCCGCCGTCATGGCCCTGGAGCAGCTTTATTCGCACGTCGCCCATCCCCGCACGTCCATATTAATGGGCCATGCCCGGGGCGTCATTTGCCTGGCCGCGGCCCAAGCCGGGATTCCGGTGGTCCATTACCCGGCCACGCAAATCAAGCGAATTCTGACCGGCAACGGCCGCGCTTCCAAGGAGCAAATGCAACTGGCCATTCAACGGGAATTGCGGCTCGATCAACTCCCCGACCCGCCCGACGTGGCCGACGCCCTAGCGGTGGCCGTTTGTCATTATTATCTTGGTCGCACGGAGCAAGAATCGCCCGCCTCCAGCGAACACCGATTAGCAACTAGCGATTAAACACGAGGAGCAATTAGCAACTAGCGATTAGCAATTAGCAAGACATTTTATGTCGGGCTAATCGCTAATTGCTAATAGCTAATCGCTATTTCCAGTGATCACCAACATTTCCGGCCGCTTGCTCCGTCTCGATGTCGAATCACTCACGCTGCAAGTCGGCGCGTTCCAATACGAAGTGCTCATTCCCGAATTCGCCCGCCGCCGGCTGCAATCGCAAATCGACCACGACATCAGCCTGCACACTATCGAATATCTGGAAGGCAGCGCCATGAACGGCCGCATGACGCCACGGCTCATCGGCTTTCTCACCGAGGTGGAGCGCGAATTCTTCGACCTGGTCTGCGAAGTCGACGGCGTCGGCGTGAAAAAAGCCCTCCGGGCCATGGTTCGCCCCGTGCGCGAAGTCGCCGCCGCCATTGAAGAGCAAGATGTCAAATCGCTCGCCGGCCTGCCCGGCATCGGCCCCGCCACGGCCGAGCGCATGGTCGCTAAGCTCCGCCGCAAAATGCCCAAGTTCGCCCTGATGGTGGCCCGCGACGAGCCGCGCACCGCTGAAACCGAAGCCGACCGCGACATCCTGCGCGAAACTTTCGACGCCCTCCGCTCACTCGGCCACAGCGAACACGACGCCCGCCGCCTGATCGAAGCTGCCCTGGAAACGAAAAAGAAACCCAAAACCGTCGAAGAAATGCTCCAAGCCATTTACCAGCAGAGCCACAAGAAATAGCGATTAGCAACTAGCGATTAGCGACTAGCGAGGAATTTTTTCTCCGGCTAATTGCTAATTGCTAACCGCTAATTGCTTCTTCATGCCCAACCCCGCCGCCACCGCCGAACTTGCTCACACGCCGCCGCCGCAAGGCCACGCCTGCGCCAATTGCGGTTCGCCCGTGGAAGTGGGCGATAAATTCTGCAACGTTTGCGGGGCGTCGCAGCCGGCGGCTCAGCAAGCGCAACCCGTCACGCCGGCTACCCGCACCGTCGAGTGCAAAAACTGCGGGGCCAAACTGACATTGGCCGCCGACCAGCGCAGCATCACCTGTCCCTTTTGCGATTCCAACATGGTCGTCGACAGCACCGACGAACAAACCGGCCGCCAGCCGCCGGAGTTCATCATCGGCTTCGCCATCACGCCGCAGCAGGCGCTGGAAAAATTCCGCCAGTGGCTCCGCGCCAGCGGCATGTTTCGCCCCGGCGACCTCAGCACCGCCAAAATCGAGGAAAAACTCCGCGGCGTGTACGTGCCGTTCTGGTCGTTTTCCATGCTCGCCCAAAGTCAATGGACTGCACAAATTGGCGAGCATTGGTATCGAACCGAAACCACCATCATCGACGGCAAGCCTGTCACTCGCACCGTCACCGAAACCGAGTGGTGGGACCTCGCCGGCCAGCACCACAATTATTACAGCGGCTACCTGGTTTCCGGCAGCCGCGGCCTGCCGCAAAATTATGCCGAAGGCATCAAGCCCTTCCGCTTGGAAGCGCTCAAGCGTTATCAGCCCTATTTTCTCGCCGGCTGGCTGAGCGAGGAATACAGCGTGGTGCGAGACCAAGCGCTGCCGCTCTGCCAACAAGAATTCCAGCGCTGGGAACAGCGAAACATCGAAAACTTCCTCCCCGGCGACACGCATTCCCGCGTGCTGGTCAACTGCGAATTCAGCGACGTCTATTCCGACCTGATTTTGCTCCCCGTCTATTTGCTGTCATACCGCTACGGCGACAAGCTGTACCGTTTCCTGCTCAACGGCCAGACCGGCAAAACCACCGGCGACAAACCGTATTCCTCCATGCGCATTGGCCTGGCCGTGGCGATCGGCATTATCGCAGCAATTATTTTATGGTGGCTGGCAACGCACCGGTGAGGCAAAATGACCAATGACCATCCCGGCGCGCCGGGATGGTCATTGGTTATTCACTATTTCGTGGCTCCGTGACTCCGTGGTGAATTTCGATGTCAGATTTGCTCCTCAAATGCACCGTCTGCGGCGCGGTCCTCGACGAGGAAGATCTCTTCTGCCCCAACTGCGGCGCCGAAGCGCCCACTTCCGCCACGCCCCCAACCCCAGATCAAAATAGCCCGACTGTGCCAGTCGGGAACTCCGCCGCCCCACCGACCACTGACGCCGCCCCCGCCACCCACCTCACCACCTGCAACTTCACCTGCCGCAGTTGCGGCGCGTCGATGAGTTACGACGCCAGCGCCCAAACCCTCCGCTGCCCGTTCTGCGGTTCGGAGCAGCTCGAAAAAAAGCCCGACGCCAAAGAAATTTCGCCGGATGCCGTTGTTCCCTTCGCCGTTTCGCGCGATCAGGCCGTCGCCGGCATGCGCCAGTGGCTCGGCCAAGGCTTTTGGCGTCCCGGCGATTTGGCCCAGCAGGCCGCCGTCGTCGGCATGCGGCAAGTTTACATTCCCTATTGGGTCTTCGACGCCCAAACGCACACCTATTGGACCGCCGACAGCAGCCATACGCCGCCGGGCGCGCGGGCCAGTTGGTATCCCGTGTGCGGCCAGCATGAAGGAAATTATTCGGGCCTCTTAGTCGGCGCTAGCGGCGCGCTCACCGGGGCTGAAACCGCCGCGCTCTGCCCGTTCGATTTATCTTCCGCGGTGCCGCCGGACAAAGTCGACCTGCAAAACGTCATTTTCGAGCGCTTCACCGTGCCCCGCAAATACGCCCGGCCATTGGCCCGCCAAGGTTTAGAAAGCGGCGAGTCCGACGCCTGCGGGCAATACGTGGCCGGCAAGTGCCGCAACATGCGCGTGAACGTGCGCATTACCAATCTCGCCAGCCGACCCATGCTCCTGCCCGTATGGATGATGGCCTACCGTTACCGCGACCAGGTGTTCCGCTTTTTGTGCAACGGCCAAACCGGAAAATCGTCCGGCCAGGCCCCGGTGTCCTACAAAAAAATCGGCGTGGCCGTGGCGATTGCGGCCATTATCCTCGCGCTGATTCTGTTCTGGCTGCTCGCCGCCGGCCGCCACCACGCAGCGCGCTGGGACCGGTTTTCGTTCACACCTGCTGCTTCAATACAAGCGATGTGGTCGATTCAACCTATAACGCCGCTGAATTTACTCTGATTTACACCAAGGTGAAACGTCGTATCCAACTTAGCGTAATTCTCCCAACAATTTGGTTTCGGAATTGCAATTCGCCACTGACCAGAAGTAGAATTGCGGTTGCGTCTTTGAGAACTCTCTTGCGTACGGTTTTTATCATGTCCACCGCCAAAGAAACCATGAGCCGTATTATCGCCGGGCAACCCGATGATAGCTCCTACGACGAAATTCTCCGCGAATTAGCTATGGCCCGCATGATTGAACGCGGCCTGGAAGATTCGCAGCAAAAGCGCGTTATCGGCGACGATGAAATGAAACGGAGGATCGACCGTTGGGGCAAATAAATTGGACGCATGAAGCCGAGGTGGCTGCGCGAAATTCACGATTACATTGCCCAAGATAATCCGCCGGCCGCCAAGCGAACCATCTACGGCATCTACCACAAGGTTCAACTGCTGAAGCAGTTTCCCGAATTTGGTTACCGTTACGAACACGATGAAGGCCGTGGCATTCGCATCATTCTCTACGGCCATTACCGGATCGCTTATTTGGTCAAGACATCCAGCGACATCGATATTTTAGGCGTGTTCCACGCCGCACTCGACATCGAACGACTTCTATAGCCTAATTGCGGCTTCATTTGCGTCGGCGCTTTCTGCTATACTGACGGCGTTACTCAACACCCGTACAGCATCAGTAGGCCAATTTTACGCCTATGCGTGAGCCGATTGTGAAACCGTCGTCGACCGACGCCGCTGCCGACGACAAAGTCGTCGGCTTGGGCGGACCGCATGCTGGCTTTGGCGAGAAACGGACAACAGACATCGATAATTCCACCACGGACGACGTCGATCGTCTGCTTCGCCCGCAGCGTATGAAAGACATGGTCGGCCAGCGCGAAGTGGCCGAGCGTTTGGAAATCGCGCTCGATGCCGCCCGCAAACGGAGCGAAACGCTGGGCCACATTCTCTTCGACGGTCCGCCTGGCCTGGGCAAAACCACCTTCGCCACCTGCATTCCGCGCGAATTGGGCGCATCGCTCCAAATCGCCAGCGGCGCGGCCCTGATGGCTCCCAAAGATTTGGTCCCGTATCTGTCTAACGCCGAAGAAGGCTCGATTCTATTTATCGACGAAATTCATCGCCTGCCCAAAGCCGTGGAAGAATTCCTCTACCCCGCGATGGAAGATTTCCGCATCGACATCACGCTGGGCGAAGGCGTGAATGCCCGCACCATCAACATGCCGCTGCGGCCGTTCACGCTCATCGGCGCCACGACCCGCACCGGCCTGATTTCCGCTCCGCTGCGCGACCGCTTCCACTTGCGCGAGCATTTAGATTTTTACACGGTCGACGAACTGAGCGAAATTGTCCGCCGCAGCGCCGTCAAACTGCGCGTTAAAATCGACAACGCCAGCGCCGAGGAAATCGCCCGCCGCAGCCGCGGCACGCCGCGCCTGGCCAACAACCGCCTCCGCTGGGTGCGCGATTACGCCATCAGCCGCGCCGACGGCCAAATTAGCATGGCCGTCGCCCAGGCCGCGCTGGAAATGCAAAGCATCGACACGCTGGGCCTCGACGGGCAAGACCGCAAATACTTGGAAACTATCGCCCGGGTTTTTCACGGCGGCCCGGTGGGCGTGGAAGCGGTCGCCCACACGCTCAATCTTTCACCCGACACGCTCTCAGACGAAGTGGAGCCGTATCTGCTGCGCAGCGAACTGGTCATCCGCACTCCCCGCGGCCGCAAACTCACCGCCACCGGTTACACACACCTCGGCCTGACCCCCTCCGCCGAAGCCAACGCCGCCCAACCCCAAGGCCGGCTGTTCAATTGAAAATTCCCGTCCCAAGCCGACGACTTTGTCGTCGTAAATAAACCGCAGCGGTCGTTCCAGACATGATTGCCCATGCGCCTCGCTTTCTCTTCCAACGCCTATCTCCACTTTTCCATCGAAGACACGATCGCGCGCATCGCCGGCCTGGGCTACACCGGCATCGAACTCCTCGCCGACGTGCCGCACGCCTGGCCCGCCGGCTTGCTGCCGGAGCGAAAGAAATCGATCCGCCAAGCACTCGACCGCCACCAGCTCACCATTTCCAACATCAACGCCTTTATGATGAACGCCGTGGCCGATCCCCGGCAACCGTATTGGCATCCCGGCTGGACCGATCCCGACCCGCACTACCGCGCCATCCGCCGCGAACATACCAAACGCAGCCTGCAACTAGCCCACGAACTGGGTGCACCCTGCATCACCACCGAGCCCGGCGGCCATCTCACCCCCGAGCAAACCTGGGACGACGGTGCACGGATTTTTTACGACGAGCTAATGCCCTGCGTCGAACTGGCCGAAAAGCTGCAAATCAAACTGCTGATCGAGCCGGAGCCGGAACTGTTGATCGAAACCTTCGGCCAATACTTGCAATTTGTGCAGCGGATCAACTCCCCCTGGGTCCGGCTGAACTTCGACATCGGCCATGCTTATTGCGTGAATGAAGATCCGCAGCATTGGGTCAAAAAAATGGCCCCACACACCGCGCACTACCATTTCGAAGACATCGCCGCCACGCGCAAGCACGAGCATCTCATTCCCGGCCGCGGCGCCATCGACTTTCCCGCCACGCTCTCCAAAATCCACGCCACCGGCTACACCGGCTGGCTCACCGTAGAGTTGTACCCCTACATCGACAACCCCGACACCGCCGCCCGAGAAGCCCGCGAATTTCTGACCCAAACCGCTGCGCAAATCGGCATTTCAATCCATTGATCACCGCAGAGACACGGAGACGCAGAGAGAACATTTTTATAATGCAGCCAGGAATGCAGAAAAGAATGAATATCACTTTCATGCATTCATAGTTTCCTTATTACTCATTTGTTTGCTCCGCGTCTCTGCGTCTCCGCGGTTCATTTAAACATTTGTGAACACACCTTCAATTAAACCGTCGCGCTTGCTCCCCTGGCTGCAGCTCATGCGCCTGCCCAACGTGTTCACGGCCATGGCCGACGTGGCGATGGGCTTTCTGTTCACGCACGAATCGCTGTGGCCGCCCGGCACATTTGTCTTGTTATTGGTTGCCTCCAGCGCCCTCTACTCCGCCGGCATGGTCATTAACGATGTGTTTGATGTTGAACAAGACCGCCGCCAGCGCCCGGACCGACCCATCCCATCGGGCCGGATTCAATTGCAACAAGCGATTCCACTGGGATTCCTCTTCATCGTCGTCGGCGAAGCGAGCTGCGCCTTCGCTGCTCTGGCAACCCGCGATTGGCTGCCGCTGATCCTTGCTCCCATTTTGGCCATCGTAATTCTGCGATATAACTCACGCTGGAAGCGCACACCGTTGGGCCCGGTGGCGATGGGCGGCTGCCGCTTTCTGAACGTGCTGCTGGGGATGAGCGTTTCGCCCCAGCCGCTAGGCGCCGCGAATTATCTTGTCGCCGCCGGCATCGGCGTGTACATCGTGGGCCTCACCTGGTTTGCCCGCCGCGAAGCTACAACCAGCCCACGAAATCATCTGCTCGGCGGTTTCATCACGATGCTTGCCGGCCTGGCCCTGCTCTGGTTGTTCCCAAAATTTTCCTCGGCGCCCTCCTTGGCCGACATCTGGAATCTGCATCCGCAATATTGGGCCCTTCTCTGGCTGGCCCTGGCCGCGCTCATCGGCTGGCGATTTGTGCGCGCGATTACAAACCCGCAGCCGGCACTGGTCCAAGCGGCGGTGAAAACCGGTATCCTCAGCATCATCGTCCTCGATGCCGCCGTGGTGCTGGGCGTCCGCGGCTGTGTACCGGCCCTCGGCGTCCTCGCGCTGCTCATCCCCGCCATCCTCCTGGGCCGCTGGGTTTATTCAACGTGAACATAAAGCCGCGGCCGTCGGTCGCGCTGCGCTACGATACAATGTCCGGTTGCACTTCAGCGCGACCAACGGTCGCGGCTTTATAAAATGGATTCGTTATGGCGTTAATTCTCCTCTCCATTCCCGGCCTGCGCCAGCGCGATTTGTCATCGATGCCCAAGCTGCGCCAGCTCACCCGCCACGGCGAGCAGGCCACGCTCACCCCCAGCTTTCCCTGCGTCACCTGCCCGGTGCAGGCGAACATGACCACGGGCAAGTTGCCCAACCAACACGGCGTGATTGCCAACGGTTTTTATTGGCGCGACAAGCAAAAGGTCGAGATGTGGACCGCCTGGAACGATGTGATCGAAGCTCCGCAAATTTGGGACCTGCTCGGCCAACACGGCGACGAACTCACCACCGCCGTCTGGTTTCCGCTGCACAGCAAAGGCGCGAATGCCGATCTCATCTGCACACCCGCCCCGGTTCACAATCCCGACGGCAGCGAATCGCTCTGGTGCTACACCCGCCCCACGGAACTGTACGGCCAGTTGCGCGACCAGCTCGGCCACTTCCCGCTGCAGCATTTTTGGGGACCGCTGGCGAGCATCAACAGCACGGCCTGGATTGTCGATTCCGCCCTCATCGCCGCTCGCCAATCGCAGCCGCAGTTTTTTTACATCTATCTGCCGCATTTAGATTACGCAGCGCAGAAATTCGGCCCGGATAGTCCCGCCGCACTGGCGGCACTCGCAGAACTCGACGAGCAAATCGGCAAACTGTCCATAGGGTTACAAGAAGCGTACAAGACATCCGAGCACCCTCACCCCGACCTTCTCCCAAAGGGAGATGGAGTGGAGTGGCTCATCGCCAGCGAATATGCCGTCGTCCCGGTCGATCACGTTTTGTATCCCAACCGCCTGTTGCGAGAAGCCGGGCTACTAAAAATTCACGAAGAACCCGACGGCGAACAGCTCGATTTCGCCGCCAGCCGCGCCTGGGCCCTGGTCGATCATCAATTTTCCCACATCTTCACCCAGCCCGGCGACACGGCGGCCATCGAAGAAGTGCGACAATTGTTCGATAGCCACGTCGGAATCGCAGAAGTGCTCAGCGCCGACCAACTCGCCCGCTTCCATCTCAACCATCTCCGCTCCGGCAACGTCGTCCTCATCTCCACGCCCGGCAGTTGGCAGGCGTATTACTGGTGGCTGCTCGATGAAAAAGCCCCCCGTTTCGCCCGCACGGTAGATATTCACCGCAAGCCGGGTTATGATCCGGTGGAGTTGTTTTTCGATCCGGCTACGCGCGGCATCCCATTGAACGCCGGCCTTGTGTGCGGTTCACATGGCGCGCCGGCCGAGAACGAAAGCCAACGTGGCGTTATTCTCAGTTCGCACGGCGGCTTGTTAGGCAACCAAGTTCTGCTCGATACGCAAGTGTTCGACATCGCGCTGCGCTACTTCGGCTGCTGAGCCGTTGGCGAAAAGCCCGCGGCGCAAAACCTGTGGCGTAAAACAGCAGTGCAAACGCAAACGTCAGCCTATAGGGGGAAACCATGAAACTGCCGCGTCGCACCTTTTTGGCCAGCGCCGCAGGCGCAGCCACCACTGCCGCCGGTGTCGGCGCCTTCTCGCTCGCAAACTCGGCCCACGCCGCCGATGCCCCCGCCATGCCCGGCGTCGGCACAAAAACGTTCCACGGCAACGTCACCACCGCCGCGCTGGACGAAACCGCCTCCAAACCCATCCTGCGGCAAGAATTGTTTCCCGACCCCGTCATCATCGAATCGGTCGAGCTGTTGCACAAAGGCAAAGATTACTTCGTCCGCGTCCGCAGTAAAGACGGCGCGGAAGGCCTCTCGGTCGACAATGGCCGCATGGATGTCCTTGGCCCCATTTTTCACAAGCTCGTCGCGCCATACTTCATCGGTCAAGATGCCCGCGGATTGGAAGAACACCTGTTCCAACTCTACCGCCACGGCGACAACTACAAATTCCAGGGCCTTGCGTTTTGGGTTCCGGTGGCGATGGTCGAATTCGCCATTCTCGACATGCTGGGACGCATGAGCAATAAATCGCTGGGCGATTTGCTGGGGGGCGTGCAGCGCAACAGCATTCAATTTTATGTCGCCAGCGGCCGCCGCGACACCACGCCGGAGCAGGAAATCGATTACCTGAAAAGCCTGATCGAAAAAACCGGCGCTCACGCCGTCAAATATCGGGTCGGCGGCCGCATGAGCCGCAACGAAGACGCTCTGCCTGGCCGCACCCCCGGCCTCATCCCGCTGTCGCGCAAGGCTTTGGGCGACAGCTTCACCATCCTGGCCGACGCCAACAGTTCGTACGATCCGCCGCAGGCCATCGAGGTGGGCCGCATGCTGCAAGACATCGGCAGCATCCATTTCGAAGAGCCCTGCCCCTTCGACAATTTCGAAGCCACCAAGCAAGTCACCGATGCCCTCTCCATTCCCATCGCGCTGGGCGAGCAGGAGTCGAGCCATTGGCGATTTCAAGAACAAATCAAAAATCACGTCGCCGACGTCGTTCAGCCCGACGTCTATTATTACGGCGGCCTTATCCGCTCCATTCGCGTCGGCCGCATGGCCGCGCTGTGCAACTTGCCGATCATGCTGCACCTGTCGGGCGGATTCGGCTTTGTGTATTCGCTCCATTATTGCTCGTGCGTGCCGAACATCAGCCCCTGGCAGGAATACAAAAACGGCGTCGAAACTTACGGCCAATGGTTCGATCCGCCCCTGCGCACCGCCGACAGCACTTTGAACATTCCCACCGGGCCCGGCTTGGGCCTGGGCGATCCAAAAGAAATTTTGAAAGGCGCCACGGTGATCACCGCCCCAACGTCGACCGCCAAGCCGCCGACGGAATAAAACGGCTTGATGCCGCTTGTGGGTCTCTGCCTTGCCGCGCATAAGCCCTGGTTCAACCGAAGGTTCCCCCGCGCTTTCCTCTCTCCGGCAATCGGCTACAATGTTGCGCGCCGCTCTGGCAACCTCCGTCACGCTTTCTCACGCACCAACTCCACGGATGAAAGGGAGAAAACCATGACACGCGCCGCTCGCTTGCTCATCATCAGTGCCGCATCCATTCCGATCGTGCTGATGCATTCGCTTCCCGCCAGCGCCCAAAACTGGCCCCAGTGGCGCGGGCCCAATCGCGATGCTAAAGTCACCGGCTTCAAAGCGCCGGCCCAGTGGCCCAAGGAGCTTACGCAAAAATGGAAAGTCACGGTGGGCGAAGGTCCCTCGACGCCCGCCTTGGTCGACGACAAACTGTACGTGTTCGCCCGCCAGGACAATAACGAAATCATCCGCTGCTTGAATGCCGCCACCGGCGAGGAATTGTGGAAAGATCAAAACGAGGCCCAAGCCCCCAACGGCCCCTCGGCCGCCGCCTTTTCCGGCCCCCGCAGCTCGCCCGCCGTGGGCGAAGGCAAAGTCGTCACACTGGGCCTGCGCGGCGTACTGAACTGCTACGACGCCGCCACCGGCAAAAACTGTGGACCAAAGACGATTTTCCCGGCGCTTGGCCGCGCTTCTTCACCGGCAGCTCCCCCATCATTGCCGAGGGCCAGTGCATCGCCCAACTCGGCGGCAATAAAGAAGGGGCCATCGTCTCCTACGACCTGAACACCGGCGAAGAAAAATGGCGCTGGACCGGCGACGGCACCGCCTACAGCTCGCCCATGATGTTCACCGTCGACGGCCTGCCGGTCCTCGTCACCCTTACCGAAAAAAGCGTGGTGGCCATCAACCCGACCGATCAAAAAATCCTCTGGTCCACCCCCTACACGGTTTCGCGCGGAGGCTACAACGCCGCCACGCCCATCATCGACAGCAACATTGTCATCTTCTCCGGATCCGGCCGCGGCACGAAGGCGGTCAAGCTGGAAAAGAAAGACGACACCCTGGGGCCGACCGAGCTGTGGAGCAATCCCGACCTTTCCGTGCAGTTCAACACGCCGGTCCTGAAAGATGGCTTCCTGTACGGCATTTCCAGCGCCGAAACCATGTTTTGCCTGAGCGCCGCCGACGGCAAAACCGCCTGGCAAACCCCACGCATGGAAAACGGCGCAGGCGCCCGCCCCGGCTACGGCTCCATGGTCGATTGCGGAAGCGTGCTGATGGCCCTGACCCCCGCGGCCAACCTGCTGGTATTTGAACCCAGCGCACAAGAATACAAGCAAATCGCCAGCTACAAAGTCGCCGACGGCGATACGTACGCTTACCCCATCATCTCCGGCAACCGCATTTTCATCAAAGACAAAACAGACGTCGCGCTGTGGACGCTGGAGTGAATCCGCTCAGAGCGCGGGCACCGCCGATCGCCGGTCCAAACGCTTGCGGTTTAGCCGCGACACACTGGCAGAACGCTCCACCCCACACAGCCCCTCCGCCTTCTACCCCCTGCCTTCTGCCTCCTTTTTTCTGCCTCCCGCTTCACCCCTCACCCCTCACCCCTCACTTGCCCCCTGGCCCAAAAACTCCCTTGCCTTCTGCGCTGAAATGTACTAATGTACACATAGTTGCGTAACGTAAAACCTCGCAACATCCAGCCACGCCGTTTTCGGTCGGATGTTCCGTCCGCGGCCCGCTGGATCAAACCTCCGTGTTTCCACTGCTTGATGACGAGGTGTTGTGTCCGTGGCTTGATCGATCAGTCGCGCCCACATCAGCCCGGTGGCACGCTCTGCAAAGCGCATGCTGCTCCCAGCTGCCGATTGGCTAATGGCTAACCGCTCATGGCTAA